>Ga0187881_10002374_pt1 | contig 17809 bp, 22 predicted proteins | sample June2016WEW_19_1_2_FD_133017 | JGI IMG/M metagenome (GOLD analysis project Ga0187881, IMG submission 133017) | Peatland microbial communities from SPRUCE experiment site at the Marcell Experimental Forest, Minnesota, USA - June2016WEW_19_100 | ecosystem: Environmental > Terrestrial > Soil >...
AGGGCCGCAACGCGGCGCCGGGAAAAAAGCTGCTCGCCCGGAATGGACAGCTCGGAAAAATCGTCTGACATCAAAAGTCCTTTCATGACGTGTTAAAATTCGCATGCGGTGCCGGTATTTCGCAAGATTTTCGTCAATTAAGACGGGCCTTTTTCCTCGCGTAGTCTGCGCGCCGCTTCGCCAGGATCGTCTCACGGTGCTCCGCGTAATAGGCGCTATTGTACGCGTGGCGCTCCTCTGGGCTCATGGGGTCAGGCCGGCGGGGGTGCGTGAAGTAGTACACGTTGTTTCGATAGCTGCGCATGGCCAGACGCATAATCGCCTTCAGCCGATCCGGGGGAAGGTCGGGGCGCCAACTTGCCAATACTGCATTCATGGGCGGCCTCCTTGTTGATTCACAGGCGCTATCCCGGCCTGCTCCTCCAGGCGGCCGATCACGAAAGCGGAGTCGATGCTCTGGATGGTTTCAGGGCTTGCACCCGCGCGCTGCGCCTGCATTCGATAATCCATCACCATCCGGTCAAGGAAAATATCCGAGGCCGCCATGGCGAGCGTTCTACAATCCAAAGCCTCCACCCGGCGCCTGATCGGATGGAAAGCGCCGTCGCTGCGCTTCTCCTCGCCGGTGAGCATCAAGAAAAACTCGTCCGAATAGGAGAACGGAAACCGGGCAAGGCCTGGAGGGTTCGGATTCTCGAGGGTGCTTTGCACTCTTAAATTATTGTAAAGCGCAGTCTTATAAAAATTGGTGCTGACGGTATAGAGGACCTGCCCGCTGTCCAGGCGAACGGGCTTCCATTTCCTGAAAAATTGCGGGCCCGCCTCGTCCCCACGGGCGGCACGCTTCCTGTCGTCCTTCACAAACCGAAATCCCTTGCTCGGGTTTGTGTTCCTGCCGGATAGCCGGCAGAAATCATAGACGACATTTGTGAACGGCCCGTCGCCGCTGTCGATGAGGATTTGATCCACGACAAACGAACGGCCGTCCGCGCGTTTGAATATGGGGCCGCCGGAGTTTGCCGCCCACTCTGCAAGCTTGAACCAGGCGCCTTGGTAAGGATTTTCGATTGCGCCCTCGAAACGGAGGTAGCAAACGGAGGCGCTTCGATACCCGCGACCGAAAGCTACAAACTCGGCTTCCAAGCGCGGCGGGTTGTCGGGATCCCTGGGTTTGCCGGTTGTCGGATCAATCTCACTTCCGCGTTGGACGTCGATACCCCCACAAATCCACGCCATGCCGGGCTGCACCACGCCTTCCTGGTAATCCGACCGCAAAGAAATTACACTCTGCATTTTGGGCCTCTCCCCGCTTTCACGATATGCGATCCCGAGATATAGGTTCGCGAAGGATCTCTCGGCCTCGGGATCGCCGAGGGATTGGTTATATTTGCGAAGGACTTCCGTCCACGAAACGAACGGACTCACGAGCGCCGAGAGGCGCCGGCTGCGGTAGTATGGATTCTGCGAGACGGCGGTCGGCTCCCAATGGCCGCGCGCGACCATGCCGGCTTTTTGGTGGTTGTAGATCGGTTGGTGACAGGATTCGCAGTAGTAGACCGCGCGCACGAGCTTGCCGTCTCGATACTCTCCGCAGAGTCCGACCTTCGCCTGCTCATTGCCCATGACCAATTCTTGAAGGGCACCGCAGTGAACGCATGGCACTTTGTAGACTCGCTGATCGCCGAGCTCGTACTCGCGGGTGATTTCGCATTGCCCGTAGACGCCGGGCGTGGACACGTCCAGGATTCGTCGGCGGTTTCCCCAGGCGATTGTGCGGGCCTCTGATACTTCCAGCCAGCGGCCTTCGTTGCGAAGCTCGGGCGGGCAGCCTGAGATTTCATCTCGCAATAGGATGCGCTTCGATTCCGCCCGGAGTGAGCTCGCGCTCTGGGCCGAGACGATATCAAGGGCGAAACCAACTCCGGTTTTTTTGAACACTCGGTCACCGCTGCGCCGGCTCTGCGGCGAGCTGGAGGTGCTCACGAGCTTGTGAGCAAAGCCGAGGGATTGAACAAGAGGCGGCCATCGCTTCGTCGCCCAGCGGTCTGCCAAGTCCGAGGTCGCGGTCACGAGCAAAACCTCGCTGGGCACCGCGTCCAGGTAAAAGGCGCATACGCATTCAAGAATTGAAGTTTTCCCCACTTGCGCCGCCGCGGCGCACACTGAGTGCTGAATCGGAGAATAGGGGCTCATGTCCTCCAGGAGTTCGCGGAAATATTCGATGCGGGAGGTTTGCCAACGGCCAGGGAATGGCGTAGATGGCGGGAGGATGCGGCGGCCTTCTACGTACTCCACGATGGTCCGCGGGGGCGGCTCGCTGGGTAAGAGGTCAATCATTTTCTGGAAATGCCGGACGTCAGAGCGCGTCATGAAACTCCTCCGAACCGATCTTCCGCCTTGATGACGCTCGGCGGGTCCGGCGGCTTGTATTGTGGCGGGTCATTCCATTCACTGTCGTAAGGCGGGCAAACCCATTTCTGAATCACCGTCCACGCGAAATAGAAAAGGTTTGGGATTGAATAATTCTCCGCATCCCGCAGGGCCCGATCATAACCATCACGGTAGCCCGCGCGATATTCCATCTGTTCCTTCTCCTTTGGAGACGGTCCCAGATAAGTAGGCTTTCCAAAAAGGTTAAGTTGGTTTTCGCTCATTTGGTCTCTCCTGTTGACTCCTGGCCTACCTCTTCGAGCCAACTCTGCATGACGGATTTCGCATGATCGAGAACGTGGAAGATTTCCGTGTCGCCGATCTGCTGCAGCTTTGTGATTGCCGCATCGTCATGCACGCCGAGGGCCGCGGCGAGGTCTGGGCCGAGTTTCGCAAAGAGCGGAAGCAGCTCCGAGGTCAGCACGCTATAGAATTGCGCCCAGGCGCGCTTGTCATCTTCGGCTCGGATCAACTCGCCTCGCGTCTCGGCGTTCTGCAGCTCGATTTTTTCCGTAGCCGCCAAGGCCTTTCTCAATTCAATTTCACTGCGGCTCTCCACCTCCAGCGGATCCGGCTTTCTGCCGCGGGCTGCCGTGCCTTTCCCGTTTCTGCTACGGTGTGCGGCGGCCCAGTCAGCGTTTGCGCGGAGAGTCGGGTTAATCTTCCCTGAAGGGTCCTCGATGACGAGGCCTTCCCGGATGACTTGCGTGACGCGGCCAGAAGAGCAGCCTGCAAGCTCGGCAAAAGCAACGTGCGAGAGGAGCCCCAGTGGTGCGGGTTTCTTTTTCCGGTGCGTCGGCTTTCTCGGTCTGGCCTTGGCCGTCATTTAGATTCAGTCAATTTCCGAATGGCGTGTATCGGCGGACGGGCTGCCGCGACGATAGCGCACCTACGGGTATATCCCGTCACAGTACCTTGGCTGTCTATGTACTCTCGTCGTCGAACAGGTGTTCGACTATAATTGCATCTTGTCATGGCGGAGTCGAGAAGGTTCCGCAGAATTCTGCGGAAGCAATCGAAACCCGTGACAAGCTCGCCTCCCTCGCCGAGATCAATTGCGCGCATCGCGGCCTCCCGGAGCACGTAAGGGCGCAATTGCATCTTCCCATAGGCTCTTTCGAGTCTCTTGCAATCCCTTTTCGATCCGGTCAGACAAACCAGCAGGCCGGACGTCATCGAGAGCCAGCGCAGCCAAGGCGGTCAACCGAGCCTCTGGGTCGGCAGTCTCACGGACGATTTCCTCAGCGCAGTTCGCGTACCACTGCAGCAGGTTTCGCATGTGGCGAACGACAAAGGACAGCTCGATTTTCAGCGCGGGATCAGCGGACGGCATGCTCTCATCGAGGAAATCCCGCAGCTCCTTCCAGTCTGCGTGCATAAGGATACGGTAGTACTCAGAGGACTTGAGCCGGAAAATCCAATCCGCGGCGCTCATGATGCGCCCCCTTCTCGGGCTGCGATCACGATGGCTAGACGTTCAAGGTCCGGCATGCGCTCAGCGTGTGGAGGGTCGCCGTCAATGTAGCTCGCAAGTTCTATATGGCGAGCCCGCAGGTCCTCCGTGCTCAGTCCAGAGATGTCGGCGGGAAGCGCTGGCGGGGTATCTGAGGCCTGAGAATTGAAGTCCAAATCGGGTGTTTTTTGAGGGTTTACGACTCTATACGACTCTTGTTCCGGTTCCTCCGCCAATATGCTTCTCGCGGGGGTAGATATGGAATTACTAGTCGTATGGAGTCGTGCTTTTAACCTAATTCCTTGCCAGGTAAAGACATTGTCGTCTCCTTCTCGCTTGGTATATTTGCCATGATTTCGAAGTTTTTCCCCAATTTCCTTCTTGGAAACGGGGTCCTGATCGGCTTCAACGCACCACGTTTCATATTCAGCGTAGAGGTCAGCGACGGACACTTTGCAATGCGGTCCTTCCTCACATTTTGCCACTAGGAATGGGCCGAGGAAGTCTTGCGCTTCGCGGTATTTCTGGGTTGCGGCCGTCACCTTCGTGGAGGTCCACGAGCGATTGGCTTGCCAGTCGCGCAGCCCTTCGAGCAGCCAGTTGAGGATCGCTGCTCCCTCTGCCTTCAGATCCTCGACAACGTCCTCTTGTGGTCTCTTCGTTGCTACGGGAATCGTCTCATTCCACGGTATGAGGCGGATCCTTCTCCAGATTCCGTCATCCGTGCCCGTAATCACCGGCTCGTGGTTGACGAGCAGGATGATTGAAAACGTCTGTGAAAATTCGAAGAAGTCGCACCGCATAAATCGCGCTTTCTTCGTGTCGCCACCCGTTAGCTCCTTGACTAGGGCCTCGGCGAGCTTCTTCGCCTTTTCGATTTCGATAGATACGACCAGTCGAACACCGGCGAGGTCGGCAATCTCAGTCGGGTGCCGATCATACTTTGATGCCACTAAGAGATTCGGAGCGGCGCGCTTTGCATAGTCGCCGAGCGTGGTCATGATCACACGGGAAGTCGTCGTCTTTCCATTGCCCCCCTTCCCGTACCAGATATCGAGAGCCTCCTCCATGGTCACGCCTACCAGAGACAGACCGAGGGTCCGTTGAACCTGGCGTCGGATATCCATGTCGGGAAGAAAGTAGCCGAGGTGCTCAGACCAGCGCGGTCCCTTCGCATTCGCATCGAAATCCACGGGCGCCACTTTGGTCATGAGATCCTCGGACCGATGCTCCCGAAGTTTCCCCGTATGCAGGTCGACCACGCCGTTTCGAACATTCAACGCCCAGAGATCCCGATCCCATTCCCCCGGGTTCGTATGAATACCCGGCCAGCCTTTAAGGAATGACAAGGCGCCCTGGATTCTTGTGTACGTGCAGATTTCGCGAAGCAGTCCCGTTAGATGATTGACGGCTTCCTGAGTTGTCGCGCTTCGAAGGCGTCCCGTGTATTCCTTGCGCAGCATGTCGGACGCTTTCTTGGAAAACAGCTCGTCCGGGATCGGCTCCCAGAGGATGCCGTTGTCGCGCATCCAAGTCTTGCGGTGGAAAGCCCAGCGATACTTGCCCAGGAAGAAAGGAGCGAGCACAGAGGCGTGTCCGTAATCTTTGACAAGGCTCGCCGGGTCCCTGGTTTCGTCTTCATCGGGCGCAGATGATAAGGAAGCAGCTTCCTGGCCCGCCGCGGTATTCGCCGGAAGTAGTTCGGGGCCGGTGCGCAGATACTCGCCGATTTCCTCCGGGCTTTTGATCTGCAGGGCCTCGACAATATCGGCGCCACGCGCCTTGATGGTGCGGGCTGCCTCCAGGGGCATCACAATCCGGACATTTCGCGCAATCCGCCGAAGAAGATCCGCCAGCAGGAAAATCGCCTGAATGCCCGGTGCGTCATCATCGGGGAAGACAAACACGTCACGGCCAGCGAGCGCTACCCAATCGACATACTTCGCCCGCTTCGCGCCGCCGTTCCACGTGACAGGGACAAAGCCCGGAATCTTGCCTGCAGCCTCCCAGCACTTTTCTCCTTCGATGACGAGAACAGGCAAGTCAGGGTGTTCGAGGAGCCCGGGGATCCCCAGGAGTCGCGTCGGACACTTTTTCGCGCGAACGTATCGACCATCAAACCAAAAGCCCATGAATGCTTTCTTTCCAGGGGTCCCGTCCTCGAATCTGACGTTGACGATTTCCACCTCGCCGTTTGGATTCTTGTAGGGCCATACAGCCGGATGCCCGAAGACTTCCCCGATACGGATCTTCTGGGGGTCGCCTCCCAGTTGCTGTTGGATGAACTTAGAGTTCCTTGCCATTTCGAGCAATTTCTCCGCTGGGTAGACCTCACGCGCCCGCTGAAGCGGAAGCGGAACGAAATCTATTCGACGGCTATTTCCTTCCCGCTTAGGTCTCTGCTTCACCGCGGATTGCGGTTCGATGTGCTGAATGCCGAGTGTCCGCTTGACTTCTTCTTTCTTCTCAGGAAAAGTCCGCAGATGCTCCAACACGCCGGCAATCTCATAAACGTCAATGGTGGATTCGCAGATCGGACAATAGAAGCGCTCTTCGTCATAGAGCGTGCAAGAGAAATGCGAATCTCCGTTACTGTGATTCTCGGGGCACACGCATTGATACTTGCCAGAGCCATCCGGAAGCCTACCCTTGCGGGAGAGATAGTCGCGGAGGCGGGATTTCAGCGCGTCAGTTTCGTTACGATCAAAAGAGGGATTATTTGCCGGGGCCATTGGTGTCCCTCCCGGAGCCGGGCTGGGAAGCGTACTCGCTTTCCTCGATCTGCTTGAAAATCTTGGAGATTTTCCCTTGATGCATCTGGAAGGCGAGTCCGACTCGTCCAAAGGGCACGCGATCCATTTCAGACCGGAGCCATTCCACAGCGGTGGTGAAATCGGGATTGCTCATCTTCCACCGCCTTCCGTCCGTTCGGCGATGAAAGCGCGCAGCTTGCCCAGCGGGACACGAGCGCCACCTCCCCACGGCACTACCGGCACGGCCTCGGCCCGGATCAGGCGTGAAGCACTCGACGGTGAAAGGCTCAAGGCTTTAGCGAGCTCCACGCCGGAGAGGAGCATATCCTCGGCCAGTTCAAGAGGCGACTGCCCGAGCATGCGCCGCAGACCGTCGACCGCGACACGCCGGCAGCGCTCAGAGAATGCGATTGTGGGGAGCTGCCCTGCCGCAGCACGGCGCCTGATGGTCAAGTACGATCTGCGCAGTTTCGGCGCAGCCTGGGCATAGCGCAAAGCGAGCACGGGAATGGCAGGGGCGCGGCTCATGATGCGCCTCCCCGCTTGTCCTGGCGAAACAGCTCGATAGTGCTTGTGTCGATCCTGATGGTTTTATCGCCGATGCGATAGAAGGGGATCTCTCCCGCCAACAGGCGGCGCCTCACGGTTTGAGTAGACACCCCCAGCCGCTTCGCATACTCGCGCATCGAAACAAGGGGTTTATCAGGAGGTGGAGATTTGTCGGTTGCCATCGGGCATACCTCTTCCGATTGAGATATGCCTTGGCGCTATGCGTACTACCCTGGGATCTGTCCCCAGATCCCGGGCACCGGCTCCGATTCGGTCAACGCTTGCGCGCGTCCTCCTCTACCGGATGGCAGAAAACTTAGCCTGCTGCTATCAGCGCGGCGGTTTCAAAGAAACACGTACGAACATATCCTTGAGCGAATCTCTGCGTCTCATCCTCTTGATCGCTTCAACACTCTTGTTGAGTTTGCGCGCAGCGGCGCGATTGCTTAGGCCTCGGATTTCGTCGAGTGCAAAGCCCATGAGGACATCGCCAATTCTGCGTTGGATTCGATCATGCTGTCGTGCATCGCCTCGGCGTATGATCTCCATGTCGCGCCTTTGCATGGCATGCAATTCGGCCTCAGTCCTAATCATTTTCGGCCTATCGGATTCGATCACGGTCAAATAGTATCAAATGCAACCGGGCCTTTACAAGAGGTTTTCCCGAGTGTTTCACGCGGCAATGTTTCACGGAACGGTGTCGGCAGATCAGCCCGTCTTTCCCCCTTCCCCGCCAGCGAGTCGCCGATTCAGCTTCTCCCGCATCTCGTCGTCTTGCCCATGGTCAACGTGCGAGTATTTTTCAAATACGCCCGGGCTCTTGTGCCGCGTCAACTTCATCGCGACGAAATCGGGAACCTCCAGGCGCGCCCAGCTCGTGAAGGAATGCCGCGTCGAATGAAAAGAGAGGTGCCTTTTCTTCCTCTCCGCGTCGTCGATTCCGATGGCACGTAAGAGCTCGGCGAATCCATCCTGCAGGTGATGCACCTCCACGGGGTGACCGCGCAGACGCGAATAGATCACCTTGTCCTCGGGATCCTTCCACGTCGACGCGGCGCGGAGGTCCTCCAGGGCATGCGCGAGCGGTTCGACGAGAAGGACCCGCCCCGCGCTTCCGCGCTTCGGTTCCTTGTCCCCGTCCAAGTCCACATAGTTGTGAATGACGCCGATCTCGTGCTTTATGAAGTCGACGTCTCCCCACTGGAGCGCGCGGATCTCGCCAAGCCTCAGACCCGCCAGGGCCCCGAGCAGGGTGCCAGTCTTTGCTCGGAGGTCTTTCACCTCGAGGGCCGTGATCTTGCCTATCTCGTCCAGGGTGAGAGCTCCCCTTTCGCGGGGATGCTCCTCTGCTTTCTCCACCCCGGCCATAGGGTCGAAGTAGAGCTTGCCACGTGAGCGTGCCCAGCGCAAAGCCCGGCCGACGGCCATCATGCAAAGATTCACCTGCCGCGGCGTCATGCTCTTGGCCTGCAGGTGATCGAAAAGGCGGTTCAAGTGCGGAGGCCGAATCTGAGAGAGACGGCGACCCTTGAATCCCGTGAAGTCCTTGACGTGGTTTTCGATGAAAGAGAGAGAACGCCGGCGGTGCCCTTCGCTCACCTTGCGCGGTGGATCTTTCCAGAATCCGAGCAGGAAATCGAATACCTGCGGGTCCTCGGATCGCGCTCGGAAGCCGCCCGCCTCGTATTCTTCTTTTGCCTTGCCGAGCGCCCGGCCTTTCTGCTTTTCCTCGGTGGACTTCCCGCCGGTATAGGACCGCGCCTCTTCGTCCCAGAAGCGCATGTAGTAGAACGGGCTGCCGCTCCTCTTGTAGACCTGATACTCACTTCGAGCCATGGTCACCTCCCAGCCGGTGCCCCGCTCGTGCGACACTTTCGTGCGACACTCGCTTTTCCCCGAAATCCTCCGCTCTGTAACTCCTTATGGCATCAACTTTTGTTTTCAGCCACCTCTCGGACTTGAACCGAGAACCTCGAGATTACAAATCACGTGCTCTGCCAGTTGAGCTAAGGTGGCAATTTCTTTACAGCATAAGGAATTATCATGAACAGTTATCAGGCCCCACAATTCGATATGCTGTCGAAAGTTGTTTTACCACGCGGGTTTGCAGGTGTCAACGCGTTCGCCTTTTTCCCGCGCGTTTCGATGTTTCCGAGACAGCCGACGCAAGCGTACCCGTTTCTCGTGGTGACGAGGGGAACCTGCTGATCCTTTTGCATTTTGGAGGCCGGCGAGGTAACATGATCGCGATCCTGAAAGGTTCAAGGGGGAAGTCATGGCGGAATTGAGCGAGGAGCAGAAACGAATCCGCGAGAGAATCGAAAAACTCAGGAGCTCAGGTGATTCGTGGAACGTTCGGTGCGCCGAATGCCCGACTGAACCGAAGGAGTTTTCCCGGGGCCTCCTTTGGGATTCCGATCCCTATCAGTGGTCAGGCGGTGACGCTCCTCGCGATTGGAATAGTCAACCATACGAACGCTTCTACGTCAGGATCCATGAACGACTTTCGTGCGGCCACAGCATGATCAGGATAACGATTCCGCCACGACTGCAGATAGTAAGGGTCGAAAACAATTCCGATATCGGAGGAAGGCATTCCCTCAGAACCGGTGGAGACAAGATTTCGGGAGAGTTTCGAAACAACTGCGGCGAACGTTTTGTTTCGGTCAGAATCGCGATTGATCTTTTCAGCGGAACTGGCGCGATGATTGGGACCACGACAACGGAATTGAGGAATGTTCGGTCTTTCACAACGGAGACCTGGAGCGCTGAGATCGGAAAAACAAAGGCGGCCGCGTTCATGATCAGCGGCGTCACCGACCTATCCCCGGGCGCGTGAAAACGCGCAGGCGCGGCCGTTTGGTTCCGTTCACGCGAGAGAAGGGGGAAAATCAACGACTTCGAAGATGTCGCCGCGCGAGTATGTGAGCACCTCCGTGTAATCCCGAAACACGGCAACGGTGTGCTCGAACTGCGCGGAGAGGCTGCCGTCGCTCGTGACCAGGGTCCAGCCGTCCTCCGTGATGTGGACTTCCCTGCCGCCGAGGTTGAGCATGGGCTCCACGGTGAAAACCATCCCGGGCACGATCCTCATCCCTGTGTCGGCGGCGCCGAAGTTGAGCACCATCGGGTCCTCATGCATGGCGCGGCCGATCCCGTGGCCCACATAATCCTCGATGACAGAACAGCCGAACTCCCTGGCGACCTTCTGAATGGCTGCACCGATGTCGCCGATATGGTTTCCCGCCCGGGCCGCCTGTATCCCGGAAAGGGTGGCCCTCCAGGCTGCGCGCAGAAGCCGCCGACTGTCAGGGCTTCCCTTCCCGACGATGAAGCTCCAGGCGGCGTCCCCGAACCACCCATCCACGCTGACGGTTATGTCCAGGGAGAGCAGGTCTCCTTCCTCCAGCGTCCTGTTGGAAGGAATTCCATGGGCTGCCACGTTGTTCACTGACGTGCAGATGCAGCCGGGAAAGCCCCTGTACCCCCGCAGCGCGGGCGCCGCGTTGTGCTTCGGCAGGAAACGGGCCGCCAGCCGGTCAAGCTCCGCCGTTGTCACACCGGGATGGACATGGCCTGAGAGAAAGCGAAGGCAATCCTCTGCAACGCGGCAGGCGCGGCGGATGCGCGCGACGTCGATGGAAGTTTTCAGGCTCACTTCCGTGTCTGCCATGTTCCCTCAACGGCCTTCCGATAGAGCGGCAGGTAGCCGTCCTCCAGCACCCGGTCCCATGTGTGGCGGGAGAATATCTCGGAAAACGCCCTCCTTCGGATTCCCTCCAGCATCGACGGATCGGACGCGAACAGGCGGGCTGTCTTTCGCAGAACCGCGGAAAACGCTGCCGGGGATTGCTCGTCGTAGGAGAACCCTGTTTCCCCGTCCCGCACTTTTACAAGCCCACCCACCCGATGGACGATCGGGATGCTGCCAAGGATCTGGGAGATGAAGTCCGTCAAACCGCAGGGCTCGTATTCGGATGGTATGAGAAAGAAATCGCTTGCGGCATAGATGAGCTTCGCGAGCTGCGGGTCATAGCGGGGAATGAAACAGAGCCTTCCGCGAGGCGAGGCCTGGGCCGCAAGCCACGAGAACATGTCCTCCCTTTGCTTCTCTCCGGATCCCAGAACGACGAAGAGCGGGTTTTCCTCCGCTGAGAGCATTTCCTGAAGCGACTTGAAAAGGATATCAACGCCTTTCTGCTCAGTGAGACGTCCGACAAACGCATACAGAGGAGGCCGTTCTCCACCGGGCCCTGCGGGGAGGCCGAGACTGGCCTCGAGTTTCCGGCGGCATTGTCTCTTGCCTTCCAGGTCTCCTCCTGAGGGATCGAACCTGAAGGGAAGTCCCGAATCCTCCGGGAAACGCGGATCCCAGGACGCCGGACTTATGCCGTTGGTGATCCCGGAAAGCGGGATCCCGCGCTCTCGGCAGGCCTTCCCAAGGCCGCCGCTCACCTCGTCGTCTTTTTCCGCAAGCAGCTCCCGCGCATACTGCTCCGAAACCGTGCAGAGCAGCGAATATGAGCCGGCCAGCAGGAGCGGATCTATCGCGCCGCCGAGCAACCCCTTGTGAAGCACGGACCGCTGCAGCCCGGTCAGGAGGGCAGCGAACTCGAGTGACCACACTTCCTGATGGTAGCCCTTGCCTGCGTTGTGAATCGTCACAACGGCAGCCGAAGACGCGAAGCGCTCCGTATATGCCGGCGATTCTCGCATGAGAGCCGGAAGAAAGGCTGTATGGCCGTCGTGGCAATGGAAAAGCACGGGAGCCTGCGCAATGCGGGCCGCCGTCTCCAGCGCGGCAAGCTGAAGCAGAAGGTTGAGCTGATGGGAGTCCCAGTGCCCGGTGCTCTTGCGGCGCCAGCGGTTCTCCGCTTCGTCCTGGGCGGTGTAGGTGTACACGTCGCGCAGGGCGGAGTATCTGGGCGTCTCCACCAACAGGAGCCGCACGCCCTGCGCCTCCGATTGAAAGACCTGGACACGCTCCTCGAAGAGTTGATTTCCCCTGTCCTGGTCAGGAAGGGACGCAGTGAATGAGGCCACTGGTCTGCCGAGGTCCCCGTGCCGGCGCAGAAACCCGTACAGCGGCAGGACCACCGTGGTATGCACGCCACTGCGCACCAGCGCGTCGGCCAGGCCTCGGACCACGTCCTTGACTCCGCCCGCCTCCGCCATGCCGGCGTACTCCCGTGACACGTGCCACACGCTCTCAGGAAGGGTCACCAGTGTCTCTCCGAGGCGATGTCCGGACGAAGCGCCTCCGCCCCGTCAAGGTAGACCGCGACCCCTGTGCGTCGCTTCCTTGCCTCGAAGGTGACGAGGGCTCGAATGACGCGCGGCATGCCGCCGTCAATCCTGGCCTCCTGGGCGCAGAAAAGCGGGGTCTCGACAAACCCCGCCTCGCGCAGGCCCGTTGCGGGGTTTCCCGCATCCAGGTCGCCGGTCAATGAGAATATGATGCTGATGATCTCCTGCGGACTGATGCCATTGACCTTCAGTATTTCCCCGGTAAGCCTCAGAGCCGCCTCGTGGATTGCCCGGCGTTCGTTCTCTCCAACCTGGATTGCGCCCCGGACCGCCTTCGTCATGATCCCGAAGTCTCCGTTGCCCGGATTATCTTCGCCAGGAGTCTCTCCCGTTCTGCAAGGCTCAGCTGCTTGGGGTTTCCGTTCATGCTCGATCCCGATGATTTCTCCGCGATCTCAGTGATTCTTTCGGCAGGAATGTTGAAATCCCTCAGGTCCGGCGGCAGCCCGAATCCCTTCAGGATCTCGCGCACCTTGTCAGCCAGCCAACGGACGGGATCCGCGGCCGGTCCCCGCCGGCCGTGAATCGCACTCGCAAGCCTGGCCACCGGCTCCCGTATCACGTCCGCATTCGCGTCCAGCACATGCGGAAGAGAGACAGCGCACGCAAGCCCGTGGGGCACCCCGAACATGCCTCCCAGGGCGGCAGCAAAGCCGTGAGCTGCGCCCAGCCCTGCGTTCGCCAGCGCAATTCCGGAGATCAGCGCCCCGTAGCTGGCCGCGGACCGCATTTCGATATCCTGCGGTTCCCGGACGAGGCGCTCGAGTGCGGTAATCATGGGGCCGAATGCGCCATGGATCAGGGACCGGACGAAGGGATTGGATTTTAGGGTGACATAAGCCTCCACAAGCTGCGTCAGCGCATCCAGGCCCGAAATCCCCGTCACTCTCGGCGGGAGTGAGCAGGTCAGCCTTGGATCAACGATCACTGCGCGCGCAATCAGGTACGCGGAACGCATGCTCCGTTTGACGCCGAGATCCGTCGCCCGTATGACTGCGTTCTTTGTCGCCTCCGCCCCGGTGCCTGCGGTCGTCGGCACCGCGATCCAGGGAACGCCCGGTCCTGGCACCTCGACCGATCCGGCCACTCCCTCGAGGAACCTCTGTGCAGGTCCCCCGTGCTGCAGGAGAGCAGAAAGCGCCTTGGCGGTGTCCAGCACAGATCCGCCGCCGATTGCAAGAATCACCGAGGGGGAGAAGCCTTGGGCCATTTCCAGAGATGATGCCAGAGACTCGGTGGAAGGTTCCCCTTCGGCGCACGCAAGGACCTGGAGATCCAGCCCGGAGAGGAGCCTGCTGATGTCCGTCATCCAGCCGGAAGAGGCCAGCCATCGTGCTCCGCTCAGCAGAAGCGCGCGCGGCCCGTTCTTCGCGGCGACCTCGCCGAGCCTTTCAAGGGAACCGGCACCGAAATGGATTGAAGCAGGAAACTCAACCATGAAGCCGGGCATGAGCGGAGTATAGCGGTTTTTCAGGCGTGCAGCCACGCGCGGATGTACTGCAGAACCAGGAGCAGCGCCCCCGAGCCGGTCATGCAGAACGCAAGGAGCACCCAGCGAAGGACAAAGGGACGGTGCTCATGCACGCTCCGTCGGACAAGGAAAAACGCGAGGTACGCCCCGTTTGCAAGCTCGAGGGAAAGAGTCAGCCTCAGGAGTGACAGGAGAAAAAGCTGCGTTGAGTCGAGGAAGTCCTGGTAGTTGCCAAGGATGTAAAAGAAAAATAGAAGCACGGAGAGAAGGAGGAAGAAAACGACCGCTGTCCCCGTGAAACTGGACAGGCGAGTGAGGAAAGGATATTCTTTCATCCGGGTTACACTATAGTTCACGTTCAACTGAAGCGCCAGCGCGCCCGTGGTCGCTCTGGCGGCCCTGCGGGGACGGACGAAGAAAGAGTCATGCGGAATTACTGGTACATTCCGTCGGCTGTGCTCCTGGTGCTGGTGCTCGTCGGCTTTTTTGCCGGCTGGGTCCAGCTTTCCCTTGGCCCCGATACGTGGGCTGTTGTTTTCACGACGTCGCGGGGATTCGAAAAGACCGTCATCAGCCCTTCCGGATTCACATGGCGCTGGGAGCGGCTGGTGCCACGCGCCCTCACGCTCTACCGCATCGTCCTGAGCACGGAAAAAGCGGATGCTGATGTGCGTTCGCTTCTGCCGTCTGGTGAGACCTACGCCGCCCTCATGCCCGAACATCCGGATTTCTCGGTCGATATCAAGCTCTCCGCTCTCTACCGCATCCGGCCCGATGCGCTGCCCGGGCTCGTGGCCAATGAGGGTCTGCGCCAGGAGAACATCGGGGACTGGTACGACCAGATGAACAGCGACATCCAGAGGCGCGCGGCCGAGCTGGCCCTCGGCATGGCAGACAGCGCGCCGCAGGCCCCGGATCCATCGAGTCCGGCCGTGGACGCAAGCGCCTTCAGCGCGGCGCTTGTCCGGGGTCTGACAGAAAGTTTTCCCCGCCTCGAGTTCCTGTCCATTTCCCCGGTGATCCTGAAAATGCCGGATGCCGAGCTGTACGCAAAGCTCCGGTCTGCCTACTTGAGGCTCGTGGATACGCGGGAGAAAACGCTTTCGCAGCTGGCGCCGCAGCAGGCTGCAGAGGACGCCGTTCAGAGCGCAGCCGCCCGGAAACAGGAAACGACAATCGCCATCCTGACCAGGTACGGCGAGCTCCTGGCGAAATATCCGGCCCTCGTCAAGTTTCTTTTCCTGGCAACCAGCCAGAAGCTGACGCCGAAGGACCTCCAGACCCTCGACCTTCTGGACAAACTGGGCGGCCTGGAGTAACGCGTTGGCGGACCATTCGTATTTTCTGAACTTCGAGAAAATGGCCTATGTCAAGGGGAAGCACCCGTCGGGGTGCATCCTCTGCATGGTGCGGGACAGGAATCCCGATGTCATAGACCTGAGCATCTGGAGGGATGATCTGTTCATCGCATCAGTCAACCTCTACCCGTACAACCCCGGCCATCTCCTGGTCTATCCCCTGCGCCACGTGGAAGACGTGCGGGAGCTCACCGCGGAGGAGGAAGGTCGTCTTACCGCCCTGCAACGGTCCCTGCTGGACCTGCTGGACCGCGCCTGCGCGCCCCACGCATACAACATCGGCTTCAACATGGGACCGGCGGCAGGGGCGTCGATCAATCACCTGCACCTGCATATCATCCCCCGGTATCCCAGGGAAACGGGAATTGCGGACCTGATCGCAGGCAAGCGGGTCCTTGTGGAGGACCCCCGGGAGACGACAAGGCGGCTCCGCGAGCTCGTTGCTCAGTCGCCCTTTTCCACTTCCACCAGCTGATCCAGAAGGCGCAGGAAAGTCCCTATGGCCTCCGAGCGTACGGTAAGGACCTGACCAAGGGTCTGATTTCTCCCCCGGTACACGTGCAGCGTCTTGAGCATGGACCGCGTGGAATCGAACGTGCTCAGGCGGATCTCCTCCAGGATACGCCGCACGCCTGCCAGGTATTCACGGGCTTTCTCGATAAGGTCTCTTCCTTCACTGTCCTTCTGGATGATGAATGACCGATATCCTTTCTGGGAAAGCAGGTCAGCGGCAAGGTTGGACCGAAACCGAGCCAGCTGCTTTCCGTCCTCTTCGACGGGAGACAGGGAACGGTCGAACAGGATGATCCGAGCCTCGAGGTCCTCCAGGTTGGACACCGCCTGCGTGAGACGGTTCTGGGTGATGCGGTTGTTGGCCAGCACGGTGGCCGAAAGAAGCTGCGCAGCCTCCTGTACCACTCCCTTGAACTGCTGCAGCAGGTAGTTGTACAGGAGCGTCAGGCTTCTCACGCAGGTAAGGTAGGGAAACCCCTCCTTGCGGAGCGCTTCCTCGGTGATTTCCCGAAGGTTGGAGAACTCGGCCAGCCGGGCCCCTTTGAGCACTTCCTGGATCTTCTTGCCGATGACCTTCTCCTTGACAGTCCCGAGGCTCTGCTCGAGCTCCTCCGCGAGACGCGTCTTGAGAGTGGAGAGGTACAGGCTCCGCAGGTAGAGCTGCGGCACGCCGGACACCAGGTGGTACCATGGATCCGCCCTGAAATACCGGACGATGTCAAGAAGAGGCACCGTCTTGTCAAACTCCTCGATCTCGCTGGTGAGAGCATGAATCTCGGCGCGCACCCGAACAAGCTCCTGATCGATTTTTGCTGTGTCGCTCTCCTCCAGGGGCCGGAGGCCCGAGCGGACAAAGAAGTAGTAGGCAATCGGTTCTTCCGCGCAGGGATAGTCAGGAGCCAGCCCGAGCAGCTGGGAGCACGCGGACGACAGCTTTTCCAGCAGATCGAGCGTCAGCATTGCGGGAGCGTGCTCGAAGGTCGGGTTCCTCTCCTGGTCCTCGGAGTCCCCGACGATGTGGTTGAAGTATCTGAACAGACCAGCAAAGGGAAAGAAGACAAGCTTGCCGAGATAGAGATGCATCCTCGCCTGCTCCTCCAGCTGGAGGAGGAAGCTTTCCGGAATGCCGCGAATGTATTCGTTGAGCCGCGCGGAAAGCCTCTTCCTGATGTCTTCCGTCTGGCCCGAGCTTGCGAAAAGCTCCTCCATCTCCTCCTGTGAGACGAACTGCTCCAGCCGGCTCCTGGCATTCTCAAGCCGCCGTTCGACCAGCCAGGAGAAGGCTTCACCTTTAAACGACTTGTCGGAGCCAAGCGCGTGGTACAGGGGAAGAAGCGGTCTGATGCACTGGTACAGCTGGAACAGCCTGCGCGCGAGCTTCGGCGTGAGGTCCCTCGTCTCGAACCCCGTGAGTCCGGGATTCACCGATTGAATATGGGACTTGAGCTGCCGCAGACGAATGTCCACGAAGACTTCTCTCCGGGTCCTGCCGGTCAGGAAAGTCCGCAGCCAGACCAGGAAGCGCACCCACAGGCTGGCTTCCTTCATTTCATGGGAGATGATCTTCTCCCGCTCGTCTTCCCTGAGTTCTACGGGAAATTCCTCTTCGCCCTCGGTGCGTTCTATCGTCCGAGTGATCCGCTCCAGAAGGTCTTTTCTTTCCTTCTCCGGCAGGGCCAGTGAGAGCTCTTCAAGCTTCGTTTTTTCCAGCATCCCCGGTCACCAACTCTTTCAAGAGTAGCCGTTTCGGCAGTTTCTTTCAACGCGGCCCCTGGTGTGGATTTTCTCAAGCGCCTTGAGAATCTTCCGACCATTGAAGGGAGAGACCCGGACAGGGACGTCCGGGACAGTCACGTTCAAGGAGGATTCGATGATCATCAATCACAACATGAGCGCTCTCTTCACCGACCGCCAGCTGTTCTTCAACGGCGTCCAGGCGGACAAGGACATGGAGAAGCTCTCATCCGGCATGCGC
>Ga0187881_10002375_pt1 | contig 17803 bp, 20 predicted proteins | sample June2016WEW_19_1_2_FD_133017 | JGI IMG/M metagenome (GOLD analysis project Ga0187881, IMG submission 133017) | Peatland microbial communities from SPRUCE experiment site at the Marcell Experimental Forest, Minnesota, USA - June2016WEW_19_100 | ecosystem: Environmental > Terrestrial > Soil >...
AGTCAAATAACAACACTTAAGCTGTCAGCACCGGCTTCACTGCGTGGTTTATTTTTCCGAATGTCAAGAAGGAGACGAAATGATAAAAAAAGTGGTGATGCTTTGCGCCGTGCTCATGCTTGTGACTGTTCTGGTAGGAGTATCGGGCAGCATCCAAACCCAAAGCTTAGGTAACCCATCGACAGCCAGCGCCCTGCAATGCATTCCGACGGCGCCTGCTCCAGCAACGGCTACGCAGCGGATCTCGCTTTTATACGAGCAGCCGACGAACGTTCTATCGTACGCACTGCCGACATCGCCCCCCGCAAATATTCAATCGTACACCGGCCCGTTCGTGGGGAGCATTAATTCCAATGTCTATCATTATCCGTGGTGTTCCGAAGCGCAAAAGATTCTGCCAAAGAACCTTGTCGTTTTTCCGACAGTAGCGGCTGCTTGTGCCGCTGGGTACCGACCCTGTAAGGTGTGTGACCCGCCGGCGTGCGGTACGCCTGCGCCAACTGCCACGCCTACGGCTACTCCAACAGCTACTCCAACAGCTACTCCAACGGCCAGAGCCACAGTGGTCAGCCCTACTGCCAAGCCAACACCTATAGCGAGCACTGCTGCTGCGAACGTCGCTCAAGCCAGCGCAGCTGCAGGCAGCAGTAGCTCGACTCCCGGTTTTGAAGGGTTCTACGCACTTGGTGCTCTTGCTGCCGTGTTTCTGGCATTACGCGTCACCCGCCGGCGCTGAAGGATTGAAAGAGAGTGAAGACGGCTTACGGAGTGACCGGAGCCGTCAGCTTCTTTTTATTATTATACGCCCTCACACAGAGCGCGAGAAATCCTAAGACCAATAGGATTAACACAATTCCGAGGGCGGGGTAAGCTATTATAACCGCCAAGATCACTAGCGCGATAATTACTAGCAAAATAAAAGCGATTAGTAAGCTAAAACCCAACATAAGCCCGCTAATCGCCGCTCCCATTTTTTCGGCTCCTTACGACGACGGCGTTGAGGGGCCGATGTTTTGCGTTATGCCGAGGTTTTGACTTAAGAGTATGAGCAGATTATCATACTGTATGTACTCGTGCGTTGCCGCTGCGGTGTCTGTATCCCAATGCCATGATAAATCGCGTACTGTCGTCGGATTATGCCCGAGTGCTTGCGCTATCTCGCTTTCCGCATAATGTGTTTCATGCCCGTCACTGACAAGCGGCCCTCTGAGCCACGTTTGATACTTAAAGTCGGCTGTCGCGTTCGCTGTGCTTCCTTCGTTTTCAATCATGGCCACTATTCCGCGCTGTACGCCGCTTGAGTCTGTCCATTGCTCGTTTATCGTGACTTGCGAGAAATTGCCGCCGCCCGCGACGGTGTACGGTGTTATTGTTGTATTGGGGTCTTTTTGAACCGCGGCCCATCCGGCAATAGGATTCTCGTATATCGTAGTCCAGTTTTGAACTTGCGGATTATTCGCGCTATCTGTGCTCTGTATCTGAGCGGCGATTGCCGAGAGTAACGGGTCATTTCCATTACTCGACGTGCTCGCGCCGCTCGTGCTGCTCGTGTTTCCGCTATTGCCCGTTAGTACGGCAGCCGTGCCGATTAACAGAAGCAACACGACGAAACCCGCAATAGCGCGTTTTTTCGTTATTTTTATTCCAGCTACTTTCATTGTGTTCAACCTCTTTTCGTGCAACCACTAATTGATACGAGAGCGAGAGAGCCGATAAAAAGCAGGGGCAATGCATATTTGAGCGGCGTTTTGATGTACCGCTTCATCATCCTAACTATTGAATTCATTGATTCATCCCCTTTATAAGTAAAAACAAATACGCAAGACGGGGTCAATCAAGCTTAAGAATTGCTATTCGTTGTGGTCTAGCGGATAACGGTTGCGCTCACATTCGTAATGATCCGTCCGCTCCAAACACAATATCGCGATCGCTTATAGTGTCAAATGCAAAGTTGGTTGAGATTAAGTAGGTCTTGTCCTCATCCTCGGTATATTTGGGATCGAATTGTGGTCGCGACTCTAAAACTTCAACTACCTTCATATATGCGTCTTTGACCTTGTTGAGTTCAACTTCCGTGATCGGTATGCGTTCAGGTCTTGGATTCTTGAGTTTGCCGTCGCGTTGAGTCGCGACTACATACTTGAGCTCGTTTTTGAATACTATATTCTGTCCCAACGCTATCCCGGCTTTGATTCTTTCATCAACGTGTTCTGCATAGTTACGAGCATTTCTGCAATAATCGTATGCCGGCTTGAGCGGCTGTCGAAGTGCTTGGAGTTTCGGGTCAGATTTGTTGAGTTCAAATATTGCGTCTAGGCATTTGGAGATCATGCTCACGCAGGTAAGGTAGAGATGCGCCTCAGTAAATACAGAATGGGTGAGGCTCAAATTGGGCCTCTCTCTTTTTTTCGCTTCAAGGGCAGCATTAAAACGTTCCAGTTGTGCCGATGCTCCTTGAACGTATCTTTCGGCGAGATGTGCAGCCCACGAAGTCTTAGGAGAGACTTTTCCATCGAGTCTTACCAGCAGATTGTTTTGTAGCATTCTTTAGACACTTCCGAACATGCAGTTTCACAGAACCTGATTAAGTGGTAAACAGTTGCATTTCTTTTTTTGGATCCATCCAAAGAAACTAATGTCCTTCGATTAGCAAGAATTTCAAACTGCTTAATATGACCTTCCGACCGCCGACATTCGATGCTATATCAGAGATTAGCCCGGCGGGCATTTACCCTTTGAAGCTTGCTCAATGCTCTTCGCGGTGAATGACGGCCATTTTGACGCTAATATTGCCATCGGAAAAAAGCGATCATGCATTATGTGATGTGGTGCATGTAAAAATTACCAATAAAGGAGGGAGAAAATGATCGAAAATGGGCTATTTTTAACGGGCAACGATGCAGAATTGTTGAGCCATGCGCTCGCAGAAGTCAAAACAAAAGTCTATGAGGAGTCAGAGACGAATCTAGATGATACCCAAGCACTCGATGCACTCCTTTCAAGTCTCAGAACTGTGGAGAAGGAACGGGAGAAAGAAAAACATCACGTCCATTTTAGCCCATTGGGAAATCGCCTTGTCTTGGGCACGCTTCTCGACAGGCAACGCCTCGAATGAATGTGTTCTCACTCACTCAGCTAAAAACCCTAATGTTGTAGTAAGAATAGTATGATGGTGACTGCCACGCCGACCACGGCGATAACAACGCCTGCCTTTGCCCACTTGGATTCCATAATGACACTTACCGAATTTACCGATGGCGTAGACGCGGCAGTTGTGACGTTGGGAACAACCGTCTGCTTCCATTCTTCCGATTGCTTCTCATTATCGGGCATACTAACACGCGTTAATCGTGTGCGGCAGGGTAAACCGTTTTCCATTCAGGGCGGTTTTTGGGTTCGTCGTCGCGAGCTGGTTCGGCTGCCTCCTGTATGCCAAACCATTTATCGGCTTGCTCCTCGGTCAGCCATCCTTGGATGAGCATCTTGCGTACCGCACCGTACGAGGGATTCCAATTTGCCACTTTGATGTGTGCAGGATTGATGCAGCCTTTCGTGGTACATCGCATACGTGTGAGCCTCCCAACCGGCAAGACTTCACCGTACGCTATCTGAAACAGAACGTGGCGTATCTGAACCCGACGTTGCTTTTGCATGGCCTCGGAGGTACTACTGACTAAGAACTTCTTAGGCAGGTAGATGCTGCCTTTGTCGTTAGGATCTTTGAGAGGCCAGCAGTCAGCGACGTAACAAACTTCCGCCCTGTCCCGGATCTGCTTTGTCAGCTTTCGCCCATCTTTGTCGAAACGCATGACAAACTGCTCTACCATAATAATAACAAAAGAACTCCTATTATAAAAAGTTCCACTATTCCACTATGAACCACAAGAAGAGCAAATGGAAAAATGATAGAATAGGAACCCACCGAAAAATGATCTTCCAACCTACATAAAAAGCTGCTAACTTAAAGCTGCCGATTTGAGTACTCTTTCACCATGATTAGACCAATTTGAATAGGTAAATAGCCCGAAGAGGTGAACAAAAAACCACACTCGTATGAAGAGATAGTGGAATAGTGGATGTTACAGTCATTTGAGTAGCGAGCTTATGTTATGAACTTCCACTATTGGTAGATTATTCAAGACTTCGTCAAACTATCTAATATAGCTCCGTACAACTTGCCAGAAGACCTGACAAGTTCGACCATCCCCGGATTCCACGCCTCCCCAACCATGTCGGCCGCACGGATGCCAAGACAAAACTTGCGGTGAGTTTTGTCAAACTCAATGAGTGCATCTATCAATTTCTGATCTGAACTACTCGTTATGACAAGTGGGGTCAAGACGAGTTGGATTTGATTTAACTCCCATAGATAGTCCTTATAATTCTTAACTACGATCTCCGATGCGCTGAAAAGAACCGAATCAACTATAAAATCGTTCTGGCCTCTTTCAGCCAACGCATCGGCTAATTTTTCAAACGCACGTGGCGTGTTAGGATTTAACTTGTTGCGCCCGTCACTAATCCCGTCTAAGAGGTCCCACGCCACATCGCCTTTTTCCCAAATACGGGCGGCTATGTCGCACAAGAGTGTTGATATCGCGTTAAGTGTGATACTGCGTACGTTAGCCCATTGTTGCTCTCGTCGGTATTTGATCACCCAATCGACGAGGAAAACGGTAATAAAGATATTAATGGCGATAAAAATGAGTCCGAACCAAAACTCCGAGCTGGGAAGGCTAAAAATGATGCCAAGGATGCCGATCACCAAAAATGCTGTTGGGAAAGCCGCGATCTTCAGCAGAGATCTATTCATCTTTTCTTCTTCCGAACGCCGAAGCCAGCGATCACCTGCCGTTTTATGGTCATCAGTCCCCCTCGTCTCGGGCTTCTTAGGTCGCCAAAACTGCCAAAAGTGTTCGCGATAACGCGGCGGTTCTACTTCCTTTTTCGGCTGCTGCGCCTCGGGTAATGGTTCTTCGAGTAGTTTTTCCAAATATTCTTTGTTTGAAGAGGCCACTGAATCAGCCGCCTTCAATAGCATTTTTTTATCTAATCTGCTTGTTTTAAAGCACATTTCGACGGCTTTTAAAAGCGTCATGCAAACAGCCCTAAGCCGTCTCGCTTGGTCCCACGGGTCAACCGGTAATGTCGTTTTGATATCCGCTGCTTCCAACTCGATATCAAAGAAACTAAACGCTAAGTATGCTGCATCAATTGACTCAACATCATTCAATCCGCGAAATAGTGCGGGAGTCTCTTTTGCATATTTATAGGCGTCTGCGCCCAAGTCATGTTTTAAATATCCGTAGTCGTGCTTGAAACGAAAGTAGCGATCACTCCATGTCAGCGTATTATCATCAATATCCTTCTTCAGATCCTCGGCGATGTATTTCAAAGCATCATACATTACAACAATCTCACTGTACAGCGCTCTCCTCAAACGACGTCGATCAACACAATCCTTAAGGATATTTGCTACTACTGAACCTGAAAGAAATCCTAAAATTACGGCCGAAATTGCGACTAATAAGTCAATCTGCGCAACAGCGACCATTTGATCACGTTCTCATCTGCCTCGAATCCGATCCCAAAATGATTTTTTGGGTGTAGGCAATCGTAGCGTCACAAGTTCAAGCTGCTTCTGAAGTTGGTCTTTATCCTGTTTGAGTTCTGAGAGATGGCCGCGCTCAGTATGCAGCGCCGACTCAAGACTCGTCACCTTTTGCTGCAATAGTTCAATCTCATGGTGCATGCCGGTTGCTACAACGTCTCTTGAGTCCTTCTCTCGTTGCACCTGCTCCATGAGCGAACGGTTGCGCTCATTTGCTTCGTTTAGTTTAGCGTTCAGCTCTGCGTTTTTTGCCTCAAACGCCCGGATCTCAGCGTCATGGTCAACTATGGGCTTTTCAGCGTCCGCATAGTGTTGTCTCAAATATTCCGCGATCAGCGTAGAGCGCGGGATCTTTCGTCGTTCTTCGTCAGCTGCAAGCTTTGAAGCGATAGTTTCAGGCAATGTGATAGTGAAACGCGCCATAATCGCCACGCTGCACTTGTAGCATACTATAAAAGCCGAAAGTGCAGTACTGATACACTGGCAGTGCGCAGCTTATTAAATCTGCCGAAATGATCCTGATCGCATGCTAAAACCACTAAAAGCCGGAGCTGCATTGGTAGTGCACTCTTGATGAACACTATGCAATTTCAATGCAGTGTGTGAACGTCGTTACTCAGGGCTATTTCATAGCAGCTTAGCTATCAACTCGAGGTGCTGCATTGGTAGAGCACTCTTGATGAACTAGTATTCAAAATAATGCAGCTTCTATGTGGCATATAATTTAGTAACTCAGGAAGTTGTAGCGACAGGTGGAAAATAAACATCTCTAAGGGCTTGTAATCGAAAAAAGGGTAGTAAGCTAGGAGCTAAGGGGAGATCCAAAGGAACACGCAATGTTATCGTGGTAAGTGATTAACGAACCACTAATGAGGCCGTAAGAAAAGTTGAGCTCACGACTGCTCGTATGCCCACCCGTATTCGCGAGACTGAAGTATTTGCACTTGAATCCTTTTGATAATTCGTCGCATCTGCTGACGTGCACTGTCGGGTAGCCAGCTATCGTGCACGCGGTCTTGCAGGTATTGGTAAGCTTCCCAACTGGTCGAGCACTTCCTAAAAAGTTTTTCGGCAGCCATATCGGCATAGTCGTTTTTGTAGTCCGCTATTTCAAGGATGAGCTCATCGACCTCTGCGCGATCGTTGTTCACGGGGTGGGGTTGTAGGTCTATCGGGGTAATTGTTAGCTAAAAGTAGAGTGAAAGTTTTGGTGCAACTTTGGTGATGACCTTTTGATGTCACTTATGGGGCACACATCCAATGGGTTATTGCATTACTGGAAAAAAGAAAGACGCACAGGCCTTCAAACCAATTTTGAGGATATATATGCTAGGAGTTAAGGGGGGGTCGAAAGGAATACGCTATCCGGTACGGTTTGATAGAGCTCGGTCAGCTCTACGCGAGAGTGACAGTATATAAAGCATGGGGGTATTCAGCTTAGTGATTGCGGGTCTTGGGGGTGCGCGATGGCTAAAAAATGACGCGCACGCCAGTTGAATCCACACTGACAGTAGTTCTAAACTTTGCGTGTATACCCGGATGTTTTCCCCCCCGCATCTAATTGTTTCACCGACAGGTCTCCGACACGTCACCACTTAGTTACTCCTTCCAAGATACGCTTCTCATGCTCTTGCAGCTTGATAGCAAAGATGTAGTCAGAAAAAGCTTGGGCCCGCGCTACCCAATCGTATTTCGCACTGTATCGTTCAAGTTGGCGTAAGGAAAGAGGTAGGGCGTTGGTTTGTCGTAGCTTCTGAAGTGAGCGCGAAGGGCCTAAATCCCGATATAGACAAAATAGTTCGTACGCTTTTATGCGTTCATTGGGTAGACGATCCCATGCTTTAGTCATTGAAACCTACCTTTTTATCATGCCCGATCCACCGGGCAGCACATGACCGATCTACCGCGCTCGCGCGCGTCACTCCGGCACGATGAGCAGTACCGATCTACCAACGCGGCGACGCCTGATGCGCCCGGATCGCGCCAAAACGTTGACTTGATAGTAGATTTTGTGGTATGGGATGGCGGGGAACGCTCGATTAAGTTCGGCAAGAGGCAGACTGTTTTTGACGCCCAACCCAATCAAACCGCGATTTGGTCTACCCTTGACAGGCAAACCCGGATATGATCCTTTTTTAATGCAAGCAATGATTTGCTCATCGTCGATTTTCGGTTTCGGGGCGCTTGGCGCAGGGCCACCGAGAGAAGGGCAGAGGTTTGTTATCATTTTCTCACCATGACCGGTTTCTCATATTATCATTCTGACAAGAAAGAGGGTCATGCGCGCGCGATCCTCTGCCATAAATCGTGAGAATATGAGAAGTATATATTTTTAACATTTCTATCTGCCTCCCCTACATTTCAAATCTTTAATAAGCGTCTCTGTGACTCTCGTTTGTTTTTTCATATTTTCTCATGCCCATGAGAATCCGTGAGAATCATGAGAATCGCATCGAGACTGTTAAGCCGCGCTTCGAGTTCGCGCTCATCATCCGGCAATATGGGTTCCTTTGGCGTGTATTCTTCCATATTAGCGATCGCGTGATCTGGTACGTCTCCTAAGACGGTTTTACCGAGTTCTGTCAATTCTACGGCTAGTTGGCCGCCGCTCTCGACGTCTCTGACGTATCCGAGTTCAATTAATTCTCCGCACTTGCCATGATCGTTTGGTCGACTGTTTAAGAGCCGGTACACGTGCGCTTGCGAGACGCTTGACTCTTTAACTACCTCACGCCGCGTCGGTCGCTTTGGCGTGTCTCCATCGTACCGTTCGGAGTCAAGCTCATATTTTTCGTTCTCTTCGTCGCAGAGGCTCTTAATAGCCTTGAGCGTCTCGATCCCTTGCCGCGACGTCTTTGTTATGGTCTCACGTTCAAAGGTCGCGAGCAAGAACCATGCCTCTCGCACATCTTCGACTTCGATCCGCGTACAATCTCGGTAAAAACGTTTCCAAAGGGCGATGCACTCGCAGAGTGAGAAAAATTGCTTGATGCTGGTTATTCCGTAACCGGCTTCGAGAAATAAGTCATTAAGTTCTTGGATCAATCCCCATGCTTCGTCTTCGGTCGGTTCAAATATAACGGCCTTAGTCGAAAAAATAAGATCAATGCCTGCTTGCGCTATCTTCAGCCGGGGGTCGTCGTGTATATCCTTGCGGTCTTTAAGGAGCGACTCAATCAATTTAAGCTTCGTCTTTTTATCGTCGAGTGAATCATCGCTGACACTTCCGTGAATGAATCGCCGTTTGACTTGATCGTCATTGACGCCTTCGACGCTGGTGATAATCACACACCTGTGCCCGGTTATTGTCATGTCAATTGCGACGCCGTTGACCGTCGCCATGTGCGTGTATTCGGCTTGCTCTTCTGTCTCTGCGAGAGCCTTGAGTGCCGAGAAGCCCGCCGCGTCGGCGACCTCGGTAATGCAAACGATCTTTCCTTTGAATCTATCCTTATTCGCCCGCACGTCGACGACGCGCCCGTTCTTGTCGCGCACCCGCTCGATCGTCTTGTACTGGAGGGCAGTGGGGCTGACCGTCGAAAATAATTCGAGATACTGCGACGGGATCAACGCTGTCGCGCGACTGATGAGGTCATTCTTACCCGCGCCGCTCGCGCCGGTGCAATCGAGGTGCAGAAGTGCCGAAGACGGGCTCGAGTATGACGCACGGGTCATTGCCAATAAGACCGTTTGCGTGAGTTCTCTATCGAGTGCGTGATAATCAAAGATGAGAAGAGCGCAATACGTGAGAAACGCGTTGTCTCCGGTGTAGAGGTACTGCCATGCCTTCAGATAAGCCTCGACGTGCGAGGCCTCTATCTTTCGGCCGATCTGTGCCTCTATAATTCTGATCGCGGTCTTTTCGCCGGCCAGCTGCGCTAGATGCTGTTTGAAGTCATTGGGGGCGTCGGTAAAATTGATCTCTGTGAGCGAATCGCCGTTAGTGCCGAAGTGCAGGCGCCCGCGCTCCTTGCTTATAATGTCATACTCGTAACCTGTTCCGTTAACCTCGAAGCGATCACCTAGGGGGATGTTGGCGAGAACCCATGCATCATCAATCATGGCCTCGCCTCCTCGGATAAAATATCCAAACGTCGAGCTGGGCGTCTTGAAGCCGTGCCTGTCTCAGCCGTTCCTTTCGGTCGGCATTTGGCTGTGGTTGCTCCAGCTCTTGCGCTCCAAGATTCGACAGCTCACGCTCGTCGGCGTGATACTTCGAAGAAAAGCTTATACGGTCAGCTGATGCTTCTTCCATTGTCGTTACCTGTGTTTTGCCGCTCGTTGTGTTCGTCGCACAACGCGGCTTTCCTATTTTTGTTTATTTTTTCAACTTCGACATGGGTTTTTAAGCTGCCAGTTTCGTTCTTCGCTGCGAGCATCATGGCTACCGCTCTCCGCCGCTAACGTAGAACAACAACGCCTTCGGGTAGCGCTCAGCCCTTATCGCGCCTTCGGCCTGCAATCTAAGCAGCCTTCGCCTTGTCGTACTTATCTCCGCATCGGTCGCTTTCGCGATCTCGGGGGCCTGTGATCCAGGGTGCTCCCTGACGTGAGCGAGAACTCTCGCGTACGCGGGAAGCATTGAAAAATCTTTTTTATTTTTTGACATTACAACTCCACGGCATGTGGGGGCCCCTCACCACACTGACGCGCGAGTTGTTGCAAAGGCTTAATAACTACGAAAATAACAACTTCACCGCTTCGTGGTGGGTGCGGGCTGCGTTGCTTCTATTTATCTTGGAAGGGATAGGAATCGAAGCAACCCCACTCACCTCTAGCGCAATTATTTTTTTAACGGTTCATCTCCGTTGTATTACAGTGATCCATACGCAGTAGGTAATAATATATTTTGGGGTTTTTTTAGCCTTTAAAACTAAATCGGAACAATTTTTGGCATTTTTTGTTCCGATTTATTTTTTTGCACTTGAGAGCACCGTTCGTCGATTGCTGCTATTAGAGACGTTAAAGGCTAACCTCCGAACCATGAATCCGAGCGACCTTCGTCACAAAGATAGCTGCAACCCTGTTCTCACGCCATAACTTCAGGGTATCATGGCCGGCCAGCAGAAAAGAATGCAGCACTGGCCCTAATCCCTGAAATTAGCAGCTTTGAATAGCGCTAGAAAAGCTATTCAAAGAGCACCTGGGTTTTATACCTATATCTGAGCTTTAGCCTTTGAAACTTTAGTCAAAGCACGCACTAATTTGAGAGGAAATACTGCGAGATCTATTGCGTTGATGAAAATGATTGTTGATAGCTAAGCCACGCGTTGATGGTGTAATCGTAATAGTAGTAGCAGAGGTAATTGCCAGCACCGTAAGTACCTTCCCACGCCGCAATAATACCCGGATTATTTGCTTGGAATGTTGCTGCACCTGTCGGGTTGGGTGTATACCCCTCGCTCAGTTTCCCACTCACTTGGCTGTCGTATACTTGTTTGGCCTCGGCTTCCGATTTTGTCACTTCAACAACGAGGGTGACGCTGCTGCTCCCGGGAAGAGTGGCATTTCTCCCGACTCCCTTGTAGACGTCATTTCCGCGTTCATTAATCGACTTCATAAATGGCTGTTCCATGATGAAATTGGTCGATTCCGACGCATTTGTAAAATAGCTGCTATAATCAGTGGATGGGGTTGGCGTCGAGGTAGGCGTCGGTGACGATGTACTAGGGAAGCCGACCGTGCAGCCTGCTACCGACAGCGAAGCAATCATAACAAACACGATGATGGCTAACAACTTTTTTTCCATACAAGCCCCCCCTTAACGGAAAAATCAATCAAAACGGTCAAAATGCGGCGTGATAGCTTAAGTGTTGTCGTTTAGCTGCGCATGTTTGATATGTCGTTTTCATCGTCGTTTGCCATCGCGATACGCGTAGATGATGAACTCGAAGACTGTTCACTAGATCAGGGCCATGATTGCTTGCACGACCTTTTTAGACATGAAAAACGTAGGGTGTACCGTTGAGGTTTTTAACTGGCCTCGTGACGGGCGCGTTTGCCCAGAAAAACTAGACTTGCTAGGAGTTACTGTGTGAGTCTTATCCGGTCACTTACCGCTTAAACTTAATCGCGATCACGCCCATTGCCCGTGGCTACACCCTCATTTACTCCCTCATTTACACCCTCAACGCTCCGCACCCTGCTATTTGCAGTAAGAGCCCATCGACGTTCGCGCTGCCTCTCTCTGACCTAAACTTATGTCTCAGCTCTGAAAAGAACCTCTACACGGCCTTAATCGAGAGTTGATTTAATCCCCTGTGCGCTGTCCAACGTCAGAAAGGAATTTGCTCAGACGTCTTTGTTTTCTGGCGTGGGGTAGCGTGCTGAGCGAGCGCCAGCCAGCTCAAAATCTTCTGCTTGCAGCTCTTTCTTTTGAGCATCGGTTATGAACCATTGGTAGTTTGTTCTCGTGTTCATTTTGTAATGAACCTCATCAGCGTCGACGTTGAGGGGGGTCGCGCCTTCTTCATCGTATACGATTTTGAAGTAGTGACCGTCTTTCGTTCTCCAATATAGTTCAGCGACATGCACCGTTTTTTGTACAGGGCTCGTCCAAACAAGCTCTTGAGGTGGACTTTTGCAAATCAATCTTGTCTGAGGGTCGCCCATATCAAATCCGAGGTGCCCCCAAACGATTGTAATGTGAGGTCCGAACTTTTGAAGTATCTTCGTTCGCTCGGCCTCAGCTTCGTTTTGCAACTTGCCTTTTTCAGTAAGCACATACCGGCCTTTTTTAGGCGCCCCTTCGAATCTAATGAGACCGAGCCTTCTAAGTAAGGAGATGTCTCGTTCGACTGTGGCGCCAGAGATGCTGAAGAGCTTTTGGAGCATTAAACGGGTCGTAGAACCGTTTTGCAAGACGTAGAGGAGCTCGCTTGCAAGCCGCTTTTTTACTCCCTCACTTAGTCCCTCATTTACACCCTCAACGCTTCCGCGCGCGAGGATGCGGGTCAAGTTCGTAGTGATAACAGCCTCGTCGGCCATCCCCTCTACTTTTTCGGGTACCGGCCTTCTGAACACGACAGAGAAGAAGGTATCAAACGTGAATTTGACTGGAGGAAGGCCCGCCTCATCTATAAGCCGCTGCATCTTCGGGATGCCCGAACCCATTTTTTCGATATACTTGATCTCGTGTAGCAGATTCGCGATGTTCGGGTTACGCAGGAGGCTCCGCCTTCCAAACTCTTCCGGCAGCAACCCCTTTACAAGTCCGCCGGGGTTTGAGATCTCGATCCTATCGTCGAACATCTCGATCATCACGTTTGCTCCCTTTTGGAAGTAATCCCGGTGTGTGACCGCGTTAATGACCGCTTCTCGGAGCGCGTCGTAGGGGATTTCGGGTATCTCGCGTCGCTGCGGCGTGCCCGTCATCTCATATCGAACCGGAATCCACTGCTTCAAAACGGTGATCGCGCTGTCTATTGAACTTACGACGTCTTCGTTAAAATCGCGGCGATCGAGGGTCTCCACCTTATCTATTCCCTTGAAGAGAGCGCATGTGACGGTAGTTCGGCGAAAGAGGTCTTTGAGGTGTTTTGCAAAGAAGAGAACGCCTGCGTTGTTAAAGATTAGCCCACCGTCATCTCTCTCGGCGACGCCGAGATTCACCAGGGTGGCGGGCACATCCAGCGCGTGCGGTAGTCCCGCACGCTTCATAAACAAATCGAGCTTATCGACGTCAAAGTGTGCTTCGTAATCGAATGTTGCGTTGTTGAGCTCATCGAACAGAATTTTTCCTTCCGCTGTAATGAACTGGATGATCTGATCGCGGGTCTGCTTTTGCGAGTTGGGGCCAACACGAACGTAAAACCCCGAGCTACAGCTATACGGCTTGTCGTCCCCCTCAGGCACGTGAACGACGAGAACGTTGTTGACCTCTTCAAGCCAGATTTTGATGGCAGGCTGGCAATTATGTGCGGTATCCTGTACTTGAGACTTCAGCCGATTCGTTATACTGATGCCCTTTGCCACTTTTGCATCGGTTACACCGATGAAGACGCGCCCGCCAGAGGAGTTGGCAAAAGCGACGAGCTCCTTATCGAGCGATGACATAAACTCCTTAAACTCGATTTTTTGTCCTTCTCCCTCGTCTAAGACGAACTGTAGCTCTTTAGGCGTCATTTTATCTTCAGACCTGTGCGATTTCGTTTTTGACGATTAGCCCATGATGGCGTCGTATCATATCTTAGACCTCGCCGCTCACAAATATCGCCTTAGATTCGTATCTGTCTGATCACGAATTGGGCCGTATTTGCAACATTTCAAATAGGCCTTTTGCATAAGTAACCGAGACTAACGATGGATTAGCGATATATTACTGATTGTGGTCGCATAAGCAACGGATGATGTAATGTGACGCTGCCTATTTCCATCCTTTTGCAGAATTCTCTTATAAACTCAAAAACTGATCTCACGGCCATTTTAGCAAGCGGTGGACCTAAATAATTGAAAGGAAAATGAGCCCAAGAAAAAAGCTGTTCGTAAGCATATCCGACTCCGGGTCTCGCCGGATCCGAGTCGATTAATTCTTTTACGCTGCGTTCGAGCTTCGGAGTCTCGGCTTTTCCAGGCCCCAAGTGCTTAGGAAGCGACCCTGTTGTTGTGACCCATTCTGGCTTTGGATGGATCAAGTAATTGCGAAGTTTGATCAACGTACTAACGCGAGTTCTCAACGGATGGTCTTTGCTGAGCGGCTGGCAATAGAAATTTGCTCTGCTATTCAGATAAAGCGCTAGCTGATATTTATCCAAAACAGGCCAACCCATTTCAACGTCACGATAAAACGGCTGGCCGCTGTACTTTTGATTCAAGAAAAGCGCGACCCGATGTTTGTCAGCGATGGGCCAGTTAGTGGGCCACTCTCCAACGCCGTTGCAAAAATCCCGTTTCGGCTTACTGTAAAATCGTTTCTCGCGCTCGAGATAAGTGGAAAGACAGGGGAAATCGTCCCAAAACTCAATCTTCTTTTTTTGAAGCCACATCTGCGCCATCGATTTAACAACGTCGGGGCTTAAGGATTTGAGATAACTCTGCGGGTTAACTTCGTCGGGCATTACGCCCCTTTTGCAACCACGCTCTCGAGCGTCCCTCGGCAGACTGTCGACTGCATTTACAAAAAACTCATTGATATCAGCTTCGAGCCATGCCGTGGCTGCGAAAACGGTTCCTATAGCATAATTTCGGAATAGCAGCCGTTTCCTACTGTTCACGTCGTCTGGGGCACTTTCGTCATAGCCATCTCCTTCCGTGATGCATCTAGTGGCACAAACTACAGCTACGTCAGAATTCGCAAGCGACAGACCACCTTTACTTATTGTGCCCCCAAACCTGCCTCTTATCTGACCACTCATTCCGCGCTTGCTGAAGAATTGCTTCAGCCCTCCCACTATTCAAAACGGCACTGCGTCATACACGGCCTTCAAATCGCTTTCTCTAAACTGCAGATACACCGACGTGACGTTCAAGCTCGAATGACCCAGCAGCATCTGTACCCTTCGTATGTCGGTGTTGTGCCGTACAAGGTTGATTGCAAAGCTGTGGCGGAGCGTGTGAGGGTGTACCGTCACCCCTGCGAGGGCGCCGTACTTCCGGATGATGTTATAGAGCTGTCGTCGCTTCAGAGGGAACAGTTTGGCCCCGTTTCCTATGGAGTTTTCCGATGCATATGAAAACAGCTCCGTCACGGTCTCCGATTTGACCAAAACCCGGCGCTCCTTTCCCCCCTTGCCGTTGGTTATGGTGATCACCTCGTGCTTTTGTTCGATGTCTGCAGGTGTTAGGGCGAGGAGCTCAGAGGCCCGCATGCCCGTCTCCCACAGCGTCTTGATGATGAGGTAGTCACGCTGGCTGCTCATTTGTGCGGCGTCGAGCATGGCGTGCACCTGCTCCGGTTCGAGGTAGTCAGAGAGGTGTTTCATGGCGTTTCAGACACCTGGTTGCTCGAAAATTACATGCAAAACGGTTAATTCATAATTCATGCATCGCTTTGTGTTTTTTTTTTTGCGCGTCTTGCCCGTCGTTACTCCCGTCGTTTCTCTGACTCGGTCGTTTAAGTGGTCACGCTATCCAGTTCAGTATGACATCCTCTTCGCGTGGCGGCGCTTTTTCGATATCTTTCACGGGATAGCCGAAGATGAGCGGCGCCATGAGGCGATATCCGTCGGGCACATTTAGCTCCTGCCGAATTTCCTGATCAGAATCCAGAGGCATGCCAAAGCCTATCCAGCAGCTGCCGATGCCGAGGGACCGGGCGGCGAGCATCATGTTCTCAGCAGCAGCGGCACAGCCATCTATGAGCATTATGTTCTCGAATTCGGCTTCTGAGGCTCCCTGATGCGAAGAAGCACGCGAAGCCCCGAAAATGAGGATGAGCACCTGAGCACCGTAGAAAACATTGAATTCCGGCCTTTGCATGACGTTCGCGAGCCTCTGAACTTGAGGATCCGAACTCTCTCCCACCTTGTCCAGCTCGTACAGCCACAGTTTTTTCGCCTGCTCAGAAAGCCGAGTGATCATCTCTTTATTTTTGATCACGACGAACCTCCACGGCTGCCTGTTCACGGCACTGGGAGCATACGTGCCCGCTTTGATCAGTTCCCTGACTATGTCATCAGGCACGTCAATCGGCTTGTAATTCCGCACAGATCTTCTTGAGTAGATGTTCTCAAAAACTTCGTTCATATGTTCCTCCTGTACCCCCTCTATTCATTCAATGCCACGGCCCACTGCTCAAAAGTGTTCTTTTGTGCAATAAGGATTACCATTTTGACGAGATTGGAAACGACGTTAACACAAAAGGAGAATTTAATCGCTATTCTTCTTTACCTCGCCTGCGACAGCTAGTTCGAGTCACTATCTAAGCGGTAATGTTGAGCTCACTGTTTTGGGAAGCGTTAGTACACAAAAGGGATAGATTTTGTTTACTCTCGACGGCCAGATCGTCGAGCGCTCCATCGCGAAAGAGCTCAAGGATCCCAGCAATTCATCATTATAATCATCCAATGATTTTTATAATTACTTCGTTGCCCATGACTCCATGGGTTCAAGCGTCGGCTAGAAAAAAGAGGCCGTATAGAGGTCGGCTGCCTGATTTTAAACCAGCTCCTTGCTGCCCACAAGAGCGTTCGCGGAGCACGTATCGCGTAGAGAGCGGCAGAAAGAAAAAAGAAAAAGACGGCTTACGGTGTGACCGGAGCCGGGTCTGAAGTTGGCTGAGTCGGCGTTGCCGTAGGCGTCGCGGTTGGCGTCGGCGTAGGATTTGCTGATGGTGTTGGCAATGGGTCTGTCCGGATAGACGTTGGCTAAAAGTAGCGCGAACGTGTAATTACGTCAGCGCCTTATGCGACTACTGTTATTGTTATCGAGGATTCCGTTCCAAGATACTCTGCGCTCAGTGTATGGTTGCCAACCATTGAACTGGTTATCGGGAGCGATAGTGTACCTTCTCCCTGCGTCCCGCCTGCAGTTTGACCGTCTATGAACCAGTGTACCTGATTTCCAAGTTGTGCAGGGCTAAGGATTTGCCCGTTAGATACCACTATAACACTCCACTCAGGGGTTGTTCCTACACCTATCGGGCTGTTTGGCCCATTCATTAAGACTTGTGTTGACGTTGGCGTTGGGGTTGCTATTGCTGTAGGTAGTGGCGTAGACACTGGTGTTGGGACTACTGTTGGTTGCACTGTCGGCGTGGTGGTAGGGCTTACCGTCGCTGTTGGCGTATGCGATACCGTTGCAGTTGAGGTTGCCGTTGCGGTTGTTGTGTTAGTTGTCGCCGTCGGTGATGCCGGTGGCGTATTCGATGGAGACGTGCAACCACTGATTGATACGAGGGCGAGAGAGCCGATAAAAAGCAGGGGCAATGCATATTTGAGCGGCGTTTTGATGTACCGCTTCATCATCCTAACTATTGAATTCATTGATTCATCCCCTTTATAAGTAAAAACAAATGCGAAAGACGGGGCCAATGAAGCTTAAGAGTTGCTATCTGATCACGGAGCGCAGTTAGCGCCCATATCCGATCCTACTAAAATGACTTCTTGTGCGTGGCCTCTGTAAGTAGACGCCATGCTAGCGAACTCATTTTTTCCAAGCAATCACCTTAAAAGACGAGTCGCAGTCAAATAACAACACTTAAGCTGTCAGCACCGGCTTCACTGCGTGGTTTATTTTTCCGAATGTCAAGAAGGA
>Ga0187881_10002387_pt1 | contig 17755 bp, 17 predicted proteins | sample June2016WEW_19_1_2_FD_133017 | JGI IMG/M metagenome (GOLD analysis project Ga0187881, IMG submission 133017) | Peatland microbial communities from SPRUCE experiment site at the Marcell Experimental Forest, Minnesota, USA - June2016WEW_19_100 | ecosystem: Environmental > Terrestrial > Soil >...
ATCTCCACCACCATTGCAGAGCTCGGGTACCAGCCGGACCAGGACCTCGAACGCCAGCTGGAATCCATCATGGAATGGTATGCCAGGGAAAAGGCGGCCGGACAATTGAGCAGGTCGCATGGGAGGCAATGAAAATGGAGTGGCTTACCTCGGTGACAACGACAGCGGTCTCCATCCTTGCAGATCCCTATGCTGTGCTCTTCTGTGCGCTGGGGATATCCTTTCTCCTGCTCTCGTCGGTGCTCAACGTCCGCAACCTCATGCGGAACGTGGAGAATGATTTCAGGCCGGTGATGACCTACTTTGTGAGCGTCTTCGCCCTGTTTTTCCTTGTGCCCCTTGCCATCATCCTTCTGCGGGGCGCGTCCGCCGGCCTCTCCCCCTGGCGGGCAGGGCTGGGGCCCGGCAACTGGAGGCTTGGCCTGATCCTTACTGTGGTCATGCTGCCTTTCTCCCTGCTGGGTCTGTTCTTCGGCCTCCGGGACCCTGTGCTGCGCCAGCACTACCCCTTCTCCAAGGAGGCCATGGCGGGCCCGGTCCGCTTCGTCCTCTATGAGGCAGCGTATCTGGTCCTCTACTACCTGCCCTGGGAGTTCACCTTCAGAGGAGTGATCCTGTTCTCGCTCCTGGCACTGCTTCCGCACACGGTGCCCAGCCTGGTAGTTGTGGTCATGGTGTCCACTTTCCTGTCCACGATCTACCATCTCGGGCACCCCAACTCTGAAGTCCTGGGCGCGTTCATTCTCGGAATCATCGCCGGCACGATCACTGCAATCACCGGCTCGTTCCTCTACGCACTCTTTCACCATGCGCTGATCGGCATCCTGAACGACTGTATTGCCTACAGCGGCCGGGCCCGGGCACGGCGGCTCGGGAGAGAAACCGCATGAAAATGCACAGATCGGAGAAATCTCGATGAGAAAAAAGATCCTCATGACCTATCTTTCCGCCGGCCTCGGCCACCTGGTTCAGGCCCAGGCCATCGCCCACTACGTGCACCAGATGCGCCCCTCCTGGGACATCCGCATCATGGACGCAGCGCGGGACCTCGACGACGCTGTCATGAAGAAGACATTCGAAGACCTCTGGAGGGTCTTCCTGAAGATGCCGCCCCTGGTGTCCAAGTTTCTTTTCGCGATGGAGCGCCTGGCGCCGCGCATTGTCACGGCGCTCAACCGCCGGGGATTCCGAACCGCGGTTCCCAAGGCGGCGGAGTTTCTTGCCAGCTACCAGCCTGACCTCATCATGTCATGCCACTGGGCCTGCTCGCACCTGTTCTCCCTGGCCAGAGGCCGGAGCGCGACTCCCCTCTTCTACTTCTACGGCGAGCTGGGGGCGACGTACGGCGTGATCAATTGCGGAGCTGACATCTATTTCACTCTCACGGAGCAGATCGAAAACGGCCTTCGCCGCTTCGGCGTGGCGCCTGAAAAAATGCGCCGGGTCCCCATGCTGGTCCACCCTCACCTGCTGATGAACGGGGCGCCCACCGAGGTCTTCAAGAAACGCCTGGGCATACCGGAAAAAGACCTGGCGGTGATCCTCAGCCTTGGCGGCGAAGGGATCGGACATTCGATGCGGTTCATCGAGGCATTCGTCCGTGAGGTTGAAGGGGCCACTCTCCTTGTGCTCACGGGACGAAACGAAGACCTTCTGCGGAAAGTGAACAGGCGGTTCTCAAGCCCGAAGGTGGTTGCCATGGGCTACCAGGAGGACATCAGCGGGATCGTGGCAGCGGCGGACGTCCTGGCAGGCAAGTGCGGGACCGGGTACGCGATGATGGCCATGAAGAAAGGCATTCCGCTCATCGTCACGCACATCGGAGCGCCGAACGAGCATGAGAACATGCGCTTCATCGTCGACAACGGGTATGGGTGGTATTGTCCGCGGCCACGGCAGTTCGTGCAGCGCATTGCGCTGATGGCAAAGGACCGCCTGAGCAGCCGGAACGTCATGGAGCGCCTTTCGCTGGTGGGCCCGCAGAATGGCGCGGAGGCAATTGCTGCGGCCATCGTGAACTCCCTCGGATGATGCTCGGTTTCGACTTTCGCGACCGCGGAAGCCTGCGGCGTATCCTTCGCTTCGTGCTCATTGCCGTGGTCCTGGGTCTTGGCGTGAACACCATCCTGTCCCTGCTCATGGATCGGACCCAGATCATCGATGCAATCCGCAAGGTGAAACTGGTCTATTTTTTCGTCCCCCTCCTCCTCTTCATCGCCTCCCACGTCGTGGATTCGATGCGCTTGAAGCTCGTCCTGGCGCAGTTTCGAATCCACATCCGGTTCGTGCAGGCTTTCTACAACAGCGCTGTCGGGACGTTTTTCACCAACATCACTCCCATGACCGCGGGTGGTCAGCCTTTCCAGATCTACCACTTGAGCGCCGTCGGGGTCCCGCCGGAAACGTCCACCAACGTCATCATGTCGCGATTCGTGGAGCAGGCCATGACCTCCCTGCTCATCTCCCTGCTCTTCCTCACGCAGATAACGTGGATCGCTTCCTCCCTGCGCATGGGAGCAAGACTGATGTACGTGGCCCTTGGCATTTCGTTGAGCGTGACGGTGCTGCTGCTCATCCTCCTCATCCGGCCGCACTTCATCGGCAGCCTGGCCATCGTCCTGGAGAGGACCTTCCTGGGCCGCCTCATCGGCCGTGTCAGCGGGAAGCACAACTGGGCGCCGAGCCTGCACCGGTGGTCCCAACGGCTGCGGGAGAACGTTCGGATGCTCTGGTCTGAAAAGACGTGGGCCATGATCCTGGACATTCTCCTGGGAGTAGTCAACATCCTCCTGCACGCCTACTCCCTCCTGTTTGTCCTGGAGGGCGTCACCGGAGCTTCGATTCCTTTCCTCGAGGTCATCATCACCTATGTCATCCTCTGGCAGGTCGTCTTCTACATCCCCACGCCGGGAGCCAGCGGAGGAGTGGAGGGCGCTTTCGCGCTCGTATATTCCGGTCTGACGGGCGCGCTTGGCCCTACCGTTATTGCTGTCTTTGTCTGGAGATTCGCCACATACTATCTACTGCTGTTGTTCGATGGCCTCATCTACGCCCTGCTGGGCAGAAAGGGAAACGGCGGACCCAGGGAGATGATCCCGGGATCCGCGGTGGAAACCCTTCGAAGGTGAGCCTGGCGAGGAAAAACGCTTTCCACGCCATCGGCCTTCCACGCGGTCACGCTGACACAACGGACACCAACTGTGCGGAGTATTCACTAGAGGGTTCTGAGGGGCCGCCAATTGCCGACGGGCTTGCCCGCCTGGACGCCGAAGTGGGCGCGTTCATCTCGTTTGAGCAGCTTTCCACTGCCCGTCTGGTCCACGCGGCCCCCATTGAACAGCGCGACACGTTGGGCCTGACCGCAAAAGCAGGGATCCGCGTGGCGATTGCGGTGAAAAACGTCCCGCGGCTCGGCTGGAGGATCAGATGGAGGCCCCTTCACCCTCGACTCCGAGGTTTTCCCCTTTTCCGCGGACTGAAGGGCTCTGTTTAAGAGGATTTAACATCGCCGCAAAGAAACCGCAATCACACGCCGCTATCTTTGTACCATGGTCCTGCAACTGGTACTTCTTGGCAGCAAGGACGAACAAAAGACGATCCGGGAAATTCGAGGAATCGTGGCCCGTGACCGCACGGAAAAGGGAGGAAGACATGATACTCAACTTTCCCGGTGACCGGAGATTTGAAGCCTACTGGCTGTCCAACTCCTTGTGGCGATGGAAGCCCCTCATCAGACTTGATCCTCACTTCTCCTGGCTCTATTGGGGGAGATTTGCTTTCGGCTGGCCAGGGATAGCAGGTTCTCTCAGGGAGAGGCGAGCTTCGTGCCAGGATTCCTGAGATCAGAACTCAAACCGCCAGAATACCGGCTCGGCGTTCTTTTTTTCCACGCAAAGAGCCCCGGCATAGCCGTCCGCCGGGCTGAGGTCGCGCACCCACCACTGCTGCTGCGCAGCCGTCTGCCATTCTGATCCAGGCAGCATGCAACGGAAGCCGTGAGGCGAAAGCGGCGCACCGGGCAGGGTGAAGCCGAGGAATGACCTCATCAGGCCCATTCCTACTGCCTTGGCAGCAGCTTCCCGTCGAGTCCAGACCCGGAAGAATGCTTCTGCCTGCTCCGCTTGCGGATGCGATTGAACAAGGGCCTGCTCCGGCGGGCCGAAAAAGTCCCTGAGAATATCATTCGCTGCTTTCAGCTCGCGGAAACGCTCGATATCTATCCCCACCTGCAGGCCGCAACTGACCGCCACGAGGGCAAGGTCTCCCGCATGAGAGACGTTGAAATGAAGGGGGTGAACTTGCGGCTGGTTCTCCAGGAACGGTTTTCCTGACCCGGAACATGCTATACTGAGGCTCGACGGGGGAGTGCGCAGGTAGCTTCCCAGGATCTCTCGAAGCGCTGCGCGAGCCGCGATGTAGCGGCGACGGTCCACGGACCGGATCATTCGAGAACATCTCTGGAGCTCCCCCGAAGACAGGAGGGTCTCGAGTTTCCGTGAGGTGGGGCGGGCGTCTGCCGACACCAGCCACAGGTGAACGTCCCCTGGCCTTAACAATAGCCGCCCGGGCGGAGGAGTGGTCCAGGCCGGTTGGGCCGACGCCATAGGCTGTCATGGTACTGGCCCGGAGGCGCCTTGACAACCAGCCCCCATGAAGGTTGATAATTGGGGGCTAATTTTCGAGTATACTGATAAGATGAAGGGAATAATTTGGCTACAATGACAAAAGATCCGCGGGAAGTACGAGTGGTCATTACCGGAATGGGAACAATCAATCCCATCGGCACGAGCGTCAAAGAGTTCTGGGACAATCTGAAAAAAGGCAAGTCGGGCGTCCGGCGCCTGCAATCGTTCCCGATTGATGGTTATTCCGTGCAGATTGCCGGGGAAATCGACCTGCCGGACCTCTCCGGGTACTTCAAAGACCGAAAGATGGCGCGGAGGCTGGACCGCTACGTTGTGCTTTCCCAGATAGCAGCCACCCAGGCAATACGGGATTCCGGGCTGGATGTGGACAAGGCGCCCCAGCGCTACGGGGTCATCATAGGGACCGGCGACGGCGGCGTGGGGACCCGGTACAACAACACGCGCAAAATGCTGCAGGACGGGATGCAGTCGTCCTCGCCTTTCTTCGTCATGTGCATTCCCAGCACGGCATCAGGCTACTTTGCCATGGAATGGAACCTTCAGGGACCGTGCTTCGCTGTGAGCTCCGCATGCGCAACCGGCAACCACGCCTTTGGTGTGGCCGCTTCCCTCATCAAGATGGGGATGGCGGATGCCATATTCACCGGCGGCGCCGAAGCCCCCATTTTCCCAAGCGGGATGGCCGCCTTCGGAAACATCATGGCCCTCTCGGAACGCAACAACTCACCGGAGACCGCATCACGCCCCTTCGACAAGGACAGGGACGGCTTCGTGCTGAGCGAGGGGGCCGGTGTTCTCTGCCTGGAAGAGCTGGAGCACGCCAAAAAACGGGGGGCGAAAATCTACGCAGAGCTCGCCGGCTACGGATTCTCAAGCGACGCTCATGACCTGGTGGCGCCGCATCCGGAGTCCCGCGGCTCCGCGCAGGCCATGAAAAGCGCCCTGGAGAGCGCGAAGCTCAATGTCGATCAGATCGACCTGATCAACTGTCATGCCGCCTCGACGCCGCTGGGAGACCTTGCGGAGAGCAAGGCCATCAACGCTGTGTTCAAAGATCGCACCCGCGGAGTGCCGGCGCACAGCACGAAGTCCATGACCGGGCACCCCCTGGGCGCGGCAAGCGCGGTGGAGGCCATTGCCGCCATCCTGGCTATCCAGGAAGGGGTCATCCATCCGACCATCAACCAGTTCGAGCAGGATCCGCGGATCACGCTGAACGTGGTTCGAAACCAACCCCGCGATGCGCGCGTGAAACACGTTCTGTCCAACGGCTTCGGCTTCGGAGGGCAGAACGCCGCCATTGCCCTTTCGCGATTCGACGCGTAAGGCCCGGGCCGGGCGGCGCTAGAGGAAGCAGACCTCGCAGATCGCGACACAGGCCACCTTGTGGTCCACGATGACCTGACCGATCACGCTTGCAAAGTACTCGTCATGCTCCAGCTTCCTGGCCAGCAAAGTCACCTCTGTGCCGGGGAGCACCGGCTCAAAGTAGGATGCCCCCAGGATCCTGGTGGCACGCACCTGAAGGGGGACTGCTTCCTGGGGCGGCGCCGTTGTGCGCCTGTCAAGGAAGTAGCTAAGGCAGAGGCCGAGCTGGCCGATCATTTCCACCTCGAGACATCCCGGATACACGGGGAACTCGGGGAAATGGCCGGCAAAGACCGGATCCGTCGGTGAGAGAAAGCGAAGGCCGCACAGGGATTCCTCTTCGAAGTTGACCCCCGTGAGGCGATCAACCAGAAGGAAAGGCTCCCTGTGGGGCAGGATCAGCTTGATCTCCGGCCGGCCCCAGCTGAGAGGCGTGAAGCCGCCGGCAGATCCCAGCGGCTTTTTTCGATTTGCCTTCAGAAGCTCCTGGTAGTCCACCATAGACATGGATGTCGAGGTGCGCCCGCCCCCCCACGGCTCCGCCGTGGGAGGGCGGGACGGCAGGCGCACCCTAGGAACGAAGCCCCTTGGCGATCACGTCCTCGATGATCGTCAGGGCCTTGTCCATCAGCTCTCGCGTGAACTGCGTGGACACGGAGATCCGGAACCTCCGTGAATCAGCGGGAACCGCCGGGAAGTCCACGGGCTGGAGGAACAGCCCGCGTTTCTGGATATCAGCGGCAAACTGCATGAGCTTCTCCCCGGAGGCGCCGATGATGATCGGGATCACCTGGGACTCGCTCCCTCCGAGGTTGAGCTTCAGGTCGAGGAGCCCCTTCTTGAGGTACGCTGTGTTGGCCCAGAGCTTGTCCCGCAGCGTGGAGTCCCGTGTGGCTATCTCCAGGGCTTTCATGAGCCCGGCCACGACAGGAGGCGAGGGCGAACAGGAGAAGTTCCATGGGGACGAGTAGCCCTTGAGGTAATTAACGATGGCTGCATTGGAGCAGACGAACCCCCCGACGCCGCCAAATGACTTGCTGAGGGTTCCGAAGCTCACGCCGATCTTCTCTTCCACACCGAAGTGCTCCGCGACTCCCCGCCCGTTCGGGCCGAACATGAGGGTGGAATGCGCCTCATCGATGTACGTGGCAGCCTTGTACGTCTCAGCCAGCTTCACAATCTCAGGCACTCGGGCAAGGTCACCGTCCATCGAGTAGACCCCTTCGAAGGCCACAAGCACGCGCTTGCCCTTGCTCTTCTCCAGCATGGCTTCCAGCGACGTCATGTCGTTGTGGGAGAAGAACAGCATCTTTGCCCCGGAAAGCGTTCCGCCGTCCACCAAGCTCTTGTGGCACCGCTCGTCCATGATCAGGACGTCGCCCTTGCGCAGGAGGCCCTGCATGGCCCCCAGGTTCCCGCCCAGCCCGCTGGAGTACAGCAGGCAGTCTTCCTTCTGCTTGAACGCGGCGAGCCTGCGCGCAAACTCCACGTGCAGGTCGAACGTCCCCGAGAGCAGGGGCGCGCCGCTGGCGCCCAGGCCGTAGCGATCCAGGGCCTCCTTGGCGGCCTGGATGACCTCAGGGTGGGAGGACAGACCCAGGTAGTTGTAGGAGGTCATGTTGATGACCTTGCGGCGGCTGCCATCAGAGGCGTCAAGGACCTCTGCCTCCGCCCGCGGCGCCGTGACGAACTGCTGCCCGAAGAATTGCATGGCCGCCTGGATCTTCGGGTGCTGGATCCAGCTCAGATAGTCGCTGGGAGGGGTCAGGACGTCGGGGCTGTCGTTGAAGAAGAAATCCGCCAGACTGAAACTTAGTGCTTTGTCAGGCATTGTCTTTGTTCACATATTCCATGAACTTGTCGGCGAGCTGATCGATGTCGTTGATGTCCGTAAGCTCGGAGCGCGGCACTTTGATCTTCAGCTCACGCATTGTCGTTGAGACCACTTCGATCATATCCAGGCTGTTGGCGCCGTAATCCTTCATGGACTTCTTTGGATCTATCGTCGCGACATCGATGTCGTCGATGTTCGCGACGATGTTCTTCTTGATGACGTCCATGATCTGCTCCTTGGTCATTGCCCGCTCCTTTCGCTCTCTTGCGATAAATATCTCATCATCGAATTATCCTTGAAGGGGAGCCCGTAGTCAACGCTGATGATCTGGCCGTTGATCGCGTCCATCAGGCCGCTGCACATGGCCAGAACCGCCTTGCCGCACTCCTTCGGCGTGAGGATTGCCTCTGCGGGCACGCCGTTTTCCCGCATCCAGCTGAAGAACTGCTGCCCGAACACTGCGCGGAAGGACTCCGTGTCCACTGTGCCGAACCGCAGCACGTTCACGCGTGACCCTTCCGGGAACAGGTGCGCGGCAAGATAGCGGGAAAAGAACTCCATCAAGGCCTTGGAAGCGGCCACGAAATCGTATCCCCTGTAGTAGTGATCCGGGCCGTCGCTGGAGATCCCCAGGATGTATCTGGGATAGCTGCCGAACCGGGCCTTGATGCGGCGCGTATAGTCAACCAGGGGCCACGTGCTGTACTCCAGGGTCTTGAAAAGGGATCTCTTCCTGTAGTCCTCCAGGCTGTTGGTTCGCAGCGCGAAGCTCACATTGCTGATGAAGACGTCGATCTTCTGCGCCGTGCCTGCAAGCTCCGCCATCAGCCTGTCTGTGTCCTCCTCAACTGAGGCGTCCGCCTGAAAAAAGCCCGGCCGCAGGGCGCCTGCGCGGGTAAACAATTCGGCCACTTCATCCAGCCCTGCGCTCCCCCATTTGTACGTGAGGAACACCTGCGCGCCGGCTTCGGCAAGGGCAAGCGCGGAGGCCAGGCCGATCCCCCGCGTGCCGCCGGTGATGAGGGCGGTCTTTCCGCGCAAATCCACGGCAACCATGACTGAATGTCTCCTTCCCTACTCTGGATACTGTTCTTCTATCGTTCGACGCGTCTCAGGAAAAGCGAAGCTTATGCGATGCATGAGATCTTCCTGGAGCCGCGCTTCGACAAGGAGCTTTTTCTTCCGTGCGCTCAGGGTATGCTTGAGCAGGGCGATGGACCTGATGTCCTTCTCCGCTATCTGCTCGGCGATGTCCCTGGCCTTTGCCAGGACCTCCGCCCGGGGAAGGATGTAGTTGATGTTCGTGGCCCTGCCGGCAAGCTCGCTGCCGCGAAACCTCTTGCCGGTGAAAAGCATCTCTCCGGCCAGAAACGGCCCCACCAGGTCCTCCAGCAGCGTGGAGCATCCCATGCCGGGGGTGAACCCCATGTTCATGAAGACCGCGCCGTAGCGGCTCTCACGCGCGGCTATGACCACGTCGCAGCACAAGGCCATGGCGAGTCCGCCTCCTATCCCGTGCCCTTCCATGGCGGCAATCACGGGAAAAGGCGCTTCCAGAAGGCGTTCGCTGATCACCAGGTCAATGACGGCGCCCTTGCCGTCGCACAGGTCGAGCAGCGCCTGTTTCTCCGCGCCCCCGCAGAAGACATCCTCCCTGCCCTGAACAATCAGGACTTTTGTCCGGCTCTCCTGCTCGACGCGCTGGAGCGCTGCGAGAAAATCCTGAACAAACTCATGGGAGAAGACATTGCGTCCCTTCGCGTCGTCCATCTTCAGCCAGGTGATCCCGGATGGCTCGCTGCTCAGCTTCATTCGGCCGCTCATTGCCGCGCCTCCGGCTGCTTCGACCCGCAGTCCAGGGCCAGCGGGGCCTGCGGCTGGAACCGGGCGAACCATGTGGGTACGCTCCCCTCCTGGTACGCCTTGATGCCGTCGGTCACGGAGTGGTCGCGAAGCATTTCAAGAAGCTTCTCCCGGGCATGAACCCCCGCCTCCAGGGGCGGTTTGCCCAGCAGCTCGGAGGTGAAGGCCTTCACGTCCGCAAGCGCCCGGGGAGAGGAGCGCAGAAGGCGTTTCAGGACCTCGCGGACCTTCTTTTCCACTTCGGCGGCCGGGACAAGCTCATCCACAAGGTTCAGCCAGCGCGCTTCCTCGGCGCCCAGCTTTTTCGAGCTCATCACGAGGGAGCGCACTTTTTGAACGGGGACGCGAATGGCAAGCAGATAGGGCAGCACATTGGCCGGGATCAGTCCGAAGAGGACCTCCGCCATCTCGAAAGTTGCCTCTGTTGTGGCAACCACGATATCACATGCGCAGACAAGTCCGACGCCGCCAGCCTTGACATCGCCCTGGAGCAGACAGACAAAGGGCAGCGGCGAGGAGAAAATGGCGTGGAGCGTCTTCGCGTACAGGTCAACTGCCTCCCGCGCCTTTGCCTGGGCGGTCCCGGCCGGGGCTGAAGCAAGTCCCCCGAGGTCCATGCCAAGGCAGAATGAAGGCCCGTTGGAGCGAAGGAGGACGGCGCGCACCGTCCGATCTGCCTGGCTTCGACTGATTGCAGCAGCCAGCTCCCCGAGAGCGTCGGGACCAAGAAGGTTGCCGTGCTCCCCGTCATTCAGAGTGACGACTGCCACCTGGGAGTCCACATACTGCTCCACTTTTGCCACGGGCTAGCTCCACTCGTACGTTCTGTAGAAATCCTTGACCTGGCGGAGAACGAGCCTCTTTTTCCCGAGGTAATGCTGGTCATACCAGCCGGTCGGGAGAGAGAAATCAGGCGTGTACGTTGCCACCTCGATGCAGGCCTCCCGCTGCTTCTCTATCTCCTCGTATTCCGCAACGTCCACCTCGCGGCGCGCATCAAGGGCTGCATCGATCCGCATCCCCGTCACGACGTCGCGCGCTTCAGGGCAGAGAATGCCGCTGTAGAACTCTCCAATGGCCCCGGAGCCGTAGGAAAAGAAGCTGATCCTGTCCCCGGGCTCTATGCCGACCGAACACGCGGCGATCCCGCATATCCCGAGGAAATTGCTGGCCCCGTACGTCGAGCCGACCCTTCTGGCGTAGCGAAGGGAAGGCAGGACCTTCCTGGCGAAGCTCTCCTGGATCTCCGCCTTGGATCGGGGCTTCACCAGGTTGCACAGCGTGCGGTGGGCCTGAAAAGCCATGCCCGGGAACGGGGTGTGATAGCAGTTCTGCGCAAATGCGCTGTCGAAGTCGAGGGTGTCGCCGTTGCAGGAGATGTAGTCATTGTACGCGCCTTCCAGCGCGTCCAGGTAGCTGTAGAGGCTCACTTCGTTGTTGCCCATCTCGTGCCGCGCGCTGGGCCGGAAAGTGTCATACACGTCCGTTGTCCACGTTCCTCTTTTCTGCAGCTCGTACTCGATCACCTTCGGCGAGTCGCTCACCAGCATGGCCGACGCGACGCCCCCCAGAACGAACTCTTCTTTTGTATTCAGGTGCGTTCGGGAGAAATCCGTTGAGATGACAAGCGCCTTGCGGCCCCGGTTGAGGCCTGCGGCCAGCCAGTTCAGCGCGGTGTCCAGGGCAGCGACGCCGCTGTAGCAGGCGTGCTTGGTCTCGTAGTTGCGCACGTTCGATGGAAGGCCCAGAGCGCCGTGGATGTTGGTGCTTATGGGCTTGCCGAAGTCGATGCTGCTTTCGGTTCCCACGATGAGAAGGCCGATGCTCTCCCTGTCCTCCCCGTCCAGGAGCGGCGCGGCGGCGTTGGCCCCCATGGTGACCGTGTCTTCGTACAGCGGGTTCAGAGAGCGCGTGTCGATCAGGAAATCCGCAACCACCTTCTGCGGGTCACGGTCCCGCGCAAGCGCCAGCCTCCTCTGATCAAGGAAGAGTGAAGATCCATAGAGGTTGATCTTCTCGATGCCGATGCGTCTCATGCAGCTCCCTCAGGGTACATAGCTGAGTCCTCCCGCAACGCGGATGACCTCCCCATTGATGAAACCGGCTTCATCGCTGGCAAGATAGCTCACAAGGCTGGAGATCTCATCGGCATTCCCGATCCGCTTGATCGGGCAGTATTCCAGCCAGATGTCGTGCAGCTTCTGCGCCATGTGGGCGTCCGTCATGTCCGTTTCAACGTAGCCCACCGTCACGACATTGGAGGTGATGCCGCGCGGCCCATATTCACGCGCCAGAGTCTTGGTCAGGCCGATGAGCCCGGCCTTCGCTGCCGCATAATTCGCCTGGCCGCTCGAGCCTTCCTGCGCAAGGGAAGATATGTTTATAATGCGTCCCCACCTCTTGCTCATCATATGGGTGAGGAAGCTCCGAATGACGAAGAACGGGCCCGACAGGTCCGTGGCAATCACCTCTTCCCACTGCTCGTCCGTCATCATGGCCGCCGCGTTATTCCGGATGACCCCGGCGTTGTTGACAATCACCCCCACGCGCGAGAAGTCCTCCATGACCTTCTCCGCCACGGATTCCACTTCGGAGGCGTTCCTGACATCCATTTTGTAGGCACGCAGGGCGACGTCCGCGTGCGAGGCTTCCGCCACACGCATTGTTTCCCGCATTGCCTCCTCATTGTCGACGTACGTGAAAGCAGTCGGGATCCTCTCCTTGACCAGGCGGACCACGATGGATCTGCCGATCCCTCGCGAACCGCCGGTTATGAAAGCGGCCGCACCGTCCTTGCCCATCCTTACCCCTCGTAGCGGCGAATCAGGCTGCACGCGTTGATGCCGCCAAAGCCGAAAGAGTTCTTCAACATGTAGCGGATGCGATGCTCCACGGGCCCGGCAGCGCACACGTCCAGGTCCACCCGAGGGTCCTGATGGTCTATGTTGATTGTTGGATGAAGCCGTCCGTGCTTCATCTCCAGCAGGCCCGCGATGGTTTCCACGATCGGCGACGCCCAGCAGGTGTGTCCCAGCATGGACTTTGCGGCGTTCAGCTTCATCTTGTATGCATGGTCGCCGAAAGCAAGCTTGATCGCGTTGATCTCCTCCAGGTCTCCCCCCTGGGTTCCCGTGGCATGGCAGCTGGCGTAGTCCACCTCGGTGGGCTTTGTACCTGTGGCTGCAAGCAGCTCCCCAATCAGGCGTCCCTGGATCCCGGCAGCCGGTGCGGGCAGGTGGCACGCGTTGGCGTTGGCCCGAACACCAAGGACCTCTCCGTAGATCTGCGCTCCGCGTGCGCGCGCGTCATCCAAGTCCTCAAGAATCAGCGTCCCAGCCCCGTGCGAGTATACGAAACCCGCTCGGGACGCATCAAAAGGGCGGGAGGCCTTTTCCGGCTGATCCTGGTATTCGGGCTTCACGACAACGGCATTTATGATGACGGAAGCCTGGATGTCTCCCGGAGACATGTCGAACAGACCTCCGGCAATCACTGCGGCGTCGGATTCTCCGCTCTGGATGTCGCGCACCCCTTCGCGAAGAGCCAGGTTCCCGCTGGCGCATGCGCCGCCAATGGTGAAAGTCGGACCATGGAGTCCCAAAACCTCCGTTATGAGGGCCGGCACATTCGGGTCAATGGCCTCCACGCCGCTGAGAGGATCCATGGACTCCTCGTCTTCCAGAAATCGCTTCGAGTTCTCATGGATGTAATTCGAGTTCAGGTTGTGCCCGCCCACGATGACCGATGTTCGGAAGGGATCAACCCCCGACTTGAACAGGCTCGCGTCCTGCCAGGCTGCGAGCGTGCAGAGGACGGAAGCTTTTGCGGAGAATGTCGTGGATCGAAACAACTTCCGGACTTTCTTGTAGCTGACCGGTCCCAGGGACTCCTCGTAACGGCCAAGAGCCCCCATGCAGTCGTAGTCCCCGAGATCGCCCCCGATCTTGCACTCGATGTTGGTCATGTCGAGGGAATGCCACCGCCGAATTCCGGACACTCCCTTGAGCAGGTTTTGATAGTACACTTCAAGTGAATCACCAAGTGGGTTAATAGTGCCCATGCCGGTGATCACCACCCGACGTTTCATCGGAAGCACCATATTCCTTTTCGGGAAGCAGTACAAGAGGAAGGCTTCTAACGGAAATTAATCTTTTGGATAAAATAGTTTTAAGTAAGATATTTGTTTCACAAAGGCAAACGTTTCGCCGCTTGATTGATTAGCCTGAAATCATAAAAGCTTCCGATATCATGTACCTTGCTGCCAACCCTATTCTTCCGACGGTCCGGGAGGGGCGCTTGCAAGATCCGCCATTTTTATCTTCCCGGCGTCAAAGCGTTCCGCCGCCTTGAACATTGCGTCCAGCGCTTCATCCGCCTCCATGGTTGCACCTCGGCGAAATCGAAGGGGGTTGAGACGCGCCACTACAAAGGCTTTGAGATAGGGGCTTGTAAAGCCGCGTTCCCTGAGAGCTGCAACGGCGTTTGCGACCTTGTCATCCAGATCGATGAGCTTCTGGGCCCGCTGGGTGCGGGTCCGGAGGGCCTCCGGCAAGGGCAAATCCAGGAAAGCTTCCACTCTGCGGAGAACGGGATGATACGCTCCGGCGCTGAGCCTTCCGCGTTTTTCATATGCCAACCCGAGCGTGAGGTAATCCGGCTCCTCGAACTCGAGAGCATAGTCTTTCTCCGCGCGGGAATCGATCCCGGCGAGTGATCGCGCCATGCGCATCACCTCCAGCGCCTTCTCCCGCAGGTTGTGGCCCTTCTCCGTGTTCATGGCGAGTATCTGGTAGGCCACGAAGAGATCGGGAACCACCACGGCAAGGATGGAGCGCGCACCGAGCTTTCTCATTGCTGCCAGCCTGTGATTGCCGTTGGGCGTCCAGAAAATTCCCTCCGCAGTGCGTACCGCAATGATGGGATCGAGGAATCTGCCCATCCGCCCGACGACATCTCCGAGCCTTTTGACATGGGTGTCCGACAGGTCGCGCTGGAACGGCGTTGGTTCGATCCTGTCCACGGGAAGGCTGGCGATAAGCTGCCAGTGGCCGCCCACCGGGTCGCGGTATGCGCCTACGACGCCGCCTCCGCATTCCCGGACTGCCTGGCCCAGCTCGTCGATTTCCGGCGGCGGGGCGCCCGCGGTCACTTCAGAGGCGGTCAACCCGCTGGGCGACGTGGCCTTTCTGCTGCGCTTCCGGGCGGGCGGTTTCGGTTTCTTTGGCGAGTTCCTTTTTTCAAGCATCGTGAATCCCTGCGGAGGACAGCGTACCATGTCTGAGCGTTCGAGGCGAGGGCGGGACGCCGAAAATGCGGACAGCCTCCCCCTCTACGGCTTGTTCTTTCGCAACCCAATTCCCTCCTATTGTGACGCTTCCTCAAGCTGCCGGTAGGCGTTGGTCCCTTTCAGTTTGGCGTTGCTGCCCGCGTAATCGAACGCCGTCAATCCCTGGTTGTCTTTTACTTTTCCGTCCGCGCCGGCCTTCAAAAGGGTGATGATCAGCTCGGGATTCTGGTTGTTCTGGGCTGCCCACATCAGCGCCGTCATTCCGCCATGGTCCTGGGCGTCCAGCTCGACACCGGCCTTCAGCAGCGCGGCGGCGACCTCGGGACTCTGATTGTAGGTTGCCGCGTACATGAGCGCCGTTTGGCCATAGGCGTCTCGTGCGGAGATGTCAGCTCCCGCGACGATCAGGGCAGAGACGATATCCATGTTTTTGTTCAGACCCGCTGCCAGCATGAGCACCGTCTCGCCGTTCTTGTACCGAACATTGATGTCAGCACCGGCCTTCAGCAGCACAGCGGCGACCTCGGGATTCTGATTTGAGCGCGCGGCATACAGGAGAGCCGTCATCCCACTTCCGTCCTTCGCGGTGACTGTGGCACCCGCCTCCAACAGAACGGAAACGACTGCGGGGTTGGAATTGGAGCTGGCTGCCCACATCAGCGCCGTCATGCCGCCATAGTCCTGGGCGTCCAGCTCGACACCGGCCTTCAGCAGCACGGCGGCAACCTCGGGATTCTGATTGTGGCCGGATGCTTCCATAAGCGCATTCAAGCCGCCCTGCGTCCGGGCATTGATATCGGCGCCGGCCCGCAACAGCCCGAATGTGACCTCAGGCCTGTTGTTGTCGCGGGCGGCATACAAGAGCGGCGTCCAGCTGTTCCTCTCATCTATTGCATTTACATTGGCGCCCCTTTGTATCGCTTCCTGAACTTGGTCAGCCGTTCCCGTGGAGGCAAGCTGCAGCAGCAAAGCGTCCTTGGACGATGGCACGGTCAGCGTTTTGCAGCCCATTGGGAGAAGGAGCAGCGTGCCGCACAGAAATGCAAGAAATGTCGCTGCTGATTTCATAGCCAAATGCGGAACCCGTCCGGAATCCGGGTAGCCACGCACGTGGAGCCAGTGATCGAAAGGGAGAGGAGAGCGCCGACACGCACTTGCATTACTGGGCGGCGAAGTACTCGGACCCCCGACCTTCTGGGTGTAAAGAGCCGCGAAAACTCGTTTACGTGCGTTTCCGAGCTGATACTACAATACTATACCCTGCCCCAGGTTTTCCCCTGCTTTTCCGGATTGAATGCAAATAGAATGCAGGTCTGTTCTCACATAATAGCCAAAGTGTTACGGCTCAGTGGGCCTACAAAGCATTCTCAGAGGGAGGCTGTCCAGAAAAATTAGTTCGCACCCGGGTCCAGACTATTAGCTTGGCCCTCCATATCTTGCAAACGCTCCTAGCAAAGTAACCGGTTCCGATGTCTAAGATTAACCCGGCCACTTGAATCCACTACCGAAAGACGCGTGCTGAACACGCCCTCGTCTTTCCAGGATGATCCCTCCCAAAGGATATTCTACTCTGCAACTTCCGTTTCATCGGAGCAATCTAGGTTGCAAGGGTAGGCCATTTGGCTGCCGCCCCAGCAGAAGAATAATTCATTCCGCAAAAGGGAATTAGAGCTGAAGCTCTTCCTGGCATTCTGTTTGCATTGCTTCAGAAGGTATAAACGAAATCTGCTGAAGGTGAAAGGAGGAGACGAATCTGAGGGGGGCACTTTACCCACTCGCTGCCGTCGGGTTCGAGCGCGCTCACGTTGGCCGCGTGGAGGGGGGTTTAGGAATCCCTGTGAAACGGAGGTCGAAGTGTGGCCCAACCTGCACTATTTCTTCTCTGCAAAAGGCCAAAACTAATCTTCCTAGAGGAGATGTGTATGAAAAAATGCTCAGGGGCTATGTCATTTTTCAATCACAGATTGATTAAGTAGAGGGAGGAAGGTTTATGAACAAAACAGCCAAAACGGGCACGGCGCAGAAGATCATTGTGACAGCACTTGCGCTGGCCACAGTCACGCTCCTGATTGCAGGCTGCCCATCTCCTGGGGGCGGGACACCAGGGGGCGGGACACCTGAAGCGGTTGTCTATGCCGCGGGCCCTTGCCTGACAAGCTCCGGCCTTGGGGTACCCGGCTACTGGAAAGACGGAGCTTGGACCGCCCTGACACAGCTGGATGCCACAAAAGGCGGTGGGGCCTATTCTCTTGCGATATCCGGGGGCGATGTCTATGTGGGGGGCCATTGCATAAACAGCGCCGGCCAGGCGGTTGCCGGCTATTGGAAAAACGGAACCTGGACGGGCCTTTTGCCCTTGGATTCGATCGTCGAAAGGGTCGCAGTATCCGGAAGCGATATCTACGTCGCAGGCGGTCAGCTAGGCAATCTGGTTCAACGCTGGGTGGCCGTACCTGGATACTGGAAAAACGGCGTTTGGACGGGTCTGACGCCGTTAGTTCCGTCTCCGCCAGGGACCACTACCGTCTCTGCGCTCGTGGTATCCGGAAGCGATGTCTATGTCGGGGGCTTAACCACGAACAGCTCTGGCGTGAACGGAGCCGGCTACTGGAAAAATGGCGTCTGGACTGGCTTGACGCCGATAGATCCGGCAGAAGCCTCCAGGGTCTTCTCACTCGTCGTGTCCGGAAGCGACATCTATGCCGCGGGCACCAGCAATAACAGCTCCGGCGTGATGGTGCCCGGCTACTGGAAAAA
>Ga0187881_10002390_pt1 | contig 17746 bp, 15 predicted proteins | sample June2016WEW_19_1_2_FD_133017 | JGI IMG/M metagenome (GOLD analysis project Ga0187881, IMG submission 133017) | Peatland microbial communities from SPRUCE experiment site at the Marcell Experimental Forest, Minnesota, USA - June2016WEW_19_100 | ecosystem: Environmental > Terrestrial > Soil >...
AGACGAATGTTTCGTATCACCGTCTCTACCCCCTTCAAAGCGTCAGCCAGTGTAGGCCTTGCGAGTCAAGTCCGACCGACCCCATAGGACCTCGCGAAGTGGCCCATTTCATTCACAGGCTCTAAGTCCCATGACCAGGTGTCGGCTGTCACCGATCCTCAGAGCCGGTGCCTGCGGGCACCGCCCGATGGGACCCGGGGCGCTTGGGTCAATCGGCCGAAGCCTCGAGGCAAACGGTTGGAAAGGTGCGGTGGGGGGTCTTCGTGGCGCCTTGCGATGGGCCTTACAGGATCCGCTGGCAGGCTTCCGAACTGAGGCCGCCGCGCAAGGGTCCCGGGTGCCATTACCGCCGTACCATTGCCCACTCCCCCCTGCCGTCCCATTCTCCCGCGCATGACGGACGTTACTGTCCGGTGCCGCGGCCGACTCTCCATCAACTTGATGGAGGCGGCGGCGCTGGCGCTGCTTCTCAGGGCTCTCGCCGTTGGAACCGCGATCGGCCACTCGACGACCAGACCGGCCAACACGGTCATTTCGCAGAGGGTTGCGGTGGCCGGTCCCGGCGGACCCGCCGACGGCGTGCCAGCCAGCGTGTTGCCCGATCTCTTCGGCCAGCGGAATGCGTCGTTCCATCAGCTCATGACCGAGCCCGCCGCAACTGTCACCGCGGCAAGCGCCGGTGCCGCAGCGTGACGGCGTTCGCGTTCCTCAACAAGCGGCGTCGTAACGACGAGCCTGCTGACGGACTCCTCGCGGCAGCAACTGTCAGCGTGTACGAGGCGGAAGCTGCACCTGCCCTGAGCGTAGTCGATGAGTCGCTCTTACCGCGCTGGCGCAGACCGTCACTCCAACAGGCCCGCCGCACAGATCCGCTGCGCGCCGCGGCCGAGCCATCCCGTCTCTCCTTCGAGTCGGCCGGCGTCCGACCGCTGGAGAACTACGAACGCCGCCAGATCGGCTACCGCCTGGTTCGCCTTCTCGATTCGCCGGACGAGCTCCGCTCGACGGAAATCGGCATCCTCGACCAGGGCGACGAGGTCCAGTTGCTGCAACGTTATGGCGCCTACTGGCTGGTCCTATGCCCGGACGGTCGGCAGGGCTGGATACACCGGATGACGCTCGCCGAACTCGTTCAGGCCGCCGTGGTCGAGGTCGAACCGGAGCCGATGCCTCAATACCCCTTTGAGGACGAGAAGCCCGAGACGGTGGAGTCTGCCGAAGAGCACGGCCCGGACGGTCTGCTGGAGGCCTACATGAGAGCTCGCGGCACGTCCTTCGAACTTTGACCGTCGATAACGCCCGGGCGCCGGAGGAGTTCGCCGGCGGGCACGCAGTCGAGGCATCCGCTGGGCCTGCGGTCGATGTCGCTACTTCGCTCCCGGCCGAGGAGCCCTCGCCCGACGGGGCTCCCGCCGCAGGATCAGCACATGCTGGTGAGCGATATTCGGGACGAAGGAGCTCGGGTAGCCGTAAGGGCGCAATCGCGTCCCGGCCTGATACCAGATCACGTCGCCCTTCGGCGTGAAGCCGGCGCGGGATGCCCGATCCGCCAGGTCGGAGCCCGTGAAGATATAGCGCCCATCCTGGTAGGCATCTCGGACGATCACGGCCGCGTAACGCTCCGGCCGCAAGACCCGCAGGAGCTGCCCAAAGACATCCTCCATCCTGTCGAGGAAGGTCGCGTAGTCGGCGCTGTTGGCGAGGTCGCCCTCGTGCTCGGTGACCATGGCGTAATCGGTTCGACGGTTTGCGTGCCGCTCCGCCAGACTTCCTCCGGACATCGTGATCGGCAGCTGGATGTTGTATGGGGGGTCGGTGGCGACGAAATCGACGCTGCCGGACTCGATCTGCGGCAGCAGCGCCTGCGCATCGCCCAAGCGCATCTCCAGGCCGGATGGGTCGAAGCCCCGTTCGCCGCCTGGATCGGACGGACCTATGTCCGCCAGGCTGGGACCGCGACCGCCGCGTTCGGCCGCGAGGTCGCGCAGGAGGCGGTCGTAGATGTCGATCCAGCGTGGCTCGATCTCGAGACCGAGTGCGCGTCTCGGTCCGCGGGAGATGGCCGCCCCGAGCAACGTCCCACCTACGCCGGCGAACGGGTCTAGGACCAGCCCGCCCGTCGTGGTGAAGAACTCAATCAGTCGCGCCATCAGCCGGGGCGGTTTGTTGGCCCCGTGCTGCCTCCGCAGAGCGTGACCCAGCTCGGAAGGATAGGCCGTTCCCCAGATGGACTTGGTGAAGTAGAGCCATTCCTCGCCCGAGAGTTCATTGAGGGTGTTGCGCGGGTGTCTGGGGCTCACTCGTCGAGCTTAGCGGTCCCGATACCCAAGCGCGAACGCACGCATTCGAGCCGATCCAGCTCAACGTGGCCGGCCATTGGTACGAAATGGCTGCCCGCTGGGGAGCGTCATCGGGTTACCCTTGTTCGACCGAGGGGGAAGAGGCGCTGTACTGTGCAGTGCTGTGCCGACGCTGGGACCCCAACAGATGATCACGACAAGCCACGACGGAAGCAGCACGGGCAGCAGCGTCGACGGACGCTCGCCGCACCGGCGGCTCTGGAGCGACCACTTCGTGGGTCGAGAGCGCCAGCTGGAACGCATCGCCGTAGGACTGCAGAGCGCGGCGGACGGCAAGCCCAACGCCATCGTCCTTTCGGCGACCGCGGGCCTTGGCTTGAGCCGGCTCCTCGGCGAGACCCGGCGGCGAATCGAGGCGTTGGCCGAGCCGTTTGCCGCGGTCCACGGTGTGGCCCTGCCGGCGACGTCGGGCGTTCCCTACGCGCCGGTCACCGCCGCGCTCGAGCATCTGCTCGCGCCGTTGCCGGACGAGACGCTCGCGGCGCTGGTGGGACCCACCGGCGACGCAATCGCCCGGCTGGTTCCGAGTCTCCGCCCCCGACTCGAAGAGCTTCAGCTGCTGCCCGACCGGCCGCGGATCGCTGCCACCGAATGGCGCGAGGCACGGATGTTCGAGGCCGTACTGGGGCTTCTCGAGAGGCTTGGCGAGCGGCGGCCGGTTGCCTTGCTGCTGGAGGACCTCCACCACGCCGATGCGGCTACTCGAGGACTGGTCACTTTTCTGGCTCGGGTGACGCGCGGTCAGCGGGTCCTGCTTGCAGTCACCTACCAGCCCGACCGGCTGCTCAGGTCGGATCCGCTGAGGTCTACGCTGTCCACTCTGGCTGCGTCGCCGTCCGTAGCGAGCGTCGACGTGCCGCCGTTGGAGCGGGCCGAGCTCGCCCAGCTGATCGAGGCGATCGAAGGCGCGCGGCCTTCTTCGACGACTCTCCTGCTGGTGGCCGAACGTTCGCGCGGGAACCCGCTCATCGCCGAGGAGCTGCTCGCCGCCCGGCGTGAGCTGCTTGGCGTCTCGCTGGCGGGCACCTTCGACCGTCTGGTCACTGCCCGGGCGGCGCTGCGCTCGCCGGAGTGCCGTCGCGTGCTTCGGCTCCTCTCGCTGGCTGGGTCGACCGTCACGGAGCCGACGCTCTTGTCAATGGCAGCCGAATTCGAAGCTCGATCCTCGGCCCGACCGCCCCGCTCCGCATCCGGAGCACATCGCGGCGATGGCCTGGAGTCGGACATCGCCGCGGGCGTTGCCGAGGCCCTGGAGCACAACTTCCTGATCGAGACGTTCGATGGGTCCGATGCCTTGGCTGCCGCCGGCTCGGGTGACCCGGGCGGCCTGGGGGCCCGCGCGGTTACTGCAGAGGATCGCGATGAGCATTCTGGCTCGCGCCGGGAGAGCGGCCGCGACGAGATGAGGCGTCCACGGGGCGATGCCGCCGGTCGAGAGGGCGGACGCTCATCCGAACAGATCGGCCGTGAAACGGGCCGGGACGGCCGTGGCGGTCCGAAATCGAGGACCGCGAAGACGGCCACGCAGGCTCCCGCGGAAAGGCGCATCGGTTTCCGACACGAGTTGATCGCCGAGGCCATAGCGGCCGACCTGCTGCCGACCACGCGCCGCCGCTACCACTCCGCTCTTGCCGCGGCGCGGGTCGGCGAATCCGATCCGCAGCCGGCCGCCGCCCTGATGCACCACCTGGCCGCACATGAGCTGGTCGAGGCGGAGGCCGCAGCCCTGGGCGCGGGGGCCGCGGCCGAAGAGATGGACGCTGGGGCGGACGCCCTGGCCCACTACGAACGGGCTCTCGGTCTGTACGAGATCGTCCAGCCGGACGAGAGGGTGGCGCGCCTCTCGGACCTGCACGTCCGAGCCGCCGAAGCGGCCTTCGCTGCGGGGGATCCAGCCCGGGCCGCGGCCTACGCCGAGGCGGCCGCGGCCGCACTCGACGATCCGCGTGAACGGCTGGCCCTGGGCCTTGTGATGGAGCAGCTCGGCCGGTACCGGCGCGCCTCTGGTGATCACGAAGGATCGCTGGCGGCACACCGGAGGGCTGTAGAGCTGGTCCCGGCGGAACCAAGCACTGCCCGCGCTCGGGTGCTCGGTTCGCTTGCCCAGTTCCGCATGCTGGAAGGGGTCTTCTCCGAGGCCAAGCGCTACGCCCAGGAGGCCGTGGAAGTCGCCACCGCCGTCGGCGAGGGCGCCCGCCAGGAGATGCTCCACGCGACCTGCACCCTTGCGGTGGCGGACGCCTGGGGTGAGGATCCGGAGCCGGCCGTTTGGAAGTTGCGTCAGACCCGCGACCAGGTCGCGGAGCTGGGTCGCCTGGACGATCTCTTCCGAGTGTATGCGAACCTGACCACCGTCCTCGACCTGCTGGGTCGGCATGAAGAAGCCATCGCCATCGCCTTCGAGGGCATCGCCGAGGCCGAGCGCGCCGGCCAGGCCACGGTCTACGGGAACTTCCTCCGGGCCAATGCGGCCGACTCCCTGTTCTTCCTTGGTCGCTGGCCCGAGTGCCGCCAACTCTGCCTCGACGCCCTGAGCTGGAGCCCGGTGGGCATCTGGTTCCTCTCGCCGCTCCTCAACCTGGCCACGCTGGAGGTGGCGATGGGCGCCGGAGAATCGGCCGGACGCCTCCTGGGCCAGGTGCTCCTGGCCATCGAAACGGTCCAGGACCCTCAGTTCTCCGTGCCGGCTCAACAGGCCGCCGCCGCATACGCGCTCTGGCAGGAGGATCTGATCGACGCCCACAAGGCTGCGGATCGCGGCTGGCTGCGGGTCAGTGACACCGAGGACTGGTTGCTGATGGCCCGCATGGCCTCCACTTTCCTGGAGGTCGATTCCGCGGTTGCGCAGGATGCCCACCGCAGGCGCGACTTCGCGATGCTGGCCGCGACGCGGGAGCGGAGCCTGCCGGTACTGCTTCGTGCCGAGGCCGTGGTCAGGGCGTGTGGTGTCTCCCCGAAGACGGGATCGCGGCGTCAGGCCGATCTCGCCGTCAGGACGGCCCGTGCATTTCGGTCCCGCATCGAGGGGCGTGACGAGGCGTCCATCTGGAATCGGCTCGCCCTCGACTGGACCGAGCTCGGCGATCCTTACGAGGCCGCACGAGCGCGCTGGCGGGAGGCTGAGGCGCTCCTCGATCAGGCCCGCGGTCGATCGACGCGGGCTGTGGCACGCGAACCGCTGACAGTGGCCGCGGAGGCAGCCTTCAAGCTTGGGGCGTGGCCACTCCTTCGGTCCATCGCCGAATTGGCGCGACGGGCGATGTTGCCGCTGCCGAAGCAGATCGAGGCCGCGCTCGAAGGCCGGCTGGAATCAGCCGCTTCGTCAGCCAGACCGGCCGGGCGCTCCGGTGCGTCTTCGCGGCCGTCGCTGCCTGGCCGTTCGAATGCCAGTCACGGCGCGGCCGGAATCGCGGGCTCGGGGACGCGTTCCTACTCAGGCTTGGTGGCCGACTTCGTGTCTCCATCGAGTCGGCCGGCGCAACCCGACTTTGGTCTCAGCAAAAGAGAGCTGGAGGTCCTGGCGCTCATCGCCGAAGGCCGCACCAACCCCGAGATCGGCCGGCGGCTCTTCATCACTCGCAAGACCGTTGCCGTGCACGTCAGCAACATCCTGGCCAAGTTGGGCGTCTCGGGCCGCGTCGAGGCTGCCGCGGCAGCCATCCGCCTGGGAATGGCCGAGGGCGAATAGGGCGCGTCGGGCGGCTCGTCGACCCCAGATATGAAGAAACCCGGACGACGTGGTCCGGGTTTCTTGATGCGCTTCCGGTCTACCAGCGCTTGCCCATGATGTGAAGTGCAAGCCCCAGAAGGATCGGAGCCAAGGCGGTGAGCACCATTGCCGACTCCTCGATCTGTTACCCCGGTTGCTGACGTGCAGCCGCGTGCAGCGGTTGCCAACGTAACTCCGACCTCAGTTCCATCTCAATCGCCCATCCGTACCGTGTGGTCCTGCCATTTTCGGCGGGAAGTCCTGGTCGTGATCTAGCCGAATGGGACACATCGACTCGATTCGGCCGGACGGATCGGCCCGTCGATGTGCACGGCCAACTGCGCCGCGAAGACCCGGATGGCCTGTCGCAGCTCCCGAAGCCTCTCCCCGCGTGGAAGTCAGGACCATCGACGCGACCGAGGATGGCGTTGGCGATGCCCGGCGACTACAAGGCCTTGACCGCGGCGATGAGTTCCTGGATGCCTTTCTTCGCGTCGGCGAAGAACATGCCCGTCTTGGGGTTGACGTAGAGCGGGTTGTCGATGCCGGCATAGCCGCGGCCCATCGATCGCTTGACGACGATGACGGAGCGGGCCTTGTCGACGTCGAGGATCGGCATGCCATAGATGGGGCTGGAACGGTCCGCCCGGGCCGCCGGGTTCGTGACGTCGTTGGCACCGACCACGAGGGCGACGTCCGTTCGTTCGAACTCCGGGTTGATGTCGTCCATTTCCTTGAGCTGCGGATAGGGCACGTTGGCCTCAGCCAGGAGCACGTTCATGTGGCCCGGCATGCGGCCGGCGACCGGATGGATGGCGTACGAAACGTCGATGCCGCGAGCTTCGAGCAGGTCCGCAAGCTCGCGGACGCCATGCTGAGCCTGGGCGACCGCCAGGCCATAACCCGGCACGATGACGACTTTGCTGGCATAGGCGAGCTGGATGGCCGCGTCGTCGACGGAGACCTCGCGGACCGTCCCGTCCACACCTGTGAGCGAGGCCTGCGTGCCCTCGGCTGCCCCGAAGCCGCCGACGATGATGTTGGCGATCGACCGGTTCATGGCGGTCGCCATCAGCCGGGTCAGGATCGCGCCCGAAGCGCCGACAAGGGCGCCGGCAACGATCAACATCACGTTGCCGACGACGAAACCCGCCATCGATACCGCCGTGCCGGTGAAGGCGTTCAGGAGTGAAATCACGACCGGCATGTCGGCCCCGCCTATTGGCAGCACCATCAGCACACCGAAGGCGAGGGCGCATGCCAGGGCGACAAGGAGCAGCAGGTTCAGAACGCCGACGTCGTAGATGACGGCGCCCGCGCCGGCGAGGATGAGCACGATCGAGACGCTCAGGCTGCAGACCACTACGAGCCAGGAGAGGATTCGACCGCCGGGCAGCAAGATTGGCCGACCTCTGATACGACCCATCAGCTTGGCCGAGGCGATCAGTGATCCGGTGAAGGTCACCGAGCCGATCACGATGTCGGCGACGATGAAGAAGGTCCTCCAGCCGTCGAGGCCGGGAGCACCGCCGGCGAGCACCCGATGGCCGCCGAGGTCGATGAAGTCGTTGAGGGCCAGCAGGGCGGCCGCGCCGCCGCCGACGGCGTTGAAGACCGACACGAGCTGCGGCATCGACGTCATGGCGACGGTTCGGGCCGTCCTCAGCCCCAGGCCGCCGCCGAGGGCAAGGCCGCCGATGATGATCACCCAGTTCCAGAGCCCGACGCCGCTTTGCGTTACGAGGACGACCTCCGCTGCGACGGCGATGACCATTCCGGCGGCGGAGATGCGGTTACCGGCGCGGGCGGTGGCGGGCGACTTCATCAGGTGCAGGCCGATGACGAAGAGAACCGCCCCGATGATGAACGCGAACTGCACGAGGTAGCCGACGTTGGTTGCGGTCATGCGATCCCCTCGTTACCTGGCGGCCTTGTCGGTCGTAGGCGCGGGGCGCCGCTTGAACATCTGGAGCATCCGGTCGGTGACCCAGTATCCGCCCACGACGTTTGCCCCGGCAAAGGCCATGGCCACGAAGGCCAGCCCCCCCGCCAGCGGGTTGTCCGCTTGGGCCGCCAGCCCGATTGCACCCACCAGAACGATGCCGTGGATCGAGTTCGTGCCAGACATCAGCGGCGTATGGAGGGTCGCGGGAACCTTGCTTATGACTTCGAAGCCAAGCAGGATTGCCAGGACGAAGACCGTTAGGTAGTCGAGGAGATTACTGACGTTCATGCCCTGACGCCTCCCCGAGATGCGGGTTGCAGGAGCTTGCTGGTAGCCTCCTGGACCACTTTCCCTCCGTATGTGATGACGGTAGCGGCCGTGACCTCGTCCTCGAAGTCGAACCGAAGCTCGCCGGCCTTGACGAAGTTCAGGAGCAGGTTGGTTATGTTGCGCGAGTAGAAGGCGCTCGCGCCCGTCGGCATCGAGGCCGGCAGGTTCAACGGTGCATGAATGGCGACGCCGTTGGGGGTGATCGTCACCTGGCCCGGATTCGACAGCTCGCAGTTGCCGCCAAGCTCGCTGGCGGCCATATCGACGATGATCGAGCCGGCCTTCATGCATTCGACTGCGGCCGCCGTGACGAGAACCGGCGGTCGCCGGCCCGGAACCTGGGCCGTCGTGATGACGATGTCATGAGAGGCAATGATGTCGTTGAGCTCCTCCTGCTGAGCGGCCTGTTCCACCGGTGTAAGGGCCCGGGCGTAGCCGCCCTGGCCGGCGCCATCGATGGCCGACTTCAGAGAGATGAACTGGGCACCCAGTGACTCGGCTTGCTCGCGAGTTTCGGGACGGACGTCGTAGGCCCTGACCTGGGCCCCGAGCCGGCGGGCCGTGGCGATCGCCTGAAGCCCGGCGACGCCGATGCCGAGAATGAGGACGTTCGCCGGCCTGGCGGTGCCGGCCGGCGTGGTGAGGAGGGGAAAGTAACGCCCGAAGGCCTCGGCGGCCACGAGGACCGCCTTGTACCCGCCGACGTTGGCCTGCGACGACAGCGCATCCATGCTCTGGGCCCGGCTCAGCGTCCGAGGTATGGCGTCAAGGCTGATGGCCGTCACGCTGAGGCTGGCAAGTTCAGCCATCGCCTGAGGGTCGAGCAACGGGGCGAACATGCCGATCATGACCTGGCCCGGGTGAAACACCTTCATCTCGGCCGGCGTGGGCCGGTGGATTCGAAGAATCACGTCGGACTGAGAGTAGAGCTCTGAGGCTGTCACGACCCTGGCCCCGGCCTCGGCATAGGCGGTGTCCGGAAAAGAGGCCTCGGCGCCAGCGCCGCACTCGACGAGCACATTCAAATCGGCGGCCCGCAGCTTCTCGACCGCCTCGGGAACCAGCGCAACGCGGCGCTCCCCGGGTGCGGTCTCCCTGGCGACGCCAACTTTCATAGCGATATCACCTGCTGTACGCGTCCATGGATCGGCCCATTCAGGGGGATGGCGTCCAGCAAGGACGCCGACCGTCTGCGCGACGCCAGGCGTCCGCCCAAGAAGGACGCTAGCGAAGTCTATCCGGGCGGGGCCTGGAGCGTCGCGGCGGGCGGCTCTGAATGGCAAGGAGAATGCCCGGGACGGGTCGTGGGTCGCACGACGCAACCCCGCCGGCGCGGAAGATACCGTGGCGGTCCACCTGGCGGCGGATGAGCGTCGTCGGCCGGGATGTGCTCCGGCCGCGGTGCTCGAGCAACTCAGGGATCTACCGGATCGTTCACCGACGCAACATGTCGGTGCCGTTCGAGGTCGCTTCATTCACACTTCCAAAGCAACTGACGTGAAGAGCCTCTTGAAGAAACATCTGGTCTCATCACGCGAAGAGCGTATAGTCGAGGAACGATCGCCCACAGGTCGGGCGACTCAAGACGATTGCGGTCCTGAGCTGGGAAAGAGGAAAGAAATGGTGACCGTTCGGAAGGCCGACCCGGCGCTGATGGATAAAGGAAGCCCCAGGCCGCGCGAGCTGAGCCCCGCTGCCCGAGAGCGAGAGCAGCAGCAGCGTCAGTTCAAGAGACTCATCGCTCAGCTAAGAGGACCGGAGCAGGTCTTCGAAGTCCGGCTCGATCCGGACGAGAAGCCGATCACGATCCGACAGCGCCTTCTTCGAGTGGCTGCAGAGGCCGCGGTCGAGATTGCGGTCCGCAAGCACGGCGATGGATTCCTGGTCGGTCTTCTCACACCTGAGCGACGCACCAATCGAGGTCGGCGCGCGGCCGGAGCGGAAGCCAAGATCTGACGAGCCTCGCGAGGACGTTGCGCGCGGTGGACAGAACCGACCCGCGGGCCGCGACGCCTCGGGTCGGCGGGAGACTCTCTCTTGAGCGTCGAACCGAGAAGCTCCGGCGGTGCGGATGAGACGCCGGTTTCAACCGGGGAGGAAGCCGGAGAACCGGCTGGCGGTCGGCGTCGTCTGGTCGAAATACGCTGCGGATTCGCCGAGATGGCCCGACAGGAGGCCGAGGCGGCGGCGGCACGCGTCGTGGAGACGAAGCTGTTGCTGGACCGGCAGGCCGCAGCCCTGGCCCTGGCTCAGGCTGCCATCGATCCCGCGGCGGCGCACGAGGCCAAAGACGAGGCGCATCGATCGTTCCGGGCCACGGTTGCTGCGGCGCGGACTCGGGGCCAGGTAGAAGCCGCTGCAATCGCCTGGTTGGATCAGATCAACGAGATCAACGCTCAGGGCCGCGTTGCCCAGGCCCAAGTCAGGCACGAGCGCGAAGCCGAAGACGCGCTGTTATCACAGCTGGAAAAGCTGTCGGACCTGGCCGAGGCCAGTGCCGCGATGGCCGAGGCCGCTATGGACGCCTGCCGCGCGGCAACAGCAGCCTTTGAAGCCTCCGCAGCGGGGGAAGATGCCGCTGTGCTCGAGGCCTCGACCGTACCTTCGGCCGTGCTCGAAGCGCCGGGGGCGTCGGCTCCGGCGGTCATGTCGGATGGCTCGCGATCGGCGCCGTCGACTGACACGTCCCCACCACAGACTCCGGCCGCCTCGGCGCCGGCCACGCAAACCGGGTCACGCCCCGACGAGGGCCCGCCCTCGACCGACTGGCAGGTCATTGACCTGCGAGCCCCGCATCCCCAGGCCATCACCCTGCTGATGCGCCGCGATAGCCGAACCATGAGCGTTCTGATCGAACAGCTGGCCGGCACGGACTCAGCGGCTCGGCGCAGCTTGCAGCTGCTCCTGTCGATCTTCGTAGATTCGGTCGTTGCTGCGGCCATCGACGACGCCTGCTTCGAGTTCCCGGTAGGACAACCCTTCTGGAGCCAGTTCACCCCCGAGGAGTCCCGCGAGGTCGCGCGAGGCCTCGCCGTGCTCGGCTTCCGGTACGATGGTTTCGGCGGCTTCGCCGACGGGCGCGTCCCGGCGCAATGGGACCTGGCCCTGGCCGTAGGTCAAGCTGGGCTCCTCCCGGCAAGGGTCCGCTACTGGCCCAAACCAGATGAAGCGGCGCAACTCTTCCTGGGAGTTCGAGTCTCGGGAGACACATTCATTGGGCTCAGGGCACCCGCTCTCACCCTGGGCGAGCTCGTCACCATCCTCGGCCGAAGGGCGGAGTCCCTGGCGGACCTCTGGAACGACTGGCCGCGGGTTCGACCGCTCCTGCTCTCGACGAGCTTTTGAAGGACGCTGGTCGCGAGATCCGGATGGACCGCGGTGACCTGAAGCCGCCGCTCCGACGCAATGGTCCGGGGCGGGCTAAGTCCCGGGCTTGTCGGAGGTCGGTGCTTCCCGGCCTTCGGCACCGTCGTCGGGATCCTGCTCGAGCACGACAAGGCGATAGCCTTCAGCCGCCGCAACGCCGATGCCCGCGCCCTGCTCCACAAGCCGGCCGCGCACTCGATCGAAAACAGTCTCCGGGTCGTGGAGCTGGCTGGCATGGGACCGAAGAGCCTCGATCTTGCGGTCAGCCGTGGCGGTGACGTCGATCCACACGTCGGGCTGGTTCGACCACATCAGGTATAAGCGGCGGACGCGGTGGGCCGCGAGGCCGTTCCTGGCCAGCCACGGGAACGCCATCGGGTTGCGCGCGGCGGGGTAGACGGCATCGATTGCTGCCATCGCAGCAGCTCGATGGTCCGTGTGGTTGACCCCACCGCCGCCGTGAATCACGACCTCGGGATCACCGCACAGGACCGCGTCCGGCTTGAACGTTCGGATCTCCCTGACGAGCATCTCGCGCAGCGGTAGGTCGTTGCCGAGGTTCCCGTCGGGCTGGTGGAGGAAAGAGACGCCGGCATAGCCAACGATCCCGGCCGCCTGGCGCTGCTCTTCCTCGCGTGCCCGGGCCAGCTCCAATGGATCGAGATTAGGGTCTTCGCCACCGGCGTCACCCGACGTGCAGCAGACGAGCCAGCCCTCGGCTCCCGCGTTGATCCAGGCCGCTGCCGTACCCGCGGGCCCAAAGTCGGCGTCGTCCGGATGGCCGACGATGACCATGAATCGGCGTGGTCGCCAGGTGTGGGCCCTTGCCCTCTCGTCCGTCATCCGTCCGCCTCGACTGCCCAATCAACCCTGCTATGGGAGGGCACCATTCACCCTTGGCGCCCTTCGTGCGCCGTCCGGGATGCCACTTCGAAACTTGCCGACGCGAGTTATCATGCCGGCCGAGGCTTCGCTCGTCTCCCCCCACGCGCGAAGCCTCTCTTTTCGTCCGGCACTGTACACGGACCCGGGCGAGGGCATGGTCGGCCGGCGTTCGTTATCGCTGCCTCGCGGTCGGGCCGTCGACATACCCGGCCCCGCTTGGTCAGGCCGGCGTGGCGCGGGCCTCCTTCAGAGCGGCCAGGACCTCGATGGCGTGGTCCTCCGGCTTCACCGCAGGCCAGACCTCGGCAAGGCGGCCGTCCGGCCCAACGAGGAAGCTCGTCCGCAAGACGCCCATGTAGGTCTTGCCGTACTTGGTCTTCTCGCCCCACGTGCCGTACGAATCGGCCACGGCATGGTCCTCGTCGGCGAGGAGCGTGAAGGGCAGCCCGTACTTGGCCCGAAACGCGGCCTTGCTGGCGGGGCCCTGCGGGCTCAGGCCCCAGACTTCAGTGTCGGTTTCCTTGAACGCGGCATCGTTGTCGCGGAACGAGCACGCCTCCGTGGTGCAGCCGGGAGTGTCGTCGGTTGGATAGAAGTAGACGACTGTGAAATGGCCTCGACGGTCGGACAGGCGATGTGACCGACCTGCGTCGTCGCGGAGCTCGAAATCGGGGGCGAGCTCTCCCACCTTCGGCAAAGCGCTCATGCGCGAAGGCTAGCGCGGCAGCGTCGCGACGTCATCAGCTGGGCAGGGCGATTGCGGCAACCGCGACGGCGAGGGCGAAGGCCACTGTCAGCCAGTCTCGCCAGCCGACGCGGAGCTCGCGGAAGTGAGTTCGCCGGATGCCGCTGTCGAAACCGCGGGCGTCCATGGCCAGAGCTAGGCGCTCGGCTCGCCGAATCGCCGAAACCAGCATGACCAGGATTCGACCCCCGGCGTCGTGGATGCGGCCAATCGGGCCGCGAGGTTGAAGGCCGCGAAGCCGGCGGGCTGCGCCGACCACGGCCCAGTCGCCGGCCATGAAGGGCGCGACGCGAAGAGCGGCCAGGGAACCATAGGCGAATCGATCTGGAACGTGCCACTGCTGGACCAGCGAATCCGCCAGACGTGTGGGATCGGACGGGCCGACGACCAGCAACGTCGTCAAGCCAATGACGACTACACGCAGGCCGATAGCGAGGCCGGCCGCGATTGCGGGACCGGTCACCCGAACGGGGCCTAGCTCCAGGACCGTCGCGAGGCTCCGGTCGGTATTCGATCCGGAGAGCAGGATCGAGAAGGCCGTGAGGCTCAGGATGGCGAAGCCAAGCGGAGCCATGCGACCGGGGATGCGCCCCAGTGGCAGGCCCGACCAGAGGACCAGCGCCACGATCGCGGCGATCGTCAGCCTGGCGGGCACGGCCGGGTCCAGGGTCACCACGGCCGCGATGATCCAGGTGAATCCCGCAACGAGACGGGCGGCCGGCGTGACTTTGGTCAGGAACGCCGGGCGCACGGGGGCGAGGGGCGCCGGCAGCAGGCTCATCGACTGGATCTCCCGGTCGATCTCACACCGGCCCGACCGGGTTGGGCCGAGTCCCCTCGCCAGGGCTCGGCCGGCGAATACGGGGGCGCGGCCAGAAAGGTCCCCGGCGTTCCATCGAAGACCTTGCGACCCTGATCGAGGGCAACCACTCGATCGCAGGCGGGCAGCAGTCGAGGGTCATGAGTCGCCAGAATTTGCGCCTGGCCGGTCGCTAGAAGCTCGTCCAGGAGACTCAGCACGGCACCCGTCCCGCGCCTGTCGAGGCCGAATGTCGGCTCGTCGAGCAGGAGCAGCGCCGGCGGCCGCAGCGCAAGAGCCGCGAGGCTCAGTCGCCGCTGCTCACCCTGGCTCAGCCGAAACGGGTCCTCGGAAGCCAGATTGACGAGGCCGAATCGGGCGAGGACCCCCTCCGAACTGGGCAAACCAGGGCCTTCGCCGTGGCCTCGCTGCGGCCGCGGCCGCCGGGCGGCGGCGTCGCTCGCTTGGACCTCGCCGCGGGCGGTCCTGGCGACAAAACCGAGCTCTGGGTCCTGGAAGACGATCCCGACCTGGTCGGCAACCTCGCCCGCCGGCACTCGCGCGGGGTCGCGCCACTGCTGTGCGGCCACTCCTCCGCGTGGGAGAGTCCGGAGCCTTATCGTCCCCGCATCGGGCCGGCGGAGGCCGGCCAGGGCGAAGAGCAGGCTTGACTTGCCGGCCCCGTTCGGCCCCACCAGGGCGACCCGCTCCCCGGCTCGGACGTGCAGCGAAACGCCATCGAGGGCCCGGCGCGTTCCGGCCCCGTCAGTTGGGTAGTCGAGCCGAACCTCCGAGGCTCGCAGAACCTGCGCCCCGGAGTGGTCCCCAGGTGGGGCCTGGATCGGGTCGCGTTCCCGACGCCACGCTTGCGGGACCCAGGCTCCACTCCGCTCCAGCAAGTCCGCCGCCTCCGGCCCAACCGAGCCGGCCGGGGCAAAGGCGAGCTGGCGCCCATCCTCACCGATCATCAGGATGTCGTCGGCGAGCGGCAGCGCCGCCTCCAGGCGATGTTCGATCAGAACGATGGTGTGCTCTCGTCGCTGCGCGAGTTCGGCCAATCGGGCCAGCGTCGCGTGCATTCCCGGCGGGTCGAGATTAGCCGTGGGCTCGTCGAAGACGAGCAGCGAGGGTCCCGCGGCAAGGACGTCTGCAGTCGCCAGGCGCTGCTTCTCCCCGCCGGACAGAGTGGCAGTGTCCCTGCGTTCGAACCCCGCCAGTCCGACTTGAGCCAGCGCATCGGGCACCCGCACCGTCATCGACGAGCGAGGCCAGCCGCGATTCTCGAGGCCGAAGGCGACCTCATCTTCGACGCGGGCCATGACGAGCTGACTATCCGGGTCCTGAAAGACGAGCCCGACGCGCTCGCCGAGGAAACGGGCGGGCGTGGTCGCCACGTCCATCTCGCCAACGCGCAGGCTACCCCCCCAGCGGCCGGGCAACGTGTGGGGCACGAGCCCGGCCAGGGCCCGGGCGAGAGTGCTCTTGCCCGAGCCCGACGGGCCCAGGACGAGCAGGACGCGTCCCGGTTCGACGCGGAAGACCAGCCCCTGCAGAGCCGGCCGCGATCGACCCGCATACGTCCAGCCGAGGCCCTCCGCCTCGATGGCGACTGGCCTCGGCCGGTCGGTCACTCTCCGACCGAGAAAGCGTCGAGGGCACCGGTCCGCCGAAGCCCCCGGACCAGTAGCCAGCTCCCGATGCCGGCGATGAGCACGGCCGACAGGATCTCTGCGCCTGCGATCACGGCGCGGTAGGGCACGTCGTAGGCCGCGTAACTGATCGTCGTGTCGTGGATCGCTTCACCGATGCCGGCCCCAACGCTGGCCAGCACCGCCGCAATCGGACCCCAGCGGCGGTAGAGAGCAAAGGCGAAAACGAGCTCGGCGCCCGTTCCCTGAAGCACCCCGGAGAGGAGGCTGTCCATGCCCCAGGCATTGCCCAGCAGCATCGCAACGAAAGCGGCGACCATTTCCCCGAACAGAGCCGCCCCGGGCTTCCTGACGACGAGCGGGCACACGACCGCCGGAAGCAACCAAGCGCCGGTGACGAGAGAGGCCGCCTGGTAGCCCGCTCCGCTGGCCCACACCCAGACGTAGTTGTTCCAGATGAAGAACACAACGCCAAATGCCGTTGACAGGAGGGCCACGACGACGATGTCGACGGTGCGCCAGCGGGCCGACTCAGAAACCCCACCGGCGGAAATATCGGTGCTCATGCTATGTCGCCTCCACGTCCGAGCCAACGGCTCTCGTCTCGATCACCAGCAGTCGGCCGCCGCGGAGTGTGACACTCGCGTCAGCCGCAACCCGAACATTCGACAGGCCTCGGGCCGGCCCCGGCAGCAGGTCTTCGTCCCTGAGCGAGTAGAGCAGGCCGTCGGTGCTTACGCCCACGGCCAATGCGCCAACGGGCAGCAGCGAGACGAGGTCGTCCTTCGATCCGGCCAGGCTGCAGCGCGCGATCTCCCCGTCCGCGGCCGGGGCGCGAAGCAGGCGAACCCTCGTACTGCCGTCCAGCAGCTCGACTTCGGCGTCGCCAGGCGCCGGAAGGCCGAGCAGGCCTACGTTGGCAAGGGCGTGGTCGAAGCGCTTACCGCCCAGGGCCCCGAGGACGGTTATGTGGGTCACCCCGCGCCGAAGAGCGGCGATGACCGCCAGCTCCGCGTCCGACTCGTCCTTGGTTGTGGGCGACCGTTCGATGGTCACGCCATCGGCGGCCAGCGCGAGGAACCGTGCCTCAGGCAGCGAATCGGCGTCGCCGACGAGCAGGTCCGGCCGAAGGCCGAGGGCCTCCGCCTTGTCCCAGCCGCCGTCCGCTGCCACCACCAGATCGACGCCGCGATCCCAGCCCGGCCAGGCCGAATCGAGCGTCCCGAGACTCGGCACGTCGCCGTCGGCCACGACCAGCGCCCGCTTCGGGGCGCGAGCTCCACTCAACAAAAGCACCTCCATCGACACGACAGAGGTGCACCGATCTAGACTCCCTGCGCCGGCATGACCCGGATCAGGTTCCAAGGGTCTGCGGATCCAGTCCGCACTCTCAGCGCCTCCGCGGCGCTCCCCTGTCCGTCTTCTGTTGTCTCTCGACTCTACACCTACGGGCCGACTCTGGCGAGCCGACCGAATTGGACGTATCCGGAGGTGCGACTGCGCTGGGGCCGACGACCCCGTCGACGGCGATACTGGACGGCTTCCCTGCCGACGGTCGCATGGACGGAACGGCTATGTCTCGCAGATCGCGATATTGACCTCGAGGAGCTGTCCCAAGTCGACAATCGTCCCGTCAAGTCGAAGAAAGTGGTGCAGATTCCGCGGTATCCCTCGTGCACTTAGAATTTCCGTTCGGTTCGATGCATCCAAAAGTGCTCCCGCGTCGTATACCAGATAGGGAAGGACGTCAGTGCCGGGTCGTGGTCATCTACTTGAAGGACCACAGGCTGGGACTGTTCCACAGCACGCACCGGGCCTACATCTTCAGTACATCCAAATCGAGCGCCTGGCGGACTATTCAGACGTGACCGATCTCCTGCACCCGGCCATTCAGCGGGTCGTCGAGGTGGCCTCCCGCAAGGGGGTCGCGCTCGACATTCGGCTCATGCCCGCCACGA
>Ga0187881_10002396_pt1 | contig 17727 bp, 17 predicted proteins | sample June2016WEW_19_1_2_FD_133017 | JGI IMG/M metagenome (GOLD analysis project Ga0187881, IMG submission 133017) | Peatland microbial communities from SPRUCE experiment site at the Marcell Experimental Forest, Minnesota, USA - June2016WEW_19_100 | ecosystem: Environmental > Terrestrial > Soil >...
AAGCGGATACGTCCCCGTCTCGAGCTCCGGGCTCAAGGCGCTGATGGCGGCTCTCACGGGAAGGAGGAGGAGGATTCCCAGTGCTGCCCCCGCACTGCCGAGGACTGCCGCCTGCGCGACCACAAGTGAGGGTATGAATCCGCGCGGCGCCCCGAGCGCCTTCATGATCACGAAATCCTTTCTCTTTTCGAGGATCGAGAGCGAGAAGAGGAGGATCAGGACAATAGCAAGGACCCCGGCGCCCATCAGGGTGATGATGAAGAGGAAAGCGAGGAAGCCGCTCTGCACCTCGAGGACATTGTTCTTCATGAACTCCTCGTTTCCGAAAAGGTTGAGGTCAGGCCGCCGCGACCTCAGCGCCTCGATTGCAGCGCCCTTGTCCGCACCGGCCTTCATCCTTGCGGCAACGAAGCTGATGAGGCCGGGAAAGCCGACAACGGCCTGGGCCCGGGAGAGGGTCACGAAGGCGTACTGGATGACCATCGCGTTTGTTCCGCTGCTCAAGCCCACGATCCGCAGGTCCACGCCCTGTATCCTGATGGTCTGTCCGATGCCCAGGCGATGCTTCCTCGCGAACGCCCTGTCCAGGACGATCTCGCCGTCATCCGCGGGTGCCCGCCCCGCCGCCAGGGCAGGAGGGCCGCCCATGGGCTCCTCGGGCCGGTATCCCGCCAGAAAGAGGGTATAGGCTCTGGCTCCTATGTTCGCCGAAGTGCCGAGAAGGAGGACGGGCGATGCCGATTCGACCTCCGCGGCGCCTCGGATTTCTGCGTAATCGCGCATGCTCATGATGGAAAAGCCGCGAATGATGTTGGTGGAGTTGCCTTGGAGGACCCATAAATCCGCACCCGTCCTCCTGACATAGTCCAGGGCTCCCTCGTTCACGCCCTGGTAATCGGACCAGAGGAAGAGCATGAGCAGGGTGCAGGCGCCGACCACCATCACCGTCAACGCGAGCCTGCCGGGATTGCTCAAAAGCGGATTGTTCACAGCCATGGCGGAAGGGACGCCGCAATTGCGGTCCGTGCGGCGCGCGGATTGATCCGCAAAATCACTCTTTTCATAGTTGCCTCTCGTTTGCTTGTATGCAAACGGAATGCCAGTATGGCCTTTGACGCTAATTCCTTTGGGGTGGATGACTTATTCTTGTCTCGGGAGGATGATAGACGGCTTGTACCCCTGCAACCTAGGTTGCGCCTTCAAACGGAAGTTGCAAAAGGATAGGTGCTGGCATGAAGCTGGCATGAAAATGAAGAGCGCGTTCGGGCGGCAGCGGCCCGCGACATTCTGTCACGGGGCCGCGTTTTTTTCACTCTCCGGAGATTTTCTTCCACGCGGCCGCGAAATCCGGCGAAAAGTCCTCATCCCCGCCATGCGCCTCGACGCATTCGGGCGGGATTTCTTCGAGGAAAGGGGAGGGGAGCGATTCGGAGGGTTTCCCCATGCGCCGTCGCGACGAGCACCAGGAGAGGTGCAGACGACGCTCGGCCCTGGTAAGAGCAACGTAGAAAAGTCGTCGTTCTTCCTCCATGTTGGGTTCGGCCTCTGTGACTGAGCGCGCATGGGGAATGATGCCGTTCTCCACCCCGGCGACGAAGACAACCGGGAACTCCAGCCCTTTGGCCGAGTGAATTGTCATCAGATTCACCCTGCCTGTCTGGTCCTTGTCCTCCAGGTCGTCCCTGCTCGCCAGGGTGACTCGGGCAAGGTAATCGAAAAGACTCGGGCTCTCGTTTTCCGGGTCCTCGGCAAAGTCGGCGAGGGAGCCGATCAGAGACTCGACGTTTCCAAACTTCCACTTTACGACATCCTTGTCCCTGGCGTCCCTGTTCTCGGTGAGCAGGTGCCCCCAGTAGTCGATCTCTTCGACCAGCTCCCGCAAGCCCTGGGCCATTTTCTTCCCGCCGATCACTTTTGATCGAAACCTGCCGACGAGATCCAGGAACACCTCGGCCGCGGAGCGTGATTTCTCATCCAGGTCGGACGCGGACAAAGCACTGAACAACGAGCACTTCTTTTCTGCCGCGAAAGCGGCAACGTGCTCCAGCAGCTTTCGCCCGATGCCCCTTCGCGGCGTGTTGACGATCCGCAGGAAGCTCGTGTCGTCGTCGTGGTTGGCGATGAGCTTCAGGTAGGCGAGCATATCGCGAACCTCCTGGCGCTCAAAAAAGCTCATGCCTCCGGAAACGATGTAGGGAATGTTTTCCTTTCGGAAGGTTTCCTCCAGAGCGCGCGTGAGGTGGTTGGCTCGGAGGAGGACGCCGAAGTCCTGAAAGCGCAGGGAATCTCGGATCATATGTGTCCTGATCCGCGAAACGACAAACTCCGCCTCTTCCTGCTCGTTTTCCGCGTTGAAAATCTCGATGGGCTGTCCGCGCGGGAGGCCTGTCCACAGCTCTTTTGGTTTCCTGTTTGCGTTGTGAGAGATCAGAGCATTGGCTGCCCTGAGAATCGTGCCGGTGGACCGATAGTTCTGCTCGAGCTTGATCTCCCGCAGGCCGGGGAAATCCCTTTCGAATCGTCCGAGGTTCTCGAAGCTTGCCCCGCGCCATGAGTAGATGGATTGGTCGTCGTCGCCAACCACGCATACGTTCCTTTCGCTTCCAACCAGGAGCCGCATGAGGTCGTACTGGTTGCCTGATGTGTCCTGGAACTCATCCACCAGGAGAAAGCGGAATCTCGACGTGTATTCGGTCCGAACCTCTTCGTTCTCGGAAAGAAGCTTGACCGGCAGGGTGATCAGGTCATCAAAGTCTACTGCATTATACAATGTGAGATTTCTCTTGTGCTCATTGAAGAGCTTTCTCAGGTTCTTGTTCTGCTCAGTCCACTCTGCGCTGCCATTTTTGATCTGCGAAATGACCCGGGCAGCTTCCGTGACGTCCAGGGAATCCCCCTTCAGCCCGAGCTCGGCTTAGGAACTGCTCACTTTCCGGCAGATTGACGTCCCAAAAAAGTACGCATCTTTTTCTTGACAGAATGTCACGCCAGTGCATAATACATCGTCGATTTATAATGGTGAATTTTTATGGGAAAAAGAGACGCCTTTCAACTGGAATTACTTGAGCAGCGCATTCTCCTCTCTGCGGGAACGGCTGTCGATGGGGTAGCGCCTTCCCCGAATGAAGCTTTCGAAAGTGCGCTGACATCATATCAATTTGATGCGAACCATCTCACAGGGTCTGTCTCAGACACGGCTACTACGGCCAACGGCCTGGCCAGAACGGAGACCCCCCACAACCAGGAACGCAGGCCCCGCCGCACGGACGGATGTGGCGAGAGGCGGACTGTGGCGGAAACCGTCGGGCGAGGGGGAAGTCGTGAGGAGTTAGGGAACTTGGTGGTGTCCCGGCGGGGCGCAAGTAGAAGGTGGGCCCATGCATGAGTAGCGGAGGAAAAGATAAGAATGAGGAGCACAGAAATGACAAAATCTGCATTTCGCGCTTTTAGCTTATTGGTGCTGCCCTTGGCGGCTGCTGCGGTCCTGATCGGCTGCAATTTGGGTGGAGACTCCAATCCGCTCGTCGGAACATGGAAGGGAACCGTGACGTCAAGCACTTGGTCGGAGACTGTTACCTATCAGTTCAAGAGTGACATGACCCTGGCCATACTAGCCGACTGGCATTCGGTGCCGCCGGGAAACGAAAGCACGGGAACTGGACTCGGGTCTTACACCGTCGACGAATCCGCAAAGACGGTTACCGTCAACATCACGATCGTCTATACACGGGTGGCAGGAACATCAGGGCCTTCGGGACCCATAGTCGCAAGCGCCACGGACGCGTATTCCGTGAGCGGGAGCACATTGGTTATCACCGATCCAACCTGGGGAGCCATCACGCTGACGAAGCAATAGAACGACTCGAATCGTCCAACTGGTCTGACATGGCGGACGAGGGCCCTCGCACGGAAAGGCCCTCGTCTCCCTGGTCGGAGGCAGCGCTACCGGTCAAAGGCGGCGTGTCAGTCTTCCGTTGCCTCGAGGATCGCGGCGACTCCGAGGCGCGCGAGCCCGGCGTCCTCGGACTGGTCGAGCCCGCTCACCGCCACCGCGCCGACAACCTTCCCCCTGTACCGAACCGGCACCCCGCCGTCCCAGCCGGTGAAGCGCGGGTCGCTGTTCGCCACCTCCTTCAAGAGTGCGCGCGCCAACAGGACGTTGAGCGCGTCGGCCCGTGATCGGCCCAAACCGATCTCGGAGTGAGAGCGAAGCACATTCACGCGCGTTCATGTACTCTCTCAACTGTTGCCCGATAGCGGCAACTGGTAGGAGACCTAATCGACCGTTCGCTGTTGTTTGGTTCGGGAATATGGAACCGGCTCGAACAACCCCGCTAAACTGCTATCAGCGCCGGCGGGACCCCCCTCAATCTGATGCTCGTAGCAGTGGGTTCTAAGCTCGTCCAATATAGGGAGCGATAAGTCCTTTTCAGATAAGGACTTGAAGGCCCTCGGTAAGACCGAGGGCCTTTTCGATGTTGGCTATTGGTATCAAATTGGCATCAGGAGGTTAAAGTTGAAAAGAAGCTATCCCGAGCCTTGGAAACGCCTTGGCAGTCCTTTCTACCAGTGGTGGTACATTAACGATGCAGGGAAGCGGCTAAGGATCTCCACGGGAGAAGTACTAAAAGAGCGGGCACGCGAAGAGATCAGGAAATATGTCGACTCCAAAGGGGCGGCAACTCGCGAGAGTGCGCTCACCTTTCGAGCTTATGCAGAGCCCTTCTCTATGTCTGCGCGCTTGATCTTTCTCAAAAGCAGCGTAGGGAAGATAGCGTCCGTGAAAACGTACTTCTCAAGCCATCGGCGACTTCTTGTAACGTGGGTTTTACCAATGCGCTTACCTTCATCAAGAAGACGTGCGATCCGCGGGCATGTATCCCAGCGAAGACCAACACTGTCAACAAGGTAATTGCGACTGTAAAGACAATCCTCAGCGAGGCAACATTTCGCCAGGACATTGATTCCAACCCTGGCGCAGATGTCGGCAACGTCAAATATCGGCCGCTCGAGCGTGGAACCTTCACTGTTGAGGAGATACGCGAAATACTCTCAAAGCGGCCTGGCGACATGAGCACCAATCCGCTGATTGATGCCGTGGTCACTGCTCTCCTTTGCACCGGGTGCAGGGCCGGCGAGATCCGTGCTCTTCGATCGGCTGCGGTAGATTTGGGCAGTGGAAAGACGGCAATTCGGGAGGCGTTCAAAAGTGAGAAAGAAATAGGCGATCCCAAATGGGGCAAGAAGAGAGAGATTGTCCTTCCCCGAATACTGATTGAACGCTTGGAAAAATGAAAAGAAGCGCAAAAGAATAACGTGCCAAGTAATTTCGTTTTTTCCACCATCGACGGGCATTCTCTTGGACAAACTTGGATAAGGAAGAATTTGATACGTGTTTTAAAAAGCGCCCATGCTGATGAGGAAGTAGATTGCAAAATCGGAGAGCGATGGTTGACACCGCACGCGTGTCGTCACACTCTCAATAGTCACTTCCTCGCCGCAGGGGTTCCACCGCTGATAGTGCAGACCTTCCTTGGTTGGAGTTCAGAAGAAAACAGGATTCTTACGCGCGTGCAGCGTTCGTATACCGAACTTAAGCTTTTTCGCATCGAAGATGTCGCTTCCAAGATTGACGAACTGTATAGCGAAAGGAATGAAAAGGCGCGCAAGCGAGCTTGAGCCTTTCAGCCTTCAAAATAAGAGGGTCCTCTCAAGATAGACCCACCATTATGCGGCTAAAGGAAACAAAATCGAGCCAAAAAAGCTAAGTCATGCTATACCGGTTTATCGTTTCGATGGTGCCTTTATACTACAATCGACTCATGATCACTTTAAAACTTGAGGGGCCTGTTCTAGTAATCCGTAGGCGCTGTCGTTGCCACTTCTTGCTTGAAATCTGGAATCAGTGATGAGTGACAAAACGACTTCGCCGAAGCTTCTTCGGATCAAGGAAGTAGCTGAGACGCTCGCTGTTTCTTCCATTACTGTCTACCGTATGTGTGAGACTGGTCAACTTCCCAGTATAACACTCGGAAGGGCTCGCCGAGTTCCCGAAGGCGCACTCGTTGACTGGATCGCCAGGAACGTGAAGGGCGGTGGGGAATAAAGCGACGGCTAAGGGGGTGTCGTCAGAACGCTCGTTCATAGCCGTAGCAGGAGATCAAGCGCCATCGGTAATAGGTCTGCCGAGTAATCGAGAGTTTGCGGCATACCCCTTTCAGGCTCTGCCCTTGGCTGAGAAGGACCTCAGCCTCTCTGAGAAGGCTAATGATCTTCTCGGGGTTGAAAACTCGCCTCGCCATCTGCTCCTCCTCACTTGAGCCAGCCAGTGTAACTTACAAACTGGCTCAGTTTTTGGGGGGCAGGTCAAATCGCTTGACTAATGTGGTTCCAGCTTGCCTCGCAGCTGTTGGTTCAAGTCAAATATCTTCTCTAGCGTCGCGACATCTCCTGAGCCATCAATGTTGGGCGCTACTTTATAGGCGTCTTTAAGTCTCGCGTTCCATTTCGCGCAGGTCTCGTTGGCGCCCCACTTCCGGTAGACTTCGTTGATGTCCTCGCATTCGTAGAATAGGATGGAGAGATTCTTGTAGCGGAATATGATCAGCTCATCAGCACCCGCGTCCTTCAGTCCTTTCAGTGTTTCCGGCCAAGGATTTTTGTGCAGCGACACGTAGTCGTCCATATGATCTTCATTTATCTCTATGACAAAGCAATACCTGTTTTTCATCGCTCTCCCCTCACTGCAGCACGTGCATGTTCGTCAAGACTGATACCTATTTGAAAAGCGTCTCGCGAATGATATGGGTCATCTTGCATGGATCGCCCTCTTCAGTTAATTCGCTCAACTTACTAAAGCCTATTCTATCGATCGCTGCATCATACTTCTGCATGTTGAGCACGCTTTGCCTCGTCGCTTCATACTGATCTTCCCTGTACGGGAAGATATCGACGGAGACAAAGCCATCATAGCCGACTTTTCGCAGCGAATAGAACATCTCGATATACTCGGTCAGTCGCAGTGCGCCAACGATCATGTCGTCATCCCATAGATTGAAGTTGTCATTTGCATGCATCATGAACAGCTTGTTGTACCTGGCCGCAAGCTCGATGTTCTGCGCGACGTTCTGCTGAGACTGGAATACGTGCCCCGTATCAATTGCAACTCCTACATTCGGCCTGTCGATTTCCATACACATCATCAGAGCCGTCACGGTCGTGTCAATCAAAGACCGATTCCTCGGTTCACGGATCTTTCCTTCCAGAGTGAGTCTGATCTTGGGGTTGTAATCCGCAAGTTCCCTGATGTTGTTGATCGCGGAATCCCACTGCTTTGAGTAGTTGGTTTGCAGCGGATAGTCAAAGCCGTCCTGCCCGAGCCATAGGTCTACGCTCGGATTGCCAACGAGCTTCGCGTTGAAATCGATGTTTTGCTTGATGAGCTGCAGCGCCTGCCTGCGAATTTCAGGATCGGCGGCAGCTATGGAGCCCTTTTGCCATCGTCTTTCCCCGAAAACCAACGGGAGAACCGAGGATGCCTCGAGGCCGGACTTGGTTAGGATCTCGTTCACGACATCCGGATCTGAAAGCGGTCCGGTTGGCGCTTGATAAAGATCAACGCCTTGAAGAACTTTCATTTTCTCCAAGTTCTTTATGACATCTGGGAACTCAACCTTGTCGACGGCCGGATCCTTGTAGCCACATTTCATAAAGCGGTCGCAGGTCTGGCCCAAGGAGCCTATGATTGCGCTGTATTTGATCTTGCTCATGCCTCCCTCCTCGCTCTCATCTTTTGCCTTCTCTATCCAGAGATTCTAGAGATTCGGATCGATCAGTATCTCAATGCCGTCCCCTCTGCGTAGTATCTCGATGGCCTCCGGCGTTTCTTCCAGCGGAAGCGTGTGCGTAATCAATGGGCGAAGGTTCAGAGCCTTGCTCTCAAGTATTTTCACGGCCCGAGGGAAGGAGTCATTCGCCAGCCATGTGCCGAATACGGAGACTTCCTTGTTGGTAATCTGATGCTGTTCTACGCAGGGTTTGGCCTTTCCGTTAAAACCAAACAACAATACAGTCCCCCCCTTTCTCACTGTTCTCACACCCTCCCATATTTGCGAGCCCACGACATCAATAGCGTAATCCGCGCCGATTCTTGTCTTTTCCATCACGAACCCTGCAACGTCTTCCTTCGTCGGATCAATAACAAAGTCGGCGCCGGATTTCGTGGCATATTCTCGTCGTAGAGCAACGGGCTCGGACACGATGATTGGATGAGCCCCGCGAGCCCTCAGCATTTGCACGAACAATAGACCGATCGGTCCGGCGCCAAAAACAAGAACGGTGTCGGAAGGGCTCACAGCTATTCTGGTCAACGCGTGTACGACGCAGGCCAACGGCTCGGCGAAGGCCGCTATCTCCGAAGGCAGGTCCTTTGCTATCTTATGAGCGACCTTTTCCGAGACCTTCACATATTCGGCGAAACCACCGTCCGCACTGATCCCCATCGGGATGAGGTTTTCGCACAGGTTCGGCAGATTATGCCGACAGTAGGCGCACACTCCGCAGTATTCGTTGGGGTTCGTAACAACTCTATCTCCGACTCTTAGATCTCTGACGTCGTTTCCCACCGCAGCGACTCTTCCGACCAGTTCGTGACCGAGTATGGTCCCTGGTTTTGCGATGTAGCCGGGTGGAACAGACATAATGTGCACATCAGTGCCGCATATGGAGCACATCTCGACTTCGATGATTAGATCATCGGATCGCAGAATACGCGGCGCATCAACCTCCTTGATTTTCAACACACCATTGCCTTCGAATACTGCTGCCCGCATTCTTTTCTTCACTTCCATCTATGACCTCCTCTGAACCTAGCATCTCAATACAATTAGCTAGAGAACAGTCCTGGTCCCCATCCTGTGCGCTATACGGCACGTCGTCAATCCATATAGTAGCCGCCGTTAATATTGACTGTCTCCCCGTTGATAAAAGAGGCGTCATCAGAAGACAAGAAACAGATGAGGTTGGCGACGTCCTCGATGGTACCGAGCCTGCGTACAGGGATGGCTTCCGCCGCTTTCTTCTTCTTTTCCTCCGTCCAGTACTTCATCATCTCGGTCATCACGGCGTGCGGCGCGACGGCATTGCAGGTGACGCCGAACGGACCGAGCTGCCTTGCCACAGAGCGGGTGAGGCTGATTACGGCGCCCTTGCTCGCCCCGTAAACAAATACTGTCGAGTTGTCTCCATTCTTTCCTGTAATCGAGGCCACATTTACGATGCGCCCGTATTTCTGCATCTTCATGATCGGCGTCACCTCACGGATCGCATATAGAATTCCCTTGACGTTGATGTTCAGTGTCCGGTCGATAATTTCATCCGTGGTTTCTTCGATCGTGCCTTGCACGAGCAACCCCGCGTTGTTTACCAGGATATCGACCCTGCCCAGTTCCTTTTTCGTGCGTTGGATCAGCGCGTCCACCTCCTGACGCGACTGAATGTCGCACGCCACTGTCAGCACCTTCTCTCCCAAAGCTCGAACTTGGCTAACCGATCCCTCCAGTCCAGCCTCATCGATATCTGTCATTACAACGGCCGCGCCGTCACGCGCCATCTCAACGGCGGTCGCCAGACCTATGCCCCTCGCAGCGCCCGTGATGATCGCAACTCTCCCCGAAAACCTTGCGTTCATCGTCTTTTTTCTCCCTACTTGAGTGACGGCACGAGAGGCCGCCATTTATCCCCCGGAGGCTTCACGTTCTAGTGCCATGATCTTGTTCACCCGAACAATGTGACGGCCCCCGCCGAAGCGGGTCTCCAGCCACACCCGGGCCATCTCGCACAGCTGCCCGGCATTGTGCAGTTGCCCGCCCAAGGGACAGCACGTTGGCATTGTTGTGTTCCCGGCTGTTAATTACCGTGCGAATGTCGCAGCACATCGCCGCCCGGATCCCTCATCTTGAAGCCGACCAAGCCCACCTTCGTCGCCTTCACCATATTGTCTTCCGCTTCCACTTCGCAGCAAGTTCTCGCGTCTCAATCATCGTAAAGGCATCAAGCTGACTCTCCGCCATCCTTTCCCCTCTGTTCTTCGTTGATCGGTCCATTGTGTTTGTCACCTCGAAAACGAGTCTGGCTTGATAACCGCTTTGAACACGGACTGACTCTGCAGGTCCCTGAACGCGTTCTCCGTCTCCTCAAGCGGATAGACCCGCGTGACGTATTTCTTGACATCGAGCTTCCTCGCTTCTACCCACCCCATGACCTCTTTGTTTTGGAAGGGAGTAGATGCGTGCGCACCGTGGATGGCGAGCTCCTTGTAGTGAATCATGTTGCTGTCAAGAAAGCCGCTTGTGTCCTTTGCCAAGCCCCCAAAGAGACTGACCCTCCCGCGCTTGGCGGCAAGAGCGATCGCATCCTTCTGAGCTTGACCGACAGGGCAGGCGGTAACGAGCACATCGACGCCTTTTCCCCCTGTGAGCCTTCTCACCTCCTTATGAAGGTCCATCTGGCTTGAGATGATGAGCGAGCAGAAGGGAATCAGCGCATGCGCGGCCCTTGCCCTGCTCCCGTTCGGTTCGATCAGGATGATGGGGCTGGCTCCCTTCATCCGCGCAAGCTCAGCATGCATGCAGCCGATGAAGCCCGATCCGAATATGGCCACGGAGTCCCCCAGCTCAATATGTAAGGACTCCTGACCGTTGACCACGCAGGCGATAGGCTCTACGAGAGCTGCCTCCTCATCGGACACCCCCGCAGCCGTGTGATACACGTTGGCGCGGTCGAAAGCGAGCGCGGGAATCTCCATGTACTCGGCGAACCCGCCGTCATACTGGAAACCGATCGTACGAAGATCGTCGCAGAGGTTCGGGTGACCGCGGGAGCACGAAAAGCAGACGCCGCAGCCGATCGCCGGGGCTAGAGAGACGCGCTCCCCGATAGCAAACCCTTTCCGTTTCGCCCCCATCTCGACGATCTCTCCGCACACCTCGTGACCCATGATGCGCGGCGGCGAGATCCTTTCGTCTCCGTGCTGCCAGGCCCGCAGGTCAGTCCCGCAGACCGAACATGCGAGCACCTTGATTACCGCGGTGTCCTCATGCACCTGTGGCCGCGGAAGATCCCTCGAGAGGTGGAATATTCCAGCTTCTTCGTACACAAAGGCTCTCATCAGCCAGCACTTCCCTCGTTGGGCCACCGCGAAAGAAGAGAGTCAAGGCTTAAGCCATCCTCCGGCACCCAACGCCGCCAGTACTTCACCGACTCCGCGAGGACAGGTAGAATGTCCCTCGGGCGATCCGCAGTGTGGGGGAAGATTTCGAATGTCAGATAGATGTCGGCACATCGCGCTGGCATGCCGTTGGGCGGCGATCGATTGTACGACCGTTGAATGGCCTGGAGCACTTTCAACGGGTCCACTGTGCCAGTTCTGTTGTACTCAGGAATGAAAGGAAGGTGCAATGAGGACTCCCCGTCGCACTGCTGTAGATGAACGATAGGCGAATAGCAGCCCACTTCTTCCAGCCAGTAGTACAAGTCGCAGTCTCGAGCATCTGCGAACAGATACGGAAAGCGGTCCATCTCTTTTTCCACGTCCGCCACAGCTTCCGCGCTCGCGATTCCGCCGCGCCTGCTCGCCTCTTCGAAGATCCTGTAAGCGGACTCGGAGCCGAGGTAGGGAACCAGTCCTTTCCCCTTGAGGCCGCGTTCGATTGCTGCGCGCGGTGGGCGCACGAGCCGGCGCTGCCCGGTTTGGTGACCTGTGTCGATGGCGACGTAGGCGGGAAACCCGCTTCGGCGGGAAACCTCCGCGACATATTCCAGGGTCCCATCCACTGTCCACGGGATCTGGTGTGGCGAATACATTTGCTCAACAATGATCGGGATGGGCCCCGCCTCGCCTGCAAAGCGCGCAATCTCCGCGAGGGAGTCATATAAAGCATCCGTGGCCTCCGAACATGCCGCCGGATCTTGGAGGACTCTCTCGGAGAACGCGTGGATGTAAAAACCCAGCCCCGCACGAATGCGTGCAGCAACCCGCGCCATGACCTTCAGCCAATCGTTCACCACGCGCTGACGGATTCGAGCGTCCGGGTGAGCAAGTCCGAGGGTCCGGTAGGTCGTATACCCAGTGTAGAAGTTTACAACCCTCACATCCAATGTTCGCGATGCCTCTCTGACCTGCTCCAGCCACTCATCGAGGTATTCGCTCCCGCAAAAAAAGGGATCCATCTCGGTATCGGCGCTCGCCTCTATGCATCTGATACCGAAGTCCCGAATGACCAGAGCCCACTCGCTAGGCGCTACCCACCTTTTTGTCGCAAAAGAGTTGTCCATTGTCAGGTGGATTCTCGGATATCGTGTCATTCCATTCCCCATACTCCGTGCTTACTTCCTCAGCATCGTGCGATATTTTCCAATCGCCTCGTCCCAGGGGGCGCGAGATCCGGGCTCGTATTTTGCCACCTCCGACGAGTACAGGGAGATTTCCCGCCCCTGTTCGAGCGTTGAAATTTCTTTCATACACTTCAGCTGCATGAGCAGGTTGCCCATGGAGGTGGTTTCCGTTGGTCCAGCGATCACGGGAATACCCATTGCGTCCGCAGTCCACTGGCAAAGCGTGCTGTCCTGGACGCCACCTCCTACAAGATGGATGACATCCAGCCTCCGGCCCGCAAGTTTCTCGAGGATCTCGAGGTTTTCACGGTACTTGAGCACGAGGCTCTCATACACACATCGGGCCACGGCCCCGATCGAAGCCTCGAGATGCTGCCCTGTTCTTTCGCAGTAGGCCACCACGGCGCCGGGCATATCAGAGTTCGGCTGGGCAAAACACGGATCGTCGACATTGATGTAGGACCGCGCCGGGCCCGCGGCCACCGAGCGGCGCACGATCTCGTCCCAAGAAATGTCGGCTCCGCTATCCGCCATCCACTTTTGACGGCACTGCTGGATGATCCACAAACCTGTTATGTAGTTCACGAGCATGTTGCGCCCGTTGGCAATGGCATTGTTGCCATAGCCGGATTCGAAGGTCGCGTCTGTGACGATGGGCTGCAGGGTCTCCACCCCTGCGATCGACCATGTCCCGGTCGAGATGAACGCCCACTGCTTCGTCCCATCGGCCACAGGTATGCCGGTCACCGCGGAGGCCGTATCATGCGTGGCCGGAGCAATGACGGGAAGATGGGCAATTTCCAGCTCATCGCACACTTGCGATTGGATGGGCCCCACCATGTCTCCCGGCATCACTATCTCGCCGAGGAAAGAGTCACTTATCCCCAGCCGATTCAGGATGCGCTTTTCCCAGGTCTTGTTCCTCTGGTCGCACAGGAGCGCCATTGTAGCGTCGCAGTATTCGTTGCAGACTCGGCCGGTGAGTAGGTAGTTGAGCAGGTCGGGCATCATCATCATGTGCCGGCCCTCGCGCAACTCTGGTGCGTTGTCGCATTTGAACGAGAAGAGCTGGTAGACGCCCATGATCTCGATCGTAGAGCCGGCGGAGAGACGGAAAAGCTCCTTGCGTGGAAGCTTCTTGTACAGGAGCGCGGATCTCTCGTGGCGAGATTTGTCCCTGTATGTGACGGGATTACCCAAGAGCTTGCCGTTGCGGTCGATAAAACCGAAATCGCATCCCCAGGTATCGACAGCCAGCGAAACAATATCCGGATACTTCTTTAGCGATGCCCTCAAGCCCAGCTTGAGCTCGGAGAAAAGCCGCAAGATGTCCCAATAAAGCGTACCGGCCGCAACGACCGGCCTGTTGTCGAAGCGATAGGTCACGTCCATTTCCACGCGCTTTCCGTCGAACGCAGCAACCGTTGCCCGCCCATTGCTTGCGCCGAAATCGAAGATCAGGAAATGCTTCTTCGCCACCGCTCGCCTCCGTGATCAGTATCCAGCCTCAATCTTCTGCCGGCTCACCAGCAGGACTCCCGAGCCTGTCCCCAGCCGCGTCGCGCCTGCCCGAATCATAGCAATCGCGTCCTCGTAGCTACGCACGCCGCCTGCGGCTTTCACGCCCATCTTCGGGCCAACCGTCTTGCGCATGAGCGCGATGTCACCGACGATCGCGCCGGCTCTGCTGAAACCGGTTGACGTCTTCACGAAATCCGCTTCCACTTCCTTCGCGATCTGGCATGCAAGTACCTTCTCTTCGTCCGTGAGAATGCAGGTCTCCAGGATCACTTTCAGCACGATGCCCGGCCGGCACGCCCGCCGCACAGCTAGCATGTCCTCTCTCACGAGCGCGAAGTTCTTTGCTTTCATCGCTCCGGCATTCATTACCATGTCGATCTCGCTGGCGCCGTTAGCTATCGCAGTGCGCGCCTCGAAAGCTTTCGCCTTGCTGTCCATCGCACCCAGGGGAAAGCCTACGACAGCGCAGATCTTCTCTCCCGTGCCGCCAAGGCGGCGCGCGCAGTGTCGACCCATGTGGAATTGACGCACACTGAATAGAAATGATGCTTTGCTGCCTCCTCGCAGAGCTTGTCCACTTGCTCTTCGGTTGCCTCAGGCTTTAGAAGAGTATGGTCGATATATCGAGCGAGCTCGGACGGCAAGGGTGCTTCGGAGGACGGCGATGCGCCGCCTATTCTGTTCTGCGATATCTGCAAGCGTGCAACTACTTCCTGCGTGATCCTTTCGATCAATTCTTTCTGATCCATTATGGAGACCTTGCTGCTTAGGCAGTTCTTCATTTGCTCGGCAATTGAATTATTGCTCAAAATAATAACAACTGGCTTCGCTTTTGTCAAGGACCCGCTCTCGGTCATGGAAAGCGAGCACATACGAAGCGACTGTGGCAGCGAGTTCAGCGCTCAGGAAGTATGCAAGCTGCTTGACGTCTTGGTGGTGAAGACACCGCTCGTCGAACTTCGTGGTCGGCGGGAGAAGAGCTATGTGGAGAGCTCTAGCGCGCACGATCACGCAGGACTAGCTGTTGAACCGAGAGCTGATCGATACTCTGTGGGAAGCCAAGGTGCTATGCGGGAATTGTGTCCGGCATTATTGCGACGCGAACAGGCCCTACAGTGCCTTGGGATATCGGCCTTCCGCGCCGGCGGCACGTCTTGGCCCACCCTCAAACGTGCCTTCCCGCAGGAACCTCCGCGACCCTCCGGCGGCGGAATCCCATCCGCTACCTCTACTACGTCGATCGGTCGGGCTCTCTCGATCCCCACGTGTTCTGCCGCATCTTCCGTGTCAGTGCCGAGTAGCTGCAAGGCTCCCGCCTTTGGAAACGCCCCGACACCCACCGTGGGGTGATAGGCTATAGGCAAGACAACATGTGCGGTTTTCTCTTGACACCGGGCGATTGCGTCTGATATTGTGTCTCTGAGCAAATATTCAGTTGATAAGCAGATGAATAGTAAGAATATAGCCTCAGGCCACGCATCGCCGGAACGCCTGTTTCTCGAAAACGCAAAGCACGACTACCTGGTGGAAATGAAGGGAATCGTGAAACGGTTTCCCGGGGTCCTCGCGCTCGACCACGTGGATTTCGATGTGCGCCCCGGTGAGGTGCACATGCTGCTCGGCGAGAACGGCGCGGGGAAAAGCACCCTCATCAAGGTCCTGAGTGGCGCGTATACCTGCGACGAGGGTGAAATCGTCATCAAGGGGCGGAAGGTAGACATTTCCTCCCCCATCGACGCCCTTAGCCGGAACTTGCGTTTCATCTATCAGGAACTGAACCTCGTCGAGCAGATGGACGTAGCCCGCAATATGTTCCTCGGGCTGGAGCCGACTCGCATTCGAGCGCTCGGCGTATTGAATACGAAGAAACTGTATTCCCTCGCCAGCGAGTACCTTGCGCGTTTTCATATTGATCTCAATCCCCATGAGTCCGTGGGGAGGCTGAGTGCGACACAACAGAAGATGGTCGAGATCGCCAAGGCACTTGTTGCGGATATCTCGGTGCTGGTTCTCGATGAGCCAACGGACGTGCTCGAGGATAAAGCCCGCCAGGAGCTGTTCGACATCATCCGCCAGCTGAAGAGCGGGCATAACATCGGGTTCGTCTACATCTCTCATCGCTACGCCGAAGTGCACCAGCTAGGGGATCGGGTAACGATTCTTCGTGACGGGAGAAAGGTGGGGACCTATTCGGTCTCGAATATCTCCCTCGATGAGATCATCGAAAAGATGACCGGAGGGAAAATCGACGACCAAGGTCTGGCAGTGACCACGCCGAAAGCAGAAGAAGCGCTACGTATCTCGCACATCGTGAAAAAGCCATCCCTCAACGATATCTCCCTCTCCGTGCGCAAGGGGGAGCTGGTTGCGGTGACGGGACTCATGGGCGCGGGCAAAACCGAACTAGCCAGAGTAATCGCAGGGATTGATCGGCCGGATTCCGGCACAATCTCCATTGACGGGAAGCTGGTCTCCAATGTGGATTCAGCAGCAGGAATACGCAATGGCATCGCATACATGACTGAGAACCGCAAGGCCGAGGGCCTGATCCTTATGCAGACCATCCGGAGCAACTACGCGCTCCCGAGCATCAACCGCCTTAGTCGGCTGGGCCTTGTGAAGTACGCAGAGATAGGGGCAGAGATCGATAGCTATATGGTGAAGCTTCGGATCAAGGCGAGGGACAGGAATGTTCTCACGGGTCAGCTGTCCGGCGGAAACCAGCAGAAGGTTGTGCTCGCGAAGTGGCTCGGCACCGTGTGCAAGGTGCTTCTCATCGACGAGCCGACGAGGGGTATCGACATCAAGGGTAGGGCTGATGTCTACAGGGTTCTTGAGGATCTGCTTCAGGAGGATGTCAGTATCGTCATGTTCACATCCGACTATCAGGAAGCTCTTCAGATGGGCAACCGAGTGATCGTACTCCACCGGGGAGCCATCTGCGGAGAGTTCGCACGGGGCGACGCCACGGAGGAGGACATCCTGCGCGTTGCAATCGGCGAAAGAAAGTGCGCCATCCTGTGACACCTTTGTCAGAAACGACGCGCACATCAGGGGGAACGACCGAATGGAACAGCAGCTGAAAGGAACAACCACGATCCTGAGAAGACCAGGCATTCCCCAACTGGGGGCACTGGTTACGATTCTTCTTGTGTTTTCCATCTGGTCGCCTTCCTTCCGCAACATCGATACCTATTCTGCCATCCTGCAGCATTCCGCGCTCCTCGGCATCGTCGCCTGCGGTACGACAATCGTACTCATCTCCGGCGGGTTGGACCTGTCGGTGGGCTCGGTCATGGCGATTTCTACTGTGCTCGTAGGAACGGTGCTGGTGAGCAAGCTGCCTATTGTGTTGGCAATCCTGGTGGGCGCGTCCGTAGGCGCCCTCTGCGGTCTGGTGAACGGCACGATCATTGTGACCACGGGCGTCCCAGCCTTCATCGCCACAATGGGGATGATGATGATCGCCAAGGGGGCGTCCCTCATCGAGGGTGCTGGCAAGGATATGTCCATCTTCCCGAAGGCATTCACTCGGTTGGGCACGGGACTCACGTGGCCGGGGATCATTTTCGCCGTATGCGTGCTTTTCATCTTTTTCATCCTGTCCAGAACGCGTTTGGGCTTCAATGCATATGCGATCGGGGGCAGCATCCGTGTCTCGCGTTTATCCGGCCTCAAGGTGAAGAGGAACCAAATCATCTACTACGTGATTGGCGGGTTCCTGGCGGGACTTGCAGGAGTGATCTATACGGCCAAGTTCGATCTGGCCACTCCGAACACGGGGGACGGGTGGGAGTTGCAGTCCATCGCGGC
>Ga0187881_10002399_pt1 | contig 17708 bp, 20 predicted proteins | sample June2016WEW_19_1_2_FD_133017 | JGI IMG/M metagenome (GOLD analysis project Ga0187881, IMG submission 133017) | Peatland microbial communities from SPRUCE experiment site at the Marcell Experimental Forest, Minnesota, USA - June2016WEW_19_100 | ecosystem: Environmental > Terrestrial > Soil >...
GAGCACCGTATGCATATTCGATGCCGGCGGAGTTCAGGCCGCCCTGCACGGTACAAACGCCGAACCGCTTGCCGTTAGAGACACGAGAGAAGCCGTCTGATATTGCCACGGCAAAGCGCTCTGTCCTCGCCATAAGGTTGGTAACTCCTTCCTCCCCGCACGCATTGTTGATGACAGTTGTGGGAAAGGTAGCTACCCACTCCACACCTTCTGCCTTCAGAATTCTGACAAGACCGTTAGGTGCTTTGGTTTTCAACTTGAAATCAAATCCTATACTTTCTCGGCGTTTTGCACTTCAGGATTATGATGAGGATGTTCTTCAGTCAAGGTGTTTGAATACTTCGAATGTTTGCTCGCCTTAGAGCCAGCGCTCAGACGACACGCCGTCCAAACCGAAGAAGTAGATCTGGCCGTTCGGCCCAAGACTTCTTTGTTAATTACGTATCTTGGCTTCTTGCCTTCAGCAGTCCTGACAATGTTTTCATAGCCTATCTTTATCCTTCGAAACCACGTATCGTAGGTATGACCAGCGTAGTGAGGAGTAACTACCACATTTTCCAACCCAAATAATGGACTTACGCATTTTCCCTTTTGCATATCATCTTGTCGAAGAAAAACGTCCAATCCAGCTCCGGCGATTTTTCCGCTTTTCAGAGCTTCATACAATGCCTGCTCATCTATTATTCCTCCTCGGGAAGTGTTAATCAGAATCGCAGAGCTTTTCATTAAGGCAAATTGCCTTTCTCCGATTATGCCTCTCGTTGTTTCCAGCAAAGGCAAATGTAACGTGACGATATCGGATCTTTTCAATAACTCTTCAAGGGCCAGATATTTAGCAGACAACTTTTTCTCGGCTTTCCTATATCTGATTACATCGTAGTAATTTATGGTCGTTTCGAAAGCTAATAGACGTTTAGCCAAGGCTTTTCCGACATTGCCAAACCCAACTATTCCTACTTGCTTGCCTGCTAACTCAAAGAGTCCAAGAGGGTGATCTTTTTCCCGGACCCATATGCCGTTCAATAATCCATTATGATGTTTACATAACTTCTTGTACAGGGCGAGAATGAAAAGAATTGTGTGCTCGGCAACAGCAATCGAGTTTGCACCGCCATTATTCGCGACTGGAATTCCCAATTGTGTTGCCCTTTCGACGTCGAAGAGCTCGTATCCCGCACTCAGTAACTGGACCAATTTTACACTCGTTGCGGTCTCCAGTTCATCTGCAGAAATAGGACCTGGAAAACCCATAAGGAAATGGGCTTTTTGTAAACTCTCGGCCCTTTCATCTTTGGTAGTTTTATCGGACGAAAACTCTAACTCGAAACCTTCAGGCAGCAACAAGCATAGCTCTTTGCGTATTGTCTTGGGTATCTGGCCCTCATACAGAATATTGAGCTTTTGCATGACCACTAAAATGCCCTGTGGTTGTGTGCGACAAACGTTCTGGGATAAACTTTCTCTGCAATTTTCATATGCGGAGCGTGTGGAGACCGGCATCCTAAGACAGATCGAAATCAGCGCGGCCAGGACCCGCGATGACCGTTGATTAGCGGGAAAGGTTGGCTGAAGATATTATCATGGTATCTAAGGATCTCCAACATTGTTTTCTATTGTTAGACTTCGGAACACCATGCTAGCGCAGGAAGCCTTCCCAGCCCATCCTCGTAGTAGATCCTACGTACACAGGGATGATCCATCATGCTTCTTCCAAGAATGTCCGAAAGAAAACCACCAGTACCGATCAGATTCAGCAGATGCCTTTTCCACTGGCAATTTCCTTGTTGACGAGTTCCGGTATGCCGATGAGCTGCTTTACCTTTTCTTGTATGGTGTCGGCGGATCCCAGATGTTCAAGAGTCTTCACCATGTCGCCTTCTTTGATTGCTCTGAAAAGCTTCATGACCGCCTCTGCCGCAACCAACAAGGAAGGTAATGGGTAATTCACGATCTTGAACCCAGATGCCTCACAATCTTTGACCGATATGGTAGTAGGCCCGTATGTCCCGGGGCTCACCCACAGGTCACCTTCCACCTTGCTTCGAATTCTTCTCATGTCATCAAGACTACGTGGAAGAGTCATTATGATGTCTGCTCCTGCTTCGCGATAAGCCTTTGCCCTATCAATTGCTTCCTCGATTCCGCCTCCGACTGCCTGCAACGCATCAGTTCTTCCAACTACGACAAAATCATCATCTTTTCGCGCTTCTACTGCCGCTTTGATCTTGCTGACCATTTCTTCCTTGCTAATGATATATTTCACGCCTGCATGGTACCGCGCTCTTTTCGGGAAAACTTGATCTTCGATGTGTATGCCCGCAGCTCCTGCGAGTTCGAACTGACGTACCGTATGAATCACGTGTATTTCATCGCCGAAACCTGCTCCAGCATCAACAATCAACGGAATCTGAACAGCATCAGTGATCCTTTTGCAGGCGATCGTCAAATCTGTAAGGCTCAGTAGAGGTTCAGGAATGCACAAAGATGCTCCAGTGATCCAACCCTGCATCGTTACTGCTCTAAATCCCAAATCCTCAGCTATCCTCGCGGTCAGAGGATCGTAGCAACTCACAGTGAGGAGGGCACCCGACCTTGCCAATTCATTCCGAAGCTTCGTCGTCATACGTTCGATCAAGACAATCACCTGAAGAAAGGTCGTTGTCTCACGTACTTATTCTTTCAAACTAAACACTTACCGTCATGGAAAGTAAATTGCACATTTGTTTCAAGACTCGGGGCATAGGAAGGCTTTTTCCCTCACCATCTCCAACCTCAGCCTTCAGCGAGAACTCCAAATTCGTTCTAGTATGAACCGAGGACAAATGAGTCATCTCAGAGTGACCCTCAGGAGACGACGCCTTGGAGGACGGACCTACCATCGAAAGACCTGGGGTTGTTAAAGCGAGACTGGATATGAAACTCGACACTATCTCTACCGCAACCGTCAAACTTCGAGAAAAATGGAGCATGAAATGCAATCCGCCCAGTTCTGGCAAAAGATCTTCCTCGTTTAGTTACCTCGTCCAATCCGATTACGCGACGGGCGTCACTCTTACCGTAATGACGAAGTCGAGATCTTCATGCCTGTATCTTCCCGGTCACACCCTCCTTAGGCATGATTCGTTTTTCCAAACATATGCCCACATATCTAGGGCCAAATCTGATCCTCACAAGCTATGGTATTTCGTATTTTGCTATTGCTTTCTCGTTTAGTTCAATTCCCAGTCCAGGCTTCCTGGGGAGTTTGATATACCCATTTTTCACTTCGATAGGCTCCAAGAACAACTTGTCCCACATTTCCGTTTCGAGTGGAAAAGACTCGACAATCAAGCTGTTTGGAATGGAAGCAGCAAGGTGCATACTCACTTCTGTAGAACGATGAGGAGCTACAGGTAAATCATACGCTGCTGCCATAGCAGCGATTCTCCTAAATTCGGTGACACCACCACAGATACCTGCGTCTGGTTCAACTATGTCTACAGCTCTCTTCACTATCAGCTCCTTGAAACCATACCTGGTGAATTGAATTTCACCAGATGCTATTGGAATGTTGACGGCGCGACGAATCTCGGCTAATCCTTCAATATCATCCGTCTGCAAAGGTTCTTCAAACCAGTAAACATCATATCTTTCCAGTGCTCTTGCGACTTTCATTGCAGTGAAAGGATTAGGATACCCGCCATTGGCGTCAACGATTATCTTTATGTCAGGGCCCAAAGCTTCCCTAACGGCCTTCACCCTTTCGACATCCTGTTCTATGCCCAGAGCCCCTATCTTGAACTTCACCGCGGTATATCCTCTCTCAACCCAGTCAGTAACCTCTCTTGCCAGATTTTTCACGTCATTATGCTCTCTAAAGTATCCACCGCTTGCATAAACAGGAACCATATCGCAATACGCACCAAGTAGTTTGTACAAGGGCGTATTGAGAGCCTTTCCAACTATATCCCAGAGCGCAATGTCGATGGAGCTCATCGCGCCTATAACCGCTCCTCTACGACCAAATCTAAACGTGAGGCGAAACATCTTATCCCATATCCTCTCGACGTAGAATGGGTCTTCTCCTATGACAAAGTTCTTCAACGTCTCAACTGTTGCCTCAAATAGCGGGGGCGGGACGCAATGGGCATGTGTTCCTATTCCGATTATTCCATCATCAGTCACTAATTGAGTAATCGTCAGCGGCCTTTGCGAGAGATACCGCCGACCGCCTCCAAAAGGTTCTGCTGCGAAGTATCGATTGTCCGAATAGCCTTTCATTTCACAACTCAAAGAGGTCGTCTTTACATCAACGATCTTCAAATTGAACACGGCGTCCGTCTATCAAAGGTTTGCCATATCTCATTTTCTGTTCGGGTTTCCCGGAACAAAATCATCAAGCAATCAGCTCAGTTATCCAGCAAATGCCGATCTCTGCTGACCCCATACTCGTAATGCAAAATCTGAGTTCTAGAGACATCTACGTGCCGGTCGACTGTTCGTTTCACTCGGTCTTGATCCCACTGTATTTCGGTCTCTGTTGCTACCCATGCTATATCAAGCTCCTCCAGCTTCTCGCGTGTGGGCGCGCCTGTTTCTTCATTCCAGCCCATCATTTTGAAGTAGATGTGCTTGGCCCTTTGAAGCTGGTCGGGATCAACAATGGTCTTGACACCTACATTGTGGGGATGGAAGAATCGATCAGGTAGCCAATCATCCTTCGCGGTAAATCCCTCTCGAAAGTTGAACCCTCCCACCTCGGCGTCCCCGTAAGCTCCCGTAAATGGGGATTTTGCCCCTACACTGTTCCGTGCACTCCCTGAGAAAGGAGCTCCAGTCAAGACGCCTGACGCGAAAATCAGTTTGTTCTCAGCAAGAGGGTTGAGCTTTGACTTGGTCTCTCTGAGCAGAAAGTATGAGACTAATGCCCTTCCTCCAAAATACCTGCGGTAGAGAATCTCCTCAGGATTTTCGACCCGGATTCTGTCATCTGAAAGATCAACTCGGAGAATCTTTCCCACGTAGCTGAAGGCCATGCACCCAACAGCCCGTTTGCTCAGGAGCAAACCGCCTCTTGTGTTTGAGCCATTTCTAGCACTTATTCTCAATCTGCTGCCCTTGTACAACAGATAATGATGGAAATCGTTAGGCCTATACTGCCACTAAATGCGGCCGCGCTTGTAGTTTCAACACCCATGTATTATCCCTAAGCCATCTTAAGAAGAGGCTTCTCTCATTTCTCTATGACGACGGGCTTTCCTTGACTCTTGAATAGAGCTCAACAATACCCTTATCGATGATCTCAATCAGGAGTCCTTCTTCATCGCTGTTTCTTAGAAGATCTTGGTTTCCGCGTCTCAACAACGAATACGAAGGTAACCAGATTCCATTTGCAGTCAATCCGTATCAAAAAAAGATCATGAAAAGTACGGATGATATGTCGACAGTCTCTATACGAGGATAGAATAAAGAAGCATGAATGCAGGATGCGCGGGTTGTCCATAAGCAGCCGATATTCACAACCGAGCAGACCAGACGCAACCAGAAAATGGTATGGGAATCAGATCATATTATTCCATTCTTTCTCATGTTTTCAATGGAACCGCGGTCATAGCCAAGCTCTTGAAGAACCTGCACGCTGTCGCCTCCAAGATCAGGCACGTTTAAAGTGGGCTGGTCCTCGCCACCAGGGATCGTGGGAACCTTTATGGTCCTTCCGCCCCAGCTTATGGCGGTCATCTTCAACACCGCGTGGGGATGCTTCAGAAGATCACTTGGCGTGTTTAGTTTCGCATAGCTCCCTTGGATTTGATCAAGGATTCTGATCAGGTCGGAATAACTGTGTTTCGAGATGATGTTCTGCAGATAGGGTATCAATTTGGACCTGTTATTGTATCTGTCTTCGTTTCTTTGGTAGTCTTTGTTATCACATATTTCCAAATTGAGGCTCGAACAGAATTTCTTCCACTGCGAGTCAGTGGCTACTGCTATGAAAATTCTTTGACCGTCGGCAGTGGTGAAGAAGTCATAGATTCCCCAAGAGAATCCCACTTCGTTCAGCGGGGCCATTGGTCGCCCTGTCAGTTGGGTTGTAGCTATGTGCTGACCCATCATGAACAAGGCCGTTTCAAACAATCCAATTTCTATGTGGCGTTCTTCCTTCCGTCCTTCTCTCCGCGACAAGAGTGCGTTTAGAATCCCAATGACGCCGAACATGGCAGCAGTCATATCGACCATTGAACTACCCAGCCTCATGGGCCTACCGTTTAGGCCGTTCATGTAGGCAATTCCGCTCTCGACCTCGATGGGGTAGTCGAGCGAGTTCCTTTCTGAGTAAGGGCCTTTGCCGTATCCTTTGACTGAGAGATAAATCAGGTTGGGGTTGACTTTCTGTGTGTCTTGAAACCCGAGTCGAAGTCTTTCCAAGCTGCTTCTGCCCAGGTTATCTACTAGGACATCTGACTTTTCTATGAGTTTGAGGAATATTCCCCTTCCAGTCTCTGTTTGAAGATTGATTGTGACGCTCTTCTTCCCCCTGTTGAAGAATGGAAACGTGCCGAGACTACTTCCGGTCACTGGCATACTTCTTGAGATGTCACCTTCGCCTGGCCTCTCGATCTTGATGACTTCGGCACCTAATCCGGAGAGCAGTAATCCGACAGTGGGACCCGCTACAATATGTCCAACTTCAATAACTCTAATTCCGCTAAGCAATCTGATCACGGAGTCTCGTGTAAATTTCATACGCTTGGCGTGGATTTACGCACACGCCCTCACTGGCACTCTTGTTTTTTATCTCTTTGACGGTCTTTTCAAGGATATTCTCATCAATAGAGTCCACAAATTTCTTGAGCGCTTCCCGAACCAGGTTTCTGCCACAATAAGCATTTAGCGGTGTGACCTTCTGTGGGAACTTTCCACTTCTTGAATGCGTACCAGCTACAACAGTCTGAATGTTCGCTCCATAGACTGGCATCTCTGCATGCATTGGCGACGTCCCTGTTTTCATCTTGATCATCTCTGCTAGACTTTCGTATGCTGCACGTAAGGCATTTAGATCGATCCCTACGTTCTTTCCGTCAATTGAAAGAATAGAAGCCATGGTGGACAGGTCGGCTATTCCATTTCTTTCCCCAAGACCAAACATTGTGCAATCCACCAAGTCTGCCCCTGCAAGCGCTCCCAGATAGGAGTTCAACACTGCACAGCCCAAGTCATTGTGACAATGAACAATAATCTCACCTTTGATCTTGTCCTTAACGGCCTTCACATAATCCTTGTAGCAATTTGGGGAGGCTTTTCCTGTGGTGTCTGGCAATTGAACGGCTGTCGCTCCGCTATCAAACATTAGACGCACAACTTCAACCAGCTTTTCGAGTTCGTATGAGGACACATCAACAACCCCCACCTCTACTTTCTTCCCTGTCTTCGATGCATATCTTACCGCATCGGCGATTTCATCGATGTCGTAATCGCCAAAAGGAAAGTGCAGCGCAATGTTGGCCCCAGTTTCATTTATGAGATCAATATCCTTCTTCAAGGCTCTGCCAAGCCCATAGATCTCAGCCTTCTTGCTGGCAACGATTTTCGAGATTGCTTCAGCCTCGCTAGAATGTGCCGGCGGGTACCCGGCTATGAACCTCTTCACCCCGGCTCTTGCCAAGAGATTGAATAACTTCAATTTCTCCTCGACCGTAAACGCTATGTTTGGGCTCTGCATTCCTTCCCTCAGAGTATCGTCTACAATCAAGCCAATTCACGCCGTTCTAAGAGCAACCGATACTATAAGAACTTAGACACGTAACGTGTCTTGTAATCAGCAAATTGGCTTGAGAGTGAGGAAGGATTACGAGTCATCGTAGATCTGCCCTAGATGCTTTCATCAAAAAGTAATGTCGACAGAAAAGAATCGACTTGGGTTGCCAAGCGCTTCCGATGAGATCAAGAAGCTGAGAGTGCTCCATTCAGTAATTCTACGCTCAATCCAAGATCTACTCTGCCTTCCTGTTGGCTAGTAGGGGGTAGTGGTTCGCTATGTCGACATGGATATTTATAACAGAAAATCCTGGAAATAGCGACTGGAAAAACAGGTTTGCATCTCTGCTTCGAATTCACAGCCGCCGGTTCTGAAGCATTGGTTGATGATGTCATGATGGTTAGTCCATCACGGCAAAATTAAGCGTTTGAATCACCGCCACCCAGAGGGGTTCCTCTTACCAACAGTGGATTTTCCTGTAAGAAAGAACTCGATAGTTATGCCCGCTCCCAGTACCGCAAAAGGGGCCATAAGAAAGTTGATGCAGGCATATAGTATGGCATATAGTATGGCATATAGTATGGACCTCAGCTTTTCTACGAAAAAAGAAATCGGTCTGCGTGCTGTATCAAGATCGAACATTTCCCTTTCTCGTAGGTCATGTGATGTATCGTTCGTCGGTGAAGTATCTATCTGCTCCGTCAACAGCAATTGTTACTATGCTTGTGTTCGGTCCATCTTTCCTTACTTCCTTGATGGCTATGAGTACATTTGCCCCGGTGGAAATTCCGCACAATAAGCCTTCTTCTCTCGATAGACGATACGCCATCTCCCGAGCTTCTTCATTACCAACGAATACAACTTCATCCAGCAGGCCGCTTTCTCTGATCTTCTCTATTATTCCGCCGGTTATTCCCGGTACGTACTTTGCTTCTGGGGAGAGAGGGTCTATCCATCCTGGCCATCCTGCTGGTTCAACAGCAATGCATTTCACGTTCGGATTATGTTTCTTCAGTTCTTCTGCGACGCCTAGGAAATTTCCGCCAGTTCCGATAGATGAAATCCAGACGTCAATCTTGCCATCGAGCTGTTCCAGTATCTCTTCGCCTATGTCGTGGTGCGCGAGTATGTTGTCTTGGTTGCTGAATTGGCGAGGCCACCACACGCCTGAGTTTTTCTCTTCCATCTCTCTGCATTTTACTCTCCCGGGAATTTCTATTCTTGCTCCGTGAACCCCTGCATCCCGCGCTATCTCAGTCTCTTCAAGTGGAACGGATTCGATTTGTGCGCCTAACCGTTCAAGTATCTTTCTTTTCTCCTGCACGTACACCTCTGAGGGATAGTAGATTCTCACTTTGTATCCCTTGACGGCGCCTACCATTGATACCGCAATCGCGGTGTTTCCTGAACTTGATTCCACTATTGTGTACCCAGGTCTCAACCGACCTGCCTTCTCGGCTTCTTCGATCATCCGAAGGGCCATTCTGTCTTTGTAGCTTCCGCTAGGATTGAAATACTCCATTTTCACGTACACACTTGCCTGCAAGCCCCTTGCGACGTTGTTTAGCTTCAGAATCGGCGTATTGCCGACTGTTCAAGAATACTATTAACAACTCTCACAAATCACACCTTACTTCCGACATTCTGAATCGATTTCATGGCAATTAACAATTCCGGTTCAAGTACTATCCCTATCTTCTCTAAGATATTTCATGAGAGGGTGGCTCAATCAATCACCTTCTTCACATAATCTAACAGCTCTTTGTCGTGGGCAGATCACCAATCTTGGGAACTTGTCGCGTTGACTCAGGAAAGAAGCATTAATTTTCTTGTATGCTCTCTTGACCAAGTTCAATATGTATTCTTCCGTAAACTCATCCATTAGAGACACCAAACTATTGGCGGCCGTCTTCTAATAACTCGGCTGTTAAGAATTCTCTTTGAATCATTGAGCAACGACGATGAATAGACTGGTGGGGTCGGTGGGACTTATACTCACGTGACGAGTGACGAAAAGCCATAAAAAGCGACTCGTCACTTCAGGATCGCGCACGGGATGTCAGGTATGCGTGACTTGTTGGAAGGGATTGGGACTGGCCGAATAGAACGCGTTGTTGTGGGAAAGTTGGCCATGGACACTGACCTGTTGGCAGGGATCCTAGAACTGGTCAAAAGGGAACGAATTCGAACCGGGTTGATTCTATCAAGTGTGGGGGCTTTGAAAAAGGCGACCTTTCGGAACGTCAAAACGATGCCTCCAGACCTCAAGGTCGGAAGAGAGCACCGAGTCTATCTCGAATTGGAGCAGCCGATGGAGATCGTCTCGCTGACTGGATGGATCGCATCAAAGGAAGATGGTGAGACGGAAGTTCATGCACATTTTTCTGCTTCCACAGTAATGGAAGGCAAGGTGATTACGTTGGGGGGTCATCTCACGCCAGGGACGATAACTTCTATCAAAGTAGTTGTTGCGATCGGTGTAATCGAAGAGACGAACATCAAAGCCGCCATGGATTCCAGAATAGACCAAATGGATCTGAAACTCCCAGCGTAGAGTCACTCGTGCTAATTGCAACCGGCAGGGTGAGGAACTCTCCGGGCGTCTTCTTATCCTTCTTCTTATGATGCTCGTTAGCGCATGTCGCATCAACTCTCGAATTCCGCGTAGGTCACGTGAATGCTCATCGCATTACTTGAACCAAGGGGCTGTTTACTTTTCGTCGGCACATCGGTAAGGTGTTTTGTCAAACTATCGATGTAAGACAGATGTCAGAAGAAGCAAGGCGCTTGTTGCAAGTAGCCATGTTGCGGTTTCCATTCGCTCGAACGGGTCAGTGACTCAGTCCGTAAGGTCAAAACATTCAATCGCTTTTTTTGCTTTTCCTTCCCTTTTTCCTCTCTTTTTCGTCTTTCTCTTTTTTGTTCTTCCCCGTCCTCTTCTTTTTTTCCTTTTTCTCCTCCCTTTCTCCCCTGTTTTGTCTCTCCCCCTTTTTTTCCCTGAGGCTTTGCCAAGTTGTTGACCTCCTGTGACATTTTGACCTAAGATTGCTAGGTCAACTTGCTTTAGTTCACCACATCATCATGACCAGACTTTGGCATAACCGGTACGTGCCCATAATCATGAGTATGACTGGCTTCAATTACTACAGCGCATCGGTCTTAGCCGCGTACATTGCAGACATCTCCCGGTTCCCGTCATGTAGCGAACAAGATGCTTCGAATAGTCTGGCATATGCTAAGCGAGAATAGGCTGTACAATGAGAGGAAGGAACGACTGTACGAATCAAAACTTAAACGGATGACTCACACAGCACAGTAAGGCAGGTTGGAGAACATCAAACGGCAGCAAGACAAGCAGACCCGAGAAGGAACTCTGAAACTCTTACATAGATGAAAAGTCGGTAGCCTAGGATTCTTCTCTGCGATTGGTTCTTCTGCGTGGCGTTCAAACGCTGTTAGCTAACGTGTCGGGTCGTTTATGTTTTTGTTCCGTCAGCTGTCGGTTCTCTCCGTGGTAGGGTCCGTTTCTGATGAGCATCACATACATTATCGCCAGCATCTTCCTGGCAACGGCGACGACAGCTTTCTGTGATCATGCTTCCGTTCGATTCGTTCATAGAACTCTCGCATTCTCGGGTCGTGTTGTCTGGCGGATTGGGCGCATTGACCGAGAATCCAACGAGCTCGCTTGCTGCCTTTCCGGGTGATGTGCCCTGTCCAGTTTGAGTCGCCGGATTGATGGGCATTAGGAGCCAAGCCAACCAAGCTGACGAGTTTCTCACCTGGATTGAAGCGGTGTACGTCTCCGGTCTCGGAGAGGAGGACCATGGCTGCGTAATAGTCGACGCCTGGCATTGTCATGAGAAGCTTCTTTCTCTTCGCTTGTGCGTCTTTGGCAATTTGAAAGTCCATGCTTCGGATCTGCTGGTTCAGTGTCTCGACGACCTGTAGGCTGGGTTGGAGGATTTCCTGATCTGAGGTTGGGAGTTGGAGGCTTCTGAGTCATTCTAGGCCTTGTTTGTCGAAGAGGTCTGTGTAGGTGTGGGTGAGTTCATGTTTGTCGAGTAGGGCGTGGATGCGGTTCTTGATGTCCACCCGCATGTGGATTAGGCTGGCTCGATAGCGAATTAGGGCTCTTCGTTCACGGTTCTTTCGGGTTGGGACGTAGCTTTCAGCCACAAGATCGCCTCTGATTATGTAGGCTAGCGTCTTAGCATCGATCCTGTCGGTTTTGATGCGGGCTTCAGCTATGGCTTTTGTCCTCAGCGGGTTGCTGAGCTTCACCTCCACTCCTTCCTGTTCGAGTTTATCGTAGATTCGGATCCAGAAGTTTGCGGAGGGCTCGGCTACAGCCTTGATGTTTGGGTCAACTGATTTGGCTAGGTCGATTAGGTCGGAGGCTCCTTCTGAGGTGTTGTCGAATCTGAGTTCGTGCGTTATCTGACCTCGTTCGGTCATGAGGACTGCTTGGCAATAGTGTTTGTGTACGTCTATTCCAACGTAGACTGCCATCTCTGTTCCTTCACCTCTTTCGTTTTCTGGTTGGCTTGAACGCGGCAATCACCTATTCGCGCGCTAGGGCGCATTCAAGGGGCCGCTCCAGAAGTTTGCCCATTCACACACCCGACCGACCATACGGTCAGCGCGCACTCGGGCTTACCAACCGCGAAGAACTTACTACGCCCACATGCGTAGAGACTTTTCATCCATTCACACACGCACACAAATTACTGTGCGACGACACATTACGACAGATGCACTGAGAGATTCGTCGATACAGCGTTGACTAACTTGAGAGCTCTTGAACCGTTACCTTTTTGGTGTCTTCCGCATAAAGACCCGCTTATAACCGTCCTCTACGCCACGACCAACCTCCTCCCATCCCAGATGCTTGTACATGGCAATGTTCTCGACCATCTTTTCATTTGTGTAGAGACGCAATTCGCGGAATCCCTGTCTTATGGCCTCCGCCTCTGCCAACGCGATCAGCCTGCAACCAATTCCCCTGCCTTGGTGTTTCGGATGCACGGCGACGTTGTCAAGCAACAAGTACGTAGGCTTCGGAATCAAAACTAGAACTCCCTTGCAATCGCTATTCTTGCCCTCGACGATCCATACCTGATATTCAGCGATCGCCCTCACATAATCCGTCAACACCGGGGCAGGACGTTTACCGATGCGTCCGACATAAGGCGAATACGCCGCATCAACGCAAGCCGCAATAGTGGTGGCATCAGCCGCCACAGCACGGCGCGCAGATACATCTTGAGCCGTCCCGTTAACGGTTTTTCGTACCATGTTATGGCGCCTCCTCCCGACGAATACTACCACACGAATATTGCCTTCCTTCGCTTCCATACGATCATTATCCATCTCCGTAAACGAGGTCAACGATTTGCAATTATCTGTTTTTGTGTGTGTGCACCAAGTGGTGCGTGAGATTTCGACCCACAACAAAGCAAAAATGTATGCAGGTAGCATTCTATAATCGTCTGAGATTTGTGACCTAGAATTGGAGATTTCATGATGATATCCTCCCAAAGTTAAGTTCAACTCCGCCGGTGTCTTTCCTAGTGAGAATCCACTTTTCGAAACATTCCATGGCGAATGCGCTCGTTGCTCCGGTGGAAATTGTATTAAGTCCGTAACGATTGCAGAGTTCATGTCCCTTGCAAGGGGAGGCCAAATGATCGATTCCGCAATCTGAACCTAAGGCGGCGAGTGTCTCATACTCTGGGCCACCGTATTTTGGATCTATTGGCAGTTGCCCCTCGATCTTCACGACCTTTTTGCATGTGACCGTACAGGCGAAGCATGTTCCCATTCCTACGCTCACTGTGGCTTTGATCTTCTTGGGTGAAATAGCCTCGCCGCCCGAAAAACCTCCATCACGGAAATTATGGTAGGGTAAGTTACCTGACCAGCATAAGCGTCCATAGCGGCTCCCGTTCCGTATGTATGAAGATCCGAGACAAGCTTAGACATGTTTTCGCTGAACCACGCTAAGAGTTCCCGGAGCTCCTGGGTCGGCAACTTTGACCCGCTCATGTCCCTTGGTGGCAATAGCCTTCAGGTTCTTTGAGCTCATAACGGCACCCAATCCCGTCCTACCTGCTGCATAACCTACATCGTTGATAATGCAGGCATACCGAACTAATCGTTCTCCAGCAGGGCCGATTTGGTCAGTTCGAATGGTCCGATCTTTCAGTTCCTCTTGAATCATATCCCGCGATTCACCGATCTCCTTTCCCCATAGGCGCTTCGCATCCCTAATCTCGGTTTGCCCGGCGTCTGGCCCTGGAGAGATTCTCCAGCATGGTCTTTCTCTGCTGCAGGTCGATAGTGACACGAATCGACGTTTGGCAATGCTGGCCATCGACAACGCTGTTGAATTGATGATAAAGACATTCCTAGAGTTACCGAGACGAATCACTGGCATAACTCTCACGAGAAAAAAGTTACTCGATCGGTGAGAATTTTCCCGCGCTGTTGGAACAACACGCAGCTGACAAACTTGATGGAATAAATTTGGGTGAATGGTACCATCGTCTCGGGAGTGAACTCTATCATAAAGGAAGGAGACGAAGCATGATCTCGAAAAGTTACGTATTATCAGGAACAATGTAGTGCATGGCAAGAGTGACATATCAGTCATAAGTCCTGAAATGGTAGAAAAGTTGGTGTCGCTTACGAAAAGACTGGAACTTAACATCTGAAGAAGAGATAGTTATTCGAGACTGATGCATTCCTTCGAGCTGTCTCACTTAGTGTCGATAATGGTCTTAAGAGGACCTCACAGACATCCTAGATGTTATTAAGGTGGCGACCAGAGCGGCATTTGTTCATGCCCATTTCCCGCCTTCGGCGACACAGGAACAGCAATTTGAATCCATAAGGCAGGCAAAGCTTGAGAAAATGCGAAGACTTGCGGACCAGAACTGTTTGAGAACGGAGGTCGATCCCACGCTAATGAGTATTTCGTGAGAGCAGGGTGATCTCACAAATCTCGGGAATGGTCTGCGGCGACTATCCAAGAGAAAAAATCCTATTTCGTTTCTCACAATTTTTCAAACGGGTTTGTCTTTGATGTAAGCTATCTGAGTGATGTGACAATCAGAAATTCGCAACCAGTTGACTGCACACAATATTTTTTGCGACCCAGACACAATTAATTTAAGATAGTGAAGTGGTGCAGGTCTGCAAGATGTTCTGATGTGTCTAGAAAGACCGATGAATTTGCAGACCTGAGTTTTCCAGATGCACCAAACATTGTGGTCAAGCCGCCGGGGCCAAAGGCGAAAGCACTGCTGGACAAGCAGAAGCAGTTCGACAGCAGAGTTCTCTATTATCCGACGATAATCCAGACCGCCTGGGAAGCTGGAAGAGGTGCAACCCTTAGAGATGTGGATGGGAATACCTACATTGATTTCCTTGCAGGAGTCTCTGTCCTTAACGTTGGTCATTCGAACCCCTACGTGGTTGAGGCAGTTAAGCGTCAGCTGGAAAAACTGGTTCATATCCTAGACATGCCAACGCCAGCACGCATCCAACTCATTGAGAAAGTGGCCGAGATAGCCCCTGAGGGACTCCGAGGCAAATCGAAAGTCCTCTTCGGCGGTCCCACGGGGTCGGATGCAATCGAAGCTGCTCTCAAGATTGTGAAGTTCAACACGAAACGTCATGCGTTCCTAGCATTTCACGGTGCCTACCACGGAATGTCCGGTGGAGCGCTTTCGGTTTCGTCCAAGAAATCATACAAGGAGAGCTACCTACCACTCTTTCCGGATATCCACTTCGCGCCCTACGCCTACTGTTACCGCTGTCCCTTTGGAAAGGAGTATCCAGAGTGTGATATGCAATGCGTTCGCTATGTCGAATACCTATTCAAGGATCCGCAAACGGGCCTAGCGGCTCCGGCTGGGATGGTGGTCGAAGCGATACAAGGTGAAGGAGGATTCATTGTCCCACCCGACGGATATCTAAGAGAACTAAGAAGGATATGTGACGAGAACAAGGTTCTCATGATAGTGGATGAGATTCAGTCGGGATTCGGAAGAACCGGAAAGATGTTTGCATGCGAATACGATGGGGTAACTCCAGATGTAATGACAATGGCTAAGGCTATAGGCGGAATTGGAATTCCGCTGTCCGGTTGCATTGTGAAAAATGAGCTTGACTTGGAGCCAGGAGGACACGGAGGGACATTCAGAGGAAATGTACTGGCCTGCGCAGCAGGCTACGCCGCGATCAACTTCATGCAAGAGAAGAGCTTGGTGGAACGATCTGCAAGGGAAGGGGAGCACATGCTAGAAAGGCTGAAGGACTTTCAACAAGAAAGCAAAACTGTCGGAGATGTAAGAGGAAGAGGGTTGATGGTTGCAGCAGAAATTGTTGAAGATAAGAATACTAAGAAGCCTGCGGTCGAACTGGTCAGCAAGATTCAAAAAAGATGCCTTGAGCGTGGAGTCCTTGTATGGAACGCTGGGCACTGGCCAAACGTCATCAGATTCCTACCGCCACTCGTTATTACACATGAGCACATTGACAAGGGTTTGGACGTTTTCTTTGATGTCGTGAAGGATGTGGAGCGGGGTATATAGGCAGAGAGAAAATAGGGTTCTCTGGAGAAGTCCGCGTACAAACGCTCCGGAGATGAATTTCCGGTTCAAACTACGAGACTCACCAAGCATGGGTTAATTCGAGAAGTACGGTTGACCGAACAATTGAGTCCGATGAATCCTCACTTAACCATCACATGGAGTAGCCGTGAGCTAAGACTTACCTAGTTCACTGTGCAGGAGCCTAACATAGACCTCTTCTACCAGAAGTCGTCGGTAAGCAGAACCTTTGCATAGACACCTCGGTGGGTCAGGCCCAGGCGGGGGCACGCTCCAGGTGCTCACTACGCGGTGAACATGGGAGTGGAAACCTGTTCAAGATCCTCTTCGCGTACAACTAAGTTCCTACCAAGCGAAAAATGCAGGTTTTGCTATTCTTGCCATTTCCCTTGGCTACCAAGAAAGTATCACGAACTTACTATTATGCATAATAAACTGCGAAAAGAGAACATGCTCCCAGAGGACGTCCACAGATACTGCGTGCAAAGGATCTGGACATGATCCAATATCTCCGCATCTTGGTAACCTGTTTTTTAACCCCGAATGGCGCGATTATCAACATTGACCCTGGAACTTACAACGATTTCGTAAACATCACGAGATCCTTGACGTTAGAGTCAACAAGCGGCCAACCTTCTAACACGATAATCAACGCTTCAGGCAAGAGCTTTGGCATAAGCAGATTCCATTCCTCCTGATTGGTAGAAGATTCATGCAGGTTGAGGCTGGATTTACGCCTAAGATCTTCAGAGGGCATACTTTCAGGCAGGCGGAAAGAAAGCTCAAGAAGACCAAGTCAGAAATTAGAAAGACAACACACGAAGCCAACATAATCCAGTCCCTTTTGTGTCTCGCTGGTTTACCTAGGGAACTCTCTCTTAACCGGGCAGTATCGTAAACCCTTAGCGCACTATACCCTCATACCACGACCATCAGGCATCTCTAACATTCCTCCTCGATATCATTACCGAATCAATCAATTTCAAGCGGCAGCAGAATCGGGAAAATGCAAAATGCAAATCTACGCGATGCAATTTTAGCGGGAGACAGGGTCGCGCATTTCAATAACTAGAACTGCATCAGTTCTGAGTGGGGCTGCATTTCGTCGGAGCAATCGCCAAGAATTGAGGCGTTTGGAAGGTAGCCCCACCATCATATGATAGAGAGTGCCTTCGGCCCCACCAATCCCTCCCGCGCGCGCCTGCGCGACGTGGGAGTGACGGGGGGGTCTGTAGTTTTGTACGCGCATTCTCGTGGGGGAAGGGGAGTTGTCGTCTACTGCCTTACCCCGCAGTTCAGGGAAGTTTCAGTGTTCACTCCCTGAGGTAGGCCGAGCCCGCCGAGCCAATCCGCAA
>Ga0187881_10002405_pt1 | contig 17651 bp, 13 predicted proteins | sample June2016WEW_19_1_2_FD_133017 | JGI IMG/M metagenome (GOLD analysis project Ga0187881, IMG submission 133017) | Peatland microbial communities from SPRUCE experiment site at the Marcell Experimental Forest, Minnesota, USA - June2016WEW_19_100 | ecosystem: Environmental > Terrestrial > Soil >...
GCAACAGACGGACGCACTGCAGAGAAAATCCACTTGCATATCCGGCTAGAGAAAACATCATAGCTTTCTGGATATAGCATTATTTTCCCACCAAAGCCATATTTTAGTTGATCTGGCGTATGCTTAATCGCTTCGGATACCTGCTCGTTTTTTAGTAATTTTTCCGCTCCGATCCTGTCGATACCTTCTAGATCAAGATACTTATATCCATGCTGCTTTGACCAAAGGATGGCACCCCAAAATAGCCCTTCATTTGGCCTTTGCTCGCGGTATTTTCCGGACCACCCAAATATCTTCGCTATTACCGTATCTTGAAAAGGTATGAGCAATAATACCGACACTGGCTCTTCCTCGTGCTTTGAGAAGAGCAATTGGAAGTTTCCATGAGGCCGAAAGAAGGTCATCATAGCCTTATAGTACTCTTTCTTGTATGGAAGAAATTTCTGTCGTTGACTCGTCCTGCGGTATAGATCATAAAAATGCTCAATATCCCCCTCGCCCCCTTCTTCAATACGGATTCCCGCCTTAAGACTCCTGCTAACATTCTGCCTCGTTTGTCTCTTCATTTGCCCAAATAGGTGCTCAATGTCCAGTGTCAAATCCAATAGAATTGATGCAGTAGGTGTAATTTCGAGGCCTTCTTGTCGAAAACCATAATCTTCCAAAATGCCGCAGATATATCCCGCATTATTGGGAGGCTGAACGGAGAGTAGTCTCAGTCTTTTCTCCCTCGCTACACACATTATTTCTCCGATAAACCAATTTGCAACGCTCTCATCTTTTTTCATGAACAAAGGACCTTTGGTAATATATCCTAGAGGTCCAATTATTGGATAATCATGAATAAGAATTTGAGCACCACCAATAATTCCAGATACATTTTTTATAACAAGCCGGATAGTTCGCCAACCCAATGTCCATTTAGTCTCGGCCCACCAGGTTGTTTGAACATGGTGTCCTCCCGGCGCGGAATTAACGAAATGGTCCCACTCTGCGTCTTCGAAACTCTCTGAGATAAGAATTTTGTAGTTTGAGTTCTTCAAGCTTGGACCAAAATCACCCAATTCCATCCCGCCCTTTAAAAACTCTCATTCACCCTTGACATACGTCATGTTCTTCCAGTATCCTGCGACCTCTCTGGGAAGAGCATTCCAATATTGACCTTCATATTTTCTTTTCACATAGTTTAAAAAACACGCATAATATTCATTAGAATACTCGTCAATTCTCGGCTCTCCCACACCCCAATACATATAGTCCGGATGGGTATTAAGAAGCGCCATCCCTCCTTTTCTTGCTAACCAATCAAGCTTTTCATTCCAAATACGCGTGTCCGTCTCCTTGAGAAGGATGAATATCGTCAGGTCTTGAGGGAGGGTATATGGAATTTCAACGTAACCATTTTCTTGTCCTTTCTCGGCAATCCACACAGGAAAAATCGTGCCCAAGCCGTCAGATTGAGGCTCAAAAGGATCAGTGTCAAATGTCGATAAATCGTAATCAATGTTTAGCTTATGCAACCATTCTAATTTATGAAGCATGTATGCCGATCGAAATCCTACTGCGCTCCACTCTTTGAGATAGCTATTGATTTGCGCAGCCTTCCTCTCAAAGCTTCGTTTTGAAAAATACAACCTTCCATCATGTCGCAGATCGTGAACCCCAATCTCAAATCCATATTCTCCAAGCTGCTTTCCAAGTCTCCGCGTAATCGCATATTTTCCAGGGACAAAATTAAAGGATGATCGGAACCCTATTTCTCTTTCCATTGAAGCAAGGCCTAGAACTCGATCGAGCCCTCTTGCGCTCTCCACGTCATGCGTCAAGATGAATGCGAATCTTTTCCCCGATGGCCATCCAGTCCAGTTAACTGGCTTTTTCGCGAAAGCAGTATTAATCGGCCAGCAACTTCCTACGTTTTTTATTTGCCAGGAAGCAAGCCTCCGTCGCAGGAAGATTTGCAGAAATCTCGGGATTATGGGCTTCATGAAGAAATACAACCCTCGCAACATTTTCCATCCCTTCATGGCAGAAAATTTTTTCATTAGCCTAGAATCGCTCTTTCTGATTTTCTGTTCCTGTTGATGCACAAGCTTGTCTAGTAGATCCAGATACTCTTTCTTCTTATGACTCCAATCATTTATTGCGACGAATTCTCGGCTTCTTTCCTTCAACAAACGCCGTCTCTCTGGGTTATTATAGAGCATCAGCATTTTGCTAGACAGATCAATTTTATCATTTGGCTTAAAGAACTCAACTACAGATGAGTTGAAGTAATACTTGTCAATAGTCGTCTCGGACATGATCAGCGGAACCCCAACTGCCATGAACTCAAAACTTTTTGTGCTAAAGGCCTCATCGCCAAAGGAATCATTACGCTTTGGAATGATTCCGACATCCGCCTGAGACATTATCTTGCTTATCTCCGTTATCGACATGAAGCGGTGAAGCACAACTCTTCCTTGCAATCCAAGGCAAGAGACCAGCGCACAGAGATTTGACCGTTCTGGCCCGTCGCCGTATATGTGAAATTCTGCTAACGGAATAAGTTCTCGCACCATACCGAATGCACTTATCGCTATATCTACTCCCTGATGATAGTTAAGTGTACCTGGATACATGAAAATAAACGCATCATCCGACCGCCGACACTTTGGCTCATGGAAAATGGCGCGATCTGGGTAATTCATAATGACAGAACACTTTTCTGACTCTGCCGATCGTTTGATAATTCTCTCTCTCCATCGATGATTTGCGATGATAGTATGATTTGCGAATGCAATGGAAAATCGCTCGACCTGCAAAAGCAGTCGGAAGATCGGTGAATTGTGACTGACACCGAACTTGCTTGCATAGAACTCCGGTACTATATCGTGGATATCAAGTATTACCTTGCAGCCGGACAGGCGTGGTATGAGTGCTGCGACTACCTCAAAATCGGGGACGGAGTGTACATGAACTATTCGATAGCAATGCTGTAAGTGCATCGCTGAGATTTTGAGGCCAGACTTCACCAAGAATCTCAAAAGTCGGAAGAGATAGGCGTATCTACGCTTTCTCTCCTTAGAGACACGGATTTGTATTCGGTAGAGATTCACGCCTCGAATGTTTTCAAAGGTGCTTTGCCCTGGTTTACGGAGTGCCACAACATCGACTGTGTCACCGCGGCGGACGAGAGTTTCAGAGTATCTCATAACACGATTGTCTGTTTCATAGAACGTGTACGCAACCATGCAAACACGCATTATTGATCCTGCTTTATTGTTCCTGAAGATTCGCGCGCTTTGGCGAGACTTTCCAAGTTGCTCTCCCTCTGCCCTTTACCCAAAGAAACGGTATGCAACTGTTCCAAGCATCTTCAGTATTGGAAGTGGTAGCACCTTCATTATTGAAGAGAGCACTTGAAAGTGTGATGTATGAAATTTCCGCTGAAAGCATTCCTGTGCTTGCCATCGCGAATACACAATCTCGCGACACCTGCCCCCCCATCCGTTTTTAAACTGCATTAGTCCGAAGTCTTCAGAGTCAGTTCTACCCAGCGACAACTCTTTAAAACCATGACTCGCGTACCATCGGATGCCCTTCCATAGCACAAGGTTGTTAGGGCGGAGATGTGCGGAATCAGGTAACGAGGCACCAAACTTATATACTGACGTCTCTCCAAAATGCAGGAATACTGCAGCGGCGATAGTCTTGCCACGATAGCAGGCCTTAACAATGAAACCGTTTCCCGGCTGGACAACGTGCTTATAAATATTGCAGAAAAAGGACTTGGGTTGAGGTGGCACTCCAAGCCGTTTCCTTGTCCTGCAATGAAGCCAGTAATATGCTTCCATTGAATCTGCAGAATTACTTATCTTTGCTTCGACTCCTTCCCGCAATGCTTTTTCTATATTGCGCCTAGTACTCGACCGGAATGACGCAAAAATCTGCTCTACGTCAGAGCTAAGCTGCAAAACGTGCTCGAAGTATCTATCATAACCCTTCAATTCTGGCACTGCACAGTCAGCCCGTAGCTCAAACTTTCTCCAATTTCTTGCTTGTGCCAGTTTCAGGACATATGTCATCAACTCATTTAAAGCTCTTCGGCTTGTAAATACTGGCCCGCAGGAATCGCTAAAGGGAAGGCATACGCCCTTAGCAGAGAAAACTATGTTAGGAACTGTCATAATTGGGATGGCCGCGAAATCCTCTCCATCCCGGACAGCTATATATGACAGAGGATACCCATAGGTCATGGCGATAACTTTTGCCCAAGCGAAACTGTGGAAGAATGAATAGTCGTTTGCACTAAGGATTAAGTTGTCCCAGGCGTCGCTCTCTCTGGGAGTATACAATGAGATCGTCATTATTTGATGCCTTTATCGATCAACTTCAAAACGTTCCATCAGGCCTGTAGCGAAATTTCCTCGGTTTTCATGGAAAGTCTGAATTATGTCGCAGTAAGTTCACTTACGGTTCGAAACTGATACCCTTCTTTGAGTAAGCCGTCGCAGATTTGCTCTACCGCGGCGGCAGTAACTGACGCACTTCCTTGCCAGCGTCTTGTTCTTCCGTCATGGAGAAGTACTATTGCAGCTCCCGGGGCTTCATGGATCTGGCTTAGAACATTCCCTACGAGCGACTGTTCAGACTCCTCCTGGTAGTCGTGGGCATCAATATTCCAAAATGTAAGGCTCTTGCGAAAGAGCCACGCAAACACGAAGGTCAAAGCATTTGCTTTGCCGAATGTCGGGCGATATCGCTTCCATTCATTCGAGCCCAACAGTCGGCTAAGCGTTTTATGTCCCTCGACCAAATCATTAAGATATGACCACGGCATAGATTTCCATGGATGAAGATGGCAATATCCGTGCTCACCGATTTCGTGTCCACCTTCAGCCATAGCGGCAATCACATCCGGATGCATCTCGGCATTCTTTCCAAGCACGAAAAACGTCGCGAGCACACCTTGTGCTCGCAGTATTTCTAGGATAGCAGGCGTAGAAGCCGGATCTGGACCGTCATCGAAGGTAAGACAGACTACTCGGTCGTACTTGGAGGAACGCGCAGAATATGCCTGACGAAGCGCTTTCAAGACGACGTGTGCTATCGGGAAATAAAGCAAAAAGATAGTGACAGCCAGAAAGGCAAACCACCATACTAGTGTCATGTCATTTTCCCTCGATAGACCGACCACTGAGGTCCGTTTTGCGCTTGAATGACACAATTCGCTTCAGTCGCTGCACCAGTTTCGCGCGCTGCTCTCCACGGAGAAAGTTGACTGTGTCTGCTGGCAGAACTGGCTGATCTCCTCGAATCCACGACCAGCAGTATCCAAACAGTACACCCAATCCACCTATCACGTAAGGTCGTTCCGACATGCGGGCCCCACATCGCACAACCTCGAAAAGCCCATGGTATCCAAGCGAGTGATCCTGAAAACCGCGCCGAACCAGAGCCGAGAGAGCAGATTTCCTGCTGCTGCCGGTGGGTCTGAGATGCAATACTGTCAAACCAGGAAACGTGCGAACCTTCCAACCCTTCATCCTTGCCATTGTCTCTGCTGCAGAATCGATTCCGCCCATGGGCAGCGCCAAATACCCGCCGACATCTTCGTAGCACCTTCTCCGAAACATTTGAACAGCCCCGCGTACGCTGTCGGGACTATTCCTCACTGGATAGCATCTGCCATTTTCCATAGTATCGTAGAATCTTCCGCCTGCGATGCCCAAGCATGTATCCCCATCGAAGAGGCGAATTATTCGCTCGTAGTATTCTGGTCCCAACAAGACGTCGGCATCGAGATTCCCAAGATACTCATAGGCAACATCTTTTAATTGCTCACACCCCATCGCGAACGAGCGAACCTTTGATGCAAAATCTCTGGTTAGTCCTGGATCTTTCTGTACGACAGATATCCATCGGTGACGACTCGCGTACGCCCCGGCAATTGCAGCCGTCCGATCACTCGAACCGTCGTCAACGATAACCCACTTGACAGGATGAATGGTCTGGTTGAGTACACCCTGAATCGTTCTTCCAATGTATTCTTCCTCGTTCTTTGCCGGTGTCACCAGCGCGTATGCCGGAGTCTTCATTTGTTCAGTTCTTGCAAAGCGCGCGTTGTTTGCCATCTTGAATAGGCGGGATGACGACGTCGCAACCCACGCTCAATGGAACTCTGGTACCACGATCGCGAACACGGTCCAGGGTGCAACAACTCCGACGCGCTTGAATGCAAGACGCCAGAGTCACTATCTCATCGATTGCAAAAGAGGAACGGGCCTCGAGAGTGCGTCACGAAACCTAGCGTTTCAAGTCGATCGATAAGATCGTTAGAATCACAACCCTCAACCTTGTGCAACTCCATGCTGATCTGGCCGATCCGCTCGGCGATGTTGGCAGTCAAGTTGCGAACAATGGCATACTCAGCTCCTTCGCAATTAAGTTTCAGGAAATGGCAGCATTTGATTTTCTGTTCTTCGAAAATTCCATTAATTGTGACTGACGGCACTTCTTCAACTTCATCACTGTCTGACCGTCCATCGACTGAACTGTAAATGGAACTATACACGGAGATGGAATTATGATAGAGACGAACAACTCCAGGCTGGCCCGCCACGGCAGTCCGTAGGATTTGGACGTTCTTGAATGAATTGAGCTTGACATTGCGTTGGAGTTGACGGAACGTCTCGAAATCAGGTTCTACGGCGATCACACGGCCTTCAGGACCAACCTCCTGTGCGGCAAACAAGCTAAAACATCCGATATTGGCTCCTACATCGATTACTGTATGACCCTTGGCAAGACGCCCTCCAGAGGATAGATAATTTTTTTGGATCCAGATTTCACGAAACGCACTAAGGTCGCCCCAGGCTGGACGTAACTCCTGTCTTAACCCCGTGCGAAGATACAATATATACGGCGTCTTTTGGAGCCCAAGTCTATCTCTTATCAAGGGCCATGGATTTTTTACCTGCACAAAGAGTCTTACCAGTTTAATCGGTGTACGCCAGTTCATCTGAGCGCCATTCCTGTCACTCTATCCCCGCCTTTCAATCCATCAATATGTGCATCTTCCGGCTGACTATTACGATTGAAAACCAGAGGGTCGTAAATCTACTCATAGACACCTTACGTCGCGAGAGATCAGCCCTTCCGAAGATAGACATCGCCGCCTTCGTACTCAACGTCTTCATAGCAAATCCCGCAATATGAAGAGCCGATGCTCCGCGCTGCCCACTCTACGGTTGCAATCGCTCCCATTAGCATTGGTTGTGAACAAGCATCAGATGCTCGGCGCATGAGCGTAGTATATGCCCTCGGATTGTAAAGTTCCCCGGTATGCAAGCTCTCATAATTGCAGAGAACTCTAAATTCAGGCGCTTGGAACAACAAACGTGCCAAGTCTCTGCTCACTCCATGAAAAGTCGTGCCATGCAGCTCCCGCAAACGGCCAGCCAGTCGTCTAAGTCGGTATGATTTAGTCTCGGAAGAATGAATCTGAAGTGGTTCTTTTCCCAATCGCTCAAGACACTCTCTCGTAACGGCAGCGGATAGTCCAGTTTCCCACTCCCTTATTTCTATAGGGACGGACGCAATACATGACACGACGTCTATGTCGAAAAGAGGAAGGACAACAGGCTGAATACGGCCAGTTGCTGAAAATGTCGTACCCGCGAAGTGATGCATTCTGTTTGTGAGATAGTATTCATCGAGCCTGTGCCAGTAGTCCGTTTTGCTTGATAATGCGCATTGGACTTCAGATCTAATCTTTCGTTCGCCTAATTTGACTATAGCACTTGCTAGCACGGAATGTGGGAAGGGCATCATTTCTTTTAGCTTGCCGTGAATTAGAGTCCATCTGCCAATCGGAGTTGGCAACGTGCCACGGCCAGCCCACTGGTAGTAGAAACCACGAAACACCTCCCCGCCGACTCCGGATACGCTCCCAACAGCATCCACTCTACGCAAGACCCAAGGGAGATGCCAATATTCGGCCACATTTGCCAAGCCGTTTGATGCGTTGAGGTACCACAACGCGAGACTAGCCGCCTCGCTGGGGTCCAGCAGTAGTAGAGGTTCTAAATATAGCGCCTGATGTGACACTCCGAAATATTGCGCACGTTGTTGCGCTCCAAGCAGATCCGCGCCTTCCGCTGTGCCGTGCGTCCAGCATCGGGGCTGCACTCCTTCGCTTAAAAGCGCAGCTAATATTAGCATGCTGTCCCTTCCAGCTGTAAGCTCCTGACGAAGGCCGGGTCGCCAGTGTCGCACACAGGCGGTCTTGACAGCTCTCGAATAAAGTTCAATTGCGGACTTTGCATCAAGAGGTTTAAGCTCAGGGAACCTCCAGTACACTGAGCGAGCCAGCGAGACACCAACGCGTATGATAGTGGCAGGAGGTATGCAATTTACTTCCCGAAAAAGCGTCCGACCTCCTTGAGGGTTACCCCGGGTGAAAAGTTCATATACTGCAATCGGATCAATCAAGCAAGGGCCGAGCGACGCGAGTTTGAGAGCTTCCGGTCCAACGGCGATTCCATTTCCAAAATTCCGTACGAATAAGTGCTTCAATCCGAGAAAGTCAGTACATATCCATGCCGTCTTCTCTGTTCGACTGAACGCAATAGCGGCCCAAGGCGGAGCATAAGTTGATAGATTGCCTCCTTTCGTTAATTTGACAAAGGCCTTCGGCGTCGGGATGCCTCCGGGTGGCTCGCTTCCAAACCAAAAGAGAGTGGTCCCGTCAGTGTCGCATTTGACCCGCGCTTCGTTAACTCCTAGCATCTTCACAGGTAAATCAACGTCGGGCACCGAAATTTCCACCGTTGTGCGAACATCGTTCTCCATTGAACTATTTCTCCAGTCCATTTGAATAATTGTTCTTTCGAAATGCAAAAAAATTGCCTATCTTTGAGTCTTTGAATGACCTCTAGATTCTACGCGGTGTAATGACAGGCGAAATAGCCCGTCTACTGTTTCAAGCGGAGATGCTGCGGCATCAAAATGGTCGAACCCCGCCCAGAAAATTCATAAGCCCCAATATCCCATTTTGCACCCATAGGTCTGAGGTTATTAGCATAGTCGCTGTTGAATCCCGAAATAGTTTTCCCGTGGTCTATTTCATCAATTGAGGCCGATGTTAAGGAGAAGGTCCCAAGGCCGGATGTCGCTTGAGTAGCTATGTTTGAAAGATTCGGGTTCCCATAGTAGCTATGCGCATCATATCCAAGGGTTTGCCACCGCGCTAATGAATACCACGTGCTGGATCGCCTACAAATCTGTGTTGGATCAGCCGGGCGGTAGTAAGCATTATAGTCGATCGTTCCACTGAAACCAGCATCGTATACTTCAATGCAAGCCTCTGATTGTGTCGTAAGATTGATAAATATGTTATTTTCAACTACAGAATCGTTAGTCGTTCCCATGCCCATCTTTAGACATAGGACTCCATCATTAATTGTATTATAGGAAATAAAGGTATTGCTATAAACAAATATGGGGCCAGCTTGGTAAGCCATGACACTGCCATTAGAAGCGTGGGGGTTGGCAAAAATGCTATTGCGTATAGTTACATTATATGCGCCCGACTCAACATAAATATCTGATGTTCCGTGACAATAGGCAAATGCCTTGTTGTTGTAGAAAAGACACCGATCAAATACGATGTCATGAGGATATTCTGTTCCCCCGTAGATATGCGACCAATCCCCCGCATGATCTCTTTGGATCGGATCATCCCCCTCGTATTGCCATGCATCATGAAATATGCAGTCATGCACAAAGACACTATACGTATTGTATTGCATTCTGATCGCAACGCTGAAATATCCCGTTGAACTTCCCCTGTTAATGCCTCCGAAGTTACAGCCGCCAATATCAACGTTAGTTGCTCGAAAGAGATTAATCCCGTCAGTGCCTATGGCAAAGAACTCGCAGCCTGAAATCCTGATCGTATCAGCCTGCGAGATGTATATTCCTATCTGCTCTGCCCAGACGCTTGAGTCAGATCCCTGGGCGCCCACGACATTCCAACCCTCTACATCATGAAAAATACAATCGCTTATTGTAAGGTTATTGCCACCACTGTCATGTACATAGCCTTCGATATTGCCTGCATGGTTCTTCGCGTTTATCATCTCGAAATTCTTAATTGATATATAACTTGCGGTCACATCAAAAGCACGATAATAAACCAAGGCAAGATCGATGACGGCCTTGCCCGTTCCCCATGTTCCCGTACTGTTGCCATCAAAAGTTATGACATTCCCTGCTGATCCAGATCCGCTCACGGAAATCTTGCCACTATATTTTACCCCGCCCTTGAGGTTAACAATATCTCCTGGGACAAGAGTAGTGCTCAAGGAAACATTCGAAGCATTTGAATCGCCTGGACAATGCTGCCACGCGCTACTCGTGCTAGTACCTGCGTTTGTATCCGCTCCGCTAGCAAAATCTACAAAATAGGCCTTTGAATAAATTCGTTGCGCCGGCGCGAAGCAAAATAGCGCAATGACCCCACACATAAGGATTGCTGTCTCCTTATATAGTCTTTTCTCTCCGGCAAGGCATCTCATCTACCTACGTCCTTTCTGCATTCCCTATTAAAAAGTCCAAAATCCACTGCTTTCAATATCTAGTCATTACCTCATGGAAGCAAGGAACATGCCAGGGTAGATGGCGATTGACACTGCGCAGAATATTCGATTGCAGCACATAGAATTGTATGGTACACGCTTTGATCTTCAGCGGTATTTTGAAACTACTTTCTTACGCTTTTGTAATTACGATTCTCGAAAATTAGGGCCTGCAATTCGAACGGTAGTCTGTCTTCCTCCAGAAAGATCTCTAGATTCGGCTCATGCTCCTTTTCAGATATTGGAGATAGTGTCAAGGCCGGTGATCAACCAGATCAAGATCTATGCTGGCGACTGTCCTGGATCGCTATATTGGCTAGACTCGCGTTGAACGACAGCATCAATATGCCTAGTAAAGCTTTTTTCCTACTGTCGCACGATTTTTGACTTTAGTTCATACGTACTCAAGACTGTTTTAGCGCACATGGGACGGCTTGCCAAAGACATCCCAGTCCATGAGTCATCTCGCCCTTCAAAACGGATAATACCGCTTGCCAACTAGACAGATCTATCTCGATGCTAAGCCACGAAGCTCCCACTGGTTGGTAGAGCCCAATCTTTGAATACAGTCCTCGTCACACGCGTCTTAGAATTCCTAGAGTCCTCCAGCACGCAGTCTAAGACATCATGCCCTTGCTTATTGTAACACCGTTGATTGCAATCTTCGCATCTGAGGCAGTCGTTGAGAAGCGCTTACAAGTCCGGAGCACATGGCCAATCCTAGATACCAAAGCACCGTAATCTGGCCGAAGTATCCAATACCAATGAAATTCGCAGAGTGTATTAGGATCGTGACGCCTAACGACCAAGCAAGGATTTCTTCGGTTCTGAAATTCTGAGCATGCGCCTCTCTCATAAGGCCTCCGGCATACTTGAACGCAAAGGTGATAATGGCAAGGAAGAGTACCAAGGTAGCGAGCCCCCCACGAACTGCTTCGTTCACGTACTGGTTGGCTACGTCGTACATGAAAGCTCCCCAGTGATTCGTCGACTGAACTCCGATCAACCACCACTCCCCGAAGTGTTTCACGGCTTGGTCTACGAGAGTATAGCGGTGGTATCCAGTAGAACTCCCTGTAAAGTCTACTCTCGCAATGAGTGCATATACAGGCGCTTTCATGATTAGTGCCAACGCTACAATTCCCGCTGCCGCCGCTCTTCGGACAGCTCGCATCTGAAAGCGGAACACATAGAATGCCATGCCTATAAGTCCAACCAAAGTAGACGTTACTGGGGTCGAAGATGAGGAGACGGCAATAATGAACAATGCGCACGCAATAGCAATGTAAGCAACGCGCTTTCCCTTTAGGGCTGCTGCCATAAAGAGTGGGATCTGTACGCTCCAGTACGCGCCAGCTAGAATTGGGTGCGCGAAGGCGCCTTGACAGCGCAGCTTTCCACCTCGAATAACTGTGTTGACCGGCACACCGCCGAGGAAGCCAAACAGATTATGCCCAGTTACCCGTTCGATCAAGAAGAATGCCGCGACAGGAATGCTCAGAACCATAAAAAAGCTTGCGACCCGCTCCACGTCTTCGGCATCCCTGACTAACATACGAATGAAAAAATAAACGCCTACGCTGTCAAGCGCATGGCCAAGCTTTAGCGTGAGAGCCCCGGAGGTTCCCCAGAGAAGGGTGTAGCTGACAGTACTGCTTATCGCCCACCAAAGCACCAGATAGTCAAGGGTTGTCCATATAAAAGGCCGGTATTCCTTTCTTAAGATGATACGCAGCCAAACGACAATCGTTAATAGCCTAAGGAAATTGAAATTCAATGAGAAAAGAACTACACGTTGCGCATAAGAAACAAAACAGGAAAGGATGGCGACCGGCAGAAAGGTCCATCTCCGGGGAAGAGACATCGCCATTACGGCGCAAATTAGCAGCATGACCAAGCCGAATGGATCGACCGTAGTCTTTCCATAGAAGGCTTGATAAAAAGGATCTGCCTCCATGAGATCAATCACCGGTGTCATGCCCTGAAATGCATTCAGCTGAAGGATTTCTAGGTACTTTCATTCGCCAGCAAGAATCACAACAAGCGTTGCCGCCGCTGTCGGCTAGAGTGAACGTAAACCTTGATAAACACTGTTCCACTATAAACCAGATTGGGATGGGTATCAGATCACCAATAACAAGTGACGATACGGCAAGTTCAACATGGTCGGTCCTCGCAGAGGCGAATTTACGCTCGCATAGCCAAGCCGGAAAATCGGCGGACAAAAACCGAACACGAAATCTCACCCAAAATTATACGCTTCTTTTATTCGGCCCTAATTCCTTAAGAAAGCGCAAGGCGCCAGGATGCCTTCTCAGCGTAATCACGACTACACTGATAGTGGCTATCACCGCTCCGATGATCTCCACTGCCGTACGCGCCCCGTATCCGTGAGTCCCACCAACATCGACGGCGACCTTCTTAACAACGAGAAACTCCGCAATCGTCATTACGGCTACTATCATAGTCCACCAGCGGTGGGGAAGGCGCCAGTTCAGGATGTTCTTCCCCTTTATGCCAACAACAATTACATAACCAAGATAAGAGATAAAAGTGCTGTACGCTGCACCTTTGTACCCTAAGATTGGCACGGCGATGAAATTCAACGCCAGGTTTAGTATCGCACAACCCATTGCATAGGCCATCATCGCCAGAGTCTTCTTCTCGAATTCAAGAGGTTTGTGCGCCATCAAGCCAAGATTCCAAAGAAAAACGCCTGCGAAAACCCATGGAAGTATGACATATCCCTCGCCATACGTCACACCCAGCAGGCTCGACATGTGTTCGGCGAACACCCACGCCAACCCGCATCCAACGATGCCTGCTACGAGAAGAAGTTCCTGGATTTGACCTAGAAGTAGCCCTGTTTCTTCGCGGCTATGCCTCCGCCAGTATCCAATCATATAAGGATGAATAGCAAGAAGAAAGGGCGCAAAAAGTATGTTCGAGAGACCTTCGATTAGTTGGTAGTTGGCTGAGTAAATGCCGACGATACGATCTCCAAGGAATAGCTGGATGACGTATCGGTCTCCTACACTCAACAACATACTAGCGACATACCATCCGGTTAGTGGAATGCCGTAGATAGCAAAGTCTCTTACAAGATGTGTCGTAGTTCGAAAAAATCCCCTCACAAGTGAACGAATATTAGGTATCCGGATATTTCGCCACATGAAAGGCAAGAGGAGCCCCGTTGCGATAGCACTCCCCCATACCAGTGCCGAAGGGTCTCCCTTAAGGACCATCAGCAAGAGAGCAGCCTTCGCCCCAAACTGGATCGCGGCAAACATAGACTTGAAAATGACGTATGATTTTGCATCAATCATGGCCCGCATGACTGCGGCTTCCATGTTATATATGCACGAGAAAATCACATATATCACTGCTGGCAACAGCAACGAACCTATCGCGTTCGGACCTCGTCGGATAAAAAGCGGCAGCGCGACGACGCCAACAATCAGTAGGATTGCAATGACAATAGCAACCGCCGCAACGCAAGCAACTCTTAGTTCGTTACGGGATTGGGCATCCCCGGCAACTGGGAGATACCTCTGAACTGCCTGTTCTATCCATTGCGTCGATAAAAGGATAATGAGACCGGCAGCATTAATAACCAAAGAGTAGCGACCATAACCACTTGGGCTAACCAATCGAGTGAACACCGAGATCGATGCAAAAGATATCGCTGCGGGCACGATCGAACCCGGTACGTACACGGCAATCGCCTTGATAATTCGGTCTTTGCCTAGGTCCAGGCCGCCTTCCGTCATGTGCCATTTCTCAGCGCGCGCGTCGTGCGTTTTTCGCCAACGAGCTTTGGTGGCCCTTAGTACGCTCAAACTCACCCTTTCAGCTTCCGCTCTAGTCTGTGAGGTTCATATTTCTAGCCCAATTTCTTACATCGTCAGTTTAGAAAAGCCGCAAGACCATCTTAACCATCATACTGGCGAATCAGGATCAGAAACCCACAGCTTCTAGCGTATCTGCTTTAAGACCCTAGCAAAAGCTCAAATTACGCTTGAACTCTTGCCTCCTCTGTTTTTATTGCTCTAAGCCAACTCGCTGGCATGTTTTTATTGATCTCGATATCCGTAAAAACTTTGCTTTCTCTCGCTCCATGCTTAATAGCCCAGGCTGCCATCCTTCTAATACCCGTATCTAGTGAAGTCTTTCTGAGGATTTTGAATACTTGTTCTACTTTAGCATGATCCGAAAAAGCTATCTGCACCTCTTTCCGTGCATCAAGATATTGCAGCCTCAATTCCGCTCCCATCGCCTTCGCGATAGCAGCTGCTAGTTCATTTACAGAATATGGCGTGTCTGCTCCTACGTTGAAAGTCTGGTTTATGGCCCCACAAGTTTGCGGGCTTTGCGCAATAACAGGCGCAACATCGCCAATATAAGTAAAGGCTCTTCTCTGTTCACCATCCCCAAAGATAGTCATAGGGTCATTTTTTAAAATCTGATTCATGAAAATTCCCACCACATTCCGGTAACGGTCACCTATGTTTTGCCGCTCGCCATATACATTATGCGGTCTGAATATAATGTAATCAAGACCAAACATTTTTTTGCTTACTTTCAATTCTTGTTCGCAAGCAAGTTTGGCAATTCCATATGAGTCTTCTGGATTTGGAAGCATCTCCTCAGTCATAGGTGACTGATTTTCACCGTACACAGCTATTGAGGATGTAAAAATAAAGCATTTTACATGATAGTTCACTGAAGCATTTATAAGATTAATGCTACCAATAAGATTATTGGAATAGTTGAACCGCTTAATGAAGTGACTAAGTCCTTCTGCTGCATATGCTGCAAGATGATAGAGATAAGTAAATTTATGTTTTCTAAATAGTTCATCTATTAGTTCAAAATCGAGAATCGATCCTTTTACAAATTCCGCTCCATCAGGAATATTGTCTTTGAACCCACCAGATAAATCATCTAGGACAACAACATGATGACCCAGCCTTATGCATTGTTCTGCAACATGAGAACCAATAAAGCCCGCGCCGCCCGTTACTAGGGAATTCTCCATATTTACCCTCTTTCCTGGTTGGTGACCTCCAGAGCGTCTAGTCGCATCTCTGGTTCTTCCCCTGACGAAATGAACTTTTCTAAGATCAACTCCGAATTCCACCTGATAGCTACTTTGTACAACTCAATCCGCCTTTTGAAATCTGTATTCCTGCTGACAGCTGAAAGCACCCCATATCCAAGTCTTCTTATCCATAAGTCCGTACACGTAACAGTCTTACATCTTTTTGCACCCGCCAAACCATAATGCTTATGGAAGTACTTATAGCGGCTTCTGTACGTTTCAAGCAAGAAACGAAGAGGCTGACGCTTTACCGACTGTCCACCCAGATGAATTATCCAGACGTCGGGAGTATAGAGAATCTTGTATCCAGCTTTGTAAATGCGAAAGCACAGATCCACCTCTTCGTAATGATAAAAGAATCGGGCGTCGAATCCGTGAACCTCCCTGAGGGCACTCGCGCGGAATAAGATGCAACAACCGCTTTGCCAGTCGATCTCTCGCTCGCTCATCCCTTTCCAGCCGGTATAGGTGTCCGAATAGAAAATCGGAGACAAAAAAGCGAGAGACCTGAGATATAGCGCTGCAATCCAATAGCGCTTTATCGAAGGAAATGGCCGTGCGCTCTCCTGAAGCGTGCGGTCGGGATTTAAGACCATGCATCCGAATACACCTGCTTCAGGATGCCTGTCCGCCCATGGAATCCATTTATCGAATGCTCTATCGAGGATTATTGTGTCAGGATTGAGTATAAGAATATACTCGCCTTTTGCAACGGCAATGCCCGAATTATTGCCACGCGCGAAGCCCAAATTAGCCTTGTTTTCAACAATGACAGCCTGTGGGTAATTTTGTCGGACAAAATCGAGCGTATCGTCCTTCGATCCGTTGTCAGAGATTATGACTTCAAATTCTATTTCTCGAGTCTCTTTGAAGATAGATTGAAGACATCCCCGCAGGACCTCTTTGTCATTCCAGTTGATAATTACAATTGACAGCTTCATGGCGCGGTTACAACGTCCCAAGCTTGCGAAGTCGGGACAGAGACTAGCTGCTCGCATATTTCTTGTACCAACCGCGAGTTGTCAGCTAGCTCGGGATACATTGGGAGCGAAAGCAGCTCTTTGGAAAACTTTTCGGCGAGATCAACGCGGTTTGTCAAGAGCTTATCGAGGTAAGCCTTGTTCTGATGAATCAGAACTGGATAGTGAATACCGGTGCTAATCCCATGGCTCTTGAGGTGCTGCATGAGCCTGTTCCGATCGTGGACCCTCAATGCGTAAATGTGGTAAATGTGCTTGCAGCCCGGCATCTCCCTCGGCAAGAGGATTCCATCACATCCAGCAAGGAGACGTTGATACTCTTCCGCCAGAAGCCTCCGCTTGTCGTTCCACGTATCGAGATGTTTCAGCTTTACGCTCAATACGGCGCCCTGAATTCCGTCCATGCGCGCATTCCAGCCGATCAGATCGTGGTAGTACTTCCTGCTTTGTCCATGATCCCGGAGCATTCTGATCTTTGCCGCCAGCTCATTTCCGTTCGTTGTAACTGCCCCGGCCTCCCCGTACGCTCCCAGATTCTTGCCGGGGTAGAAACTGAAAGCGGCGGCGTCTCCGATGGATCCAGACTTTCTTCCCCGAAACGTTGCCCCGTGTGCCTGGCAGGCATCCTCTATTACGTAGAGGCCATGTTTGCAGGCAATTTCCATGATCGGATCCATATTTGCCATCTGGCCAAAAAGATGTACTGGGATGATTGCTTTGGTGCGCGTCGTTATGGCCGGCTCGATGAGCTCGGGGTTGATTGTATAGTACGCCTCGTCGATGTCAACGAACACTGGGGTGGCGCCCGCAAAGCTGATTGCCTCGGCCGTGGCAATAAAGGTGTTTGGCACCGTAATGACTTCATCCCCTGGCCCGACTCCTAACGCCACAAGAGCGAGCCACAGAGCATCAGTGCCGCTGCCAACCCCAACGGCATGTTTTACTCCA
>Ga0187881_10002412_pt1 | contig 17616 bp, 16 predicted proteins | sample June2016WEW_19_1_2_FD_133017 | JGI IMG/M metagenome (GOLD analysis project Ga0187881, IMG submission 133017) | Peatland microbial communities from SPRUCE experiment site at the Marcell Experimental Forest, Minnesota, USA - June2016WEW_19_100 | ecosystem: Environmental > Terrestrial > Soil >...
CATCGATATGCTGCGCGTAGACCGGAATGTCCACTTCGCGGGCTACTTGAAAGATGTCTGCGGCTTGTGGGACGACGACCATAGTAACGCCTGAGTCCTCTGCTACTTTGCTCGCGGCAGTTGCGAGTCTGACAGCATTCGCTCCAGTGCTTTCGGCATATGTCTTGAAATTAATCACGATTAACGGTTTCATGCACACACCTCTATATTCTTTGAGTCAACATGTTCATCGTGGGGAATTGCGGGGCTACAGGCAAATAGATCTTGCCGGGCAGCATTCTTAGAGCGCGCACATTTAAGTGTGAATGATCTGAAAAGATCCGAACTTGGCCAATTAACGTTCACCCGGACTTCGTGACAAATGCGGCGTCACTTAGCCTAGAAGTCAGTCTTTACCCGGTACTGATCGATATCGCTCTGTTTCAATCCTTCGAGAAACACTCGCGCAGCGCCTTCTACATCTCGCGCGGCTGTAATAGCGCGGCCTACGACCAGGATGTTGGCACCGGACTTTAGAGCCTCCTCGATATTACCTTGTCGTATCCCTCCCGCCACTGCAACGAGCTTGGCGTACTTCTTTACGAGAGAGATGTTCCCCCACGCGTGTGCTAAGTCCTCGGTGTCGATTGCCCTGTGGAGTTCTACGATATCTGGCTTATTTTTGAGCGCCTTTAGGACGCTTTCCGGCCTATCAACGTTTAACATGTCCACAATAACGTAGATCCCGGTCTTATTTGCCTCTTCTATTGCTTTGTCTATGGTTGACGCGGAGGCCAGTCCAGAGACCACAACGGCGTCAGCCGCCTCGTCTGCAGCCAACCGCGCTTCGAGGTTTCCGGTATCGAGAGTTTTGAGGTCGGCTACGATGAAGGCGCTCGGTCTCGCCTTTCGCATCTCTTGAATGACTCCCAAACCATAACGTTTGATAAGAGGCGTGCCGGCTTCAAGGATGATATGGTCGCTTATTGGAAGCTGGTCTAAAACGGTGAGCACAGAGCTCAACTCTGTCAAGTCGAATGCCACTTGAAGGTACGGCGGATCCCAAAGCCGAGTGACTTTGAAGCCCATCACCGGGTGGAGCGATCGATCTTTTTCATACAGCACCTTGTCCACAGATGGGAAGTCGCTCAACGCTCTTCTCAGCGCTAGTTTCGTAGCACCGTAGTTGTAGCGGTAGATCTTCTCGTAATCTCTTGCGTCGGGGTGAACGTATACGGATATGACTAGCACGCACTGCTCACACGCTTCCTTTGCAATGACCCCGTCTTCCACGGCGTCTGCGACTGCTTTCGCAACTGCGGCTTGAGCGGGGCCGAAGACCCGCGCTGCTTGTTCTAAGTCTTGTATCGTTACTTTGGGGACGATGAGCGTTGCAGGCTTTGTGAGCAAATTAGGCCTAATTACAGCCAGAAGAGGGGTATGCCCCTGGGAGAGATGCGTTAATCCACTAGCAAATGCTTGCCCCACTGGGCCATTTTTATCCCCTACCAAGAGGTCAATATGGGCCAGTTCAGGATCGGTGCCGATCAAAGCTTCGCCTACGTGCAATTCGGATTCCTCTGCTTTTTTAACACGATTAGTAGTAGGTATTTGGTCTATATAGCTTTCCTTTTGGCGCTGCACTGCAAAAGTGTGCAGAATTAGTCCCGTTTTGCGGTGAGGTAGACTTGAAGTAACTTTTTGCTCACGACATGGACGTCGTGGTTCTGAACAGTTTTACGTGCGTTCTTTCCGAGCCTCCTTGCGTTCGCCTGATTTGTGATAACCTCGTTGATCGCGCTCCTGAATTCTTTGGCTGTTGTGAATTTGACGCAGTTGTGCCCGTCGACAAAATCGCTGTACGCGGGCAGGTCTCGCAAGATAAGGGGCACACCACAAGCAGCCGCCTCAAGAGCGGCAATCCCTTGATTCTCCTCGTAGCTGGGAAAAACGAATACGTCCGCCGCACTCAGGGCCTCGCAAATGCTGTTCACTCGGCCCGTGAAGAGCACGTTTTCGGGGACCGCTTCGAGCACATTTTTAGCCGCTTTGGGCAAAAATGGCCACGCTAGAATCCTTCCCACCCATACGAACCGGAAACGCGGCAGCTTCTTAGCGGCGTCTACGAAGTCACTGATCCCTTTTCGCACAAAAACTAGACCAATTGAGAGAACCAGTGGGCGGTCATCCAAAGCGTGCTCCGCTTTAAACTTCGCAGCGCGTTTTTCATCGCACTCGTACAAGCTCAAATCAATCCCATTGCTGAGAACCGCGATTCTGCGCTTGATGTTGAGCGTGCTTTTTAAGACTTCTTTCGTGTACGCGGAAGGCGCTATGCAAACGTCTGCGAGATTGTAGAAGAAGCCCAGATATCCTTTTAGACAGGCGCTGATGAAATTGGCGCCAAAGTAACTGTTAGCGACGTCTTGTGGCGTCGTATGGGCGTGTATTATCACTGTTTTGTGCCGCGCCTTATGTAACAGTGCTAACAAAAGAGCGATGGGCCCGAAGGTGTGGGCGTGCATGACGTCGCATATCCTTATTGAGTTTTGGTAGAAGCGCACACCTTCCGATTCGAGTAGTCTTAACATCTTCTGTGTGTTCTTGATGCTGGTGAGGATGCCACTCTCGCCGTACGTCCCATACACCAAGTTCACGCTCAACATGTGCTTTGACGCTGCGCCGCTCATCTAAGCGATCATACTTTCGCTAAGGGTAGTGAGGCTTCTCTCGATGGTCTCTAACGATAGTGTCAGTTGATTGTCGCCAACTGTGATAGAGAGTGCTCCTCCGCCGACGATTCCAATCGTGGCATACGCGACGTCATGAGTCTCGAGAGCGGCTGAAACGGAGTCAAGGCTTCCAGGGGTCACCGTAAGAATCGCTCTGCCGGCGCTCTCCGAAAACAGTTCGTTCTCATCGTCTAAACAGCGAGATAAATCCACTTCGGCCCCGACGTGTTTGCACATTTTTCCCAGCGCAGCTATAAGCCCCCCTCTAGAGATATCGCTGGCGGCCGTGATCTTCCCGGTCCCGACAATTTCTACCACTGCGTCGATAGTCGTTTTGATCGTTTCGCGGGGTTGTGGGACAACACCTTCGATCTCAAAGATCTCAGCATACTCTGACCCCCCGTATTCCGCACACGTTTCGCCGATCATCATTGCGATATCTCCTTTTTCTTGGAAAACTGCCGGTGGGACCGTGGAGATGTCGTCGACAATTCCCACCATTCCGATTGACGGAGTGGGGATAATCGCTGTGTGGAACTCCTCGCTTTCGTTATAGAGCGAAACATTCCCGCCGACGATTGGCACGCCGAGGATGCGAGCTGCGTGAGAGAGCCCCGCCACTGCTTGTTCAAGCTGGGAAAAGACGTCCGCATTTTCGGGGTTGCCGAAGTTGAGGCAATTGACAAATGCGATAGGCCTCGCCCCTTTCACCGCCAAATTCATTGCATTTTCAAAAACGGTGGCTGCTGCGCCTTGAAATTGATCCTTGGCGACTTGTGTAGGATTGCAGCCTGAGGACAGCGCTATGCCTCGCTGGGCATCGATCGAGAGAACTGCTGCCCCGTTACCTGGCTTGATGATAGTCCGCGTTTGCACTTCGTGGTCGTATTGTCGATACACCCACTCTTTCGTCGCGATGTTTGGAGACGAAAGCATGCGAAGGGCCTTCTCTTTGAGTGGTAGGTCTGGAGCTCGTGACTGTTCAAGGTTCGACTGCGCCTTTAGGCGTTTAGGTGTGCATAACGGCGCCTCTTCTGTGAGTAACTTAATCGGTATGTCGGCGACTACTTTTCCGTGGAACTCTACGACGTATCGAGGTTCGTCGATTACTTCACCGATTACGGCGCCATTTAAGTCATACTTGCGGGCAATAGCTAGTATTTCCTGAATGTGCTCCGGTGGGACCTCGAGCACCATCCGCTCCTGCGACTCAGAGACTATTATTTCCGCCGGTGTCATCCCAGCTTCGCGCAAAGGAACGGCATCGAGCACAATTCGCCCTCCAAACGTTGAACACATTTCGGCTGAGGCTCCTGATAACCCTGCGGCCCCTAAATCGCGACATGCGAAAACATAGCCTGTGGCGACTGCTTCGAGCGTTGCATCGATGAGGAGTTTTTCAGTGTACGGGTCGCCAATCTGGACGGAAGGCCTGTCAGACGCTTCAGATTCTTCACTAAGATCTCTTGAGGCGAAGGATGCGCCGCCAAGACCGTCTCGGCCAGTAGCAGACCCCATGAGGACGATCTTGCTGCCGGGGTTTTTTACGCGCCCGGTAACGAGCGTATCATGCTGGCCTAGTCCAATGCAGACCACGTTGACGAGCGGATTTCCATCGTAACTCGGATGAAACAGGACCTCACCGTTGACAACAGGCACACCTATGCAGTTGCCGTAATCGCCGATTCCTTGAACAACGTGCTCGAATAGATACCGGTTTTTTTCATTCTCTAAATTGCCAAAGTAGAGGCAATCCATCAGAGCAATCGGCTTGGCTCCCATTGAAATGACATCACGTACGATGCCGCCGACGCCGGTTGCGGCCCCGTCGTACGGATCAACGTACGATGGATGATTGTGGCTCTCCATCGCTATGGCAAGCGTCAGGTGATCGTTTAGCTTTATGATGGCAGCATCGTCTCCGGGGCCCACAATAACGTTGTCGCCGCTTGTGGGCATTGTTTGCAGGAGCAGCTTGCTTGTCCGGTAGGCGCAGTGCTCTGACCACAGATTTTCGAATATTGCACTCTCTACTTCATTCGGCCGGCGACCGAGTGCGTCTGTAATGATTTTTTCGTCTGCGTCTTTCAGTCCCATCTTTGCACTCCTATAGCCCCTTCATTAGTTAAACCTTAGCAATTCTTTTATCCGTGCGATTAGACTCTATGTAGTCCTGTGACTCGCGAGCACTAGGCGGAGGGTAAAGAGACGTACGAGATCTATCTGGGCTGCAGCGGATGGCATTACGATCATTGGCGAGGCGTCTTTTATGACGCGCCTCGCAACTACTTGGAGCAATACGTCCGATTCTTTCACTCTGTTGAAGTCAATTCGACGTTTTATCAGTTTCCGAAAGAGTCTCAGCTAAGGAACTGGTATGCCGCGACGCCTGATGACTTCAAGTTCTCCATAAAAATGAACCGCCATATCACGCATACAAAACGGCTGCACGACGTGCGTAGACCTCTGCGCGACTTTTTGAAGACTTGTTCAGTGCTCGAGGATAAGCTTGGTCCGTTTCTCATAGGGCTCTCAGCAACGTTTAGAAAGGATCTGGAACGTTTTGATGAGTTTCTTTCCATTCTTCCTGAATACCGTTTTGCCTTTGAGTTTCGCCACGACTCGTGGTTTGACGACGAGGTGTTTCAACGGTTTAGCGACTGCCGAAAGCTGACGCTGACGATGTTGGGTGCACAATTCGATAGCAATGTGGAATGTTTTGCGGATTTCGCTTACATCAGGTGGCACGCTCGCGGTGGGGAGCTCGATAGTTACTCGCCGAGAGAAATAGACTACTGGGCGCGTCGAATCCGCGAGATTTCAAAAAAAGCAGATGTCTTCGGCTATTGGAACAATGACGCTCACGGATATGCACCGCAGAACTGTCTAGAGCTTACGCGAAAGCTGTCATCACGTTAAGATCGGAAACGGACGATTGCGATGACCTGCTTTACTTGCTCGTCGTACCTCTGTTGCGTTCGCGTACAGCTTCCAGGCGTGCTGGCCACACCGGCTGGAAAGCTAGCGCCTCAGTTCAGGAGCATGTGCAGAAACGTCGATGGATCGAGTCGAGCACAACTTTTGGTGGCAGTCGTAAAAGGGGGAGAAGGACTACCCAAACAGGGCCCCTAGTCCTTCCATACCTGTTTCTTCTTCCTCCTCCTTCTCCTTCTCTTTCTCCTTTTCCTCTTCCGCTTCTGGTTCTTCTTTCTTCTCGGCGGGCGCTGGGGTCACCGGTGCAGCTGCTGCGGGCGCCCCTGCAAATGCCGCGGTGGATATGGCCTCCTCGATATCTATGCCTTCAAGCGCCGCGATAAGTGCCTTTGCCCTCGCCTCGTTGACTGTCGCGCCTGCTGCGTTGAGGACGCTCGTAACGCCCTCTTCAGTTACTTCCTTGCCTGTCGCGTGCAAAATTAGTGCTGCATATACGTATTCCATTCACTATCACCTTTGCTGTGTTGCGGATCTTAAATTATCCAAATAACGCTCCGAGACCTTCCCTACCGGATTCGGATCCCTTTTCTTCGTTCTCCTCCTCCTTCTCTTCTGACGTTTCGCCTTCTTTTTGCGGCGCTGCCTCTTCTTTATCCGATTCGGGCGCCGTTGCTTGTGCGTTCTTTAGAGCGATGAGCACATCATCTAGTGCTTCGTTTGGAAGCTTGTGAACAAGTGTTAGCGCTGCTGCTTGCGCCCTCGAGAGCAGAGCTTTCAGCACCTCGGGCTCAAAGATCTCAGCGTTAACCCCGAGATTCATTGCTTCAAATGAGGCTTTTTGAAGTAGCGTGGCGGCTGTTAGAGACGTCGGGTATACTGCGTTAATTGACAAATTCAGCGCCTTTGACACGGCCAAAACGAATTGACCAAAGTACGCCTGCTCATCGATGTAGAGGTTCTCCGGGACGTAGAGCACGTCGCCGTCGTACGCCGCTCGAAGATATAAGCCGACTTCCATTGGGTAGATTTCAAAGCGCTGGAGTACATCAGCTAGCCGCGCGCTTATCGCTTCGCCCTCCTTAGCGACCGTTTTTGTCTCGCGTATTACGATTTTGCCCTTTTCAATCGCGGCCGGTATCCCAACGTTTTGAAGATCTCCGACTATCGGTCCCGGTCTAAATGACGTGGGCCCCTTCGGTACGATTAGATCGCTAGGCGCCCTATCACCTGCTTTGGCGGGCGCCGGAGTTCTGCTGTTCTCGAGCAGCTTAAACAGCTTGAACGGATTTAGATCGGTGAAGATTAACGCTGTTTGCCCCTCAACGTTTTCGAACAATTGAAGTGTCGTCTCGCCAGCCTCAGCAAACGCACGATGGATCAGGGAATTTCGGGCGACCCGTATTTTTGCGACGTCGCGAAGCTCGGCTCTGATGCTTTGAAATTGACGTGCAGGGATGCCCTGAATACTAACAACCGCCGTGACTTCGTGCGCTTTGACATCGGCTTTTATGTTGGTGACTTCGTCGTCTTTCCAAACCGGTCGGTGAACGTTTGCAATTGCCGCCATTTCACATTAACCTCACTGCGGGGCCCATGGTCGTTTTGACAAAGACCGAGGCAATGTTCTGCTTGCCGTTCTCGAGTCGCGATTCTACGATGTTGAGGAGCGCTTCGACGTTGGCTGCGATGTCTTCGGGGCTCATGCTCAGATTTCCGATCAACGCGTGGAACGTCGGCTTATCCTTTGAGCGCACCTTGACCGTTCGTCTCAGCCGATTGATGAGAGGAGCGGGATCGGCGCTTGACGGTACAGGATCGGGCATCTTACCTTTGGGGCCCAGGATTGGCCCGAAGCTCTTTCCTATAGACGGCATCAACGGCGCTTCAGCAATAAAAAAGTCAATATCTCTCGTCGTTGATCGAATAAGTTTCTTGTCACCGCTCATCTTGTCAATGTCGTCGGGAGAAATTATCAGGTCAGCGCCGCCGCTCTGCGACTTAATGGCGAGATCCCCTCTCGCAAAAACCCCGATTTTCGTTGCTTTCCCGCGCCCGTTCGGCAGCACGATGGATTCGGTTATCCTGTTTTTTGGCTGGCTTAAATCAACGCTCTTTAGGTTGATAATTAAATCAACGCTTTCTGTGAACTTTCTCTTAGGCGCTAACTTAATCGCTTCATTGACGGCTTTAAGGGTGTTTTCGTTGACCATACTGCCTCCGTAGTATCTTCGACCATTGCGGTGATCTCCTACGGTGTAATTATCAGATAGAGTAAACCTTACTTCAATCTTTCGCCGGAATTCATGCCTCAGTAAGAAGATCTGCGTATTCCCCGGCGTCTATCGCCTTTTGAACATCTCTGGCTGGTTTTTCGTCGACAGTAACGCCCATCGACAGACAGGTGCCCAAAACTTCCTTGACCGTGTTTTTCAGCTCGTACGAAAGGGAGCTCTGTCGTTTCATTTTTGCTATCTTGATCGCTTGGGCGACGGTGATATTGCCCACGGTCTCCTCACCTGACGATCCTTTCTCTATTCCCGCCTCTATCAGAACAAGCGCTGATGCAGGGGGTATGCCTACTTCAAGCGTCACGTTCTTTTTGTCGTCGACGATGACCTTGACAGGTACCTGCATCCCGTTATATGACGCAGTCTGTGCATTGATGTCGTCAACAACTGCTTTGATGTTGATTCCAAGGGGCCCTAGGGCAGGCCCTATCGGAGGACCGGGACTCGCCTTGCCTCCTGGCACCAACACCTCTATTACGTCGGCCATGTTATTCGCGCTCCTCCTTGCTCAAGACTCGGACGTGATCGCCGCGGACCGTGATTGGTATCGGCACCATGGCCTCGAAGAGTTCGACTGTAATCTCCTCGCGACGTTCATCAATGCGTTTGACGCGGGCCCGTTCTCCTTTGAATGGGCCTGCAATAAGCTCAATGATGTCGCCGTCTTCAATGCCGGCCACTGCTGGTTTTGGCGTCAAGAAATGCTCGATCTCAGCGAATTTCGTGCTTCCCTTCACGACGCCACGAGCGTGCGGTATGCCTTGAATGGCCTGTTCTACTATTTCAAACTTGGTGGTCTCCACGAGCACGTATCCCTTGAGCTCTTTTGGCACAAGTATCGCGCGGATGTCGTAGTTCTCCTTTTTGGCAGCGAGTGCAAGCAAGTTGGCCACGGCGCGTTCTTGATTTGCCGTGGTTTTTATGGCGTAAATTGAAGATTCGAGCCCATTTTGCTCTTGACTGGACATGCTCCCCCTCACTGACAACTTTCTAATTCGTTACTGACTAGGTCGTCGCGTTCCCCGTTTTATTCACAGCCGAGGTAATGGAACTATTTTGCGTTGCGTTACTCGCCGGCACCGAGGTGTTCACTACGTTACTCGGTGTGGCCGTTGCTGTTGTGTTGTTGGTGAGACCCAAGCTCTGCGGCGCTTGCACCATGGCCAGATATATCAGAAACCCGCCCACGCCGATTATGATGATTCCTATCGCGGCGACTTTCGCAATATTCGAGTACTCCTCACGCGTTGGCCTTCTTGTAAGCGTCAAGATTCTTCGGTACTCACCGAGCTTGCGCTCGATCGACTTCCGAGAAAAACGACCCTCTGCGGTGGCCTCTTGCAGTTTAGAAGCCTTCGACGAGGCGCTCGCTTGCTTTTTTTCTTCTTTAGGAGCGTCTCGTTGCTTTTTAGGCTTTGACGAACGAGTCCCCTGCTTTTTAGCCATCGTACATTCACCGAACTATAGTGTGCAGCAAAAACGCGCAAAGTAAATATGTGGCGCCCGAGGCGGCGCTTTATACCACCTTGCGTTTCAATAGTATAAAATGTTTTGTGGAGGATGTGCCACGTAAGCCTTTATTTGACGAAATCTATGCCGTATCGTTGAGCCCCGGTTTTTGCCCTAATCGCTTCGCTCTTGCCATAGATCTGAGGCGACTTAACGCCAGTAACGATAAGGAGCGTTCGTACCATATGGTCAAGCTCGGGGTCGATCTGTGCGCCCCAAATAATTCGCGCGTCTGGATCGATACGCTCGTAAACTTCTTGCACGACGCCCTCTGCCTCAGTCACGGTCATGTCCGTGCCCCCGATGACGTTGACTATTGCGGCAGTAGCGCCAGAGATGTCGACGTCCAGAAGGGGACTTCTCAGAGCTTTCTTTACCGAATCCACGGCTTTGTCTTCGGCATCAGACTCGCCAAGCCCAATCATTGCCACGCCGCCTTTTTGCATGACAGTTCTGACATCTGCGAAGTCGAGGTTGATGAGCCCTGGCTTGGTGATGAGTTCGGTAATGCCCTTGACGGCCCGCATCAGCACTTCATCCGAGACTTTGAATGCGGCTTGCAGCGGCAGTCGAGGAACGACTTCTAGCAGTCGGTCGTTTGGCACAACGATGACGGTATCGGCCATGTCACGCAGTCGCTCAAGTCCAGCTTCAGCGTTGGCCCTGCGCACCATGCCCTCCACGCCGAATGGGAGGGTCACGATAGCTATAGTGAGGGCCCCAGCATCACGTGCCGCCTCTGCGACGACCGGCGAGGCCCCGGTTCCAGTGCCTCCACCTAAACCGGCGGTAATAAACACCATGTCTGCTCCGGCAACGCTTCCTCGGAGTTCTTCTTGGCTTTCGATTGCTGCCTCTTCGCCTATCTGCGGCAATGAGCCAGCGCCGAGCCCGCGCGTTCGCTCCTTCCCAATCAGGATTTTTCGGTCCGCCGTCGTCCTCCTAAGGTGCTGAGCATCTGTGTTGAGCGCAATGAGTTCGGCGCCTTCGATTCCCTCTTCTGTCATCCGTGAGATGGTATTTGATCCTGCGCCGCCGCATCCGATGACGATGATGTTAGTTTGGAGCGTTTTGAGCACTTCCTCGAGCTCTTGGTCGGGGGTGTAAGATACTTGCGGCGATTCGTTTTTCACGTCGCTTGTGCCCCGTGCAAGCGCGTCTTCAATTATGGACTTCATTTCATATCCTCCACTTCAAGGTCCGCGAAAGACGTTACTGTCGACCGCCTGTGTCGGCACTAGCGACATTAATTGCCTTTCTAACCTTCGTAAATACATCCTCGGGTTTAATTATCCTGCTGCCTATTGTGATCGACTCGCCGCGTGCCAGCTTCGCGTATAGTGGTCCTTCAGTCACGCCAAGCGATCGTGCCAGTCGTGGGTTAAATTTGCGTTCGGATATATATAGTTTTGATTTTTGCTGCGAGTACTCAATCTGGTATCGCTTTTTCAGTATTTCAACGCACCCGTTTAGCATCTCATCCTGTATCTTTTGTGCATCGCGCTCCGGCGGAACCAGGATGGCAGAGATAGTTCCATCTTTACGCTGAAGGTATACTATTTTTGCGATTTCAAACTGCTTCAGCAAAGCTTCCTCATCGACAGCTTGCGCGCGTGTCACGATAGACGGATTCAGCGCAAGAGGCGTCAATTCGATACGATCTTCAGGTGGCGTTTGCGCGTTGAGTGCGTCTCGCAGTGAAGCGCTCACGTTTATTGTCTCCGTTTCCGCAAGCAGGCCGTGCGCCCTCAAGGCACGCTTGATTTGCAGGTACGGTTTCCAGGAAAGGTCTCTGCGTCCCTGGATGTCAGCCAGCCTAAGCACCTCAAAGCCCAGACTCTGCACCGTCGACTCGATTCGAGTTCGGTCGCCGCCCATGTGTTTTCGATCAAAATAGGCGAATTGTGCCTGTGATTTCTCAAACGCCTCTCTAATGATTTCGCGAGTTAGGCATTCGAGCTGATACGCAGCAAAAATGTGGCCGAAGCAAATGTCGCTGCGTAGAAGCACGTCGGCGTGTCGTGCAGCATAGTGCGGCCCCCCGAATCCAACGGCCGTCGGGCAAGGGATGTCGAGAGATCGCGATTCCAGTCCGAGCAGCGCTTGTGCCACGGTGTCGCCGAGTGCTTCGTTATTCCACTCAGTTTTCGTGCTGCCGATTTCGACAAACAGCGAGGGGGTCTCGATGGCCGAGGGACCGTGGTGGGTTGCCTCTACGAGGACCTTGACATTTGATAAGTTCGTGAGTGCATCCACTATGAGTTTTAACGCGCGAGGGGCCGCGCGCGCTAAGACGCCGTTCGAGCCCTTTTGAGTCGGTCCACAGACGTCTCCGGTGAAGTGAGCGCTGAATACAGGACCCTTCTGTGTCTGACTTTGGTGACGAGACGCAAATACGAGCAGGTCAGTACTGAGGCTTTGGTCTAGCGCTTCTTGGTCAATCAGCTTGCCTTCGACCATAACAAGCTGAAAGTTCCCGTATGTCCATTCGGCTGGGACCTCAGAACCTCGCGCCCACGGGACTCGTTTTAAAAGGTGTCGCGCGATGTTTTTCGAGGCATCGTCTACTTCGGAGCAAACAATAGCGACACGCATACACCGCTAGGGTCGAAAGCGCACACTATAAACTTTTGGGAGTTGAACCAGACGCCCGGATCTAACGATCGACTCTGTAAAATCTGCGTCGTTCGCGGGTTACGATATGAAGATAAGGGTTTTCTCTTTTGCAGGCCCTTCGTCGATGACTTGCATACTGTGCTTATCGACTATTTTTCGGGCTATTTCTTTAAGCTCTTGGGTATCAGGGAGGTCGATTTGAATGACATATCCCTGAAATTCGTCTTTTTTCGCTTCGTACAGTCGTGGGAATTCTCCTGCTTCATCATATCTCTCGTATGTCTCGGGCCGCAAGCTCACCATAGGCTGACGTACAACCGCAAGCTTGACATCGGTGAGGCCGCTGAGTTCCTCCGTGATGCCCTGTAGGGCTGTTTGCGCCGATTGCTCGCTGTCGAAACAGGTGGGGATTGAGTAAAGTTCCGTTTCAGAGTCGTAAAGCCCCCTACGAATTCCAATTATGAGCCTTGCTTTCCTCATGTTTCATGCTCCCTCCATTTTTTGCCCTAAACGCTGTAGGTATTCATCCCGCTCTGAGTTATACCTTTTCCGCCAGAAAACACGCGCAGGGTAACGCCCCGTCCTCGTGCGTGTTCTGACTAATCCATTCGCGCAGAGCCGCCCCATCATCACCTATTTAAATGAATAGCACCTAAGACAATCCAAAGCGGGGTGGGGTAGTCAGGAGATCCCGACGGGCTCATAACCCGTAGACCAGTGGTTCAAATCCACTCCCCGCTACTAAATCGACATATCACGGTGCTTTTCTTTCTTGATGCAATACTGTTCTAGTAGCAGCTATGTCGCTTGCGAGAAATTTGATAAGCGCTCGTTGAGCGCTTGAAAAAAACGTCAGTTTCAATCGACGCGCGCGTTGGATTATCGCCAGAAAAGGAGGTTAGGGCGGGTCGCGTTTAATTCACTCAGTGCACGATTCAGCCGCTTTGTTTAAGTCCGCTTCGAGGATCTCAGGGCGCGTTACACCAATATAGTGCTCTATGATCTTCCCATTGCATTCCAGAATCAGTGTCGGCACGACGCGTATTCCGTACTTGTTTGCAAGCTGCAGGTTATCGTCTACATTAATCTTCTTGAATTCGATCTTGTCTCTGAGCTTTTCTTCGAGCTTTTCGAGTATCGGATCCTATATCTTGCATGGTCCGCACCAGTCAGCGTAAAAATCCATCAGTATCGGTTTTCCCATAACGATTTACCTCGTTACTCCCCTTGTGAAAACGTGCATATATATTATTTTTGCCTGACTGGGCCGGTCTAAGCACGTCAATTCTTAAATCGTTCAATCTCTTCAAAAACCAGTTGTATGACCCGGTCAATCGCAGCTTGGACCCTAGGCGAAAGGTCCGTGCAAATCCCTTCGATCCGTTCGACCTCAATTCCAATGATGGTGATATTGTCCGGCATGAGCTCCGGTTGAATCTGCTGGCCCAAGCGCAGCGTATCGACCAAATTGAGGTCGTGCAACGACATCATAAACAGATTTGCAGGAGGCAATTCCTTGTCGGTGAACTTGTAGATCGATCCTGGTTCGCTCCCGCCCCCTCGCACGGCGTCGATGATAATCACGTCATCTGCGTCCTCCATGTAGTCAAGTATTGCTAGCCCGCCAACACCGGCGTTCACCAGCTCGATATCACTTCGGTCCATTTGCTCGAGTTTTTCGAGAATGTGGACCCCCACCCCATCGTCTGCCATGAGGTAGTTGCCTGCTCCGAGTACCTTTATTACTTGCTTCTCGCCTTTCACCGTATCACCACGCACCTAGTCGTGAGTGGATGCATTGACTACTGTTAACCACGCGCGTTGCTTCATGCAGTCTCCCAAGTATTAAAATAGACTGAACGATATACTGACAGCGCGCAGTGCTGACGCTACTAACCAAGCGATCAGGAGACGGGAAAGCGGTGTGCAAAACCCTACAGACCTCAGAACGTCACAACCAGCGAATCTCCAAAGACGAGTACTATATGGCACTCGCAAAGACCGTTTCTTTGCGCTCAACGTGCACGAGGCGCCAATATGGTGCCATCATCGTTTCAACTGGTGATCACATACTGTCGACTGGATACAATGGGGCTGCAAGGAACGAACCGCATTGTCTAAACATTGGGTGTGAGCGGGAGCGCTTAAACGTTCCAAAGGGTGAACGGTACGAACTCTGTGTGAGCGTCCACGCCGAGGCGAATGCGATTATACAAGCGGCCAGAGGGGGCGCGTCTATCAACGGCGCTACGCTTTACGTCAACGGCACCCCGTGTAAGATGTGCTGGCGGCTCATCAAGAATGCGGGTATTGATCAGGTTGTGTTTATCGACGATGACCCCGAATCGCGCGACTTCGGTGACCTCATGCGCGTGAACGCACAAGACGTCACCCTGGCCCACATGCACCCCGCAAAGCGTGAAGAATGCTAGTTTGCTGCCGAGTCGATTCTACTCGACGAGACTCAGGCCGAGCCGGTGCGAGGCGGGTTAAAAAAGCAAATAACAGCAATAGATCGCGACCACAGGTAAGCCATGCAGCACGGAAACCGCAAGTATCTTCTGGGAAATGAGGCGATTGCTTACGGCATAGTGGAGGCAGGAGTCTCGGTCGTTTCCGGTTATCCAGGAACGCCGTCGTCTGAGATCATACCTTTTATTGTGCAACACGTCGAACGCTACGAGAGGCCGCCCCACGTGGAGTGGTCCGTTAATGAGAAGGTCGCGCTTGAGGTCGCCGCTGGCGCTTCGTACTGCGACGTGCGCACCGCCGTCGTTATGAAGCACGTCGGGCTGAACGTCGCTGCTGACCCCTTAATGACGCTCGCCTACACCGGAGTCAAAGGTGGTTTAGTGCTCGTGGTGGCCGACGATCCCGGGTGCTTCTCTTCGCAAAATGAACAGGACTCCCGCAGGTATGCACAATTTGCGAAGATCCCGTGTCTCGACCCATCAACGCCGCAAGAGGCCTATGACTTTACAAAGTACGCGTTCGTGTTGTCTGAGATATTCGAAATCCCGGTGATGCTCCGACCAACGACCCGCGTTTCGCACGCACGAGCGTCCGTCACGTTAAGCGGAAACTATAGCGATCAGCGATCCCCGCACTTCAAGAAGGACCCTAAGCACTGGGTCATGGTGCCGGCGCACGCGCGCCAGAGACACGCAGAACTGAACAGAATCCAACCATTGCTTCGCGCCGAACTCGCCTCGTTAAGTAGCTTAACGCTCAAAAAATCTGGCTTCGGCGTGGTCACAGCCGGGGTGGCTGCAAAATATGTTGAGGAGGCGCTGAAGAAGTTGCGACTCGAACCTTCCGTGCTGCGCATCGCTGCATATCCTGCGAACTACGACCAAATCGCGACGCTCGTAAGCAATTCGCGTCAGCTTCTCATCGTCGAGGAGCTCGAACCCGTAATCGAAGAGCAAGTTAACGCTCTTGCGGGCACAGTCGAGGTGTACGGAAAGCTCACAGGTCACGTCCAACGAGAGGGTGAGCTCACCGTTGATACGGTCCTACATAGCATCGCCCAGGTGGTTGGCCCGTTCGCTGCTGCGGACGTCCCGGCAGTGTTGATCGCCGCGGAGCGCACGCTGCCTCCGCGACCGCCGGTGCTGTGTGCGGGATGTCCCCATCGAGCGACATTCTACGCGCTCAGGAAAGTGTTCACCAAAGCTGCGATCTATGTCGGAGACATCGGGTGCTATACGCTAGGCGTGAGTCAAGGCACGATCGATACCACGCTCTGCATGGGCGCAAGCATCAGCATGGGCAGCGGATTCAGTGCTGCCTGTGATAAGGAGATCGTGAGCGTTATCGGCGATTCGACCTTCATTCATACGGGTGTTCCTGGACTTATAAACGCCGTGTACAACGGTGCGCAATTGACGCTCGTAATTATGGACAACGGCACGACCGCAATGACGGGACATCAACCCCACCCATGCACCGGCGTGAACGCAATGGGAGCGTGTACCGTGCCGACGCCGATGGAAGACCTCATTAAAGCTATCGGCGTCGAAGGGCTTTACGTTGTCGATCCCTACAACCTATTCGAAACGGAAGACGCGCTAACAAAGGCAAAGAACGGCGACGGCGTCCAAGTTGTCATCGCGAGGCGGCCTTGTATGATCAGTGCCAAAAAGGCCGGAACGCTCGCAAAGGCGAAAAAACGCGTCACCGCTGTGTGCCAAAACTACTTCGCGAGTTGCAAGCTCTGCCACACGCTCTTTTGCCCTGCGATCAGTTATAGCGAGACGAGCGCCTTGATTGCCGAAGACTGCGTGGGCTGCGGTGTTTGTGAACAGATCTGCGAATTCGATGCCATCGAAACCGCTTGAGGTGCGCGATGGTGAAAATGACCAAATTTGATTGTATTATCGTGGGCGTTGGCGGTCAAGGCTCTATTTTCGCCTCGCGAGTGCTGGGTGAAGCGGCCGTGCGAGAGGGGTATGACGTGATCTCTGCTGAGACGCACGGCATGGCCCAACGAGGCGGAACCGTTGAGGTTCACGTCCGCCTTGGCTCATCATATGGGCCGTTAATCCCTCTAAGAAGCGCAGACGCCTTGGTTGGAATGGAGCCGGCAGAGGGTCTCCGCTTTGCACGCTATCTGTCGCCCAAGGGCACGGCCATCATCAACACGAATGTCGTGCCCGCCGCAAGTTCACACTACCCGCCCGTCGCGAATTTGGTGAAGGCGCTTAAAGACACGTGCGAGCGTGTAATTGCGTATGACGCGACGCGGCTTGCATTGGACGCGGGCCATCCGCAAACACTCAACGTTGTTCTGCTTGGGACACTTTCACGCATGCTGCCCTTGTCCTCGTTGGAAGAGGTCGTTGCCGAGCACGTGCCCAAAAAAGCTCTCAACGCCAATATCAGGGCGTTCAAGCTTGGACAGCGAGTCTTCAACGCGTAATTCAGTGATTGTGCATACGATTCACAGTGTTCTCGCTTCGACGGTTGGCCGCGAGCCGATAATCTCAGTCACCACTTTACTTTCGTGTTTCAGCAGAACGCTAACCAATGCCCCGTCCAGTGGGCAAAGCATATGACTCAGAAACCGCATCTAACAAAGGATGACAAAGCTGTGTCCCGGATGCGGGGCGACCAACCCAGATGAAGCAGAGGCGTGCTGTGAATGCGGCGCTCAAATAGCCAAGACAGCGATGGATGTTCTTGAAGAAGCGCTCTTGCTTCGACAGCAAGGTAAGCTGAAAGACGCGCTCAATCGCGTCACAGAAGCTCTCAGTATGGACCCTTCAAACGTCGACGCCCTATTCACTTTTGGCTCTTTGACAGAAGAGTTGGGCAACGGCGATCAGGCGCTTAGTTATTATGAACGGGCCTTAGAGGCAGATCCCACCCATGCTCCCGCTCTCGTGGCCAAAGGAAGCATCCTTCGCGATAGAGGAGATGTTGACGCTGCTGTACGTTTGTTCGATGCTGCCATAGCGAGCGAACCGCGGTTTGCGGTAGCCTACAACGCCAAGGGATACCTGTTTCAAAAACAGGGTTTATACGAACAAGCACTCAAATGCTATAACAAAGCGCAG
>Ga0187881_10002434_pt1 | contig 17538 bp, 8 predicted proteins | sample June2016WEW_19_1_2_FD_133017 | JGI IMG/M metagenome (GOLD analysis project Ga0187881, IMG submission 133017) | Peatland microbial communities from SPRUCE experiment site at the Marcell Experimental Forest, Minnesota, USA - June2016WEW_19_100 | ecosystem: Environmental > Terrestrial > Soil >...
CTACATGGTTGCCGCCAAGACCATGATGGCCCTGACTCCCAAACCGGTCGCGCGCTACAGCATCGAGGAGCGGCGCAGCGTTGACCAATTTCGGGAGTACAACAGCCTGCGCGAGCGTCGCGAGTCAGGCGCGGCGTTGACCCCAGCCGAACAGCAACGCTTCGATGAGCTGGCCGAACGCCTCAAGCGCGGCGAGTTGCGCGCCTTCATCTCCTATACCAATCCCGCGGTGATCTATGCCGTCTATGCCGTGGTGGTCGCGCTCTACACAATGATGGGCGGATTCATAGCGGCCGTGATCACCGACGTAATACAAGGGATTCTGATCATCATCTTTTCCCTGCTCCTGGTCCCGGTGGGATTGGCCAGGATCGGCGGTTTTGCCGGTTTGCACGCGATCGTGCCGGGCCGCATGTTCAGCCTGTTCGGTTCCACGGCGATGGGAGAGTACGCCTGGTATACGATCCTGGCAATGGCGCTGGCCAACCTGGTGTCGATCATCGCCTCCGCGCCCGGCATGGCCACGGCAGGATCGGCAAAAGACGAAATGTCCGCGCGCGTCGGCATGATCGGAGGCATGTATTTAAAGCGCTTCATCATGATCTTCTGGGCTCTGGCCGGCCTTCTTGCCATTGCGTTGTACAGCAATCAGCTCGACGATCCCGACTTGATCTGGGGCTACATGACCCGCGATCTGCTGTTTCCCGGCGCCATCGGCCTGATGCTTGCGGGCGTCCTGGCAGGCAAAATGTCGAGCCTGGCTGCCACAAGCATTGCCAATTCGGCCCTGGTGATTCAAAACCTCTATCGGCCGATCAATCCCAGCCGTTCTGACCGGCATTATCTCAACATGGGCCGGGCCATGATCGTCGCTACTATTGTCGGCGGCGCCGCCACGGCGCTGTACATCGATAATCTGTTGTCATTGTTCCAATACTTTATTTCCATCCCGGCCATTTTCGGAGCCTCCATCTGGCTGGGATTCCTGTGGCGGCGCCTGACCAAGTGGGCGGTGATCCTGCAGGTGTTTATCTGTTTTGCCATTTACGCCGTCATTCCGAACGTTTTCTTAAACCTTGAATGGGCGCGCACAAATCCCCGGTTGATCGCGGAAACTCAACCCAGGCTGGTGCACATGGTGGTCGGGGCTACCAGGGAGGATGTTGCCGCCGGCCGTGCCATGGCAGTGGCGCAGAGGTTTGACAAAGTGGAAGTTCAGGAGGCCAGCGCCATCTTCTTCGATCAGGTGGCGCGGCGCGACCCATCCAATCCTGGTTCGCCGAAGATCGGCTTGGGGCGCTTCAATGCTGAAATCTGGGTGCTGAGTTGGCTGGGCATCGATTTTACGCGCTGTAGCAAGGCGCAACTGGTCGCCGTGCGCTTTTTCTTCGATGCCCTGTTTCCGTTTGTCTTGTTGTTTTTTTTCAGCCTCTTCAGCCGGCCGGTCTCCAAGGCAGATCTCGACCCGTTTTTCGCCCGTTTGCGCACGCCCGTTCAGCCCAATGCCGACATGGACAAGCAATGTGTAGCCGAGGCGGTCCATAAGCTCGATCAATATGAAAAGGACAAGATCTGGCCGGGCTCCAACTGGGAGATCTATAAGCCGGGGCGGCAGGATGTCTGGGGATTCGGTGGCAGCTGGTTGCTTGTTGGCGTGATCGTTTTTCTACTATGGCTGATGGTCAACCTTCGCTAGGGAGGTCAATATTGAGAATCGTTCGCGGCGGCGACCGTGAGGGTGCGGGAACGCATGCCTGAATCTGGTACGCATCTCAGGTTTGCTGTGTCGCACCTTCGGTGCTCGCTGATGAGGCGCATGCTAATCCCGGCCTGACGGCCGGGCCTATTCACTGCCGGCCCTTTGGGCCTTATCAGGCATTGAATCAGGCCGGGCTATTGCTGTGCCGTCTCCTCAAGGCTCAGCCGAACATGAGTTTTTCGGGCATGCGCTGATGACCACCAATCCAGGCGCGAAGCGCCGGCAGTGAATAACCCCGCGCGTCAGCGCGGGGTTAGGGAGATGTTGGCAGCGAGGCCCAAAGGGCCGGCACATTTTTTGGTGCTTATGTCTAGCTTGCATTTCTCATCAGATTTCGTAGCGAGTCGGCGCTGACGGGCATACATACAAGGCGCGCGACCGAGGGCTCCGCAGGCGTACTCAACAGTACGTCGAAGAGCCCAACCGAGTGCAACGCAGTAGACATGCCCGGATCCGCCGCCGCAGTAGAAAGCTGGTGAGAAATGCGGGCCAAGAGCCCGTCCGCTTCTGGGCGCTCGCGGCTCGGATCGGCTCGCCACGTAGGGCGCCACAAGATCTTGAGAAGCACCATCTACGAAGGAGTTGCCAAAATGCGGTTGCGGCAGGCGTTGGAAAGCATACGGACGATCGTAATACCGGCCCATGCGACGCCGGTCGAGATTACCGTGGCAGAGGAATTCGAGCTGTTTTTGCAGCGGCGGGGCGCGGTGCAGCACATGACGGGAGACGATGCGGTTCCGGCGCAGGCTCGATTCCTGGTATCGGTTGCCACTGATGCCATCCGCAAGTATCTGGATTCCTGCGGCGTCTCCCTGCCGCAAGAAGGAGATTGGATTTACTTCGACCTCGACGAACGAGGCTGTGGCATTCTGACCGCCTCGACAACGCGTTTTCTTTACGCGCTGTGCACGCTCGTAATGGAAGATCTGATCGATCTGCCTGTGGCCCAGACTCGCCACTGGCTGCGGTCCATCAGCTTCAGCGCGCAACGATCCGGGTTCGACCTTTTCCTCAATCAATATTCACGCCTGATTAAACCGTTCGATCGCCAGCGTTACGTGCGGGAATATGCCCGCCTTGGTTTCACGCACATCGAGGTCAATGGCCTGGCCACGCCTTTTCCAATGGAAGAAGGCGTACCCGGTGAGTTCTATCGCGATTTCTATACGTATTGCCCGGGTCTCGACCAGTTCGTCGAAAGCCGGCTGAATCGCGGCACATATCCGGCGGAATATCTGCAAGCCAATCTCAACAATCTCAAAACCAACGCGCGCCTGGCAGTCCGCTACGGTTTGGAGCCGGGCCTGGTTTGCTTTGAGCCACGCTCCGTTCCCGAAACTCTGCTCCGCAAGTATCCACAGCTGCGCGGACCGCGGGTCGATCACCCGTTCCGCAGCTTCATGCCTCGATACGCTCTGTCGCTGGCTCATCCGCTGGTCCGGCGTCATTATGCAGAACTGATCTCCAACCTGCTGGCGGAAGTCCCGGAGCTTTCCTTCATGTCTGTGTGGAGCAACGATAGCGGCTCGGGCTTCGAGCATACTCAATCGTTGTACGTCGGCCGCAACGGTGGCGCCTACCTTATTCGCGAATGGAAGGACCAGGATGAGATCGCCCGTTCTGCCGCCGAGAATATCATGCGATTTTATCGCTTACTCGTGGAGGCTGCCGCGAAGGTCAACCCTGCTTTTCGCGTGATTACCCGCCTCGAATCCTTCTACGGCGAACACGATCATCTATGGCCTCAGCTTGGTGCGGGCGTGGATGCTGAGGTGAATTCCCTGCGCGCGCGCGGCTGGGAGAATAATTACAGGCATCCACACTATGAAGATGTGACGGTGCTGGGTTCAGCCTGGCACCACACGCTCGATGAACGCGAAAAGGAGCCGATGGCTGAATTGCGAAGCCGGGGTGGAGAGGGCTGGTACTTCCATTTTTTCAATTCTCACGGCAACCATGAGCCGATGCTCGGCGTCCCTTTTCCGCAGCTGACCTGGGAGAAACTGGCCGCCATGCGACGGGTCGGAGCGACCCACATCTGCCATTTGGGCGGCGTTAACCCGCCCGATGATGTACCGGTTTCCCTCAATCAGGAAGTATTCCGATATTTCCAATTCAATCTGGCGGCGGATGCAGATCAAGCCTTGCAGGACATCGCTGCTCACCACGTCGGCACCGAGTATGCCGACGACCTTGCTGAAGCATGGCGTCTCCTCGATCAGTCGGTACGCCATTTCATGCCCCTGCCGCTCTACACAGGTTTCGGCGCTGTGTGGCTGCGGCTTCTGGTCCGGCCCCTGGTGCCGGATATCGAAGCCATCCCTGCTCCTGAACGTGCCTACTACGAACGGTTCATGGTCGGCACCGGTCACAATCCAAATATCGTCGACCTGGCTCGGGACGTCCTCTTCGAGCTGGTATCCGCCGACTATGCCCGGCGAGCACTCGCGCGGATCGATGCTCATTCATCGCCACCGCTGATTCAGGCGATTGACTTGCTGCGGCAAAAGGCCGAAGAGACGCGGCGAAAGGGAAACAAACCGGCTTTCACGCTATTCCTCGACCAGTGGCACCGCGCCCGTGCCCTGCGATGCCTGTTCGAGACCCAGCGCAATACGGCAGCGTGGATATATGGCGTCCACACCTATTTGCAGTGCGAATCGGCTCAGATGAAAGAAGAGGTGCGGCATCTTCTGGCAGAAATGGTTCGGCGCGAAATCGCCAACACTCAAGCCCTGCTCGAGTTATGGCAGTCATCGCCAGTGACGTTCATGGCCGTGTCATCTATTGGCGAAACTCCCTTCATACACGGCCCTAATTTCCCAGATTTGTTGCGGCGCAAAATCGGTTTGATGGAACAATACGGCGACCGGGAACCGCGCATTGATGCCGGATTCATGTGGCGCGTCCCCGATGATCCTTATGCTAATTACCATGAATGAACTGCTGCACATCGATTGGAGAGTATGGGTCGGGTTCGTTGTCGGCGCGCTCTCGACTTGCGCGGGCATGCCGCAGCTGTATAAAGCATGGAGGACACGCTCGACGCGCGACCTGTCGCTGATCACTCTGCTGATGAGCAACCTGGGCGCGGCGCTGTGGCTGATTTATGGGATCACCATACTCTCTTTGCCGCTCATCTTGGCCAACGGCGTCGGCCTGACCGTCCTGGTCATGACGCTGAGCCTGAAGATCAAATACAAATAGCGGAGGGGTGAATGACCATGAAAAGGACTCAATCAACGTGGCGGGCAGTGCTTATCATCGGACTCCTTATCACCGGGGGAATGATGATCATGGCCGTTGCGCCGTCACCAGAAACGCATCAGCAGGCAGGCGCAACCGGCTTACGCGATCGATACCTTCAGTACGCCCACTCCGCCGCCGATTATGCATGGGATCATCACGATGAGATTGTGGCGCGCTGGCGCGCCGGCTTTGATCCGGAGAGTCCCTTTGGATATCGCGCTCCCGGCGATTTGATCGAGATGGCTCTCATCTACTCGTACCTGTACGAACGAGACCACACACAGATCTATGCAGACCGTGCCCGGAAAGTCCTGTTGGAATATGGCGACTTCAGATCCCAGTATCCCGACTGGGCCGCGAAAAAACGTTCCGACTATACGAACGGAGTTCCTCCCCTCCCGGATTTCTTTGTCATCATGCGTTACATTCGTGCCTTCGACACCATGCATCGCCTGGGCAAGTTCTCGCCCGCGGAGACGGCTCAATGCGAGCAATGGATCGCTCAGAGCATGGATTACCTGTTGCAGACCGCCGAGTGGGGCGCCATGAATCGTGCCATGCTGCGGGCGGAATCTCTAGCGTGGGCTGTGCGGGCTCTCCCGGCGCACCCCCAAACGGCGCGCTGGGAAACAGAGCGCGAAGCGCTCGGCGACGACAACTGGGGCCACTGGGAAATCGAAGACGCCACAATCTATAACGGCATCTGGCTGTATTCACTGCTTGGATACGCCGATTCACGCGGCCAGATGGAAGATCTGTTTCACACCCCGGAGGTTTATTACTACGCTCAATACTTCCTCAACCTTATGTGTCCCGCGGGAGTCATTCCTGATTTTGGCGACGCTAGCTGGACGCAGAACTGGCAACACTATCTGGTGTTTTTCGAGGCGGCCGCGGCGAAGTTGCACGATCCACAGCTCAAATGGGCGGCCACTACCATTGCAGATCGCTTCGTGGATTTCTCGAAGCCGACAAGCGCCGGCTTGGGCGTCATGCTGCTGGATGCCTACCGTTGGGGCTCGGATGAAAAGGCCGGCGATCCGCCGCGACGGCTGAGCGGGGAAGTCATGGAGGACGTGCAAGGGAAAAAGATCGTATTCCGCGACGGCTGGAAACCTGACTCAACGTATTTGCTGCTCAATTACCGCGACGAAGGCGACGGCGGTATGAATTTCCGCGACTACTTGCGCGATTCTATTCCCGTGGAAGAGGAAAAGATGACCCACGGGCACGCAGACGAAAACAGCATTCCCCTGCTGATGTCCGGGGGCTCCGTCCTCCTTCATGACGGAGGATACCGGGACTACATGCCCAGCGGGCCGTACGGCGCCTATCGCCAGGATTACTTTCACAATCGCCTGTGCGTGCGCCCTGAGAAGATCTTCATGGGCCAGCAGGCGGGCGAGTCGCGTTACAGCGTGCATGAAGCGGTTCCGGGACAGCCGGTGCTGGAGTTTCTGCGCGATGCCGGTTCCTACCGGCCCGTCCGCACCAGGAAAGTGGACTTCCTCTCCCTGCCCGAGTTCGATTACTCCCGCACTCGCCTCATCGATGACGGCTGGGGCTACGACTGGGATCGCGCCATTGTGTACGTGAAGGATCCCGCACTATTCGTGGTTTTCGATGTGTTCAAGGCACGCTCCCAGGAGTATTTCACGCTGGCAGATCTGTGGCACACGCGCCGGATCGTCAGCCGCGGCGAGCACTGGTACGACACGGTGTACGACGCGATCGGGGGCACGACGCTGCCGACGGATCGCCAACTTCTTGTTCTTTTTCCTGATCCCCACTACCGGCTGGAAGGCGTTGAGGCCATCAAGCGTCACGCTCAGGACGAGCTGACCATGTATCAGGTCACGGCGCAACATTTTGAGTTGGGCGAGACCGAAACACTCGTGACCGTGCTTGTGCCTCACGGCAAGGATCAGTCGCCTGCGGAACTGGCAAGTCGCATCCGATTGGTAACAACGAATCCGGAGCGCGCCGGCGCGGCCGTCGCCATCGAGTCTGGCGGACGGACGCTTCTGGTGGGCTTGAAGAACGATCTCCGCATGGACATGGCGCGTGACTGGCGGCGTCCGAGATATCTCTATGAGGCAGGCCGCATTGCGTATGGAGATCTCGAAACAGATGGCGATTTTGTATTCGCGGCGCAGAACAACTCGGAACTGGCGTACACGATCGTCAACATGACCAGGGCCGAGCGCAAAGGACAGGTGATTTTCCAGGCCGGGCAGGGGTTCTTCGGCTTGGCGTTTGACGGGTCTGCGGATGCAAGCGGCGTGGGCAAAGTGCGCTACTGGCGCGATACGGTGAAAATCAATGGCGCTGCCAAGTGAGACCTTTATTCGGACCGGGCGGCGCGAATTTGACGACCTGGTTCCTCTGGTTCGCTCGTTCCTCGCGCGCGACGTCATGGATCTGACGATTGACGGCCAGAGGATCCGCGGCTTTCGGACGCCGGATGCCCGCTCCATCTGGATCCGCGACCACGGCGACATGATGCGGGGATTCCGATACTTCGAATCGGATCTGCAAAGTGCCGTCCAGCACTTCGCCGACACGCAGTCAGCCAACGGCCGTATTTTCGACTACTTCACGACCTTTCCCGAAAAACTGCCGAGCGAGCGCGAGAACTGGACCAAGTACGTGCGGGTGCCGGTCGAAGCCGACGTCGAGTACCGCTTCGTGAAAGCGGCATGGCTGGCTTGGCAGGCATCCGGCGACGATAACTGGATTCGCCGGCTGCTCCCCAACATGGAGCATGCGCTGGGCTACATTATGAAGCACCCGTGGTACTGGGAACCGCAGGCCGGCCTCGTCAAGCGTGCGTACACGATCGACACCTGGGACTTCGCCTACACCGCCTGCCGCCACGAGTGGCTCCAATTCCAGATCAACGACGATACGTACTGGGGCATCATGCACGGCGACAACAGCGGCTATTACGAGGCATTCCGGATCATGGCTGCGCTTCAGCGGCGGCTTGGCGATCTGCAGAAAGCCTCCTGGTGGGACGCACAGGCCGCAGTGTTGCGCGAGCGCATGAATCAGATTTGCTGGAATGGACGCTTCTACACCCACTTTGTCAAACTGACGCCGGTGACCATCCCGGGAGTCAATGAAGCCGAGCAACTCAGCCTCAGCAACCCGATGGATATCAATCGGGGCGTGGCAGATCACGAGCAGGCGGCGTCAATCCTTCGCGAATACCAGCGGCGCGGTGCTGCCTGCAAGGCGTTTGCCGAATGGTTCTCGATCGATCCGGCGTTCCCGGACGGCGTGTTCGGCGACGATCGTCTGGTCCGCGGCGCTTACTGCAACGGTGGCATCATGCCGCTCGTAGGCGGTGAGCTTGCGCGCGCAGCCTTCGACCACGGCTTCGAAACCTATGGCGTGAACATCCTGAGACAGTACTTCCAGATGACATCCGAGAAAGGGGAAACCTATCTCTGGTACTTTCCTGACGGACGGCCCGCGAGCGTCGAGACGAGCACGAGCCCCGAGGCTTCGCCCACAGATGGCTGGGGCTCGAGCGCCATGCTTTGGGCGCTGATCGAGGGCTTGGCAGGCGTAGTGGATCTGGGCCGCACATTCGATAGGGTACGCTTGTCGCCACGCTGGGTCGCCGCGGATGTGGATGCGGCGGAGGTGTCTGTCGGCTACCCATCTTCCGGTCGCGGCATGCAGTACCAGTTCCGATCCGCTCCCGACAGCATCGACCTGCAGGTCACCACTGGAAAGGCGGATCTGCACTGCCACGTTCTGCTGCTGCCCGGCGCTGAACCTCTATCCGTCTTCCAGGATGGTGGCGCAATCGAATTCCGTCTGTCGCACGTCGAGCAGAGTCGCTACGTGGACTTCCGCGCGCACGTGGAACCTGAATCCCGCTTCGTGATCCGCTTGCGATAGGTGGAAAACCGCAGTCATTCTTTCCCCGGAACAGACATTCTTCGTCGGCAGGAGTTGTACAGAACGACACCACATCCGCGTCCCGTCAGGGACGCGACGAGAGTGTATACCTCCGCCGGGAGTCTCGTAGGGACGGCTGAGTCATTTCCAGACATAACCACTCTCGTCGTATTGGATCAGGAGTTTACCATTCGTATTCACCATGTCAGCCGTCCCTACGGGACTCGTTCTCGACCCGATGCCTAATCCCGGCACTGAAGTGCCGGGCTACTTTCACCTCGTCCCTACGGGACGCAAAGTGCCTGGCTATTTTCCCCGTGTCCCGATGGGGCGCAAAATGGCTAAACTCGAGAAGCCCTCGGGCCTCACAAATCATTGTTGCAGGATACCGGCAAGACTAGGCCCTACGCCGGAAATGGTCTTTCGCTTTCGGCCTTGCTTCTGACGCTCAGTATAAAAGGCAGGGGCCAAAAATTTAGGCGTTGGATACGCGGAATTGATATCCCGGGCAGCCGAATATCGAGCGGCCGACACCTGGAGTTTCTATGTTTCTCACGCGACCGCTGCGGAAGTGAAGGGGCCAAAAAACAAGGCGTCATCACTCACATAGATCCCGCAAGAGCCTTGTCATTGGATACGACATCCGATATAAAACCCTACGTGACATCCGTAAGAAAAGTCCGAGCTCAATCTCCAGAACGCCCGCATGGGAGTGCGAAGCAGCCCAAGCAAAAAGAAACGGGAAAAATCTCCTCTCGCAGCAGGAGCATCTGGTTTCTGCTTCCGATATTATTGCTCGCAACATTGTCGGCCTACTACCCGGCTTGGCACGGCCGCATTTTATGGGACGACGATGCTCACATTACACCGATTGGATTGCGCTCGGCGGATGGACTTTGGCGCATCTGGTTCGATCTGGGCGCGACCCAGCAATATTATCCTGTTGTCCATTCCGCCTTCTGGCTCCTGCATTGGCTCTTTGGTGACAACACGCTGGGCTACCACCTGCTCAACATAGTGTTTCACGCAGTGTCGGCATTCCTGATTGCCGTCATACTACGTCGACTTGCTGTGCCTGGAGCTTGGCTGGCCGCGGTGATCTTCGCACTGCATCCTGTCCATGTGGAATCCGTGGCCTGGATTTCCGAGATGAAAAACACGCTTTCGGGCGTGTTCTATCTGAGTGCAGCGCTGGCCTACCTGCAATTCGATAAGGACCGGCACAATCGGTTCTACGCCCTGGCGATAGTTCTTTTCGTTCTGGCATTGCTGAGCAAGTCGGTCACGGCCACGCTCCCGGCCGCGCTGTTAGTGGTGTTGTGGTGGCGACGGGGATGGTTGAGCGGGCGCCACGACGTACTGCCGCTCATGCCCTTTTTCGCGCTCGGCGTTGGGGGAGGGGGTCTTACCGCCTGGGTCGAGCGAACACTGGTCGGAGCCCAGGGTTCTGAGTTTCAGTTCACACTAATTGAACGAGGTCTTATCGCCGGGCGGGTAATCTGGTTCTATGTCAGCAAACTGCTTTGGCCGGCGAATCTAGTTTTCATATATCCGCGGTGGCAAGTGAGCCAGGGCGTTTGGTGGCAGTATCTCTATCCATTCGCTGCGGTTGCCCTTCTGGCAGGATTTTGGTTGCTACGGAAGCGCACTCGCGGACCATTGACGGCGATTCTGTTTTTCAGTGGAACACTGTTCCCGGCGATGGGATTCGTCAATGTGTGGCCGTTCGCTTTTTCGTTCGTGGCAGATCACTTTCAATACCTGGCCAGCATAGGGATTATCAGCCTGTTTTCTGCCGTATTGGCAAGCTTTGCGAAGCGAAGCAACCTGCAACGCAGACCGGCACAGGCAGCCACATTGCTTCTTGCGGGCATCCTGGGATTTCTAACGTGGAGCCAAAGTCGCCAATACGCTGACGCTGAGACTCTCTACCGCACCACAATCAGTAGCAATCCCTCATGCTGGATGGCTTACCTCAATTTGGGGGAGCTGAAGCTTCATGGCTCTGATACGACGGAAGAAGCCGTGGTGTACATAAATGAGGCCTTGCGGCTCAAACCGGACTCTGCTGGCGCACACAACGACCTCGGCGTTGCCTTGTGGACCTTAGGCCATATTGAGGAGGCTGTGACACAGTATAACGAAGCGCTTAGGCTCTGGCCCAACTTTGCTGAGGCCCAATTCAACCTGGGTGTGGCTTTCGAAGGGTTGGGCCGTTTCGAGGAGGCAGAGAAGCAATATCGGGAGGCTTTGAGAATCAAGCCGAACTTTCCTAAAGCGCAGAAGAACCTGGGCGACGTTTTACAGAACATGGGCCATGTCGAAGAGGCGGTGGCACATATTAACGAAGCACTGAGGTGGCGTCCAGATTACGCTGAGGCGCATAACAGTCTGGGCAATGCCCTGAAAAAGATGGGCCGCTTTCAGGAGTCGGTTACACAATACGACATGGCATTGCGGCTCAAGCCCGACTATGCCGATGCGCACACCAATATGGGCTTGGCCCTGCAAGGAATGGGCCGTCTCGATGACGCAGTAGTACAACACACCGAGGCACTGCGGCTCGAACCGGATCTTGGGGCGGCGCACTATAACTTGGCCAACGCGTTGGCGGTCCTGGGTCGTCTTCAGGATGCAGTGGCCCAATACAGAGACGCACTCAGGTGCGATTCGCGTTACGCGGAAGCTCACAACCAGTTGGGTGTTGCTCTCGAGGCTCTGGGCCAGGTGGACGAGGCAACAAAGGAATACAAAGAATCCCTGCGACTTAAGCCCCAGTCCGCCGATGCCCATAATAATCTCGGCCATGCATTACTCGGGACAGGCCATCTAGATCAGGCTATCGCTCACTTCGAGGAAGCTCTGCAACTTAAGCCAGATTACGCTCCTGCACACTTCAACCTCGGCAATATCCTGCAAGCTGCCGGGCATTTCAAGGAGGCGGTGGCGCAATACAAGGAAGCACTTGCACATGATCCAGACTCAGCTGAAACTCACAATAATCTGGCGATTGCGCTTGAGAGGCTGGGCTTTCCGGAGGAGGCGGAAACGCACCTCAAGGAGGCTCTGCGACTCAAGCCTGATTATGCCGAAGCCCGCGCCAACCTTGCTCGGATACAGACCCCTCACAAGACCCGCAAGTGATCCTTTCGACATCAGCAAATCATGGGACTGCTGGTGCCAATAAGCAAAATTAGGGTGAACCATCGAGAAGAGAATGACACCTCTGAGCGATTTACATCCGCGCAGCGGCGTGAAAAATGTATAAACTCCAGGTGCCGGCCTCGACAAGCGAGGCCGGCACGAAACGACAAGCTTCAGGAACGCAAAATGTCCGGCGCTTGCTGATGCTATCGATCTCCGCCAGTGCTGGCCGCGGTTGCACGGCCGGCGTTGAGATCGTTCCAGTTTAAAATAGCGTTGAAGACCAGGAAGAAACTGCCCTGAGTCTCAAAGCGCCAGAACGGACGAATGCCGAACATGACGACGTGCCCCTTGCCGAGCGGTGCGTCGACGAGCGCGGGCTTGCCTGTCAGGTTCTCGCCGCCAACCAACTCGCCGGAGAGAAGCAGATCGTTCGGATCGCTCGGGTAGGACAGCAGGACGCGAGGCGCATTGGTTGCAGCGGCTCCTCCAGCTCCGCCGCGGCCTCCGCCGCCACCAAAGCCGCCTCCACCGAATCCCCCGCCACCGGCAGCGCCTCGTCCGCCGCGGCCACCGGCAGCTGCTGTTGCGCTAGCCGGAGGAGCAGCGTCGAGCGTCGTCAGATGTGGAGGCGCGGCCATGGGCTGCAGGTTGCCACCGCCGACGCCGGCCGGCAACGCGCCGCGTCCACCACCGCCACCGCCACCACGTCCGCCGGCGCCACCGGCTGCCAGCACGAGATTCGGACCGCCTTTGTACATGACACCCAACGCATTCTGGTCGTAACCGTAGAGAATCGGACTGGTCTTGTCGCCGATCAGCGCCTTAATGACGGAGCCGGGCGCATACAGTCCTTGAGGTTGGTCAATCGATACGCCTGGCACCAGCCGGTACTCCGGAAATAGCGAGGCAGCTGCGCCCTCGGCAATTAGAACACCGCCTTCTTCCACGAAGGTCTCGAGAGCCTTAAGGCCGTCGCGGCCAAGGCCGCCGCGCCGGTCGCTCGTAGTATCAGGCGCCGTGCCGATATTCGGCGTAGCATCGGTTTTCAAGTACGGCTGAGGCGTGCCGCCTACCGGTATCTCACCGCCATCCACCTGAACCGGACCGTTCGGGTAGATGATCACGTCGTACTTCGCGCGCAGGTTGCCTTGACGCACGATGTTGTCGCCGAAGTATGTGTACGGCACTTTTAACTTGTCAAACACCATCCGAACCCATCCTTCGTCCTGCGTACTGGACCACGAGTGGATGTAGCCGATGCGCGGCACGTCCATATCGTGCATCGGCACATTGGGCGTCGAGTCCGTTGCCCAGGCCAACAGCCCGAAGTCGCGAATCTGCGGCTCGAGCGCAGCACGATTGGCGTTCGGAATGATGAATGCCCCCGGCCCGAAATGATGTCCGCCAAAGTCGAACTCCTTCTCGGCCGCCGACATCTTTACGTTGGCGTTGGCGAAGCGGAAGGTGACCAGCGTGTTGTCCGTATTGTGGTCTATGACGATCGTGCTGCCGGTGCCGGTAATCGTCCCGGCCGCCTTGAAGTCGGCAGTGGCCAGCGTCATCGGCTTGTCGAAAATGCTCTTGTCCTCGATGCGGTGCGCCTGGACGTTTCGAAGCAACGGCAACGACCAGCCTGTGTCGTCGTAAGGAGTAGGATTCTGCTCCGGATACCACTGCGTGCCGAGCATCATCTCAACCAGGCCGCCGTAGGGCTGGTCGAGCCGGATGATGTAGTCGCCGGTCGCCACCTGGACATTTCCGACCGTAAATGGCGAAGAAGCGATATCCACTTCAACAGCTTCTCGGCGGAAGTGATTCATCAGCTCAGCAGCCTCGACGCGCCGGTGCTGCTGCGCGGGAATTACGTAGGCATAGGGCGCTTGGGTCTTGCCCTTCTCGATCATCTGTTTGTTCTTGATGTAGTAGTTCTCGAGAAACATCTCATGGTTCTTCGCAACGGCGTTCATCGCGATGAGAATGGCCGACTCCTGCATGTTGATGTTCTCGCGTCCGCTCCACTGCACGCCTTCGGGCGGCACGGGGTTCGGCCGGTACCACTCCCGGCTCTGTCCCGCGCCGACACCGCCGCGGCCACGGCCGCCGGCTTGCGCTGCATCCGCCGGTGGCATGCCCGCAGGAGGTGCGCCGGCTGCAGGCGGAGCAGCTGCCCGTCCGCCGGCTGGAGCACCGCCGCCACCGCCGCCCCGACCAGCGGATCCATAGCTCTGTGTCTCGTAGAAGCGGCCGATGGAGTTGTGCATGACCCCAATCCAGAACATGTAGTTCGGGACCCAGCCGTCATAGTAGTCGTACGTCCACACGCCGGGCACGCCACGCTTGGTCATTTCCATGATTTCCGTCTGCGCAAGCCACCACCACTCGTTCACCTGGATTGGCGAGATGTTGGGATTGTACGGGCCTGTGCCTGTGGAAATGTAAAGCAGTGTCACCGACTCATGCAGGTCGTGAAGAACCTGCGGGTGCAGATCGAGAAACGACTTCAACATGTTTTGGCTCAAAGCGAGGCCCTTGCCGATGCTGTCGCGATTGTCGTCATGCGCCACGTAATGACCCCAATAGGTCATACCTGGCGAGGGCTGGCCGGCTTCTGTGGCGCGCTGATTGTCCACGTATCGGTCATGACCGTCGACTTCGCTCACCGGCGTGATGACAACGATGCTGTTGTTGCGGATCTGCTGAATGAACGGCGTTTCTTCCACCGCAAGGCGATATGCCAGTTCCATCAGCATCTCCGGACTGCCGGCTTCACTGGAGTGGATGCTGCCGCTCGCCCAGTAAATCGGCTTTCCGGTCTGAATGAGCGCCTTTGCCTGAGCATCGGTGAGCTTGCGCGGGTCGGAAAGCTGCGCGGTGATCTGCTTGTACTTGTCGAGATTCTTGATCGTGGCCTCATCGGAGATGGCGACCGCAACCATGGGCCGCCCTTCTTCGCTCTTCCCGATCTCCCACATCGTGACGCGGCCCGACGCCTTGGCGAGCGCATCGAGGTACGCATCAATGTCTTTGTTATAGGTCAGTTTGCTGTTCTCTCCCGGCACGTAGCCCAGGAATTTCAGCGGGGACGGCACCGTCGCCGAGAGCGGCATGTGATCGACCAGCTCGGTCAGAATCCGCTTGTCTGGCGTGCTGTCCAGAATCCGCTTCGTGTATTCGTCATCATTTTTCGGCGCCTGCGCCTGCGCTGCGGCGGGGCGCGCCTGCTTGGTCGCCTGAAACGCGTTGACGCCGATCGCCATAGCAAACGCGGCGCTGAATAACAGCGTCATTCTGAGCGTTCGCCTAAATATCTGCTTGGTCATAGCCTCCTCCGATTACTGAAGCCCTCGACCCGTCTGAATCAATTGAGTTGAGGAGCGAATCCGACAGATAGGGCACACGCGTTGGGACCAGGTACGCGAGTTCCCTTCCGACGGCCTAATTTCGGTGCTGACTCACCTAGCTTATAAGGAATTTTATCGTCCAACACAAGGTGAAAGAGATTCGCAGGCAATGGGAAGGACTTCTAACCCAGGAGATCGAAAATCGAGGCCAGGTTGCGTTTCCGCGCCAGCACCGGCCAGATGCGTGTGAATTTCGCCTCGATCTCCCTGCGGCGTTCATTCAAAAAAACAAAACTGAGCGGTGAATACAGTTCCATTTGCTGCAGATAATCGCCGGAATACAATTCCGCATTTTCAGCCATTGCGCGCAGCAGGAGCGTGATGCTGTTGCGACGGATCAAATCTCTCAATTCGAGGCTTTGCGGATCCGCAAAGCAGCCGTTTGATTCCAGCACGCCGTGCATAAAATGCCAAAGCCGGCTGGTGAGCCCGTCCAGAGTTTCATGGGAGGCGGTGGAGGTAAAAAGGGTCCAGTGTCCGGCCTTGCGATCGTCGCGCAGATCCTGAAGATCGTCCAGCAACTGGAGCATGACGCCAAATCCGAAAAAGAATTCGGCTTCGGCCCGGCGCAAACTGCCGGCCGCGAGCCAGCCGTCGGCAAGGACCGAGGAGCCTCCCTTTTCGATGCTGATTGCCAGGAGCTCCGGTGCGCCCGGAATAAACGACTTGTGCTGTTGGTTCAGGCTCTTGACCTGAGCCCCATGAATCGCCAGAAGGCTCGAGTAAACCGCGGGAAAGATGTCGCGCGGGTATTCTTCTTCAATCATCGCTACAAGCCTCCAGACCGCGGCCTCGTGCGCATCGCGTGCAACGAGCGGTTGGCCGGACAATCGCATTGCCAGCCGGCGGCAGGTGGTTTCTTTGGCTGCGCGAGACAAGCGCGGCTGATCGAGAGGGTTGTCTGTGTATGGATACAGCATGCTGTATGCGAAAATCGAGGGGGAGAGAGCGGGCCTCCGCCCGACAAATAACTGCAGGCAGTTCATCACCCAGACATTGCGCATCGCCTGCGCGAGCGCTCCGGCCTCGAGATGCGCATCAAATGCGCGTGCCTGGCGCGCAAATGCTTTTGTGGCTTCAAAATATTCGGGAGAGAAAATTATATCGAAATGCCTGTCCGGAAACCGGAAGGATTCCGTGCCGATGCGGCGGAAAGATTGGAACAAACGGGCGCGCCATCTCGTTTGCGCCTTCTCATTGTTCGGGTATTTCGGCAGTTCCCGTTCCATGGAACCGATCAGAGTGTCCGCGGCTTCCTCATTTTTTCGCTGCGCCGCAGCCGTATACGTCATCGCAGAGGAGGGAGTGTTCGTGGCGGCGCCGTGCCAGAGTTCCGTGTAACGCTCGACAAAGCGCTGAAGGTCCACTTCGAAGCCGTCAACGGGTCGGGATACATTCGCAGCGGCGCACACGAACCCCTCCTTTTCGTTCAGTTGAAACTATATACGAATCCAGGGTTTAGTTCGTTCGATTTCGAGTCGCAGCAGGGAGATTTGATATAGGGTATGCTTGAGTGAGGTCATCCAAAGGAGAAAACATGCACTACATCCTCTTCTACACGACAGGCGAGCATTACGTGGAGCGGCGAGCTCCGCACCGGGAGGCACATCTTGCCTACGCGCGAAGTGCTCATGAACGTGGCGAGTTGGTCATGGGTGGAGCCCTCGGAGAACCCGTCGACGGCGCGCTATTGATATTCAGGGGAGAGAATCCGGCGATCGCGGAGAGTTTTGCAAAAAGCGACCCCTATGTGAAAGCCGGCCTCATTACCGAATGGCGCGTGCGCCCCTGGTCTGTCGTCATAGGCGGCGAGCACGCCGCTCAGTAGTCAGACTTCGGATCTAACGGTGTCGAGTGTGTTTTCCCCACTATCATTCTTGCAGATGTAAAGGGAGAGCGAACCGGCATGAACTTACTCTGGCAGGACATTCGCTATGGCGCGCGCATGTTGCGGCAGCGTCCGGCGTTTACTCTGGTGGCGGCGGCAATCCTCGCACTGGGCTGCGGCGCCAATACCGCGATCTTTTCGATTCTAAACGCAGTGGTGTTGCGTCCCCTTCCCTATCGCAA
>Ga0187881_10002437_pt1 | contig 17514 bp, 13 predicted proteins | sample June2016WEW_19_1_2_FD_133017 | JGI IMG/M metagenome (GOLD analysis project Ga0187881, IMG submission 133017) | Peatland microbial communities from SPRUCE experiment site at the Marcell Experimental Forest, Minnesota, USA - June2016WEW_19_100 | ecosystem: Environmental > Terrestrial > Soil >...
CGCGCCACAGCGGCGTGGACCGCGCATATGTCGAACCTCACGTCAATGCCATCGCTCAGGGCACGGTCGATGAGGCGAAGAGCCGTCTCTGCAGTCCTCCAGGTCCGCGAGCCCACAAACATGAGGTGCGAGATCTGCAGCCTGACGCCGGTCTGCCGGGCGAGGTCCAGCAACTCTTGGAGGGCCGCGATATTCGAGGTCTGGCCGAATGTTTTCTGGGAGCTTCCCGGTGCCACGGCACAGACCGTCCGCGGACGAACTGCCAGAACCCTGCCACGGCGCCTGACCAGGAGCGCAACTTCCTTCAGCTCTTCCGTCCGCGCAAACAACCCAGGCGCGAGCTGCAATCCCACGGAAACGCCCCGGGCCCCCTGGTCCATTGCGATCTCCAGGAGACGGAGGAGCTCCTTGAACTCGTACGGATGAAGGGGTGACGGGTCCAGCCCCCGAATGGACGCGCGACTCGAGCTGTGACCGGCCAGCAGGGCGACGTTGTGGCTGGCACCCGACCCGCGCAGCCTCTCAACGAGCTCTTCCATGGTGTCCCACTGCAGGACGAGCTGCCCGTTGGAGAACGGGTTGTCGGCAACCTGCTCACGCCACCGCGTGCCCTCCCGAAACCCGGCCGGTGTCCAGCCGCAATTGCCGCCGATCACCGTCGTGATTCCCTGCGCCAGAAGGGGATACTTCTGATCGTCGTGCCCCTTAATGGGCAGCTGCCAGTCCAGGTGGGAATGGGCGTCGATGAACCCTGGGGCCACGACGCGCTCCGAGCAGTCGATCACCACCCCGGTGGTCCGAATGGCCCGGGCCGAGATTCTGTGGATGCGGCCGGCCCGGATGAGAAGGTTGCCCACGACGGGCTTGCCCCCTGTCCCGTCGACGATGAGGCCGCTTTTCAGCACAACGTCCTGGTTTTCCCGTCCGGCATCCCGTCTCATGCGTGTCCCCATCTATATCACACACCATGCAGAATTGACAGAGCGTTGAATAACATCCAAGGCAAGGTTAAGCTGTTTTCTCTCGGTAATCGCTTTCGCGGTTCACGTCATGAAAAAGCAGTGGCAGATAATTTTGTTTAGCGATGTAGGAATCCTCATCTTACTGGCATTGTTGCGGGTTTTATTGCAGGTTCTTACCAACGCACAATATGGTTTCTTCCGCGACGAACTGGTAACACTTGATGATGCAAGGCACCTGGCGTGGGGTTACGTGGCTTACCCTCCTTTGACCCCTTTCCTCGGCCGGGTAGGGCTGGACCTGTTTGGGATTTCCCTCAACGGCATACGCCTTTTTGCGGTGGCGGCCCAGGGCATCATTATGCTGCTGGCCGGATTGATGGTTCGCGCCATGGGAGGGAAGCGTTGGGCTCAGGTTCTGGCGGCTGTGGCGGTTGGCACCTCACCAGTTTCCATTGTTGATGGCACCATACTGCAGTATGGTGCGTTTGATTATCTGTGGTGGGTACTTGCCGCTTACTTTGTCATCCGGCTGCTGCAATCGGAAGACCCACGCTGGTGGCTCGGCATTGGCGCTGCCATAGGGCTCGGTCTATTGACAAAATATACGGTAGTATTTTTTGCCGCGGGGATTGTTCTTGGAGCGCTTCTGACGAAAAACCGCAGCTATTTTAAAAGTCCGTGGCTTTGGGGAGGTGTCGCGCTGGCGCTCTTGATCGCCTTTCCCAATCTGCTCTGGCAGATACAGCATAAGTTCATCTCACTGGCTTTTTTGAACAGCATCCATGCCCGCGATGTACGTCTGGGGCGTGCGGGAGGCTTTTTATTAGATCAGATCAAGTTCAACGGAAATCCGGTTACGATCATCCTGGTGCTGGCCGGAATCCATTTTTGTTTCCTTTCACCGGCCGGGCGGCGCTACCGGACTTTAGGGTGGATGTTCCTGGCCACCCTCGTGTTGTTTGTGGCAGCCAAAGGGCGTCCTTATTACCTGGCCCCGGCCTATCCCATGCTGACTGCGGCAGGAGCCTTGTGGGCGGAACAACGGCTGGCAGGATTGCCTGAAAGGAGTGGCCGCTTCCTGCGGGTGGTTGCCGGCAGCACGCTGGCAGCAGGCGCCGTGTGTGTCGTGGCGCTGACATTGCCTGTGGCGCCGGTCAATACTGCCCGGTGGCGAGTTATCAGTTCGCTGAATGAAAATCTGAAGGAGGAAATCGGCTGGCCGGAGATGGTGGAGACGGTAGCAAAAATCTATGCCAAGCTGCCGGATATAGAGAAATCCCAAGCGGGTATCCTGGCAAGTAATGGCGGCGAAGCCGGCGCCATCAGCCTGTATGGCCCGGCCTATGGGCTTCCGAGCGCCATCAGCGGATTTAATTCCTCCTGGGAGCGCAGCTACGGCAACCCGCCACCCCGGACGCTGATCGCAGTTGGCTTACCGGTTGACTTTCTGAAAGCGAACTTTGAGAGCTGCGAAGCCGCGGGCTACATCACCAACCGCTACAATATCCGAAACCAAGAGAGCACCGCTTACCCCGTGATTTACGTATGCCGGGGGATGCGGAAACCATGGCCTGAGTTTTGGAGGAATCTTCAGTGTTTCGGGTAAGTGGACAAATCTGAACGCGGCTTCGTTCGAAAGCTCCTTTTCCTTTCCCTTCCAATCTCCTATAATAGACCGAAATACAGCGTGGGGGACCATAGGAAGCAACAGTATGGTGTTTGTCGTCGGCGCCGTGGCCATCGATCTGGTTGCGGTCCGGGAGAGGTTCCTGGAGGGGACCTCCAATCCGTCCGACATCCGTCTGGGCCTGGGCGGCGTTGGCTACAGGATATTCAGCAATCTCGATGCTCCGCGGAAGTTCATCACAGCCCTCGCCGGCGACCCCATCTCCCGCTGGGCGCGCGAAGCCCTGGAAGCCGAGGGAGGGGTGGCCATCCAGCGGGTCAGGGATAAAGACGCAGGCCCGCCTCTGTACCTCGCTCTCATGGAGAGCGGGAGCCTCAAGGTGGCGGCTTCGGATTTCAGGATCGTCGAACAATCACTGTCGGTTTCATTTGCCGTAGAGCAGATCGGGGAGCCGGGACATCGTGATTTCCTCATCCTTGATGCAAACCTGTCGTTCTCGGTCCTCGCGGAGCTCGTCAGGAGATACTCTGCTCAGACCCGCGTGGTCTTCGAGCCTGTTTCCGTGGAGAAGGCTGCGCGCCATGCCCGGACCCTCAAGGACCTGTTCCTCCTGACCCCAACGGAGGAAGAGATGGCGGCGCTGACGGACGCCGATGTCCAGGACTATCGCCGGGCCCGGCGCATCGGCTGCCTGCTGGTCACTCTGGGGAGGCAAGGGTTGCGGCTGTATGATGACACGGGGGAGGAGGCCTTTGCGCCGGCCCGGGTGGTGGATACCCCCGACACAACGGGGGCAGGGGACCTCCTGCTGGCCTCCCTCGTCTCCCGCCTGCATGCGGGAGAGCCCATGCGCACCGCGGTGCGCTCCGCCATGCACGGGGTGGAGCAGCGGCTCCAGGCGGGAGACCTGCTGTGACGGACCTCCTGACTTTTTCTCCGGAGGTTGCTTCCGCGCTTGCCGACAAAAAGCCGGTCCTGGCCTTTGAGTCCACAATCATCAGCCATGGCATGCCGTATCCCCGCAACGCGGAGACTGCGCGTGAAGCGGAGCGGATTGCCCGGACTGCAGGAGCAGTGCCGGCTACCATTGCGGTCCTGGACGGCAGGATCGTTGTCGGTCTCACGGAGCCCCAGCTGGAAAGGCTGGCCACGGAAAAAGATGTTCTCAAAGTGTCGCGCCGCGACATGGCATGGGCGCTTGCTGCCCGCCGGATGGGGGCAACAACCGTCTCTGCGACGATGCTCGCCGCGCGGTTGGCCGGCATCAGCGTGTTCGCTACAGGGGGGATCGGCGGCGTCCATATGGGCGTGGAAGACACGTTCGACATCTCGGCAGACCTTACCGAGCTTGCCTCCACGTCCGTGATGGTGGTTTCAGCCGGGGCAAAGGCCATCCTCGACCTGCCCAGGACGCTCGAAGTGCTTGAGACTCTGGGGGTTCCGGTTGTCGGCTTCGGCGCAAGCGAGTTCCCCGCCTTTTATTCGCGGTCCAGCGGGCTGAACCTCAGCCTGAGAGTGGATACACCCGCTGAGGCCGCTTCCCTGCTCCAGGCGCAGCGCGCCCTTGGTCTTCCGCAGGGAATACTGGTTGCCAACCCGGTCCCGCAGGAGTGGGAGATTCCACGCAAGACCATGGAACGCTGGATTGATCAGGCGCTGCAGGACCTTTCGACGCGCGGCGTGACAGGGAAAGCAGTCACGCCCTTTCTCCTCTCCCGGATCGTGGAGCTCTCCGGAGGAAAGTCGCTGGAGACGAATGTGAAGCTCTTCCACAACAATGTCCGCCTGGGGAGCGCAATTGCGGTGGAGCTTTCCCGGATGCCGTGACAGGCAGGAGATTTGCGATGCAGAACCGCATCGAGGCCATAGACCAGTATCGGGGGATCGCGATCATCCTCATGGTCCTAGCAAATTACCTCTTCGACGTGACCACCATCCCCGGATGGCTGAAGCATGCACCGGACATCGGGCTGACTGTCATCGACCTGATCGCTCCGTTCTTCATCTTCGCGATCGGGCTCACCTACGGCGCCTCGTACCGGGCCAGAATTGAAAAGGACGGCCTTGGCCGGACCCTGGGGCACTTCCTGCGACGATGGCTTGCGCTGATCGGCATCGGGGCCATCATCTCCGCCGGAGAAGTCCTGGTGGGAAAGAACGCAAGCCCCATAAGCTGGGGAGTCCTGCAGGCGATAGGGGTTGCGGGGATTCTCACCCTCCTTGTCATTGGCGTGCCGCCGCTGTGGCGCGCGCTTATCGGGCTTGGCGTTCTTGCCGCATACCAGCTCCTGCTGAATGACCTCTGGCTTGCCACTGTGCTTCACTCGGAGCACGGCGGCTTGGAGGGAGCCGTGGCCTGGTCGGGCATGCTCATTCTTTCCACCGTAATAGCGGACGTGTGGAAGAAGAGCAGGGTGAGCGAGGTCGGAGTGGCCTGGCCGAGCGTGGTGGCTCTTGCCATGGGTCTTGTGCTGTCGATCGTCGCCCCCATCAGCAAGAACCGCGTTTCCGCGAGCTACGTGCTCGTCAGCCTGGGGGCCAGCGGTCTGCTCTTCGCCGCTGTCCTCCTGGTCTCCAACAGGCTGCGCCTCCGCCCTTCCTTTCTCAGGTGGTGGGGCATCAACCCGCTGCTCCTGTACATCATGCACTATCTGCTGCTTGCCCTGGTGGTCCTGCCCGACGCCTCCTGGTGGCACGTGCAGGCTTCCATCCCCCTTGTCGTTGCCCAGGCTGCCGTGATCATTGCCATTCTGAGCGTCGCGGCCTGGCTTCTTTCGCGACGGGAACGTCCTTTTTCGCTGTAGTCGCCTTGCGGCGGCTCAGGGCAACGTCCCGCTGTGCTTCCCCAGCCAGTCCAGGATGAGGTCCGCCACTTTCTCCCTGCCCAGGTCGTTGTGCAGCTCATGGTGCCCGCCCTCCCAGACCTTGAGCGTGACGTCACCCGTGAGGCCTTGACTGAACTGGATTGTCTTTTTCGGGTCAACATGACGATCCGCGGTTCCCTGCATGACCAGCAAAGGGAGAGGGAACGTTGTCTGCGATCGTATCCACTCTCCCGCGCGGAGCAGCTCCACTCCCATGCGGACGCTGATTCCCTCCTGGTACAGGGGATCTTTCTTTGTCAATTCGATGACTGCCGGATCCCCGGAAAGGCTCTCCCAGGGAACCTTCGTCGTAATAATGACGCTGGGAATGATTCGTGAAAGGAGCTTGCTGACAGCCACCTTGAACGGGGACACGGGCGTTCCGGGCGCCAGGAGGGGGCTCGTCGCAATGACCCCATGAAGGGACGGGGACCTTCGCAGCACGTAGTACAGCACCTGTTCTCCGCCGAGACTGTGGCCGTACAGGAAAAGCGGCACGCCGGGAAAACGCAGTCTGGTCTGGTCGATGTGGCGTTCGATGTCCTCCATCAAGACCTCGAAGGAAGAGGCATACAGTCGAGGTCCGCCCGTTCTGCCGTGGCCGCGCAGATCGTAGGCGTTGATGGCATATCCAGCGCCCGGTAGTCTCTCCACCAGGAGGGGGTAACGGCCGGAATGTTCTCCCAGCCCATGCACAAGGGCGATGACCGCTCTGGGTCTGGCATCCGGTGCCCACGACTGCGCGAACATCTCAAGGCCATCTTTTGCTTTCCAGGAGTATTCCTCATGCTTCATCTGAGCCCCCTTTTCCGCACGCCCCTGATTCTACTATGATCGGTCCTGATCTACCATGAGAAACATCATGACAGTTGCAGTCGAGGCGGCTCGCGAGGCAGGGGCATTCCTGCATGCAAACCACCGCAGCGCCCTCACCGTGGAGACGAAGGCAGATGAAAGCCTGGTGACGAATGTGGATCGCGAAGCGGAGCGGCTCATTATCTCAAGGATCCAGGCGATGTTTCCTGACCATGACATCATCGCAGAGGAGAGAGGGCATGCGTCGCGCGGCTCCGATCACTGCTGGATAATCGATCCCCTGGACGGCACGCACAACTACATCAGGGGGATGACGACCTATGGCGTGTCCATCGGCGTGCGCAAGGGACGGTCCTTCATCGCCGGCGTCATTGTCATGCCCGAGACTGATGAGACGTACACCGCCGAACAGGGGGCGGGCGCCTTCCGAAACGGGAGGCGCATTCACGTCTCGCACCGCTCCGATCTCTCAGCATGCACAGTGGCGTTCGACTCCGAGCTCCGCGTTGAGGCAGCCCGCAAGCTGCATGTGCTGGGCGAGCTGTGTCCGAGCATTTTCAACATCCGCATGAGCGGTTCGGCGGCGCGGAACCTCACCTACGTCGCAGAGGGAGTGGTGGACGGGGTGGTCGAGTTCTCCGACAAGCTCTGGGACTTTGCGGCCGGAGTCGTGATCGTTACGGAGGCCGGGGGACGAATGACCGGCCTGGACGGAGCTCCGCTGACTGACAGGGATGCCGCGTACGTTGCATCGAACGGGATCATTCATGATTCCCTTCTTCGGATCGCCGAGTCTGCATAAAGATGCGCGGCTTTCAAGTTTACAGACAGCGTCCAGGGGCTGTTTTTTCTTGCATTTGGGGATTCGCGGGACTAAAATGGGTGACCCACCAAAGGAGATGCTGAGATGCCGGAACTCAATCCATTCAAGATCGCCCAGAAACAACTGGACACTGCAGCGGCCACGCTCGGCCTTGATGAGCCCACGCATCAGCTCCTGCGCTGGCCTCAGCGCGAACTTCTCGTGACGCTCCCTGTCCGCATGGACGACGGCTCCATCCGGATATTTCACGGCTATCGGGTCCAGTACAACGGAGCGCGCGGTCCCACCAAGGGAGGCCTGCGCTGGCATCCCGATGAGACAATCGATACAGTGCGCGCCCTGTCTGCGTGGATGACCTGGAAGACGGCAGTCGTGGACCTTCCTCTGGGTGGAGGAAAAGGCGGCGTGACGTGCAACCCCAAGGAGCTTTCCACCGGGGAGAAAGAGAGGCTGGCCAGGGCATACATCAGGGCAGTGGGGCGGTTTCTTTCAGAGACGCAGGACGTCCCTGCTCCAGACGTATACACGACGCCCGAGATCATGGCCTGGATGATGGATGAGTATGAGACCGTCACCGGCCACCACGCTCCCGGGGTCATCACCGGCAAGCCAATCCCGTTAGGCGGATCCGCAGGACGCGGAGACGCAACTGCCCGCGGCGGCATCTACGTCACCCGCGAGGCCGCGAAGAAGCTCGGTGTCGACCTCACAGGTAAGGCCATGGCAGTCCAGGGATTCGGGAACGCCGGGCAGTTCGCCGCTCTCCTGGGGTCCGAGATCCTTGGCTTGAAAGTGGTTGCAGCCTCTGACTCCCAGGGAGGCGTGTACAACGCAAAAGGGATGGACCCCAAGGCCCTGGTGGACCACAAGCAGAAGACCGGAAGCCTCTCAGGGTTCCCGGGCGCTGAGAGCATCTCCAATGAGAAGCTGCTGGAGCTGGATGTGACTGTCCTTTTCCCGGCAGCGCTTGAGAACATGATAACGGACAAGAACGCGGACCGGATCAGGGCCAAGATCATCTGCGAGCTTGCCAACGGACCCACCACGCCGGAGGCGGACGCAGTATTGTGGAAGAACAAAGTGTTCGTCATTCCCGACTTCCTCGCGAACGCCGGCGGGGTCACTGTGTCCTATTTCGAGCAGGTGCAGAACGCGTACAACTACTACTGGAACCTTGAGCTCGTCTACGGCAGGCTGGATGAGAAGATGACCAAGGGGTTTGCGGACGTCTATGCGATGCATGAGCGGCACACGGTGAACATGCGCGAGGCGGCTTACCTTGTTTCGGTCAGCAGGGTGGCGGAGGCCTGTAAGCTTCGCGGCTGGGTGTGAGCGAGAACTTTCTCCCGGCCTCGCTGAGCCCCATCAAGGGCTACAGTCTCTACCAGAAGATCTCGCGGTTTCCCGAGCTTCTCCCGCAGATGAGGAGCGCGTTCCTGGAGGTCCTCCGGGAGCGCGGCGTCGTCACCGGGGAGCAGCTCGACGCCCTGGCGGCCCGGCAGATGAAAGCGGACGGGGTGGTAGACACGGAGGCAAACCGCGCGGAGTATCGCGACGCGCTGATCGACCTGCTGTTTGCGAACACCTTGAGCCCCGACGAGATGGAGAACCACGTCAACCTTGTCCGCAAGCGGGACAAGTGCCAGGAGCTGGGCCGGGTGGTGGCCAGCGAACACGCCACGTCACTGACCATCTGGCGGGCCTTGCGGGAGTTCTGCGACATCCCCAAAGGTGAGCTGTATATCTCCCGTGAGGACGCGGAGGGGATCCGCGTGTCCCTCCTCTCCTACTACATCTCGGGACAGCTGCCCTTCATCGGCATCGCGAAGAACCATGTGACCATCCGGGACATCGACACCATCCTGGGCAACACCATCGGCCACGTGAAATATCCTGGGAAGCTGGGTGGCAAGGCCGCGGGAATGATCGTGGCCCAGAAGATCCTTCTTCCCATCCTCAGCGAGCGTGACCCGGATTTCGAGAAACGCATCGCCGTGCCGGATACGTGGTACATCACCTCCGGGGTCTTCTCGGATTTCATCGACCGAAACCATTTCTACGACTTCCATACCCACAAGTACCGGGACCGTGAAGGGCTGGAGGAAGAGTACCAGAGGGTTGGAGGACTTTTCGAGAATGCCTCCTTCCCCGTGGACGTCATCGATGAGTTTCGAGCGCTGATCCGCCAGATCGGCGAGCACCCCATCATTGTGCGCTCTTCCAGCTACCTGGAGGACAACTTCGGCTTCGCCTTCTCGGGGAAATACCAGTCCATCTTTCTGGCCAACCAGGGGGATGAGGATACCCGGCTCAGCGCGTTCATCCGGGGAGTGAAGATCGTGCTTGCCAGCATGTACGGCCCGGATCCCATCATCTATCGCAGGGACCACGGACTTCTGGACTTCAACGAAAAAATGGCAATGATCGTACAGAAAGTCGTAGGCCGCAGGTTCGGCATCTGGTTCTTTCCCTTCGCGGCCGGCGTCATGTACTCCTGGAACTCATGGGCGTGGAACCCCAAGATCAAGAAGCGGGACGGTCTTGTGCGGCTTGTGTTCGGTCTGGGGACCCGGGCGGTGGACAGGGTGGGCGGCGATTACCCCAGGATGATCCCGCTCAGCCATCCCTGGATGAGGCCCGAGGTCACGGCGGACCAGATCCAGCGCTATTCCCAGAAGATGGTGGACGCCATCAACCTGCGCACCGGGGAGCTGGAAACGGTGGACTTCCGCACCCTGGCCGCCCAGACCAGCCACCCGGATCTGCATCTCGCCGTGTCGGTGAACGCGGACGGCCAGATGCGCGCGCCCCTGTCGCGGATGCAGGAGCTTCCCCCGTCGTCGCTGTGCCTCACTTTCGAAAACTTCATCACGAAATCCCCGTTCGTGTCCCTTGTGAAGAAAGTGCTTGCCACGGTCCAGGCGTCATACGGCAGGCCGGTGGACATGGGGTTCGCCTGGGACGAGGAGAAGCTCTACATTCTCCAGTGCCGCTCGCTGTCCATCAGGCGGGAGACAAAACGGGTGATTATTCCCGGCGGGGTCCCGGCCCGGGACAGGCTCTTCGTCACCAGCCAGGGGATCTCCAACGCGGCAGTCGAGAACATCGAGTACATCGTGTACGTCGACCCTCGGGCCTACGACCGCATTCCCACCATCGAGCTGAAGCACAGGATTGGAAGGGCGGTGGGCCAGCTCAACTACAGGCTGGCGGGCAAGCGCTACGCCCTCCTTGGCCCGGGGAGGTGGGGAAGCAATGACATCAATCTGGGTGTGCGGGTCACGTATTCCGACATCAACAACACCCGGCTCCTGGTGGAGATTGCGTTTGCCCGCGAGGGCTACACTCCGGAAGTCTCGTATGGCACGCATTTCTTCCAGGACCTGGTGGAAGCCGACATAGCCATGATGCCGCTGTACCCGGATGCGCCCGGATGCATGTTGGGGGAGGAGTTCCTCCTGGAGTCTGAGAACTCGCTGTCGAAGATGGGCACGTCCCTCGAGGACCTCGAGGATGTCATCCACGTGGTCCACGTTCCTTCTGCCCGGGGCGGAAGTATGCTTCATGTCTACCTGGACGAGGAGAAGCAGGAAGGGATAGGGATTTTCGGGCCCGTTATCGAGGCCGGCTGAAAACCGCCACCTGCCAGAACCCTCCGGCGATTCGACGCTGCAGCTGCAGGCCCCGGGACCTCACAACTGCCTCCACGCTTTCCCGGGAATGCACGTACGTCTTGAATCCGTTGGTCTGCCTGACCCATCTCAGGTTGAACGCCCAGTTGATGAGCCGCGAGAGCCATGAATCTTGGGGGTACACCAGGCCCATCAGGCCCCGGGTGCGCTCAGCCGCAAGCCCAAGGAGAGACTGCGCGTCATCGTAGCAGCAGACCACCCGGTCCAGCACCACGATGTCGGCCGCGGCAATACCGGGGGCCAGGTCCACGAAGTTGCCGTGGTGGTGAGTGACGTGGTTGTCAAGGTGGCGTCTGGCAGCCTCTTTTTTCGCGGCCCGCAGGAAAGCCTTGGAAGCCTCGACGTCCGTGGCGGCTCTGGCGCCGGCCTCGAGAAGCGCCAGGTGAACTGCTCCCACGCCGCCGCCGACCTCCAGGACAGTGCTGCCTTCCACTCCCCGGGCTGCCAGCTCCCGGATGAGAATGCGGGTGGTCCTTCGAGGTCCGCGCCTGTGAAAACGTTTCAGCTCGTCTTCGACGTGTTCGTCGTCGAACATGTCTTCGATTCCGACGCATTGTGAGCAGCTCATCTTGTGCTAGAATATGTCCTCCAGTAGGATTCGGTGTCAAAGGGGGGACGCCATTACAACTCAACAGTGGATTGCGCTCGGAATTTTTGTCCTCTCGTACGGTCTGATCATCTCGGAGAAAGTGAACCGAACCATCGTCGCCATCTTCGGCGCCGTGCTCGCCTTCATCTTCGTGCTCGGCCCGGGCAACCTTGTCCAATACGAGAACTGGGAGACCATCATCTTCGTGTTCGGGATGATGCTCATCATCGAGACCATGAGCCTCTCGGGGTTCTTTCGTTGGCTCGGGCTGCACAGCGCCCGGTGGGTGAAGTTGGACCCGCTTGCCCTTTTCATCCTTTTTCCCCTGCTGACCGGGTTTCTTTCAGCGTTCGTGGACAGCATCACGGTCATGCTTTTCATGTCCACCCTGACCCTCGAGGTGGCGGCCATCATCGGGATCAATCCGCTTCCGCTCATCCTTGCCGAAATCAGCGCGGCGAACATCGGCGGCTCTTCCACAATGGTCGGGGATCCGCCGAACGTCATCCTCGGGACGTATTTCGGGCTTTCGTTCATTGATTTCGTGAAGAACACAGGTCTGATCGCCTGGATCGGGTTCGTCGTCAACGATCTTTTCTTTATCTGGTTTTTCCGCAAGGAAATCTTCCCTGCCAGGAGAAAGCTCCGGGAAGAGCCCCAGCGGCTCCAGGCTCAGGTCGACTCTCTCGATCCCGCGAGGGCCGTCCAGGACAAGAGGCTCTTTGCCGTGGGGCTCATTGCCATCTTTTACGTTGTTGTCGCCCTGGTCTCACACAGTGTTACGCATCTCTCCGTCGCGGTCATTGCAATCACCGGCGCCGTCCTGGCCCTTCTCCTGGGCGGGAAGCACATGGGGAAGGTCGTGGCCAAGATCGATTACCCCACCATCGTCTTTTTCGCCGGCCTGTTCCTCATCGTCGGTGCAATGGAGCACGTCGGGCTCCTGACCATCGTGGCGATGAAGGTGAAAGATCTCTCCGGGGGAAATTTCTTTGTCGCGATTTCCATTATCCTCTGGGTGAGCGCTTTGGGGTCGTCCATTGTGGACAATGTCCCCTTTGCCGCCACCATGGCACCCATCCTCAAGCACCTGAGCGGGATGCCCGGGTTTTCGCTTCTGCCCCTTGTCTGGTCCGCGTCTCTCGGGACGGATATAGGCGGGAACGGAACTCCCATCGGGGCTTCGGCCAACGTCGTTGCGGTGGCCACCTACGAAAGGGAGACTGAGAAGAAGATCGGCTGGGGATACTACTGCAAGGTATCCTACCCCGCCATGATGATCGTTGTGCTAGTGTGCAATCTCCTGATGTATCTCTTTTACGCGCGCTGAGAACGAAAAGCGCCCGGCGACGAGCCGGGCGCTTCATGTGCCGGACTGCCGGCGCTATTTTTTGTCCGGAAGAGACATCATGCCGTCCCAGGTGGATACCTTGCCTTCCCTGGCTTCCTCTTCCGACCACCAGTGGGCCGTGACGCTCTTCAGCTCCGTGTAGAACCGCACTGCGTCCGTCCCCATGGTATGCAGGTCACCGAAGAATGAGTTCTTGTGGCCGGTGAAGCCGATCATGCCCAGTGGAACCGGAATTCCGACGTTGATCCCCACCATTCCGCCCTGGGTCCGGCGGGAGAACTCTCGGGCAAAGTAGCCGCTTTGCGTGTAGATCACCGAGCCGTTGGCGAACTCGTTCCCGTTCATGATAGCAAGTCCTTCCTCGAAATCCTTCACGCGCTTGACGCAGAGGACCGGGCCGAATATCTCTTTGTCTCCGATGGTCATCCCGGGCTTCACGTGGTCGAAGAGGGTGGGTCCCAGGTAGAAGCCTTTCTCGTAGCCTTTCACGCAGACCTTGCGTCCGTCCAGCACGAGCGTGGCCCCTTCCTCCACGCCCTTCTGGATCCAGTTGATTACCGACTGCCTGTGCTCTGCGTTGACCAGAGGTCCGAGCTGGCTGGTCTTCTCGTACGCCGGGCCGACTTTCAGCTCTTTCATTACTCTGGCCAGCGCGTCGACGAGCTTGTCAGCAATTGCATCCTCCACCACGACGACGGGAAGAGCCATGCACCTCTCACCGGCGCAGCCGCACGCCGAGTTCACTATTCCCCGCGCGGTCCTCTCCAGCGGCGCGTCGCGAAGCACTAGGGCGTGGTTCTTGGCCTCGGTGAGCGCCTGAACGCGCTTGCCGTTGGCAGCAGCGGTTGCGTAGATGTGCCTTCCAATGGAAGTGGAGCCCACGAACGTCACACCCTTGATATCGGGGTGGCGCAGGAGGATTTCCGCCTCGTTGCGGGAGCAGGTCACGAGGTTGATGACCCCCTTGGGAAGCCCTGCTTCCTCCCATAGCTCCATGATCCTCACTGCCGACTGTGGAACAAAGCTGGCAAGCTTCAGGACCAGGGTGTTGCCGGTAGCAATGCAGAGGGGTGCAACCCAGCCCATGGGAAGCATGGCCGGAAAGTTCCAGGGCACGATGCCGGCGAACACTCCCAGGGGCTCCATGTACTGCGTTGTGTCATGGCCGGCGGTTATGTTCATGAGGGCCGGGCCCTTCATGAGGTGCGGGATTCCGCAGGCAAACTCCACAAGCTCCGTCACTTTTCCAGCGTCGCCCAGGGCTTCGTCGAGGACCTTCCCATGCTCCTTTGCAACCAGGAGGGTCAGCTCGTCGATGTGCTTGTCCAGAAGGCTCTTCATGCGGAAGAGGACCTGCACCCGCCTGCTGGCAGGCATGTCCGACCAGGCGGGGAATGCAGCCTTCGCTGCCGCGATTGCTTCCTCCACCTCGGAGGAGGTGCACTGGGGGGCCTGGGCTATCACCTCCCCGGTCGAGGGGTCGTAGCAGTCCATATATTTCGCGGTTTTTGATTCTTTCCATCCACCAGCGTAATAGCGCAGCTTCTTGACGGTCTGGGTCTGAGGCATATTGATCTCCTTGTTTCGTTAATAATCAGCGGGAACTCCCCATGATACCACCGGCAGGGGGAGCCGTCAACGAAAAGCTTGTCCCACGTACGCATGCATAAACTTAAAAAAATTGAAAAAAAACTTGCATTCCCGGCCCGGCGGTTCTATCATGGTCGATCATTCAAATCTTGGCACAAGGGAGGAAGCTTTATGGCGGATGTTGTCGTTACATCAAAGGGTTACACCGAAAACCCGGATCTACTCCCCATCGCAAGAAGCAAGCAGAAGTACAACGGATGGACATGGACGTTGATGATGTTCTCAATGAACACCTGCATCCCCATGTTCTTCCTCGGCCCCATCGGCATGAGCCTGGGTCTGAACTTCTGGCAGGCGCTCTGGGGGTCGCTGATCGGCAACCTTGCAGCGGTGATCGTCATGTGGCTGAACGGAGTGGTGGGCGTGCGGCATGGCCTCAACTACCCGGCGCAGCTTCGCGCCTCATTTGGCTTCCGCGGCGCACATGTGCCGGTCATCCTGAGAGGGATTTCCGGACTCATGTGGTTCGGCATCGAGGCGTGGGCAGGGTCCCTCGCCATCACCATGATCATCGTCGCCATCACGGGCGTTCCCAAGGACATGGTGACTGCCGTTGCCATCAAGTACCTGATCATTTCCCTTGTCTTCTACCTTGGCTCGTTCGTTCTCGTCATGCTCTTCGGCCTCCAGGGAATCGGACAGATGGCAAACTGGGCCGGCCCCATCATGCTCATCTACTTCATCTGGCTGGTCATCTGGCTGGCAACCCGCTCTGAGTTCGCCGGAAACGCGGCCAAAATGTGGGTCAGCACAGCGGGCTACCTCAGCTTCCCATTCCTTGCGTACCTGGCCGTTCAGACGAACTGGTGGGCAACAGTTGCGCTGAACATCTCCGATATCTCCCGCGGCATCAACCCGGCGAAAAAGGGCGCCATGGGAATCGGCCTCTTCGTGGGAATCGTGCTCTGCCAGATTCTGGCTACGGGTCTTGGCTACGCCGCGGTAGTCCTGACCGGACAGATCCTGCCCCAGCAAATCATCGTCCAGTTCAGCCCTGGAATCATTCCTGCGCTGATCGGGCTCCTCTTTGCGTTCCTGGCGCCATGGTCCACCGACATGACGGCAAACTCCATCCCTCTGTTCAATATCCTGATGTCAACGTTCAGAATGCGGTGGAAAACGGCGGTCATCGTCGGGTCGGTCATCGCCTTCTTTGTGGTGCCGTGGTGGTCAGTGTCGACCGGCCAGGCGTACGTGGACTACATCCAGGCCTGGGCAGGCAACTACGGGATCCTCCTGGGACCGATTGCCGGTATCATGATTGCCAACTACTGGCTTATTAACAAGCAGAAGGTTGATGTCCAGGGTCTGTATACCAAGGGCTCGGGGAGCGCCTGGTTCAAAAACGGCTGGAGCCTTGCCGGCTTCGTCTCCCTGATAGGGACGTGGGTGGTGTGCTACGTGATTGCAGCCCTCATCCACCAGATAGCCTACGTGAACATCGGGAGCCTGAAGATCCCCTTCCCCGGCGGCGTGATCTGGTACTTCGCTGTCGTGGTGGCGCTGCTTCTGGAATGGCTGTTTGCAGGAGTCTTCCAGGAGGCCAGGCAACCCCAGCCCGCAACTCGCTAGCGCAGAAAAAAGCGCCGGGTCATCCCGGCGCTCTCTTTTTTCAGCAGCTTGCTGGCTACGGGGCGCCTACCGCACATCCATCCCACGCTACTGCGTGGGAGGCTCGGCGCCCCTTCGGCATCCATGCCTAGGGAAGCTGTTGTCCAATCTCCGTGTACAGCTCCGGCCGCCTGTCCCTGAAGAACTGCCAGCCGTCGCGGACCTCGCGGATTACATCCAGGTCCAAGTCAGCCACAACCACTTCGTCCTTGTCCTCGGAACCTTTCACCAGGATCTTGCCCCGGGGATCGACAAAGTAGCTTGAGCCGTAAAACTTGCCGAACTCCCATGGTTTTTCCAGACCCACCCTGTTGTTCGCCCCGATAAACACTCCGTTCGCCACCGCCTGGGCTGGCTGCTCCAGCTCCCACAGGTACTTCGACTTGCCCTCTGTTGTCGCCGAGGGGTTGAAGAGGATCTCAGCTCCTTTCAGGGCAAGGATTCGAGCGCATTCGGGGAAGTGCCGGTCGTAGCAGATATAGATCCCGATCTTCGCGTATGCGGTCTGAAAAACGGGAAAGGGTAAGGTCCCGGGTTTGAAGTAGAACTTTTCCCAGAACCCCGGATAGGTATGGGGGATATGCACCTTTCGCATCTTGCCGAGATATTTGCCGTCCGCGTCCAGCACTGCAGCGCAGTTGTAGTAGACGCCCTCCTGCTCCATCTCATACACGGGCAGGATCGTCACCATCCGGTATTTCTTTGCGAGCGGTGCCATCCGCTCCGTTATGGGGCCGGGCACAGGCTCGGCCGTGCGATACCACTTGATGTCCTGTTCTGCAGCGAAATAGGGACCGTGGAACAGCTCCTGCAGGCACAGGATCTGGACACCCTTCTTGCCCGCTTCCTCAACGAGGCCGATGTGCTTCTGGATCATTGCGTCCTTGATTTCCTGGAGCGACCCCTCGTGCCGGGGGTTGGAGGCCTGGATCAGTCCGCAGCGAATGACTCGGGGCATTGGTGATCTCCTTTTGCTCATTATAGAATGAAGGACTTTCCTCGGCAACATTTTTATTTACAAGTGCAACGGGAGATCGTATAATCAGGCAGTCCTGCGGGCAGTCAACACCAGATCGACTCCATGCGGCATGCGCAGCAGGGAGTTTCCCAGCCCGCCACGGACAGGAAAAAAATCCTTTTTCGAAGCGCATTAATTCACAGCTTGTCCTGGACGGGCAGAACTCTTTCCACAGGGCAGGCGATGAGATTCTTTTTTCAAGGAGGCTCCGCCGTGAGCAATGCTGAGCGCTTCGCAACGATGGGGAAGGGCCTCGATCTGGCGCAGGCCATGGCCGAGGCGGATCGGTGTCTCCTCTGCCATGATCCCCCCTGCTCAAAGGGATGTCCGGCAGAGACGGATCCGGGGACTTTCATCAGAAAGCTTCGACTCCGGAATGTCACGGGGGCAATCCGCACAGTCAAGTCGAACAATCCCCTGGGAGGGGCATGCGGCGTCCTGTGTCCAACGCCGCGGCTGTGCGAGAAAGAATGCAGCGCCACCGGGATCGCCCGGCCTGTCGAGATCGGAA
>Ga0187881_10002438_pt1 | contig 17512 bp, 17 predicted proteins | sample June2016WEW_19_1_2_FD_133017 | JGI IMG/M metagenome (GOLD analysis project Ga0187881, IMG submission 133017) | Peatland microbial communities from SPRUCE experiment site at the Marcell Experimental Forest, Minnesota, USA - June2016WEW_19_100 | ecosystem: Environmental > Terrestrial > Soil >...
CCACGGCCTCCCAGCAAATGGAAATGGTGGAGGGAGAGCCGCGGTGTCTTCCATCTTCTGCGGCGGCTGGAGCTCGGTCTCATCCTGGTATCTCCTTCCAACGGCGCGCCCCCGGTGGATGTGGTGTTCCAACCCAGGCCGCTTGCGCGCAGAAGGCGGGCGCCATCCCGCCGCGCCGTGCTTGCCGAGATCTCGGGAAGGACCTCGGACCTCAACACCGCGGGAAGCTCCCGGAGGAAGCTCGTCACCGCGTACCGCGAAAGCGCAATCCGCATTGGCTGCTGCCTCATGTCCCGCGGCGGGATGGCGCCCGCGCAGCTTCGCGCTCTGGGCACGGGGCCCAAGACGCAATCCATCCTCCACTACAATCCGTATGGTTGGTTCACACGGGTCCGCAAGGGCGTGTACGCGCTGAGCGCTCGCGGCAGGCGCGAGCTCAAGGAGTACCCGCAGCTCACCGCGCATTACCTGTCTCTCATGGATTGATTCCGCCCCGGTTTCGGCGGTATGCTTCCAGCAAGGGGGGACACCGTGGCTTTTCAACACGTGGAGGGGACTGACAAGGGAAAGATCCTTGTCTATTCCCTCAGCACCTGCATGTGGTGCCGCATGGCGAAAAACCTCCTGAAAGATCTCGGGGTCAGCTACGAGTACGTCGACGTTGATCTTCTGCCCGTGGAGGAAAAGGATGCCGTCAAGAAGGAGATCCGCACGTGGAACCCCGACGGCTCCTACCCCACAATCGTCATAAACGACAAGGACTGCGTGTCGGGCTTCGATGAGACGGAAATCAAGGAGAAGATCGGAGTGAAGGGCGGATGAGCACGGGAGAGCAAAACCCCGTCATCACTCCCCAGCAGGTGCAGCAGCTCTTCGAGCGCCTCACGAAGGAGGCGGAGAGCGCCGGTTATCACCTGAACCCGGACGTTGATTTCACCAAAGGGCTGGTTGAGGGGCTCCTGGTGAACGAGGCGCGCTACGGTTACTGGGCGTGCCCGTGCAGGCTCGCTTCCGGCTCCAAGGAGCAGGACCTCGACATCATCTGTCCGTGCGACTACCGGGACCCTGACCTCGACCAATACGACACCTGCTACTGCGCCCTGTACGTTTCCCAGGACGTGGTGGAGGGAAAGAAAAAGGCGACCAGGATTCCCGAGCGCAGACCCGAGGGGCCCAGACCCGAGGCGCGCAGGCCCGGAGGCCAAAAGCCCCAGGGCGCAACTGCATCCGCAGACCGCGGGGCTGGCGGCGCGGGAAGCGCGGAGCCCTCCGCGGCTGGCGCTGGCCTGCGGGAGGCGCTGGGGTTCCCGGTCTGGCGCTGTCGGGTCTGCGGCTACCTGTGCGCCCGGGACCAGCCCCCGGCGGTCTGCCCTATCTGCAGGGCCAAGAAAGAGCGCTTCGAGCGGTTCCTCTGAGAGCTGCCATTCACGGCGCAGCAAGGGACGGCAGATCCACCGGTGTTCCCTGGTCCTGCGAGATAAGGCCGGCGACCCGTCTTTGCGCCGCGCCAAGTGAGCCGGACCCCGCCATGCTCACCAGCTCCTGGAACCGTGTCTTGTCCGAGAGGCGAGAGAGAAAAGGGAAGGACTGGCGCAGGACCCAATAGCCCCATCCAGGATCCAGCTTGAAGCTCGGGGTTCGCGAGCTTCCTCGGGTTCCGCTCTCGAGGCTTCGAAGCCGGCGGTATTCCCTGTCGATCTCCGCGCTCACGCCACGACCCGCAATCCTGCGTACCACGTCCATGCGGACCAGCTCCATCTTCCTGTCCAGGTTGGTGCCGCTCCTGAAGCTGACCGGAACCGGGATGGAGACCAGGATCTCTCCGTCCTGCGTGAATCCGGTCATCCCTTCGGTATGGTAGCCCTTTTCCAGAGGGAGCACCGGTGCGGCCCGCGGCGAAACTCTCAGGCTCCTGTACCGCGCAAGCTGCTCGGCAACCCGGCGCACCTCTTCCTGGAGACCGGGGTGGCCCGGCTGTTCTGCGAGCCGGCGTTCGAGATCAGGCAGAAGCTCATTCTCCATGTAGTGGACGGCCTGCGAGAGGGGGAGGCGCATGGAAGGCGACGTGTATGTCACCTCTTCCCCCTCCTCGATCCCGTACGGAGGCTTCTGTGGCCTGAGCCGTATCATCACCGGGAAGAGGGAGAGGAGGATCCGCTGCAGGAAACGCGGGTAGCCCTCGATGTCCAGGGGAGGATAGCGATCGTCCTCACCCATGTACTTGCGGATGGAAGTGACGAGGGTCCGGGAAAGGATCCGCCTGCTGCGTTCACTGATCTCCAGTGGCTCCAGGAATGCGTCGCCGCCCTGGACAAGGAACTCCTCGAAAAGCCTCTTCACCTCGATAAAGGAGGCGCTCTCCTGGACGACTCCTTCCTGATCACGCGAGATGTTCTGCGACGTCAGGCCGTCCACCAGGCGGATTGCCATCGAGGCCCGTCTGCCGATTGCCGCAGCCAGCTCCTCGAAGCCTGCCCCGGCCCCAGGCCTGGCGGCTCTTTTCATCAGGGCAAGGCACAGGCGCAGCTTCACGCCGGCCAGGGTCAGGGTGAGATCGATGTCCTTGAGCCCAGAGAGCCGGGAGTCCAAGGCCTCCACCAGGCCCTCCAACCTGCCTTCCTCAGCGAGAAGCTCCTGGGCCTGATGCGCAAGGTCGCTCACGGGGCAAGTATATTACTTTCCGGGCCAGGCCTTCAGGGCTCTGCGGACGTCGACGAGCTGGCCGAGATGGTAGGAATTGTGATCCACGACCAGAAGAGCCTCGCGGAGCAGGGTCTGGCCGTCGCCGTGGGGGATCGGCGCAAGAAGGTCGTTCTTTGGATCCTGCACCAGCTTGATGACGGCCTCACGGTCTGAGCGGAACTTCTTCACCGTTTCATCCCAACCCGAGTCGGCAACGGGTGCCGCCGTGCCGGGCCAGTAGCCTTGCGGCCATTCGGGAGACTTGTGCGCGGGATCTCTCACGAACTCCAGGATGTCCCACTGCGCCATCCAGAGATGGTACAGGATGTGCCACGCCGTGTGGGGAAGTCCCGCAACGCTGCGGCCGGCGAGCTCCACCGGGAAGCCGTCCACGGCTTTTTCGAATGGAACGTGCGCTCCACGGCCTCTGAGCGAGTCCGCAAGCTGGTCGCGAAGCTTTCCTTCGTCCATGGCGTTTCCTCCTATCCCCTTCAATGTACTGCATCTGCTGTTCCAAGGCGCCCATTTCCTACTATAGTGAGGTCGAATGGAACGCAAGGACATCGCCGGACCGCGGCCGCTCAGGACTTTCGCGGCTCTCGCATATCCCAACTACCGTCTCTGGTTTGTCGGGCAGATGACCTCCCTTTTCGGGACCTGGATGCAGACCACGGCGCAAGGCTACCTTGTCTACGAGCTCACACACTCGGAGGCGTACCTGGGCTACGTTGGGTTCGCTTCGGGGGTCGCCACATGGGCGTTCACTCTCTACGGTGGCGCAGTTGCCGACAGGATGCCGCGGCGCAACCTCCTTGTGGTGACGCAGACCTTCGCCATGCTCCTGGCGTTCGTTTTGTCCCTTCTCACCTTCCTGCGCATCGTTGCCCCCTGGCACATCGTTGTCCTTGCGTTCTTCCTCGGCGTGGTAAATGCGTTCGACGCACCCGCCCGGCAGTCCTTCGTGCTGGAGATGGTGGACCGTCCCGTGCTTACCAACGCAATTGCGCTGAACTCCATGATGTTCAACACGGCCACGGCCATCGGACCGATGGTCGGCGGGCTCACATACTGGCTTTTCGGACCGGCCTGGTGCTTCGCCATCAACGGCCTTTCCTTCCTGGCCGTCATTGCCGCGCTCCTGGCCATGCGCCTTGCACCGTGGACACCGCCGGCCCGCAGGGGATCCACCTTCGGAGAGATCAGGGAAGGGTTCCGCGCCGTTGTTGCGGAGCGTCGGATCCTTGCCATCATCTGCCTGATGGCATCGATAAGCCTTTTCGGCATGTCGTTCGCAACCCTCGTCCCCGCCTGGGCGGTCCAGATCCTTCACGGGGACTCACGCATCAACGGCTTCCTCCAGTCTGCCCGCGGCATTGGGGCGCTGGGATCCGCGCTGTGGATCGCATCGATCGCCCATCGCCGCAGGAAAGGGCGGACCATAACGTTGGCCAGCTTCCTGTTCCCCGTGATGCTCTTCCTTTTTTCCCTGACCCGCGTCCTTCCCCTGTCCCTCCTTGCCATCCTTGGCGTGGGGGCCGCGAACATCATGGTGAACAACCTGGCGAACGCGCTGGTGCAGACCCTGACCCCGGATGCCGTGCGCGGCCGGGTCATGAGCATCTACATGCTGGCCTTCTTCGGCTTCATGCCGGTGGGAGCGCTGCTTGCAGGGTCTATCGCGACGGTCATCGGGGTTCCGACCACAATCGTGATCGGCGCCTCGGGCACGCTCCTGTGTGCCCTGGCCGTGGCGCTCCTCGTGCCCTCGGTGCGAAGGCTGGACTAGGATGCAGTGGCTCGTGCACGCCGTCGTCGCGTGGATGGACAAGCTGATGGCGGCGGCCCGCGACAACTACGGGGTCAACCCGGTTGTCTTCCTTGTCATCCTTTTCGGCGCGAGCCCCGTGTTCTACTTCTCCATCTACCGGATGGTGCGGGCCCTGGCGAAAAAGCACTTGAACGGCGTCACTCTCTGGAGCATGGTATTCCTGCTCTCCACCGCGGCTCCGTACCTGTACGTCCTGCTTGCCGGAAGGAATCTTCCCTGGTGGGTGTACATCATCATCGGGCTACTGCTGGCTCAGGGGGTCTGGTCGCTGGTGCGCAGGCTGAAGAAAAGGCCGCAGCCCGACAAGTCATAGGGGAGGGAGATTCGTATGACGCGATTTTCTCGCAGGATGGGTCTGGCGCGCAGATCTTTTGTGCGCGAGATCCTCAAAGTCACGGAGGATCCGTCCATCATCTCCTTTGCCGGCGGCCTGCCCAACCCGAGGTTCTTCCCCGTGCAGGAGCTTTCACGCGCCTCTGAGAAGACGCTGGCGGAAGCCGGCGCCGCGGCGCTGCAGTATGCAACCACGGAGGGGTTCCCGCCTCTTCGGGAATACATTGCCCGGCGTTACGGGCGTCGTGGAGTGCGCGTGTCTCCCGAAGACATCCTCATTACCAACGGATCGCAGCAGGGGCTGGACCTGGTCGGCAAGGCGCTGCTGGACCAGGGGGATGTCGCCCTGGTGGAGCGGCCTACGTACCTGGCCGCGATCCAGGCGTTCAGCCTTTTCGAGCCACGCTTTCATGCCCTGGAGCTGTGCGAGGACGGCGTCCGGGCAGAGCTGATTGCCACGGCGCTCAGAGAGCACAACCCGAAGGTTTTCTACGTCGTGCCGAACTTCCAGAACCCTTCCGGGATAACCTGGTCCGCGGCGCGGCGCCGGGAGGCGGCCTCCCTGATTGCCAAAAGCGACACCGTGCTGGTGGAAGACGACCCGTACGGAGAGCTGAGGTTCGCCGGGCAGGCTGTTGCGCCCATGGGACGGGAAGGGGACGGAACCCTGTCGCCCTGGGCCGTTCTCCTTGGCACTTTCTCCAAGACGGTGGCCCCCGGCCTCAGGCTGGGTTGGCTGTGTGCAGGGCATGAGATCATGGAGCGCCTCATCATTGCAAAGCAGGCCGCGGATCTTCACTCCAACGGGTTTGCGCAGCGGGTTCTGAATCGCTACCTTGCGGACAACGATGTGGATGGACACATCGCCCGCATCCGCGAAGCCTACGGACGGCAGCGGGACCTCATGGTGCACATGGTGGAGACGCTCTTTCCGGCAGAGGTGCGCTGCACAAGGCCGCTGGGCGGGATGTTCCTCTGGATGACGCTGCCTGAGGAGATATCGGCCATTGCGCTCCTTGAGGAGGCCATCAAAGAGAAGGTGGCGTTCGTGCCGGGCCAGGCCTTCTTCACCGATGACTGCGGCGCAAATACGATGAGGTTGAACTTCTCAAACGCGGATGAGCCAATGATCGAGGAGGGAATGAAGCGTCTGGCCCGGGTGTTCGCGGGCATGCGGACCCCTGGGAAGGGCCGCTAAGCTGAATCAGGTGAAAAAATCCCCGGTATGGGGAGCGGTCCAGTCGAGAATCAGCGGAGTCACGGCGACTTTTCTGTCTTTCACGAGCACATGCGCGTCTGTTCCCTCCGCGTAGCGCGACTCGTCAGTATACAGAGTCGCATCAGCCACCACGGCGTCATCTGACTGTCTGCCCATCCTGGTCAGATAATAGGGGCTGCGGTGGAGCCTGCATACCTTCCAGTCGGTCTGCCTGTCTGCGCCCATGGGAACGTCGATCTTCAGCAGGTCGAAGCCGGGAAACCCGCGTTTCTCGATGAAACGGCGGATGAAAAGAGAGAGAAAGAACTTCGCCGCGTTCCAGTCGATTGGAGCGTAGGTTCTGTGCCCGGTAATCTCTGTCTGCATGGAAACGGCTATGGCGGGAACTCCCCGTGCTGCGCATTCAAGAGCGGCTCCAACCGTTCCCGATGTGCTGATGTCGTACCCGATGTTCTCCCCGTAGTTGATCCCGGAAATGGCAAGGTCGATTTTCCTCTCTCTCAGGACCGTGGAGAACGCGTGCCGCACAACGAGCGCAGGGGTGCCCTCCAGGTGGAAGGCTGGGATCTTCTGGTCTCCCACGTTTATTTCGGTTATAGACAGCGGCGCCGTCCTGTCGCCTACGAGACTCCTTCCGGCGCCGGTCTTCTGGCTTGATGGTGCGGTGACCCAGACTCTGCCGAAATTCCGCGCTGCATCTACCGCAGCGATCAGGCCAGGCGAGAGGACGCCGTCGTCGTTCGTGCACAGGATTTCCATCATTTCCCCGGTTTCAGCGCATCGACTTCCAGGCGCACCATGCGGACAACTCCCTCTCCCTGAGGGCTCAGGGGGTGAACGGCAAGGTAGCGCTCCACAACCTCTGAGAGGAACTGCTGGCGGAGGTTTGCCGGGAGCCTTTCCGTATATGGCATCCACGTTGTGCGCAGCCATCCCAGGAGGCCTTCTCTGCCTTTCTGGCGCATATCTCGAGGGAGAAGCTCCACTCGCCTGGGCTCCAGGCCTGCTTCCGTCAGCCAGTGCCGGTATTCCTCAGGCCCGGAGAACGCCCAGGGGAACTCGAAATCACGGAAGAAAGACCGCCAGGCGTCTTTCTTCATTACCTGCGCGGCCGCGAAGAAGATCTCTTCCCCGTTCCCCCTGCCTCCCATCTGGAGAAGCAGTCGGCCTCCGGCTTTCAGGCTCCCAGCAACGCCGTGCAGCACGGCGCCATGATCCTTGACCCAGTGAAGGGCGGCGTTGGAGAAAACCACGTTGAAACCTTCCTTGAAGGAAAGGGCGCGGGCGTCCATGGTGAGGAAACGCACACCTGGAAACGCTGCGGCTGCTTTGCCGATCATGTCTTCCGAGCTGTCCACGCCGACCACCTCGCCGCGGGGGACGCGGCGCGCGAGCTCCGCGGTGACCTTGCCGTCCCCGCAGCCGATGTCCAGGATCCGTTCGTCTCCGCGGAGCGCAAGCTTTCCGATCAGCTCCAGAGCCCACTGAAACTGGGCGCTGGAGTTGCGCGCATACTGCTCCGCGTCCCAGCCGTATCCCTTTTCGGTCATCTCCTGATGCTCCCAAGGGCATCGACGAGCTTTGCAATCTCCTCCGGTGTGTTGTAGTGGACTGCGCCCACGCGCACCATGCCGCCCGAAGCCTCCAGGCCGAGGCGGGTTGTGACTTCCAGGGCATAGTAGTTCCCATCCGAAGCGCAGATCCCCTTCCTGTCCAGCTCCTCGCAGATGCGCCGGGGGTGCAAACCCTCCATGGTGAATGCGAATGTGGGCGCGCGCTCCCGCATCCGGGCAGGGTCCGTAATGCCGTGGATCCTCAAGCCCTTCACCGATGAGAGGCCGCTCAGCATCTCTCGCGCAAGCTGAGCCTCCCATTCCCTGATTTCGCACATGCCGGCCCGGATGGCCGAAGATCGATCAGAGGCCGCGATGTGCGGCGCGGGGCCGGGTCCGTGCCCGTGCCCGCCCAGGGAGGCGATGTACTCCACCGCTCCCATGGCGCCAGCGATGGATTCGAAGCTCTGCGTTCCCGTTTCCCACCTGTCCGGGGACGCGTCACCGGCAGGCCGCACCTTGTACGCGAAGAGGCGCTCCATCAAGTCATGCGTCCCGTACATGACGCCGATGTGCGGGCCGAAGAACTTGTATGCGGAGCAGATCAGGATGTCGCAGCCAAGGCTGGCAACGTCGATTGGACCGTGCGGGGCAAAGTGCACGGCATCCACGAAGCACAGCGCGCCCGCCGAGTGGGCGATCTGGACAGCGCGAGCGATGGGAGAAATGGTGCCCGTGGCATTGGAGGCGTACCCGACGGCAACGATCTTTGTGCGCGGACCGACCTGAGCCAGAAGGTCTTCCTCCCCCCAGGCGCAGTCAGCGGGGGCGAAGTCCACGTACCTCACCATGCATCCCCTGTCCCTGGCCGCGAGGACCCAGGGAGTAACGTTGGCGTCATGATCCAGCCGGGTGACCACGATCTCGTCTCCGGGGGAAAGCTCGCGGGCCAGGCTTCGGGAAATGTGCATGGTGAGGGAGGTCATGTTCTGGCCGAATGAGATCTCCTCCAGCCGTCGCGCCCCCAGGAAGTCGGCAAGGGCTCGCCGGGCTTCGACAACCATTGCGTCCGATTCCCGGCTGGATCGGAACACTCCGCCGTGGTTGGCATTTCTTGCAACGAGGTAGTCGTTCATCCGGTCCAGCGCCTCCCGGCAGATCTGCGTGCCTGCCGGGTTGTCGAAATGGATGACGCCGGACTGCAGGGCCGGAAAATGCGCGCGCGCAACTTTGGGATCAATCATGATATCTCCTTCCATCTCCGACAGGCCGTCCTGTGCCCCGGACTGACTTCAACCAACCCGGGCTCTGGCGCGAGCCTGCACTCCCTGGTGACAAAAATGCACCGCGGGTGGAACCTGCACCCCTGCGGGATGGCTGAAGCGGACGGGATTTCTCCGCGGATCGGCAGCTCCCGCATCTCTTTCACCCGGCCGGGAACCGGCTCGCATACGGCCTGGATCAACGCCCGGGTGTAGGGATGCGCCGGACGGTCCACGATATCGTCCGGCGTTCCGATCTCCACGATCCGGCCAAGGTACATGACGGCGAGCCTGTGTGTGAAGAACCTCGCCGTCGAGATGTCGTGCGTGATGTAGAGATAGCTGAGCCCCCGCGCCCTCTGCACCTCTTTCATCATGGAAAGGATTTCCGCGCGCGTGGACAGGTCGATCATGGAGACCGGCTCGTCTGCAACCAGAAGCGACGGGGAAAGGATGAGCGTGCGCGCCGTGGCCACCCGCTGTCTCTGTCCGCCGGAGAGCATGTGGGGAAACCTGTCCAGGTACTCCTCTGCCGGCTCAAGCTTCACTTCGGACAGGGCCCTGCGGACCATCTCCTCCTGCTCGGCGCGGGTCCTGCCGATGCGATGGATGGCAAGCGGCTCCCGAAGCACATCGCGGATCCGAAACCGCGGGTTCATCGAGGCATACGGGTCCTGGAAGATCATCTGCGCCCGCCGGCGAAACGCCGCGGTCTCCGCCCGCGAGGACTTTGCCATGTCCCTTCCTTCGAACCGGATTTCACCCCCGGTGGGCGAAAGGAGCCTGACCACGAGCCTGCCTGTGGTGGTCTTCCCGCAGCCGGATTCCCCGATAAGCCCCAGGATCTCTCCGCGGCGGATCTCGAAGCTGACTCCGTCCACGGCGCGCACCACCCGCCGCCCGCGCCGTGCTATGAAATGCATGGAGAGGTCTGTGACAGAAAGAACGGGCTCTTCCGGCATCAGCCGCATCTCCAGCAGGCAGCGAAGTGTCCCGGGGCCACTTCCCGAAGGGTTGGATCGTCGGTGCAGCGGTCGAACGCAAACGGACAGCGCGGACGGAACCTGCAGCCGGAGGGCGGCACCAGCAGGTCCGGAGGGTTGCCGGGAATGAAAGCAAGCTCGTTCACTTTCTCCCTGAGGCGCGGCGTGGCTTCGAGCAGCATCCGGGTGTAGGGATGGCACGCTCTGCCGCCGAAGATGATTTCGTTTGACGCTGTCTCCACGGCTCTTCCTGCGTACATCACCAGGATCCGGTCTGCCACATCCGCTTCCGTGGCAAGGTCGTGCGTGATGAAGATGAGAGAGAGGTCCAGCCGTCTCTTCAGCTCTTTCACCGTGTTGAGTATCTGGGCCTGCACGATGACATCGAGGGCCGTGGTCGGCTCGTCCAGCACCACGACCCGCGGCTCCAGGAAAAGCGCGGTTGCAATCACCACCCGCTGCTTCATGCCACCGGAAAGCTCGTGGGGGTAGCGGTTGATCACTTCCGGGGCAAGTCCGACCAGTTCCAGGTATCGCTCGATGATCCGCCGCGCCTCGGCCCGGGTTGTTCGTCTGTGATGCTGCAGCGTCTGGCTCATCTGCCTGCCCACCGTGTAGACTGGGGTCAGGCTGTTCATGGCGCCCTGGAAGACCATCGAGACTTTCTCCCACCGCACCTGCCGGCGCACCTCCTCGTCGCTGAGAGACAGGATGTCCGTCCCGTCGATGACAATCCTTCCCGCCACGATCCTCCCCGGAGGCGCCGGCATGGCCAGCATCGCCGTAGCGAGGCTCGTCTTGCCGCAGCCGGACTCCCCGACAAGCCCCAGGGTTTCCCCGCGCAGCAGCTCGAAGCTCACGCCGTCCACCGCGCGGACTGGGCCGCGCCGCGTGAAATAGTGCAGCGCGAGGTCCTGGACGACGACCACGGGATCTGCCATGCCTGCCATCCCTATCGCGTCCTCAACTTCGGGTGGAGGATCCTGTCCATCGCGAAGCCGATGAAGGAAAACGTCATGCCCATCAGGGCGATCATGAGCCCGGGCGGCGCGACCCACCACCACAATCCGCCCAGGACGGCGCCACCCGTGAACGCGTCATGAAGGATCTGGCCCCAGGTCACGATGGTTGCATCCCCGAGGCCCAGGAGGCTGACGGTGGATTCATACACAACGGCGCCGGGAACAGAGAGCGCCATTGATGCGAACGCGTACGGGATGAGCAGCGGGACCATGTGGCGGAAGATGAGCCGCGCGCTTCCCGCCCCGAGGGCGCGGGAGGCTTCGATGTAGGTCTCCTCCCTGATGGAAAGCGCCATCGCGTAGACCGTCTTCACGGGTCCTGTCCAGAAGAAGGCGGACATGATCACAATAAGAAACCAGATGCTCGGCTTAAAGACTGCGCTGATCACGATGAGAAGAGGAAGGACCGGCTGGTTGGAAAAGATCTCGAACACCCGCTGCATCAGCCAGTTGACGGGCCCGCCGAAATACGCTGCCGTGATCCCCCACACCACGCCGATGGCCACGGAGACGAACGCGGTCAGGAGCCCGATCAGAAGGGCCCACTTGATGCCGGCAATCACGCCGCTCCACAGGTCCCTCTTGGAGTTGTCCGTGCCCAGGAGGCCGCTCACCCGGCCCGTGACAAGGAGCATCGGGTTCGACACTTGCGCGCCCTCCGTGGTCAACACGGCGAGCAGGGTGACCTGGTAGCCGCCTTTGAGCGGCCGGGGCGCTGCAAGCATTCCCTGCCTGGCCTGGGAAAAGAGCACGGTGGTCGGACGGATACGGTCAACGTCCGCGCCAGTCATGGTTTCGGCGGATTCATACCCCTGGAGGAACCCCAGCGCGGCTTGCCCCGCGCTCTTGTCCACGGAGATGCGAATGTCGGTCCCACTGCCGGCGGAAACCTGCTCCTGGTCCAGGGTGATCTCCTGGCCGTCGGGACGGGTGAGCGTGAGGGCCACGGGTATCTCGCCCGATCCCGCAAACCGGACAACGAGGTCGCGGGGGGGAAGGTCGAAGCCGTAGTTGTATGTGAAGACACAGGTCACAAGCCGGGCGCTGTCCGACGTCTCCTGCCTGCTTTGGGACGGGGACAACAGAAGGGAGACTGCGGATTTCTGCCGCGCGAACGCGTTGGTCCACGCAGGCGGGGCGTTTGCGGGCTGCTCATCCCAATAGGTGATGTCATGCCATCGGGAGTCAGTCTGGGGAAATGTGATGAGGCGCCTTTCGAATACAGCGCCTGCCAGAAACAGGACCAGCATGAGGAAGCCGGCAATGCCCGCCGGCTCGCGGCCCAGGCTGGCAAAGAGGTCGCGCATCCACGGCCGGGCAGGAAGCCGATCGGGCGCAGGGTGAGCGCCGCTCATGGGGAAGCCCCGGTCTTTATCCGGGGATCCAGGAGCCCGTAGATGAGGTCCAGGAAGGCAAGTCCTGCGATGTACATGGCGGTGGTCACTGCAAGCAGACCGAGTGTCACGGCGGTGTCCCCCTGCTCGACGGAAATCCAGTACAGGTTCCCCATTCCCGGCCAGCTGAAGATCCCCTCGAAGATGATGTTGCCGAACACCGAAGACAGGAGGGAGAGGAGCGCGATGGTGGTGAGAGGCGGCGCCGCCGTCCTCATGGCATGGCCAAAGAGCACTGTCCGTTCGGTGAGCCCTCGGGCCCTGGCGGCGCTGATGTAATCCTCCTGGAGGATGCTCAGGACGATGTTGCGTGCCAGGAGAGCTACGCCCCAGAAGTTCACAAGGACAAGCGTGATGACTGGCAGGGCCATATGCCAGACCAGGTCGACCGCAGAGGAAAGTCCCTGCGGGGGCGGAAGGACGTGCATGCCACCGGACGGGAAGATTGGCAGCTTGTACGCCAGGAGCATGATGAAGATCATTGCCACCCACCACGTGGGAAGACCGTAGACCACCATGGTGACGATGGAAGCGGACCTGTCCAGCGTCCTGCCTGCCCTCTGCGCCTGCTTCAGGCCAAGCCAGACCCCCAGCAGCACCTGCAGCGCGATGGACGTCGTGAACAGGAGCACCGTGCGCGGAACGGTCTCCATGATGATGCGCCACACATTGCGCTCCCCCTGCGAGCTCTTGATCGTTATGGAATTGCCGAACTGGAAGGTCACCGTGTCCGCCGTCCGCCAGAGGACCCGGACCGGCATGGGCCGGTCCAGATGGGAGACGCGGTACAGGTAGGCCCGTCTTTCAGCAACGAACCTCTGCACCTGTTCCGCGGATGCGTTTCTGAGCCTTGCCGCTTCCGGCTGCAGGGACTCCTCGATTTGCGCGCGCACCGTCTTTTCCGCGGTGGCCGTAAAGAGGACGGAGAAGATGAACATCTCGATCACGAAGATGGCAAGGGCGTTCAGGACGCGTCGAACGGCGTATCGCAGGTACATCGGAGGCCTAGAACAGGACGATGGTGGACGACTCCACGGACGGGGTCTCCCCGTGGAGCTGCGACTCCGCGATGATGGTATAGGTGCCAGCGGAAAGGGTTTTTGTGTCCGGAGCCGGAATGATGACCGAATACTGCCCCGGCCGCACGAAAACTCCTTTGTACGTCTTGTCCTCGCCGGGGAGGACGAAGGTGAGCTTGACCCGCGCCGTTGCATCCCCTGGCGCAGCGGTCGTCTCGGGGTACTCGATTGTCGAAACTCTGATGGTGAGGCTCAAGGGCTTCCCGCGCAGGGCAAGCGGGGGCGGCGTGACCGCGTCTATCCTCGTCGTTGCCGTCCTGAAGTGCCTGTTCCAGTAACCGGCCTCGAAGGGATAGGACGGGTCACGGAAGGCTTTCAGCTCCACGAAGCTGGCGTTCGGATCCACGTTGTCGATGGAGAAGGGACCATTGTTGATGTACGCGTTGTGGTGCGCGTCCATCCAGGCGATTGCCGCCTTGTAACGCGCCACGCATTCCTGCGGCGTCGTGAACTGCCGGATGGAGGCGGGCACGTAGGAGGTGTCAATGAACTCCTGGAGCTTTGCCTTGATGTCCTCCAGGCACCGGGGGGCCAGGACGTCCACCTCCGTGTACGCGGGGTCGGAGGAGAAGCTCCACGCGGTTCCCGACTTTCCCCCCTCTGCTACCATCTTTGCCAGAGCCTCAATGATTTCCCAGGAGCAGTTCACCTGCTGGCCCGAGGCACTCACCGACGTGTACAGTGCTCCGGATGCCCCGATGCGGTCCGGGTCCATGTGGTTGAAGTTGTAATAGACAGTGATGCTCTTGTCCGGGTTCATGACGATCCCCTTGAGAATATCCTGCCCGGGCCGCATGACGCTTTCATATCCGGCGTCGTAGTATCGATCCTTGTCCCCGACCTTCGTGATCCATTTCCAGATGAAGGCCTGCGCGTACAGCACGTCCGCTGTCCCCATGGGAATTCCGGTGTGCCAGTTTCCCCACTTGTAGTCATACGTGGCCCTGCTGAATGAGGTGACCCCCGGTCCGACCTGCACCCACGCTGCTTCCCGGGGGTCATATACGATGGCGTCCGCGGGAACCGGAATCTGTCCTTCCAAGGCAGGATCGCCATTGTCCCCTGTGCCCATTTTCACTTTTGTCAGAACGTCGCGCCAGCTCGCGCGAAGCGGTGCATCCTCCGCGGTGTTGGGTGTCACGAAGGTCGCCTTGTCCACCGTGGGGGCGGAAATGAACAGGCTGTACATGTCCTTGAATCCGTCCACCCCGACGGGATCCCACGCGCTTGCGAAAAGCGATCCGCGAGCGGACAGCTGGGTGACGCGCAGGACCTTCTCCCCGGATTTTTCCGGTTTCACGTCCGCGGTCACGAGCGACCACGGGTCCAGGCCGTCTCCCAGTCCATACACCATGCGTCGCAGGAACCGCGCCTTGTTTGCGGTGTACAGCTGGGACTGGCAGGAGATCTGGATTCGGGTGGCCTCCTTCAAGCCGAGCTCGGTTGCCTGAAGGATTGCGTCCCAGTAGTCGCGCGCGTCCTTGAACTGGCCGTTCTGGATCCTGCGGGTGAGGGAGTCGATCTGGTCGTTCTTGTAGCGCCAGAAATGCGGGTTGGTCCCGCCGGCCTGGTAGCCCTGCCAGGGCGCATACCACTGCGAGACGATGTTGTCCCAGTACTGTCGGGTCTCCCCCGCGCCCCATCCTTCGGTGTAGATGTTCCATTCATAGCGGGCCGGATCCGCGTTGTATGCCACCTCGACGCACTTGGCCCTGTCCCACTCCAGCCTCTCCACCCGGATGCCCGCTTTTTCGATCTGGTTCGCGATATAGCGGCCTTCTTTCAAGCGGCCGTTCGGCTCGTCCACCCGGAAGAGGAACTTCACCGACAGATCCGAGCCGTTCCACTGCCAGTACTTTTCCCCTTTGACAAGCCTTCCCTGGAGGGCTGGAAGCTCCGATGCTTTCTGCAGCGCCGCGGTTATGTCCAGGATGGCTTTTTTCTCGTTCCCGCCCGGCGTCATTCCGAGCCTTACGGGGATGAGGTTGTAGCGGTACGTGCCGGGCTGGCCGGGGGTTGCCATTGTGAACATCGGGCCGCCCGCGCCTCCCAGGATCTCGTCCACGATATACTTCCTGTTGATGAGGAAGTTGAGGGCGTAACGCACCTCCCTGATGGCAAAGGGATTGAAGGAGTCCTTGCCGTCCACGGTCACCGTGTACGGCCCCGCGTCCGGGATGGGGTTGAGCATGAGGGACCAGCTGCCGGAAGGGACGTTATACACGTCGAGCTTCCTCTGCGTTTCAGCCGGGAGTGACCTGAACGTGTTGCCCTGGACGGGATACATGAAGACATCCGTCCTGCCCTCCGCAACGTCCTTCAGCGCGATGTCTTCCTGCATCCGCACGTCGAACAGGACCCTGTCGACGATGGGCCCTTTCTTCTGCTCTTGCGCCGACAGGACTGAAGCCGCGCTGATCAACAGAATGAAGATCGCAGAGAACCGCATCCGCATTAATGTGAGTATATTAAGGATCGATGAGGCATACAACGAATACAGCTGTTCCGACGTCGGTTGCACAGTCCATTCACCCGCAAACCATGCTGGGTCCCGTCACCATCCGGGTGGCAGATGTGTCTCGCTCCCTGCGCTTCTACAAGGAGGCCCTCGGGTTCCAGCCCGTCAGTGATGCTGCCGGTCTGCCCGCGCTGGGCGTGCCCGGCGCCGAGGGCGCGGACTTTCCCATCGTCGTGCTGAAGGAGACCCCTGAGGCCGGCCCGGCTCGCCATGCATCGGGCCTCTATCACTTCGCGATCCTCGTGCCCAGCCGCCCCGCCCTCGGGAGGGCCCTGCGCCTGCTGGCGCGCGCGGAGGTTCCGATCGGCCAGGCCGACCACCTTGTCAGCGAAGCCCTGTATCTCTCGGACCCCGACGGAAACGGCATTGAGATCTACCGTGACAGGCCGCGCGACCAGTGGAAATGGGACAACGGCACGGTGCAGATGGCCACTGAGCCTCTGGACCTTGAGGATCTGCTTCGGGAAGCCGAGAGTGAGCCCGGGGCGTCGGGTCAGCTGACCTCCGGCACGCGCATCGGTCACGTCCACCTGCAGGTCTCCGACGTTCAGAAGGCGGTCCGGTTCTATCATGGCATCCTCGGCTTTGACATTGTTGCCACATGGCAGGGGGCTGCTTTCGTGAGCGCGGGCGGCTACCACCATCACCTGGGGCTGAACAGCTGGAGCTCACGCGGCGCTCCTCCGGCCCCTCCGGGCTCCTCGGGGCTGGAGTCGTTTGTCATCAAGGTGCCGACCACGGAGGAACAGTCGCGCCTTGCCGGACGGCTGCAGGACGCCGGAGTGGGAGTGAGCGAATCCGGCGGTGCGCTGCGCGCCCGGGATCCCTGGAACATAGGGTTGGAGGTAACTGTATGAAAATCGCGGTATTCGGAATAACGGGGCGGATCGGGAGCCGCATCGCCCAGGAAGCGCTCTCCCGAGGGCACGAAGTGACAGGCATCGCGCGTGATCCCACAAAGGTGAATCTCTCCCATCCGAAGCTGCGCGTGACCCAGGGAGACGCGACCGACCCCGCCTCTGTTGCCGCAACGATGTCGGGTCATGATGTGACGGTGAGCGCAGTCGGGCCCGACATGCAGAAGGGCGTCGGGACACTGCTGGTGGATGCGGCGCATTCGCTCATCGAGGGAGCGAAGCGCGCCCGGGCCGGGAGGCTGGTGATCGTGGGCGGGGCCGGCAGCCTGGAAGTTGCTCCCGGAGTGAAGCTCATGGATTCCCTGCAATTCCCTGCTGACTGGAAACCGATTGCCAGGTCACACGCTGATGCGCTGGACGCCTATCGCAGAGAGAAGTCGCTGGAATGGACGTATCTGTCACCAGCAGCCATGATCGAACCTGGCAAGCGCACCGGCTCGTACCGCACGGGAGATGAGAAGCTTTTGAGCGACGCGCAGGGAAACAGCAGGATCAGCATGGAAGATTTCGCCGTTGCGCTTCTGGACGAGGTGGAGAAGCCACGCCACACGCGAAAGCGCTTTACTGTGGCCAACTGAGAAAGGATCGAGTGCGATATGAACAGGGCATTTCTGATTGCAGCAAGCCTGATTTTCGCTGTCTTTTCTGCGGGATATCTCGCAGCCGAATGCACCGCCACGCAGGGAGAGACGCTTGACGCAAACTATAAACCGGAAGCTCCC
>Ga0187881_10002444_pt1 | contig 17489 bp, 14 predicted proteins | sample June2016WEW_19_1_2_FD_133017 | JGI IMG/M metagenome (GOLD analysis project Ga0187881, IMG submission 133017) | Peatland microbial communities from SPRUCE experiment site at the Marcell Experimental Forest, Minnesota, USA - June2016WEW_19_100 | ecosystem: Environmental > Terrestrial > Soil >...
CTGGCCGGTGTCGCGCTCTTGGCGGCGGCTTGCAGCCGAGAAGACGCTCGCTCAGGCTGTGCTGCCGCTGATGTGATCGGCTTCGGCGACCGACCTGACGGGCCATCTTTGCCCGTAGCTAGTCGTTGGCGATGCCCAGATGCGACTGGCTTGTCAGCGCCGCAGATGACATAGAGTTCCCATTGCCTTGAAGAGCCGAGACACTACCCAGCGGAGCCGTCGTGGCCTCATTGCCGGCATGGTCGAGTTGGGTATCGCCGTGGCCCTGGTTGCCGGCGGTTGCTGGGCCGTCCTCCTCATCCCGGGCAGCTCGGGACCATCGACGATGCCGTCGAGCGCCAGCTTGGCGGAGGCAGCGACTCCGGGCATCACTCCGACTACCAGCCCGAGCCCTAGTCCGGCGATCACCGCGCCACCCGAGAGCGCGTCGTCGGACCCCAGCCTGCCGCTGGCCGCGAGCTTCCCCGTAGTCAACAGCTGCGACCCGGCTTCGGTCCCCGGCGCAATACCAGTGGCGGCACCGGCGAGCGGCACAGACAGCTCCTTCACCCTGCACGTGCCGATCCTGATGTACCACCGGATCGTGCCCCTTGCCGAGGCTGGCGACTCGATTGCCGGGCTGGTCGTCTCGCCTCAGACATTCGCCGCCCAGCTCGACGCCCTCGAGGGGGCCGGCTGGCACACGATCACGATGGGGCAGCTCGCGAACGACCTGCAGGCCCGCGTCAAGCCGTCGCCCAAGACATTCGTGATCACCATCGACGACGGCTGGAACGATGGCTACACGTATGCGCTCCCCATCCTCCAGCAGCATGGCTTCGTGGCGACGTATTTCGTCATCGCCAGCCGGATCGACGTGCCGAGCTTCCTGTCGTCGGCGCAACTTCGGGCGCTCGTGGCTGCCGGTGACGAGATCGGCGATCACACCATGGACCACGTCAGTCTGTCCAGACAAGGAGCGGCGAAGCTGACCTACGAGATAGACGCTGCGGCTGCCAGGATCGCCCAAGTCACAGGGGTCTGGCCCGAGTCCCTGGCCTATCCATCGGGCGGCGTGGACAACCAGGCCGCCGCTGCTGTCGCTGCTTGTCAGGAGCTGCGGATCGCGGTGATCGAGGAGCCGCTGGTGAGCGTGCAGCCTACCGCGGGCCAAACGCCTCTGATCGAGGTCGAACTCGTCGCTAACGAGACGTGGGCCAACCGCTTCGTCGTCCCACGAATCCGGGTGTCGCCCTCCACCACGCCGGCTGACCTGCTGGCTGTGGCGAGTAGCTGCGCAGGTGTCAGTGGGTAACTCGTAGCTCGACGCCGAGGTTCCGTGGTGCGTCTGCTCTCGACACGACGGAGTCATAGCGACCGCTCATGGAGGCAGAGCGTTTCGCGCCGCTCCTGCTGGCACTAGGGTAGGGGGCGACCGCCACGGGGAACTCGCGGTATCCGTCGAGTTCGATCGTGGAGGGTTTCGAGGTTGATGTGCTGGGCCTCCACTGGCCGAGCCAGGACAACAGCCGGTGGAGCGAAAGCTTCGACCTTGTCAAGGCGGCGATCTGCCGCGCCGCTCGTTCACGGCCCAAGTTCCCCGGGGTCGGGGTCATCCTCGAAGCCGGACGGATCGTGGCCGTTCCGACGTTTGGTGCCGACCGCGGGCCCGAAGGAGTTGGTCAACGCCTCGTCCTTGCCGGGCTCTATGAGCTTGGCCGCGGCAGCGGCGACACTAATCAGGATCCTCTCCCGAGCGATGGAGTTCTCTAGACCGAGGGCATCAGTGACAGCGATGTCGAGAAGCCGGCGGATGCCAGCGACGGTGTCGAGACCTTCTAGGGAATAGATCTCCGTGATGGCCTTCTCGCGCCGGCGGTGTAGACCCCCGATGCGGCGGCTCTCGGCTACCTCGTGGGCCTTGGCGGGGTCGTGGAACTGGCAGAAGGTGCCGCCGACTAACGGTGCGGCCCCGCAAAGGTGGCCATCGGGCATGGTGAAGGAGCAGCGGCGTCGGGCTACCATCGGGCGCCTCCATCTGCCGGCGCATCTGGATCGTCGGCGGGGATGACGCCCTCGAGCCGCTCCGCACCCTCGCCGCTGAACCGTTCCCAGCGGGCGAGGACCACATCGGCATAGATCGGGTCGAGTTCGATCCCGGCGCAGATCCGGCCGGTTCTCTCGCAGGCGACCAGGGTGCTACCCGAGCCGAGGAAAGGATCGAGCACCAGGTCGCCTGTTCTGCTGCTGTTGGAGATCGCGCGCTCCATTAAGGAGAGCGGCTTCATAGTCGGATGGAGCGGCGCCTCCGCCGGGCGAGCGATCTGCCAGACGTCGGCCTGGTCACGATCGCCACACCAGATATGGCCTGTACCTTCGCGCCAGCCATACCAGATGGGCTCATAGGCTCGCTGGTAGTCGGCTCGTCCGAGGACGAAGCGATCCTTGGCCCAGATGAGCGTGTCGCTCCAGTGGCCGCCTTCTTCGGCGAGAACCCGCGAGAGGAGTGGTAGCTCCTTGGAGCTCATGCAGATGTAGATGGCTCCGTCGGCCGACGAGAGCAATGTTTGAGCCCAGGCCCGGACGAACGTCTCCCAGGAGATTGGATCGAGGGAGTCGTTGGCGATGCGCCGGCGCCGGGCGCCTCGCCCCTGACCGCCGTGGTCGCCATACGAGACGTTGTAAGGGGGATCGGTGAAGACCATGCCGGCGCGCCTGCCGCCGAGAACCCGCTCGAGGTCTTGGGACCGGGTGGCATCCCCGACGAGGAGGCGATGCTCACCCAGAGCCCAAAGATCGCCCGGCTTCGTGCGGGGGACGCGCGTAGCTTCCGCGAGAGCTTCGTCTAGATCGAAGATCTCGATCCGCTCGCGCTTTTCTCGGGCGTCGAGGTTCCGGAGCAGATCGCGAACTTCATCGTCCCGGAAGCCCGAAAGGCTCAGGTCGATGCCCGGGCTTGACTGCAGGTCGGCCAGCAGACGAGCGAGGAGCTGGTCGTCCCAGGACCCAGAGATCCGATTGAGGGCGAGGCCCAGCAAGTGGGCTTGCTCGATCGACAGATCGAGCCAGATAACGGGGACGCTGGTGAGGCCGAGCCGCCGGGCTGCCACGAGCCGCTGGTGGCCGCCGATGACCGTGGCATCCTGCCGGCGCGCCAGCACCGGCTGGACGAAGCCGAACTGGCGCAGGCTTCGTTCTAGGGAGTCCAGCTCGGACTCACCGATACGCCTCGGATTGGCCGGATCGGGGCGAAGAGAATCGATCGCGACCTGTTCGACCGTGGGGGAGGGGAGCGCCACTGCGCGGGGGGAGCTTCGCAGCTCGAGCCGACCGGAGTTCTCTGTTAGGTCGGCTGCGCCTGGAATGCTCGACGCCGGGCCCGCGCTCGCCGGGTCGGCGAGGGAGCGGAGGTTATCGGGATCTGGACCTGAGAAGTTACATCTGGGACAAGGGGTGCCGCTCGTGGAGAGGGCGTCGATTGGTGGAGAGGTGGTCGCCGCGTGGCCCCGCGACGTATGGATGGGTTTCTGGATTTCGCCCAGTAAGTATCCTTTCTGCGGGGGTATCTGAACCCGCTGGGTTAAGTCTATCAGGCGGCCATGTGCCTCGCGGCGAGGCCCTCGATTTGCACTGCGTGGCCCACCACGCCGGGTCACGACGGGGCGGCGATGTCGGCATCGATTGCGCCGGGGCCGCTGTCAACTAGCCATGAGGCCCGCGCGTGTGAGGGCGGCGGCCGCTCGCTCGCCGAGGGCCTCGGGAGTCTGCCGGGCATAGCGTCGGGTCGTCATCGTGGAGGAGTGGCCCAGATACCGGGAAACCTCTTCGAGAGGCATCCCGTTATTGACCAGGAGGGTTGCTGTGGCATGGCGGATGCGATGAGATCCGAAACAACGAAGGCTCCCCCCGCCGGCGTGGTAGCGGCGGGTGAGCATCAGCGAGAGGGCATTCATCGTGAGGGGCCGCGGCTCAGCAGCTCGTCCGGAGAGGAAGAGCCAGCCCGGATCAGCGCCCGGCTCGTCACGACGTTCCCGGCGGGATGTTCCTAGCAGAGCCGGCCGGCCCCGCTGCAGGTAGGCTAGCAGAGCGGTTGCGGTCCCCGGCTGAAGGGCGACCTCCAGTGTCTTGCCGCCCTTGGCTCGCCGAAAGCGTATGACCGCCCGCTCGAAGTCGACGTCGCCGTCCCGCAGGAGCCGGACGCTCGAATTGCGGGCCGCTGTGGTCACCAGGATGGAGACGATGGCCCGGTCGCGCAGATCGAGGGGTTGATCACCTGCGCACCCACGTTCGAGAGCCCGCAGATCGTCGAGCGTGGCGCTCTTGGTCGGCGTCTCTTCGGTTGGAAGCAGGGGGTTGAGGGAGGCTCGCCGGCGTGATCGCCGGAAGGGGTTGACGGCGAGGAGGCCCTCGTCGACCAGCCAGATCGCAAGAGAGCGCAGCGGTCTCATGTAAGCGTTCACGCTATTCGCTGAAAGCGTCTGGACGGGCCCGACACGTAAGGAACGCGCACGGGCATTCGGCGCTCCCCGCCAGACACCTGAGACCTTCGGTCGGGAGCGAAGATCGGCCACGTAGTCGGCGAGGGTGCGAAAGTCGAGCGACCCCATCGTGGCCGGCAACCCGTGGGCCTCGAGCCAATCAATGAAGCGCGCGAAGTCGTCGCGATGCTTGCGTCTCGTCACGAGGGCCCAGGCCGACCCGAACGTGGCCGTGTACTCGGCGATGAGCGGGCGGAGGGCGAGGCGCGGGAGATGATCTGGCGCCGAGGGCCGTCCGAAGGTGGTCGCACCAGGCGGGGCTTTGCGGGCACTCGCCGTCCACCCCTGTGCTCCAAGCCGCTTGCGACGCAGCGGTCGTCGCCCAGGACTTAGACCGGGCTCGACGGCCGTGCTCGCACGCGCTATCATGTCGTTATATTACGTCAGTTTGACGTTTGCAGCAACCATCGGCGAGGTTCGATCGTGCCCAGAAAGGATCGCGATATGCCACCAGACGATGAGTTCCGTGACCACCTCCGCGCCGTTCTCGACCGCTCCGGTCTCTCGATGCGGGCCCTGAGCGCCGCCATGGGCCGCGATCCCGGCTATGTGGCGGCGCTCCTGGATCCCTCCCGGCCATCTCGGGCGCGGCCCACCCCGGCCGATCTGCTCCGGGCGTCGGATTCGACCGACGTCCCTTTTGTCGAGCTGCTCGAGCTCTTGTGGGGGATCAACCGCTCGAGGCTCGCGGGCGAACTTGGGTATCTCGGAGCCGCCGGTTCGGGCGAGGGCAGCCTCGATCGCCTCTCGGAGAGTGAGCGAGGCTCGGTGGTGGACTACATCGCCTTCCTGACCGCGCGGCACTCCGGACGGGCGCGCCGGCGCCGGGCCGAGCGCTCGGAGACCTGACCGGCGATCGCTCCCCAGCGGGGAGCCAGGTGCAATTAGGTGGCGGCGGAGACCACCATCGACCACCTTTGCTGGTCTGCGCGGGTTGGTGATCGAGCACCACCCGGCCCGATGGCGGCTTGCAAGACGCCGCGGCCGCCGGCCGATCTGGGGTCCCGATCAGTGTTGAAAGTGTTGAAATTCGGGGGTGCCGGTGAACCGAGGAGCTGCCCCCGTGCGCACAAAAGGACCTTTGGTTTAGGGGTTTGGGTGGCCCGGCGAGGAGGAGGCGGCGCCTGTCACGCTTCGCTTGGGAAGCAGACACTCTGCCATGCTGAGTTACTCCCGCTCGGAGCAGGAAGAGTTCAGCTACCGGCTCGATGTGCATGACCGGTTCAGCGATCTAACACATCATGGTGCCGGCTCGACGCCATGACATAATCGCTGCGATGCGCGCCTTCATCTTCGACCTCGACGGAACCCTGGTCGACACCGTCTACGCACACGTGGTGGCCTGGCAGCAGGCGCTCGAAGAAGCCGGCTTCGTCGTTGACGGCTGGCGCATCCACCGCCGCATCGGCATGAGCGGCGGGCTCTTCACCCGTGCGCTCTCGCGAGAGATCGGCCGGCCGCTCTCGACGGAAGAGCAGGAGCGGCTGCAGCGCCGGCACAGCGAGATCTACCTCGAGCTGCTTCCCGCGCGGCGGCCCCTGCCGGGCGCACAGGACCTTCTTCGGGCGCTCTACCGGGGCGGCGTGCCGTTCGGCATCGCCACCTCCGGGCTGCACCCGGAAATCGACGCCTCTCTCGACGTCCTGGGCGTGCCCGCCGACGTGATCGTCCTCGATCGCGGCGACGTCCTGCGCGCCAAGCCCGAGCCGGACCTATTCCTGGCCTGCCAGGAGCGGATGGGTGTGCGGCGCGAGGACTGCTACGTAGTCGGAGACGCGGTCTGGGACCTGCTCGCCGCCCGCCGGGCCGGAATGCTGAGCGTCGGTCTCCTGAGCGGCGGCTACGGCGAGGACGAGCTGACCCGGGCCGGGGCATTCCGCGTCTACCGGGACACGCAGGACCTGTTCGACTCGCTCGACGAGCTGGGGGTCACGCTGCCCGGCTGAGACCGACGTTCGCGCGATCGTAGGCGCGGTGGTGCGCGCCGGGACCGTCCGCCCCTGGGCCGTCCGCCCGCGCCCCGGCCGGACGCAGCATCGCCCTCTTCGGACCCGGGACGGACCCCGAGAGCGGGTCCTCGATGGCGGTCGAGTCCTAAACCGGACGGCCCCTCTATTTTCAGGCTGGGCTCAGCTGGGCACCTGAGAGTAGGACGAAACCGAACGGGCCCGTGCCACCACTTTGGGGCGTCCCGGCCATGTTGGCCCGATGTGAACCGCGGAGGCGACAACCGACAACCTGTTGTAGTCCGGACCGCGGGCGCGCACGAATTCGGCGGCGGGTCCGGAGAAGCGCGAGGAAAGAATGGCATTCGCATCGTCACGTTTTGTGCGTGTAGGCGCCGCTCTCCTGCTCAGCCTGGGCATGACGGTCGGGCTGGCTTCCACAGTGGTCGCTGGGCCACCTGCCACGATCAGCGTGAGCGCCGGCAACGGCCAGTCCGCCTATGCCGGTACGGCGGTCGCCATCGCGCCGAGCGTCCTCGTCGAGGACGCGTCGAGCGCCCCGGTCTCCGGCGTGAGCGTCACCTTCGCCGTCGCCACCGGCGGCGGTTCCCTCACCGGCGCCACAACCACGACCAACAGCTCAGGCATCGCGACCGTCGGGAGCTGGACCCTCGGCACCGCGGCCGGCCCGAACACCCTTACGGCGACGAGCGCCGGCCTGACCGGCTCTCCGGCGACCTTCACTGCGACCGGCACTCCCGGCACAGCCACGAAGCTCCAGGTCCTGTTCCCTGGCCAGACTGCGGCCCCGGGCACCACCCTCGGCTACACGGGCTCGCCTGCGTGCTCCGTCGGCGTCATGTGCTATCCGGTCACCGTCAACGTGGTCGACCTCTACTGGAACGTCGTGACCACCGAATCAGCCAGCTCGGTCAAGCTCGCTAGCTCAACCGACAGCCTGTTCAGCTCCAATTCCCCCCAGCCCGAAGCTGGCGGCGTTTCGACCTTCGCCGCGATTTTCGGTACCGTCGGCAACCAGACTGTGACCGCAACCGACACTACCCACAGCCTTAGCGGCACTGGGGTTGTCGCTGTCAGTGCCGCCCTTGGCTCGCTCGTGGTGACGGCGCCGTCGAGCGCGGCGGCCGGCGCCCCCTTCAACGTGACTGTTACTGCCTACGGCACCAACAGCGCCGTCCTCACCAGCTACCGCGGCACCGTCCACTTCACCAGCACTGACATCGCCGCCGGTGTGGTTCTGCCGGTAAACTACGCGTTCACCTCCGTCGACAACGGCGCCCACGTCTTCAGCGTGACCCTCCAGACCGCGGGCTCGCAGACGGTGACTGCGACCGACCTCGCCTCCTCCATCTACGACGCTTCGTCGGCCATCTTCGTCACCACGGCCTCCACGTACTACCCGCTGGCCACTCCGGCGCGCGTCCTCGACACCCGTATCAACCAGGGCATAACCGGCAAGCTGTCGGCGAACACGCCGGCCAGCTTCCAGGTTTGGGGCAACGGTGGCGTGCCCTCGGGCGCGTCGGCCGTAACCGGCAACGTGACGGTGGTCAACGAGACAAACGGCTGGGCCGTCTACCTTGGGCCGGTCTCCACCTCGTCCCCGTCGACCTCCAATATCAACTTCACGGCGGGCCAGATCATCGGCAACGGCGGGACCGTCCCCTTGACTTCGACCGGCTACCTATACGCGACCTACATGTCCACGGCCGGTAATACGACGGATCTCGTCTTCGACATCACCGGTTACTACATGCCGAACACGGCCGGCGCCACATACCACCCGCTCGCCACTCCGTGGCGCGCGCTCGACACGCGCAATGGGACCGGCCTCTCGGCCAAACTCACCGCGAATGCGCCGGTCTCCTTCCAAGTGACGGGTGTCGGAAGCATCGTGCCCTCCAACGCCACCGCCGTCACGGGTAACGTGACCGTGGTCAACGAGACGGCCGGCTGGGCTGTGTACCTTGGACCGGTCTATACGGCGTACCCGACGACCTCGACGATCAATTTCACGGCGGGTCAGATCACGGGCAACGGCCTGACCGTCGCCCTGAACACCTCTGGCACCCTTTACGCCACGTACATGTCCACGTCCGGTAACACCACCGACCTCGTCTTCGACGTGACCGGCTACTACACGCCCGATACGACCGGCGCCAGGTACGTTCCCATCACTCCGACGCGCCTGCTCGATACCCGAATCAACCTGGGCATAATCGGCAAGCTGTCGGCGAACACGCCGGCAACCTTGCAGGTTACCGGAGGCGTCGTGCCCTCCGTCGCCAACGCCGTCACGGGCAACGTGACCGTCGTCAATGAGACGGCCGGCTGGGCGGTCTTCCTCGGACCGGCCTACTCGGCCACCCCGGCGACCTCGACGATCAACTTCACGACGGGCCAGGTCAAGGGCAACGGTCTGACCGTCGGCCTCGCCTCCGGCGGATACCTTTATCCCACCTACATGTCCACCTCCGGTAACACGACCGATCTCGTCTTCGACGTGACCGGATACTTCGTGCACTAGCCCCAGCAGCGCCTCCTCGTGGGGCGCACAACCTGAAACGACAAGAGGCGCCGCGAACGCGGCGCCTCTTAGTTTGCGCGGCGGATGCCGGCCGGCTCTCAGGATCGGGCGCGCCCGAGGGTCGGCTTCACCTCGGTCACGACCCGGGTCAAGCCCGGCGAGCCGCCAGCAGCGCGAGCCGCACCGCCCCGGCGGCGCCGCCCGTCCAGGCCGGCCCGTGCCCGGGCAGGACCAGCCTCGCATCGATCCACTCGATCCGCGAAAGGCTCGCCAGCGCCAGGTCGGGGTCGGCCGTGAACGGCGCGATCCGCGGCCCGGCTCGGCCGGTGGTTACTGCGTACGTGCAGAGCGCATCTCCGACGAACAGCGCGTCGTGGCCGGCGAAATAGAGAACCGCGCTGCCGGGAGTGTGCCCCGGGACGAGCGTAACCCGAGGCGAGCCGGGGACGTCGAGCGTGGCACCGTCGCCGTACGTGGCTACCTCGCCCAGGGGCGTGGTCCGCCTGCCGTGCCGCAGAGCCCACCAGGTGAACTTGAGCATCGGGAGCGGTCGCGTCGGGCCGCTGCCACTCGACGGGTTCGGCACCTCGCCGCGTGCCAGGGCCGCGTCCAGCTCGTGAATTCGAACAGGCCAGCCCCGTTCGGTTCGGCCCCGCTCTGCGAAGCCGATATGGTCGCTGTGTCCGTGAGTCAGCACGATCGATCGGACGTCGTCGAGTGTTCGGCCCATCGCGGCCAGCTCGGCCGGGAGGTCGTTCCACAGCCCCGACAAGCCGGCGTCCACGATCGTGATCTCTCCCCCGTCCTCGACGAGGTAGGCGTTGACGATGCTGTTGCCGCCGATGCGGCGGATTCGCGGCGCGATCTCCATGCTCCACCTCTGCCCCCGGATCGATGCCCGGGTCCCCAAGGCACTCTAGTCCCTCGGCTCAAGGGGCCGTTCTCGGACGCCCTCGATCGGCCCTGCCGAACCGGCGCGCATGGGGACGAGCGCCACGGACCGGCAGCGAGGTTATCTGTGTTTGCTATCGTGGCAGCGATGGATCGCCTCGCGCAGGACTCGCCGTCCCCGACCGCCGTTTCGGCCGCGCCGATCACCGCCTGGTGGCTCGGCCGGACTCAGTATCGCGATGCCTGGGACCTGCAGCACCGCCTCGTCGCGGCGCGGGCGGCCGGGCTGATCGGAGACCAGCTCATCCTCCTCGAGCACGAGCCGGTCCTGACGCTCGGCCGCCACAGCGACCCATCGCACGTGCTGGCGAGCGCCGCGGACCTTGCGGCACGCCGGATCGAGTTGGTCGAGACCGAGCGCGGCGGCGAGGTCACGTACCACGGTCCCGGCCAGCTGACCGCATACCCGATCGTGAGGCTGGCGGATCGAGGGTTCCTCGTTCGACCGCTGGTTCGGGCGCTCGAGGCCGCCCTTGTCGGGACCTGCGATGCGCTCGGCGTCGCGGCCGAACCCAAAGCCGGATACCCGGGCTGCTGGTGCGGCGACGGAACGCGCAAGATCGGGGCCATCGGCGTCCGCATCGAGCACGGCGTGAGCTACCACGGCATCGCCCTGAACGTCACGGTCCGGCTCACCGACTTCGAGTTGATCGACGCCTGCGGCCTGCCGGGGCTGCGGTCGACGTCGATCGCGCGGGAGCTCGGCGAAGCGCTCGAGCCCTCGACGGAGTCCGTGGCTCGTGCCGCGGCGGCGTTCGCGGCCGCCCTGGCGGAGGCGCTTGGAGCCCTGCTCGTCGTCCCCCGGCCGCTCGGGGATCCGGCCGCGGCTCGGGCCAGGATCGAGGCGATCCTGGCGGTGTGCGAACCCGCCGCTGCCGATCCCGGTGGTCTCTGATGCCAGCCGGGCTCTTCGAGCTGCGCCGCGACGACATCACCGGCTGGTGGGTCGCGACGGTCGTCGACCGCCAGTTCCAGCGCGGCCGTTTCGCCGTGGCGGCGGGGCTCGTCGACGACGGGGCAACCTGCCAGAACTGCACCCAGCCGCCCGGGGACGGCATTCGAGTGCGCACCCTCAAGGATTACGCCTTCCACGTCGTCGGGACGCAGGACGAGGCCCGCGAAATGGAGCGCAGCCTGGCCCAGGTCGCGATGTCGCAGTCGAGGGCTTCCGGCAGCTGGCGGACGATCGTGGCCCCACCGGGCGAGCATCGGCCGATCCAGGCCGTCGGCTCCGAAATGCTGCGCGAAATGCTCGCTGCCGTCCGCAAGGCATTCGTCGACGCCCAGAAGGTCGGCCAGACCGAGTACCTCCAGGTCGTCCAGAACTGGGGTTCGCAGGCAGGCGCCCGAACCAACCACCTCTGCCTCGATCTATACGATCTGCCCCAGATCCCGCACCGGGTCGCGGAGGAGATCGGCGGCGCCGCGCGCTACGTGATCCGCGAGGGCGAGTGCCCGTATTGCCGTCTTGTCCGCGAAGAGTCGCACGTCGGGACGCGGATGATCTGGGAGGACGAGGCCAGCGTCGCCTTTGCACCGTATGCCTCACGGTCCCCGTTCGAGATCTGGGTCGTGCCGCGCCGTCATGCCGCCGACTTCGGCGGTGCGGGCGACGCCGACATCGGTTCCACGGCCGAGGCGCTCCGCCAGGTGCTCGGGCGCCTGGCCCACCTCGATGGCCCACCCCATAACCTCGTCCTGCACGCGGCTCCGCTTCGTGAGCGTGTCGACGCGACGTATCACTGGCACTGGGAAGTCCACCCGCGGCTTCGCGAGATCGCGGGGCTCGAAGTGGGGACGGGTCTGCCGGTCAACCCGGTCTCTCCGGAGGAGGCCGCCGAGGAGTTGTTGCGCTTCAGACCCGAGGGGGGAGCCGCAGACTCGCCATGAGACGAGAGGGATCGGTGCCCGGCCGTCACAGCGGAGGTAGCCGCCCCGTCAAGAAGCCCCGGCGCGAGGAGACGCGCCCCTGGCTGTTGACCCGTACACCTGCGGCGGCGAGAGAGTGTCCATCAACACGACAACCTGGCAGATGGGGCGCGGCGTGAGCCTCGAATCGGAAGGGTCGGCCGACCGGACCTTCATCGAGGAGCTGTTTGCCCTCCACCATGCCGAGATCTACGCGTACATCTTCCGGATGGTGCGCGACGCCGACGTTGCCGCCGACTTTGCCCAGGACACCTTCATCAAGGCCTACAGGGCCCAGGACTCTCTCGAGGATCGAGCCAAGGCACGCGCGTGGCTCTACCAGATCGCCCACCGAGTCGTCCTCGATGAGATGCGGCGCCGTCGCATCATCCGCTTCCTGCCGTGGGTGGGCGAGAGCTACGGAGCGGCTCCATCGGCCGAGCACCTGGCCATGGAGATGCGGCTCTCGGGGCCGCTGGCCCGCGCGCTTGGGCGCATTCCAGAGCGGCAGCGAGCCGCTCTGCTGCTGGCCGAGGTTCACGATTTCACGGGCCTCGAACTCGCCGACACGCTGGGCATCAGTCACGTGGCCGCTCGCGCTCTTCTGACCCGCGCTCGGGAAAGCCTCCGCCAGGCGCTGGCCGACGAGAAGCGCCGGGAGAAGGATCGCGAAGCCGCCATCGACGCCGCGTACTCCGGGCAGTCCCAGGTGGGCGATCCGCGCCGGCACAACCGCCGCAGGCCGAGGGCCGGCCGATGAGCACCGGGACGAGGCGTCATTTTGGGGCCGACGATCCGCTTCATCGGCGGGCCCGCATGCTGGCGGCAGAATCGGTCGACACGGAGCTGGCGCCGGGCGACGCAGAGTGGCTGGCCGGCCACCTTGGCTCGTGCCCGGGATGCGCGGCCGTGGCCGAGGAGTATCGAGCCGTTCACCTGGAGCTACGTGGTCTCTCCGCGCCCGAACCGCCGCGAGACCTGTGGGCTCGGACGTCAGCCGCGCTCGACGGGGCCGAGGCGGCGCGGGCGGGGCGTTCGCGGGGGAGCGCGAGGGCAGTGCGGGCCACCCGGGCCGGCAGGCGGCCGCTGATCTCCACGGCCGTCGCCGTCGGGATCGTGGTCGTGGCCGCGGTCGCCTCGCTCATCGTGCAAAGCCCGATCGCGAGCATTCCGCCCGGCTCCACGCAGAGCGGCGCCATCGCTGTCGGGACGGCTTCGTCGGGGCAGCCGTCCGGCGGCCCGCAGGCGCCTCTGGCCGTTGTCGACGGCACGACCTACTGGATGGCCGCCAGCGACGGCGTATATGTGATCAAAGGTGACTCTGCCCAATGTGCCGCCACGGACGGCAGCTGCACCGTGGCCAACGGGACCGGCCAGACCCTTGGGTCCATTTCGAGCGACTCGACCGTTTCGGCCGCGATCGCCCCGGATGCCAGCCGGGCCGCCGTCTGGACCTCCGACAAGGTCGCCATCGTGCCGCTCGGCGCACAGCCACAGACGGTCTCGCTCGACCAGCTGACGCCACAGCCGACGATCGCCGCTACCCCGACCGCACAACCCGCCACGCCGTCGCCGGCGGCACCGACCGTTTCGGCCGCAGCCAGCGCCGCAGCTCCAACGGCGAGCCCCAGCCCCAGCCCCTCGGCAACGCCGGCTGCGTCGTCCCTGGCATCACTGCCTGCATCGCCCTCGGCAACGCCGGGTGCATCGGCCTCGGCAACGCCGGCTGCGTCGCCCTCGGCTACGGCCTCCGGAGCGGCCCCGGCGGTTGCGATCCTGTCCGGCTACGAAATAGTCGGTCGCGACCCCGAGTTCTCCCCCGACGGCAGCCTGGTGGCTTTCTCGGCACGGCCTGTCGACCACAGCACCGGCCCTGACGTCTTCATCTGGCGGACCGGAGACGCGCAGGCTCAGTCCGTCACGTCCGGCCATGCCGACCTGTTCGCGGGGTGGTTCGGCCAGCAGATCCTCATCAGCGAGATTTCCGCGGGCGGGAGTTCCGCAGGTGCCACCGCCTCCGCGAGCGCCTCGGCAGGCGCTTCCACGAGCACCTCCGCCACCGCCACCGCGGGTGCCTCGGAAGGCGCCTCGGTGACCGTTTCCGCAGGCGCGTCCGCGGGTGCCACCGCCTCCGCGGGCTCCTCGGCAGGCGCCTCCGCGACTCCGTCCAGTGGTTCGGGCACCGTCGGATCTACCTCGTATATCTTCGACCCGGGCACCGGAACCGCTTTGGAGATCACCCGACCGATGCTGCTGCCGGTCGTGGACCCGACCGGTCAGTACGTCGTCTACTGGTCCGGCACCGTCGAGTTCGATCCGGTGTCGGGGCTCTGGCAGCCCGGCACGGGGGACCTCTATTTCGACAGCTGGTCCGATCTGACCCTGGTTCCGGCATCGCTTGGCCCCATCGCCACGCCAACCGAAACCGCGACCCCAGCCGCATCGACGACGCCCGCTCCGCCGGCCGCCGCGACTACGGCGCCGGCAGCGACACCAATGCCTTCACCGGTAGCGACCGACGTGCCCACGACAGGTCCCAGTTCGGCGGCGACCGCCGGGTCGAACGTGGCGCCTGCGACTCAGAACCCGGCCGCGCTTTCGCTGCCGCAGCTGCTGCCCGTGGCCGCAGCCCCGGGCACCGTGCATGACTGGCTCGTTCGATGGGACGCTTCAGGCCAGGACGTGGCCATATGGGTCGCCGATCCGGGCGGCACCAGTGTGGGCGGGCTGAGCCTCTTCTCGATCGACCGAACCGTCGGGCTGGTCCAGACGAACGAGCCCCGCCTGGCCGCGGACAAGGTCATGGCAAGCATCGCGTTCGACGACGACCATCTCGTTTACACCTCGGCCGTTGACGGCAAGACTTACCTGCAAACCGTCCCGGATGTGCCTCCGTCGAATGTCTCGACGCCGGGCCCGACCCTGCCCGGCGTGGGGCCCACGGGCGCGGCGGCGTCGGGGTCGGCGGCGCCGCAAGCGACGGATCGCCCCGGTAACTGAGCGACTGGGGTCGCACTCGAGTCTCGCGGCTCGGCGGCCGTTCTTCGGGCGCTGTATCCTTCCCACAACCTTTAACGACCGGCACGGTGAGGCCGGGAAGGAGAATGCGCCTTGCAGGGCAGCGAGAATCGATGACCGACCGGCAGATCATGACCGGGGACGAGATCCGGCGGGCCATCGTTCGGATCTCCCACGAGATCGTCGAAAAGCAGGCCGGCACGCAGGGGCTCGTCCTCATCGGCATTCAGCGCCGCGGCGTCCCGCTGGCGAAGCGCATCGCCGACGCGATCGAGGAGCATGAGGGCACGCGGGTGCCCGTGGGCGCACTCGACATCACCTTCTACCGCGACGATCTATCGCTCGTCGCCCAACAGCCGATCGTCAAGGGCACGGACCTGCCCTTCGACATGAACGCCGCCACCGTCGTCTTGGTCGACGACGTGCTCTTCACCGGCCGGACCATTCGCTGCGCCATGGATGCCCTGATCGACTTCGGGCGGCCGCGGGCCATTCGGCTGGCGGTGCTGATCGACCGCGGCCACCGCGAGCTGCCCATCCGGGCGGACCACGTCGGCAAGAACGTGCCTACGTCGCGCGAGGAGATCGTCAGGGTCCACGTCGCCGAGATCGACGGTAGCGATGAGGTCAGCATCGGGCGACTGCTCCGGGTCCCCGAAGCCGGCGGGGCGGCCGGCTGATGGCGACTGCTGCATCGACGCCGGCCGCCACTTCCTCAGTCGCGTGGCGCCACCGCCACCTGATCGACGTCGATGTAGTCACGTGGCCGGAGATCGAGCTGATCATGCGGACCACCGACGAGATGAAGGGCGTTCTCGCCCGCCCGATCCGCAGGGTCCCGGCCCTCAACGGGCGTCGCGTCATGACGCTCTTCTATGAGGCATCCACCAGGACTCGCGTCTCATTCGAGACGGCGGCACGCAACCTCTCGGCGGACGTGGTCAGCATCGCCACGGCCACGTCTTCGGTGACGAAAGGCGAGTCGCTCGTCGATACCGTCCGGACGCTCGAGGCGCTCGGCGCCGAGATCCTGGTCATGCGCCACGCCGTATCCGGGGCGCCGTACCTTGCCGCCGAGGTGTTCGGCGGGCACGTGCTCAACGGCGGCGACGGTTGGCACGCCCACCCCACGCAGGCCTTGCTCGACCTGTACACCATGCGAGAACACCTGCCCGGCGGAAACCTGCGCGGTCGGAAGGTCGCTATCGTCGGAGACGTCCTGCATTCACGAGTTGCCCGGTCGAACATCTGGACGCTGACCGCCGCCGGCGCCGATCTCTGGCTGTGCGGGCCGGCCACTCTTCTGCGAGGGATGGATCGCTGGGCAACGGCGTGGGGCAGCGGCGCGATCCCCGGCCACGGTCGGTTCAACGTCACGACCGACATCGAGGCGGCTCTGCGGGACGCCGACGTCGTCATGGGCCTGCGAATCCAGCGCGAGAGGATGCAGGGCGGCCTGCTGCCGTCACTGCGCGAGTACGCGGCCCGTTTTCAGTTGAACGCGGAGCGCGTATCGCTCGCCCGGCCCGAGGCAATCGTCATGCACCCGGGCCCGATGAACGAAGGTGTCGAGATCGCGCCGGACGTGGCCGCCAGCGGCCGCTCGGTGATAACGGACCAGGTGGCCAACGGGGTCGCCGTGCGGATGGCGCTCCTGTACCTGCTCGCCGGGGCCCACGAAGCGGCCTCGGGCGAGATTGCTCGATGACCGCGAAGAGGGGGGGCGGTCGACGGGGCGGAGTCGGCCCGGGAGTCGGAGAGACGGTCGGGCGGTTCGAGCTGGAGAAGGCGTGGCTGGTGGACCCGGCCTCCGGGCGCGAAGGCCCCGGTGAGATCGTCGTCACCGACGGAATCCTCGAGTCGGTGGTGTGGCTCGAGGGCGACGAGGCCGGCGGCGTCACCGCGGAGGGCGTGGTAGTGGCGCCGGGCTTCTTCGATCTCCACGCCCATTTCCGCGAGCCCGGTTTCGAAGACGCCGAAACGGTCGCCACCGGCTCTGCCGCGGCAGCCCACGGTGGCTTCACGGCAGTCGCCCTGATGCCGAACACCTCGCCCACCGCAGATGAGCCTGGGGTCGTCGAGCGCATCCGCTCGGCTGCCCGGGCGAGCGGCTCGCCCGTCGAGGTCATGGTCTACGGCGCCCTCTCCGCCGGGCGGGCAGGGGAGCAGCTCGCTGCCATGGGTGAGCTGGCCGATGCCGGTGTGCTCGGCTTCTCCGACGACGGGGCGCCGGTCAAGACGCCCAAGCTGCTTCGGAGCGCGCTGGTCTACGCGGGTATGCTCGGCTTGCCCGTGATCGACCACGCCGAGGACGCCGAGTTGACTGCCGGCGCCGAGGCCCACGAGGGCTACGTGGCTTCGGTCATGGGACTGGCTGGTTGGCCGGCCGCGGCCGAGGTCGGAGCCGTGTCGCGCGACCTGGCAGTCCTCGCCGATGCCCTCGCCGATGAGCCGCGGGCGCGGCTACACCTGACGCACCTCTCCACGGCCGCGGCCCTGGATCTCGTCCGGCGCGCGAAGGCAGCCGGGCTGTCGGTGACCTGCGACATCACGCCCCACCACCTCTCGCTGGCGGACGAATGGATCGCCGGCGCGCGGCGC
>Ga0187881_10002454_pt1 | contig 17431 bp, 31 predicted proteins | sample June2016WEW_19_1_2_FD_133017 | JGI IMG/M metagenome (GOLD analysis project Ga0187881, IMG submission 133017) | Peatland microbial communities from SPRUCE experiment site at the Marcell Experimental Forest, Minnesota, USA - June2016WEW_19_100 | ecosystem: Environmental > Terrestrial > Soil >...
CTGCTCTTTAGACTCTACCGAAAATACTCCCCATCTGACACTACCCTGGACTCCTTTTCAGACGAAGATTGGGACGACCGGGAAGAGTCAAACTGAGCTCACAGCCCATCTGGTCTACTGCACCGCGTGGGCTGAGTATCTAGGGATTCTGTTTCAGGGGCCGAGATTCCGTTTCAGGACGATAATTTCGTCCCAAAGCCGTTCCGAATCGGTGAATACCGGGCCATCTTCTATTTCGGGCCATCCGGGGCAATTATGGTAGTGGCAATCGTTCCCAGATCCGACCGGACGTACGACTAGAACCTGACGAGATACAGGAGCTCAATTCCGGCCGGCGACCTCTTCAGGTACGCGAACTGTTGAGGCGTCCATCGTACGTTCGCCCCGCAGCTTATCTTCGTCTCCTTGACGCCGAGGTCGTAGTTACAGGAATCAAGTAGGCCCCGGACCCGGGGGTTGTAGTGGTCGTGCCCGTGGTCGACGGCGAGCAGCTTCCCACTAGCTCTCCATGATCGCCCGCATATCCCGCACTTCCCGTCCTGGCTGATGTAGAGCAAGACGTACGCCTCCCGGTCGACCGGTATCCCGTAGGCGTTCCACTGTGTCTCCTTTCTCTTCCAGAACCGGTCGAAAACCGGGTCTAGGACGTACGACCGGAAGTGGGGATCCTTCGGCTCGAAGGGGCAGGTGAGGAAGGGGTTCTCCACCCGGCTCATACCGGTCGCGCCGCTGCCTTGGCAACCTCGTTCTGAGCAATCGAGCCGAGCCGGGAGGCGACCTGCCCCCAGGATTCGCCGGGCGATGCGTGGCCGGATAGACGGACAGACGTCCGGGAGGATACCAGTTCGCCGTAGGCATTCATCACGATCTCCGAGTCGACGGAGCACCAAGCGTCGCTCGTCGGCAGGTAGTCCTCCCCATCCGGCTCCGGGTGGCTGTACTGATCATCGGTTTCGGACCCAGCGGGCTCCGGAGCCTCCGGGAGGGGGAAAGCGGCCTCCGGGACGGGTACGGAGGGCAAAGTGGCTACCGGTGCGGTTTTGACGGGGTTCTGAACGAAATCCAAGGCCGGCCGCAGCCGCGGGGGACCCGAAAGATCGTCCGAGGTCAACCGGGCGCCGATCCGCACCTTCTCGAGTATGGCGTCCATCCAGTCCGATGCTTCCTGCTTTCCTAGGGCCGGGGGGGTGTCTGCGCCAAATCGGTGGAGGGCTCGAACCTGGGCCGGGCTAGCCGGTCCGGTGAGATGTCGCTCGCTCGTCGTCGTGGTCGTTCTCTCTTGGGCTTGGGTCGCTGAGGCGGACATGATTACCGATAAGGGAAGGCAGTCTATGAGAGAACCGGGGAGGTTATGAAACACCTTTCGACGTATTCTACTGAGGTGAAACCCCTGTTGCGAGTGGAGTCGGAGGTTGTATTACCCCCCTTACGCATGGGGTAAGCATGTCCGGCGTCGCCGAGGGGAGTGAGAAGAAGTTCAGAGCAATCGAAGATTTCTTCCTGACCATCCATAGGTGGCCCTGGCGACTCATCTACGAGGCTGCAGTTCCGTTCACCTGCCTCGTCCTATTCGGCTACGGGGTTCTCGCCGCATGGCTCGCCGGGATTCAAGTCGCAAACTGGCTCATCCCATCCTCGGCGAATCTCCCGAATCTCCAAGGAACGGTCGAGGTTCTAGTCGCCATCGGCTTCCTCGCTATGGCAATCGGCTACGGATACTTCGTCCGAAGGATTGGTCGAATCTGATGCCCGTCCACCAAGAGCCTCACCTCGTCGCCGTCTGCGCCCGATGCGGTCACCGGTGGGAGCCGAACGACGTGAAGGGGATTCCGAGCGACCTGAAGGGGCTTCCGCGGATCTGTCCAAAGTGCAAGAGCGTCCGATGGAACGTCGTACAGGAGGGCACGTAGATGCTTCTTAACCAGAGAGTAACCGGGGGTAAGTCAACGGCATGAAGCTCCGGTACTTCCTCTTCGTCACATTCACGGCCCTACTCCTGATTCTATCCAGCGCGGAAGCGTACGCCGAGACGGTACAGCCCCAGCAAGTTACCTTCGCCTCGCAGATCAGCCACGTCGTGATCATCATGATGGAGAATCACGCCTACGACAACTACTTCGAGACGTACTGCCTGAAACTGAGCCCCTTCTGCAACAACACGGCGAACGGTGTCGTACCGGGGACCTGCGTTCCTCAGATGAACGTCACCGGCGGTTGCGTAGTTCCCTATCCGTTCACGGCGAAAAACCTGAGCACACCGGATATCTGGCACGTCTACAACAGTTCGATGGCCGACATCAACGGCGGGAAGATGAATGGCTTCTACTCAGGGGAGAAGTCCGGCAACGGTCACGGAGGCGTCGAACCGAGGCTGGAGCCATTCGGATACTACAACGGCAGTACAATCCCGGTCTACTGGGACATGGCTCAGGAGTTCGAGATCGGGGATAACTTCTACTCGTCAGCTCTGTCCTACTCACTTCCGAATCATTGGTATCTAATTGCTGGGCAGGCACCGCAGGCAACATTTAACGACACGAATAGTCTCGACCACAGCATCCCGATCGAGCATAAATATCTAAATGAATCGAACTCGACGCGGACCGTTGAAGACCTGCTGAACAACAGCGGAATCACCTTCCGCTACTACGATGCGCCGCTGACGACCTACCAGAAAGCAATCAAACCGTACACTGGGTCCGCCTACGGTCTGTGGAATCCGATGGCGGCAAAGTCGGAGAGCTACACTTCCTACTTCAACTCGCACTTCGTCGCTCGGAACCAAATCTTCACTGATCTCAAGACGAGCAAGCTCCCGAACATCGCCTATGTCATTCCGCAGGCCAACTTCTCGGACCACCCTCCGGCGAACATCAGTCTCGGAGAGGCTTTCGTGGCGAATGTCGTCGATGCCGTGGAGTTCTCTTCCTACTGGAACAGCACGGCGATCTTCCTGATGTGGGATGACTACGGCGGTTTCTACGACAACCAAGCTCCGCCGAAGCTGGATCCACTCGGTCTCTCGTTCCGTGTCCCGTTCATAGTAATCAGCCCGTACACTCCAGAGGGGCGTGTCAACAGTCACCTCGGTTACTTCGAGTCGACGCTGTCCTTCATCGAGTTCAGGTGGGGCCTCAAGAAGGACTGCCTGACGGCCCGGGACTGTAAAGCTCCCGACCTAGCTTCCTTCTTCAACTTCAACATGAAGCCGCGGGCCCCGGTTTTCTTCGACCCGAACTGGACCGACGATACCTATCCCTACCATTTCGAGGCGTACAAGCCGGCTGCCTTACAGACGACGATGTGGGTTGGGGATGACAGCGACCTCACTGAAGACGAGGCGGATTGATGAGTCCCAGACATTCACGGTTCTCAGATGCTCTCTGGGAGCGGAAAAGAATGAGAGAAAAGGAACGAATAGGCGAGAGACGAAGGCGAAAGAACCTCGTGCCGGTACTGTTGGTGATGGCAATCGCCGTCATTGGCTTCAGCACGGCGGGAGTGATAACCGAAGCCTACCATTACGGTGCCACCGCTGGCGGCACTAGCGGCCTGAAGGTCGCGATCACCATGCCGCCGCAGAAGGTATCGAGAGCCTATGCCGTCGCGGAGACTTACACGGTGCAGACATCGGGATTTACCGCCAACGCCGGCAATATGGTCGTCGTGGAGGCCGCCTTCTACGGTGATAGCTCGCCAAGCGTCTCTATAACAGACACCAGCTCCAACACCTACGCCGTGATCGGGACGCACTGGTATTCCACCGGAAACGTCTATGTGTGGATTGGCTATGCGACGGCAGGAACTACTAACACGAACCTCAAGCTGACGGCTTGGGACTCAACGGGATCAGCTACAGAAACAGACGTGGTAGTGGGCGTATTTTCCGGTCTAATGCCACCCAATATCAACGTCGGCACCTGGACGACTTTCGACGCGGCCGGTGGCCTTTCGCATTCCCAAGTCTGGTCGGACCCAGGGTATTCGCTATTCCTCTTTGCCTCGGGTGATATAGGTGTCGGTACGACCGGGGCCAGCGGTTACACGGGACTAGCCTTCGAACAAGGGACTCACGCCTACACCTACACTCTTTACAACCTTGGCAACGCAACCTACGGATACAACTTTGCCAACTTCACCACGCAAAATGCCGAGCCTACGGTAGTTGTGATGGTCTCGGTTGAGAGTCTGGTGCTGATGGCACCTGTCATTCAGCACGCTCCGTGGAACAATCCGCTGATACAAACCAATACGCTGAAGGGATGCTTCGGCGGTAACACGGTGGGCCCTCAAAACCAATACAATGGAAACGGAACTTGGTCGGGCGGAGTTGCAGCATGGTCCCAATGGCCCTGGGAAAATGCTTGCACAACATCTAATGCCACCTCTAACACCACGCTCTCGGGAGGATTCCACGGAAACGGGTTCTATCCTTTCGAGGGGAGTTCACAGAATCCGTGGAAGAACTACACGATAAAGGATAACTGGACGGTCTCTGCTTATGCTCTGGTCGATGCCCCGGGGTGGGAGTTTGGCAATTCGAGTGTATCCGTTTGGGCATTCGCGGACCTCTACGACCAGACCAACAGCACCAACTGGTACAATGGCAACCCAGTGCTTGTCGGTCAGTGGTGGACTGGAGGAGTGACAACCGGTAATCACTGCGTGAAATGGGTCTACATAGACGTCACCGATGAGGATACCATCTGTGGAAACTTTGGCGGGAAGGTCACCTATCTCTTCAAGAACATCCCGCTCTACTATGGGCATCTCTACATTCCGGAGGAAGGCTTCCTGATCGAAACGCAAGGAACGGCGCATCCCAATCCGCCATACGACCTACCCGGTGAGGGGTACGCGGGTTTCTGGTACAGCGAGACCGGTCCTTGTGGCCCACGGGCGTTCAACAACTGTAGCCTGAACGACACCGGAGCGGGTCCATTTGGTCTGACCATGACTGCTTTCGACCTCTACTGGACAGGAAGCTAAGCAGGTGGGACCCATGAACGACCAAGCCCAACCCCTTCCACCTTTTCCCTTCCCGTCGACGGCCCACCCGTACGAGGACTATGGCGGGACCGTCTGCCATAGCTGCCTCCAGCCTCCCTCTCATCCCGATCACCAAGGCCAAGGGGATCCGATAAGCGCCAAGAACCCCGCGAGTGCCCCATGAACGCAGTAGTGACGGTCCGGCGCGAAGTACCGAACACGCTCCCCCCGGTCTTCGTCTACTGCGGCTGGTGCAAGAAGCGCGTCCTAGACCACAAGCCCGGCGAGTACGACCGGCACCTCATCTTTCTAGCTCAAGAGATCGCCGGAATCGAGGTGAGGGTCTGATGGCATTCGTTCACCGGAACCGGCAGACGATGGAGAGATCGGTGTACCGCGTCCGGAGGATTCCCGGAGGGACAGGCGGCAAGAGGTACAGTCTCACCGTCACCGTCCACTCCGGGACCGGTCTCAAGGAAGGTGACCGGGTCCGGTGGAAGATCACGAAAAAGGGCAGAATCCGCGTAGTGAAAGTCACGTAAGAACAGGAGAAAAGAGAATGGCAGCATCACCGGGAAGCAGGACGAAGACGTATCTCATCGTAGCTGGGATCACCGCCGCGCTAATCTTGGGCGGAACAGGGACCTACCTAGGATACGTCGGGGCGACGAACCACTCGACGGCCACGACGACCATGCCGACGTACAACAACACGACGGTCTCCAAGACCTTCGACGTATTCCACAACCGGACGCTCTACGCGAACTCCACGATCGTCCAGAACCATACGTACGTCACGGACAAGACCCTCTACGCGAACACGACGTACTGGGACAACGAGACGATCAATTACTGGGCGAACACGAGTCTCTTCTACAACACGACCATCCTCGAGCCGGTCCTCTGGCCCGTCGTAATCAACGGACTCGGTATCTACCTCGTATGTACGGGTGGATGTCCGAACGTAACCGTAGCCTTGAACACGACGAACGGAGCCGGGCTCGACGAGCTGTTCGGAGTCCAGGCCAACGTGATGAACGACGGGAAGCAGACGATGACCTTCGAGGGGGCCGGTCTAGTCTCGTACGACCCGACGAACGTGACCAATACCTCGGTCTCTCCCTTCTTCCTATGGTCGACGCTACCGGCCGCAGTCCTCTCCCACGGGATCCACCCGGCAATCACCATCACGCCGGACTGGCCGCACGTCGGACCGAACTCGTCGAAACTCTTCCGGCTCATGGTGGAAGCACCGGAATCACCGGGCACCTACAACCTAGGAATCGTTATCCTGCTCAAGGCCGGGAGTTCGTAGATAGATGGAGACCGAGCTCCGCCTTCTGCCAGAGCCGTCCTTCCTGCCGAACGAGGACGTCAAGCGATCCTGCCGCACCTGCGGCTGGGAGACCCACGCCGTCACCGCCGGAGGGCGCGCCAAGGCCCTCCGGTGGCACCGGGAAGCCCACCCGGGGCATCAGGAGGCGGTGGGATGAGCAACCGGTCGATTCGCTTCCATGTCAGGGGTCTTCCGGTTCCTCAAGGGGCCCTCAAGGTCGGGATAGCGAACGGCAGGGCGCACCTCTTCAACCGGTCTCCCGGTCCGCTTTCCGATTGGCGTCACGCCGTTGCCTCGGTCGCCCAGAGCCACGCTCCCAAGGAACTGTGGGAGGGACCGGTCGCTCTCTCCCTCGCGTTCGGATTACCCAGGCCAAAGAGCCGCCCAACGACGGTAGGGCGCGGCAAGAAGAAGCGGACCATACGGATCTGGCCGGACCGGCGTCCCGACGTGGACAAGCTGATTCGCGCCGTCCTAGACTCGCTCACGCTCGTCATCTTCCGGGATGATTCCCAAGTCGTTCAGGTTCACGCAACCAAGGATTATGGTGTCCCGGGAGTGAAGGTCGAGGTACGGAGGGTCGGGGAATGATTCGCCTTGAACCCGCCCTCCAGCAGGAGGAACTCCCCAAGCCGACGTTCATCTGCCCGGAGGACAAACACGATTTCCGGACGATGGCTACCGAGCAGCTCTGCGTGAAGTGCAGTCTCACCCGGGACCTCCCTCCCTCCCTAGAACCCACCTACCGGGCCGTCCGATACCACTTCGTCTCAATCGAGGTCATCCGTCGTCCCTTCGCCATCGCGAAGCCAGAAGAGAAAGGTGCGACCATTGGCCTCGGATCCCACGACGGGGCGAAAGCGACGAGGAAGGAACGCCTCGAGGCGAACCGGCTCCGGTGGAACTCGAACCACTACGAGGGCTACCGGAAGGACTCCGTCGAGGCCCGGGCGCCCCGTCTCTTCGCCAAGGTCGGGGGCGGCCTGGCAATCCCCTCCGAGCCCATAGAGGACGCCGCCCAACTCCTCAAGGAGGCCAGCATGAAGCATCTGCTCCGTGCGTTCTCAGCCGAGGACTGCGTCGGAGCGTCCGTCTTCGCCACTGTCCGGTCCGACCGGTGGAAGATCCCCATCTCACCCAAGGAAATCGCCTCGGAACTAGGAACGAACCGGTACAGGGTGAACGACCTCCGGTGGACAATCGCCCGCGGCCTCAACGTCGCCCAATGGCAGCCGACGTTCCTCGACTACTTCCATTACTACCTTCCCCGGCTCGACCTGACCCAACGGGAGAGGAACATGGTCCTGAGCTGGTTCGAGGAGCCGGAAGTGAAGGACTGGACCGGCAGGAGCCCCATGCCCACCGGAATCGTGGCAGCCGCCGTCTACCTAGTGAGCCTGATCGGAGCCGGCGACCGGATGCCGACGGGGAGAAAGGAGTCGAAGAGGAGCCAGACCTGGATAGCCCGGCAACTTCGGATCACCGAGGTCTGCCTGAGAACGAGCGCGAACGAACTAGAGTCACGGTTGGAGAAAGCTCGGAGGATTTAATGGCGATAACCGGAGAGAACGAGACGTGCCGCTGCGGGCGCATCGGCTACCACGACTGCATTTACGAAACCAAGCCCGACACACACGAGTTCAAGGAGGTACAGGACACCGTTGAAAGCCTTCGTCGTGACCTCAAGGACGTCCAGAAGTCCGTAGAGGCCGTGTACCGTTCTTGGTCGAATCACCACGCCGTTGAACTTGAGGTCGTCGTGACCTGCCGGTGCGGCCACATCAGCCACGGAATCATCGCGCACAACTCGCACGTCAAGGATGAGGTAGACGGATGAGCAGCAGTCATCTTACGTGGCCGGACGTCCAGCTCAGCGCCGACGAGGTAGCACGAATCATCTCTCGTCTCGAGGAGCGACGCGACAAGAAGCACGAGGACGTCGAGCCGGATATCAGGGCGTGGAAGAGGGTGAAGCCATGACCGAGTCAATACCTAGGGCGGGAAAGCGTATGGCCCACGCGATGCCTCCCTGCAGCGGAGAACTGGCCCCATGACCGAACTCCCCGAATGGCCGAAGCGGTGTCCCTATTGCGGGCAGAAGACGCACCTCGCGGGCGGGTTCATCGCCAATGGGCATTGGGGAGTTCAACGGTTGGAGCCACCACTCAACCGATTCTACTGCGGCGACCTGATCATTCCAAAGTTCTCGGTAGGCGAGGAAGAATGATACGACCAAAGAAGGCGCCATACGCGGGAACCGAAGTCTCGGCCGATCGGACGTACTCGCAGATTCAACAGTTCCTCATGGAGGCTGGCTGCGAGGCCGTCCAGCTCACCCGGAGCAAGCTCGGCGAGGTCTCCATCCGGTTCGTGATCGAGATTGAGCTGGCCGGTGTGAAGCGCAGAATCGCGGTCGAGGTGAACCCCGCGCTCCTCTCTCAGCGCAAGAGATCCCAGGGCCGGTACGGCTCGCTCGTCACCACGATCAATGAGGCAGCGACGGCACGGCTGGCCTACTGGTACATCAAGACGAAGATTGAGGCGATCGCCTTCGGCCTGGTCTCCGCTGAGCGGGAGTTCTTCTCGCAAATCCTGGTCGCCCTCCCGGATGGTCGCACGGGAACTGTGGGCGACATGGCGGAGAAGTCCATCCTCGACGGGGGCGGAGTGATCCTCCCTGGCTTCGACATGGAGAACCGGCCCCGCCAGCTTCCGCCCGGGAACCCTGGAGTCTAATAGGGAGCCGAACAGAGGGGGCCCCATGACCGCGCACGACTGTTACAACTGCCTTTGCGGGACGTGCTGGTGGGCTGGTCGCCGAGCCCGGTTCCGACCCTCGGCGAAGATGCGACACCGGCGCGGGAACGGTAGTCGTCGCCGGTGTACGTGCCCGGACTGTGGTCCGAAAGGGAGCCGAACAGAGGGGTCCCCATGAGAGAGCTACCGGCCCGGTACGCCCTTCAACACTCGCAAGGCCTAACACCGGAGGGTCAGCGCATCAAGGAGGAGGCGCACACGGAGCGGCGGTGTCCGAACTGCGGCGAGTCGGTCCCGGCTCGTCGGACGTTCTGTGAGGGCGACTGGCCCGACAGTTGTGGCGACCTGTTTAACGAGACCTTCCGCCGGTACTGGCCTGACGTGAAGCGGGCCGTCGCCCGTCGGGCCAACGGGAAGTGCGAGAGGTGCGGGTGGACACCGTATGACGGGACCAAGCATCCTAACAACCGCCCGAACTGGGTCCGCCCTCTCCTCGGAGGGAAGGACTTTGAGTTCGACCACATCGCGGAAATCGCTGCGGGCGGCGACCCGCTCGCGGTCGCCAACCTACAGATGCTCTGCCGTCCCTGTCACAAAGCCAAGACTCGTGCGTACAACTCACGCCCCCGGCACGTCGCCTCACCGGGTGGAGTAATCATCAAGCGAGCGGCCGGACCCATCGAAGCGTTCACGACGGAAGGGAGCGTATGAATCGGGTGAAGTTCAGCGCGGACTGGGATAAGCTGAAAGACTCCCGGTTCACCACCATCCGGAGCTACCGAATCGAGAAGGAGAAGTTCTACCGGGCCCTGGTCGGTCAGCCCTTCACCATCCTCCGGGTCCCCCACGAGTTCTCCCACCCGAGCAAGGGCAGGAAGATCGGGACGGCGACGCTCCGGTCTGTCGAGGTTATCGTACCCTCTCGGATGCCAGCCATCGAGCTTCAACGCGACGTGACAATCGGAGGAAGACCGGACCAGAAGTGGCTCGACCGGCTCCTATCGATGGACAAGGCCCTCCTCTTGGAGTTCGAGAACCACACGGGGCTGATGGGGAGTGGGATAAGAGCATGAAGGAAGGACCAGTCGTCTACGAAACCGACCCTGACGTCACCCTCTACGGTTCGATGGGGAGGATTGGTCTCCCACCCAGGTCCTTCGACAGGAAGACCCGAATGGCCGATGTCAAGAAGACCCTCGATTACTGGAACCAAGGCCGGCACTGGGAGATCCTCGCATGAACGGAAGTGACGTCTGCGCGAACGAACTTCTGCCGGGTTGGGGCCAAGGCTCACCATCCGACGCGACGGACAGTTCGCATTTCCTTCGGATGTGGCTGTCCCTTCTTCCACGAAGCGAAGCCGGGAACACTGGAGGCGTTCGGGTGACCCTCGACGAGGCCGGTCCTGCCCGGTTCGTCGACTCCACCGGTTTCAAGGTCGAGCCGATCACGACGATGGGCGTCGATTGGTGGTACGGCTACGACGAGACCGGTCACTTCACTGGGACTCCCCCAGACTACGATAGGATCCTCATTCTCCGGCTCGAGAGGAAGACGACGGTCTCCCGGCTCATCGTGTTCTGCGGGCACGCCCGTCGGGAACACGGAGTCACCGGCCGGGACCAAACGAGGCGGCATGAAGAAGCAAGGACCGACCGGCTCCATTTGCGGCGGCGGCGCGTCGCTCGATGTGGAGTACTACCTCGAGCCCTTCCCACCGAAGGAACGCGCACGGCTCAGGGCGCGGTTCCTCGCCGAGGAACGAAAAGCGAACAGGGGGAAGACGTGAGTGAGACCGTCGACCGGATGGAAAGGAACATCTCCGAAGGCAAGCCGGCGTACGACGGCATCTGCGGGAAGCCATGCGCTCTAGGCAAGCCCCACGATGGCCCGGGGTGGAACGGGATGGTCTACTGCGAGCACGGTCTCAGCGACTTCGCTTGCGACGTCTGTAGCGGTCGACCGGATACGTACGACCCGATTTGCGAGACGTGCGGAGTGGCGAAGGAGAACCACACGGAAGTCGAAGCCATGCTCTGCATCACGCGCCAGATCGCCGGGGCGACGGACCGGAATCTCTACATCGCCGGGCTACCAGGGACAGGGAGGAAACCGTGAGGAAGAGGAACAACAAGCACATCCGGTATCCGATCCGAACCTGCGCCCGGGCCAATTCATTCTCCAACTCAGCCGGCTCCTGCTCCGGTCGTCTCTGCTCTCGCGTCGGAGGTAATCTACCGCTCTTCCTCTGCGAGGGGCACCTACGAGCCGACCCGGAGATAAGGACGCCGGGGAGAGAGTGGATTGTCGCCGACGCTGTCTCCCTCGATAAGCCGGTGGTGGGAAGATGAGGAGACCGAAGCGGCAGGTCATCGGATTCTACGTCGCTCGTGGGGAGTACGGTTTCCTCTCGAACCTCTACCCATGCCATCTCATGCTGGACGGGATTGTCTTCAACTCCTCGGAACACGCGTACCAGTTCGGCAAGCCGAAGGACCCCCAAGTAGCGCACTGGCTTATGCAGGCACCGTTCCCAAGGCTCGCTGCCATCACAGCCCACCATCTCTCGGTCTACGATATTCGGTCCGACTGGAAGGATGTCAAGGCCGACCGGATGCGAGAGGTGGTCCGGGCCAAGTTTTCACAGAATCCTGACCTCAAGGACAAGCTGCTCGCTACCGGCGACGCGGACCTAGTCGAAAAGTCGAACGATTCCTACTGGGGATCAGGACAGTTCGGGAACGGGATGAATATGCTCGGCCAGATCCTCGAGCAAGTTAGGGGGGAACTGAAGAAATGACCCAGCCCACCCTCGACTCCCGCGACTGGGCTCGTCCCTCCAGCGAACAGGACGATCGCTTCCGGGAGGTCCAAGTCGCAGCTAGGACCGGTCGATGGGGACCGGAGACCGAACTCCTAAAGGTCGCTGCCATGAGGCTCGCCCGGGAGAACGGGAAGGTGGAGGTCGATACGGTCGTGATGAAGCCCCACAGGGGCGTTCTACGCGAGTACACACGCTTCCGGGGGGGCTTCACGGCCCCAGAGATGGTCGAGGAAGCAGAACTGGTCGGGAAGGTCCCGTCTTGGCTAGCCGGGGCCGTCTGCGGCTGGCTCTCTGATCAGGGACAGATACGGGTAGGGTGCAACGGCACGGCTAGGGAGAACTCATCGAACGGCACCCGGAAGGGATCCAAGGTCAACCGGTGGGAGCTGGCTCCGCAGGCGGTCCGGGAACCGCCGGAGCCGACGTTGCCGGAGATTCCGAGTGGTAGGTAAGACGCGATGACCAGGCGAAACAACCGCGGTAAGACGACGCGGGGTAGACGCTTCGCCCGTCGCTTTAGAAACTTCCGGAACAAAATCACTCTAGGAAAGGCCAATGTCAACGAAACCGGCAGCAACAGGCCGCCGGTGCCAGCTCCGGAACCGACCTTCCTTAGGCCAACTGCCGTCGCCCTCCGTCCGGAGCGCGGTGGGGCGCGACCCTCAACAATACCCCGCAGGTTGATCAGGCGGAACCGAGGTACATCCGGGGTATGCCATCTGTGCGGGAAGGACGTCGGACACGGGCACCGAGAAATCGGCTCCGAGTATTCGCCGCACGATCGCCTCGAAATCCACATGGCGCTAAGCCACGGCGAGTTTGGGAATGACGGGCCGGCATTCTCGCTTGAGCGCGGTGGGGACTTCCTAAGGCCAGAGTTGTCCATCAGCCCTGCGATGCCTTCGGCTCCGCTCTTCGGTTGTTCCCACATCAGGGGCGTATTCTACGATCACGTAGGCGAGCGCATTTGTAAGGAGTGCGGGCTGGTTCTGTCATCGCCACCGCTTGTAGCGGGACGGGGCTGGGGCAAGCACAGCCAAGAGACACAGAGACACCTCCGTAGGCATCGGGCGCCTTTCTTCTGGAGGGAGCTCGAGGCAAGGGAGTTAGTTCGCAGGGAAATAACGCCTTTCTTCTGGAGGGAGCTCGAGGCAAGGGAGTTAGTTCGCAGGGAAATAACGCCTTTCTTCTGGAGGGAGCTCGACAGGCCTGCCTGTAACAAATGCGGATCAGCACGAGTGAGAATGGAAGGCAGGCGATTCAACAGAACTGAGGTGACACAGCGATTCCGTTGCCTGAGCTGCCGGCACTGTTTCTCCGAACCAAACAGTCCGCTGATGAGACTTAGAACGGGTCGAGACCGTCTTTTGAGCCGGATGTTGGTGCTTGCCGAACATGCCTGGAGCGTTCCTCGAATCACGCTTTATCTCGACTCGGAGGGTCTAAAAGTCAGCCGCGCGACCGTGTGGAGATGGTTAGTCGAAAGCGGCGTACAACTAAAATCACTATCTAAGGCCGCTTCTATGTCGCGCCTCCGTCGCGCAAGAAAATCCCAAAAATCGGCGAAACAACTAAGGCCAAAACTCATGCCTTGGCTACTCGAGACTAGGCCTATCGAGGCCAGGCCTCCATGCGACAAGTGTGGCTCGGAGAAGGTGAACTTGCTTGGAAAGAGGTACAACAAGGGTGGACCGTCTCAACGGTTTCTTTGCCTGTCGTGCGGTCGTAGCTTCTCCGATCAAACTAGCCCACTTAACAAACTCCGGCACGGTAGGGAACACTTCCTAACCGAGATGAGAGCGATGGTCGAACAGGGTCAGAGCACGAGGCAAGTCACGTTATTCTTACACTCCCGAGGTCTGAAACTAACCAACGCAACCGTATGGAGGTGGTTGGTCGAAAGCGGCGTAACCATGAGGCCGAGGGCCGAAGCCGCCGCCGCCTCGCATGGGAGGCCCGAGTCCAGGGAGAAAGTGAGGGCCACAATCCGTAGGCTTTGGCAGGAGGGGGCATATAGGCGTGACAGACGTACTCGCCGAGAATCGATTCGCGCTGAGGCAGGCGACACGCGCCGGATGGGGACCGCATGTCCAATTCCGGTGGGCACTGTATTTGATCACCCGGCTTTTACTGATCATACAATCGCCGAGGCCCCGGAGCCGGCGCTTCCAGAAATCCCTATCGGGCAGTAAGAGAATGCCTCTTTTCGTGTCGGCTGACCTCTTCTCTCCCCGCGGTCACTGGTTCCGCGTGAAGGTAATCGGGAACGAGATTCGCGTCTTCCCCGGGATTGACTTCGACCTTATCGACTTCATGGCCTTCTACGATATGGTCGTCGACCGGTTGGACCCGGAAGCGGTCGTCGTAGCTCCCGAGGCACCTAAATGAGTAGCGGGAAACTATATAGCCCGGCAAAAGAATCAGTACTTGCCGCTAGGGAAGGCGGCTCGGGCGCAGTCCACAAGGGGTCGCCTTCTCGGCGTCCCCTTTTCTCTTTTGAGGTTTAGCGGTGGCGAAGTTCCACCGTTCTCGTCAGTCAGGTGAGCCGCCGGAGAGCCACCGGAGAGCCAAAGTCCTGAGCCAAGCGGTAGGGTCTCTAAAGCGCCTTCTGGCACGGTACGAGGAGGTCGGCGCGAGCCGGGCCGAGCTTGAATCCGAGAGCGGTCTCTCCCTAGGAACCCTCAAGCGCGTCCTAGCCCTCGGTCTCCGCCAGGGATGGCTCGAGAATCCAACCCGGGGCCAGTACGTCCTAAAGCAGCCGGGGGTCACCATAGACAACCGGGAGGGGCGGGAGGGGGTCCACGGACTCGTTCTGACCACCCTAGCTGAGCCAAGCCCCCTACTCCGTATCGTTTCGGATCGCCTTCGTTCGCGCCCGGATTCAAGACCCGGAGAGACCGGTCGTTGGGTCTCGGTCTACTCGGACTGGAAGAACCGGGTCGTCGAGTTCCGGGTCTACCGTACCGACCGAATCAACATCTACATCGCCTCGACGCGGCAACCCTACGAATGGCATGAGGTCGAGGAACTCGCCGGCTGGCTGACCGCCTGGCTCTCCCCCTTCGACTCGGACCACCTCTGGGTCGTCGAGATCGGGCTGAACGTCGACTACAAGGGTCTCCGGATGAAGGGCTGCCGAGCGATGGAGTGGAAGGCATGGAGAAACGCCTTCCGGCAACTCTACGAGAAGAAGGGAGGAGTCCGCGACGAGATCCACCGGTGGGAGAAGCCGGGAGCCCTATCCCTGTCAGTGATGGTACGTACCCTCAAGGAAGGGTCGAAACTAGCCCAGAGGGAACGGATCGAGAAGCACATCACCGAGCAGCTCCGGCTCGAGGCGGAGATCGAACGGCTCAAGGCGCAGCAGGCAACCGGGCCGGCGACGGGGGAGAAGAAACCACGCGACCCCGCCGGCGTCCTGCCCGGGGAGGCGAGGGAGGGGGGATTCGGGTGATCATGCCGCGCCGGCTCATGGTGGCATGCCATTATATAGTGGCATGCCTTCTCTCCTAGCATGTGCGCCATGAGCGAGACGAGCGAAAAGAGCGAGACGGTGGTCCTGACGTGGAAGGTCTACATGGACAACGCGGGGAAGATGACAGCTCGGTGGAGCACCGCCGGGCCACTCAGCGACGGCACCTCCCACGGCTTCCACCTCGGCGCGGAGGCCGATCAAGTCCTGATGGAGTCCCTCGTGAACAGCCTGGTCGTGAACACTCGGATGGCCGACCGGATGGAGCAGAAGGAGAAGGCGGCCAAGGAGTGCGTCAAGGGGGGCGGGCACCACTACATCCGAACCGGCGGGTCCAGGTGGGACTCCTGTTCCGAGTGCGGCCACGAGGAGCTGTGCGACGCGCCCCTCTTCGCGCAGCCGGCAGGAGCGGGCTGCTCGAACGGGTGCCGGGGGTCGGCGTAGATGGCGACCCTCGCGGAAGCCCAGGCGACCTACCGGCAGATGGTCGCGGCGGGGATCGGCGACACGAGCAAGAAGGCGTGTGTCCGTCGCATCGATAACGCCTCGGCGGTAGCGGTCTACAAGGAGAAGGTCTACGTCCTGACGGACACCTCCGGGAGCCTCGACTACGACGACCTGAACCGCTCGACCGTTCGGGCGACGGAACTCGTTGGGTTCGCGTAGATGAAGCCCGCACCAGCCTGCCAATTCTGCGGAGAGGTCGTCCAGTTCGGGACCCCGGTGATCCGAGTTCAGTACGGCACGATGGACACGACGGTAAAGCACCTCCGTGTCGTCGGTCGGCGGAAGGAAGGGGACGACTATTTCCACCAGCGATGCGCCGGCGGGGTGGCGATTCGGGGGTCGAGCGAATGAAGCGCACCTACCGAATCGAGGTCGAGTTCGAGGCGACCTTCGACCGCAAGATCAGCTCCCGGTCCTGGGCCAGGCGGATCCAGGAGCAGTGCGCCAAGATAGCCCCGGAGGGCTGGTCGGTCACGCGGACGCGGGTGCGGAGCCGGGCGGTCCCCAAACCCGCCGCTATGCCACCGCCCGACCCCCAGGACGCGGTCAGGGAGGAAGTACTAGCCCAGCTCCAAGGGATCGCCACGGATGCGTCCCGGTTCATTCAGGCCGCACCGAACCCACGGGTGAAGCAGTGGCCGAACCGGTGGTGCGGGCCGAAGCTCGGAAATGGGTTCAGCAGCAGGACCAGCGCCCACGCCCACATCACCCCGGGCAACTTCTGGTTCCGAAACAAGAAGCTCGGGAAGCTCCGTGGGATCATCTGCATCCCGAGAAAGACACTTGACAGGGTAGCAACAGGGACGGAGAACCCGGTGGACCTGATGATACACGAGGTCGCGCACCTGCGATTCCGCACGGGTCACGACCACAGAGGGCGACGCTACGAGGAAGCCATCGAGCGGCTCGAGCGCGACTACTACCTGAACGTGCTAGGAGTGAAGGAGAACTAGATGCCAGCCCCCCTGATCTGCCCTAAGCCCGGCTGCGGCGGTCGTCGTTTCAACCTCTACTGGCGTCCCGATCGGTCGTACCTAGTCTTCACAGGAGCCTACAAGTGCGAGAACTGCGGCCTCGTCGTGGAGAAGAAAGGGAAGCGATGACCGGCAAGCCTTTAAACGGCCACGATACCCTACCGGGTACTGATGGGCGAGCTCCTAGTGGTCTGGACCCAGGGGGACGAGGACAAGGTCAAGAAGATATTCTTCCAAACCCTCGGGACGGGAGTTTCGGAGCGTCGGGCAGCCCGGGACATCGCGACGGACGTGACGCCCATCTCGAAGGAAATCAAGGTCGACCCGTTGAAGATTCTGGCGATCCTGAAGTGGGTTCAGGGACCGGGATAGACTTCCGCCACGGCAAGGGCGGGGACATTCGCTTCGGCGGCCGGGACAGCGTCTCCGGGGCAGGGAACAGGGACGATTCAGAGCCGGAGTCTGGAGCTCCGCCAGGCCGTAAAGCATAACATAGGGCGGCTGCGGAAGGTTTCAGTAGACGAGCGGGGTTTAATCGATATACGGCAGGGTAAGCGGGATAAGCGAGCCAG
>Ga0187881_10002469_pt1 | contig 17336 bp, 13 predicted proteins | sample June2016WEW_19_1_2_FD_133017 | JGI IMG/M metagenome (GOLD analysis project Ga0187881, IMG submission 133017) | Peatland microbial communities from SPRUCE experiment site at the Marcell Experimental Forest, Minnesota, USA - June2016WEW_19_100 | ecosystem: Environmental > Terrestrial > Soil >...
CGAGATCGGCATCCGCATGGCCCTCGGGGCTGACCGCAAGAGCGTTCTCGCGCTGGTGCTGCGCGGGGCGCTTGGGTTGATTGTCCTGGGTCTGGCGATCGGCATTCCGGCTGCCCTTGCCGGTGGGCGCGTGCTGGCCAGCCTGCTTTATGGGGTTAAAGGGTGGGACCCGCTGACTCTGGGCCTGGGGGCGGTTGCTCTCGCCCTCTGCGCGCTCGTCGCCGCCTTCGTTCCCGCGCGGCGCGGGACGAAAGTGGACCCTATCGTTGCGCTGCGATATGAATGAGACATGGCGCTTGTGGAGGCACAGGGGTGGCCTCTTTCATTTGGGTGTGGCTCGACGCTTCTTAGTCGCCCGTTTTACAAGCTTCTTCGGCCTGCGCTTCGCGCCCATCGCTTTCGGTCGTGCGTGTCGCGGCTGATAGATGCCGAGCTTGCCGCCGCCCGGCAGCGCAACGCGCGTGAGCAACCCCCAGGTCCTGGTTCTGCACCGGGCCGTGGGGAATTGGGACCAGCATAAAGTCTGGGGCACTCGGCTGACTCCGACAGCCTGGAAACGGCTTCGTCCACAGTTTCCAGTTTGCTCAGTTGAAACGTCCGGCGGTGTCCCATTTTGAGCGTTGCGCCGACCCCGCCCTGTGGGGTCGGCAAGGGGAGCGCGACATAAAAGTGAAAGCCAATGCCTCGGATGTAGCGCGCCCCGTCGGCAAGTGTCGGCTTGCATTTTCCATATATCTTGCTTCTCCTCCTTTCGTCGGCGTGAATCTCTAAAGCGAGCGATCGCCCCTCTATGCCGATCGTTTGGCATTCTGCCTGCCAGCAAAAAGCCTGTAGCGGCGATTCCCTGTCGCCAGCAAGGGACTTCGTATGCCCGATATCACACTGTTTCCTGCGTCCCGTCACGATGCCTTTCGAATCGTGCCACCAGCCAGAGAGTAAGATATTAACGAGAAAAAGGTGTTGACAAGTATAATGACTGAGCATCTAATAGTCACGTTCAGATACAACTTGTTTGCCATGACAACTGATTTGAGTAACGAATAGAGACGCCTGGCGCCTATTTCACGCGGGTGTTTCGGGCTTTGGGATGCTCCGAAGAGGCAACGGAATTCCGAATCAGGAGGAACGTATGGCCGATCTGATCAACTGCACCCGCAACGCCGTTCTGCGAGGAACGGAATGGCTGATCCGGCGCCAGAATGCGGACGGATCATTCTCCGAATGCGGAGACGAGCTGGTGTCCACCTATAAGGCTCCGCTGGCTTTTGCCGTCTCCGGCAACACGGAAGCCGGCGTCCGCTGCCTGGAGTACATCAAGACGCACAACCTGAACGGCGAGGGCGAGTTGTCGTCGGCCGGGGGCGGGGTCAAAACCACCTTTCCCAACAACCAGCGGAACTTCGCGAACTATATGGATGGCTGGGTGGCTATCGGCGCCTGGTTGTTGGGCGACTTCGGATTTGCCGCCCGGATTTGCGAACGGCTGTTGCCGCAGCAGGCGGCGCACGGCGGAATCCTCACCGGCCCCGAGAAGTGGAGCGGCACGCCGCGGTTTGACGTGCTGACCAATGCAAGTCTCGGTCGCGCCTTCCTGCACACGGGGATGAGAGACAAGGCCCGGTCCGTCGCGGACTTCCTCGCCCAGGTGGTCGCTCCCCAACATCAACGCACGCCGAAAGAGGCCTTCGACATGAGCTTCGATGTCGAGTGGAATCACGTGGAACCCCTCGACCCGAAGGACCGGCCCTACTACCGGCTCCTCTACAGCCAACGCGGGGAGAGGGTATTCTGCCCGGCCTTTGCCTGCGCCTTCCTGTGCGAGATGGCGCGGTTGGACAACCAAGTGAGGTACCTGGGCGCCGCGCGCGAATATCTCTCGGTGATCACCCGAACTCCCGAGTTCCTCGATCAGTCCCTGGCAAACGGCAAGTCGGGTTGGGCCGCCGGGATGCTGGCGGTCGCGAGCCGCGATGAGTCGGCGAAGCAGGCGGCACTTCAGATCATGCCCAAGATGCTGGCGCGCCAGCGCGAGGACGGCGAATTCGCCGCCGCGTCGGGCGCCGACCAGACCCCTTTGGCCAAGCGGTTGGAGTCCACCGCCGAACACGTGGCCTGGGCCCTCCAGTACCAGCGTCTGTTGGCCCTCGGTCTCTAGACGACAAATTTCAACGGAACGGAGAACGACGAATATGAACGACCTCCTGGATTTTCCCAAACCTTTCATCTGCGTGATTCGCCATGGCGAAACCCCGGCGGCAAAAGCCGGGCGCATGAACGGTGTCCGCGAGGAACCACTCACCGAGATGGGCGAGCGCCAAGCGGCTTCCTTGCAGGCGCCACTCAGCGCGATCATCTGGGACAGGGTACTCTGTAGTCCGCTTGGCCGGGTCCGGCGTACAGCCGAACTGGCGGGGTTCGCCACTCCCGAGATTGTTCCGGACCTTATCGAATTCGATTGCGGCAACTACGAGAACCTGACCCTCAAGGAGATCAGAAGCAAACGGCCGGGCTGGGATTTCTGGCGGGATGGCTGCGAGGGGGGTGAAACGTCCGAGACTGCCGGAGCCCGAGTCGATCGCGTTTTGGCACGCCTGGCCGGCGCGCCGGGCGCCACTCTGTTGTTCAGCCACGCCGCCACCAGCCGGGTGCTGGTGGCGCGGTTCCTGGGGTTGCCCGGTCAGATGGCTTCAGGGTTCAGCTTCGACCCCGCCCACCTCGGAGTGCTCGGGCAAAGAAGCAACCCGGCCATCTTCCTGTGGAATGACGGCAGTCATCTTCCCGCGGCGCACAAGAGCGAGAAAGACGTGTCTGGGCTGCCGCACTGACGACACATGAAGGAGGGGACATGCTCACTCAAGCGGACATCGATCAGATGGCGAAAATCGCACCTGAACTGCAAGGCGCGGACCATCGCCGACGCTACCAGGCCTGGCGGGAAGTGCTGCACCTGTACGAAGATGTGGTGACGCGCACGGGGAAAGACGCCCCGGCCCCGGAGTGCAAGGGGTTTGCCGACCTAAAGCAGTTGGCACGCCGGGCATTCGCGGCTCTTGGCGGCATGGCCGAGCCGGTGCTCGCCTCCCTCCGGGACTACGATAACACGACCTACGGCGCCTACCTGGGAGTCAGCGACGAAGGACGCGTGGCGGAGCGCATTCGCGACGCCTTCCTGAAGTCGCCCAAGGCGCTGGCGCACGGGAAGCCGGAGCCGCTGGTGGTGGGCTGCGCCGTCGACGCCGAGCGTCTCGGTGGCGCCGGTGAAGTGCCCGTCGGGCCGGATGAGTATTGCGACATTCAACTGGCTTGCGTCGGACGGGTGCTGACGACGACCAACGTCGGCACGCGGGTGAATGCCCGGTACTACAACGATCCTCCCGCATTCACCGTTTACCAGCCGGAGAAGGCTGCGGCCATCAAGGCGGCGGAGGCGAAGGCCAAGGCACTGCTCGCGCCTTATCTGCACCCCCCCGGAGGCAAGCCTGTCCCGGTGACTCTGTTTGTCTCGTTCGGGCATCCGGTCGAGCCGCCGACCCAGTTGGCCGTGCTAGAGCAACTGAAGGAGGAGATGCAACTCGGGAAGTTTTGCGATCCCTCCGTGCACCGTCTGGGTTTGCTGGTTCGCGCGCCGCGCGGCAGCCTCGGACCCGAGGCGGTGCGGCACGGGCTCGCTCTCGCGGCCGAAACGGGGCTCGGCGAGGTGGCGGTGAATGGCGTGTTACGCGGGGAAGCCCAGGAACGCATCTCCATGCCGGGTCTTCTCAATTTCTTCGACAAGACCACGGCCAACAAGCTCTGGGCCGATGCGGAGCCGAAGCGCATCGTGCTGCGTGCCTGGAAAGCCGTCGATGTGGATTCCGTCGCCCGCAACACTTGGACGTCGCTGCTGGCGGCGCGGAACGCGGGCCTCTACCTCGGCAAGTACGGAATGCTGCCGCTCACCCTTCCGGAAGCGGATTACGTGATCGGCAAGATCCAATCGTGGTTCGAGGATTGGAGCGCCGCCCCCGCGATCTATGTGGATTGTCCGACCGTGACGCAATACCGCTGCTACGACGAGGAAGCGGGCGAGGCAGTCCGCGCCTGGCTCGATGTCGCGCATACCCACAAGGTCGCCGTCGTGCTGATCGATACGGCGGACAAGTCGAGAGGCCGCAAGCTGCTTAAGGATAGCCCCGAGGACGAGGTGGGGATCCTGTCCGAGACGGAGATTCGCGAGTTGGACCAATACGCGCGCAACCTGGGCATAAAGGCGTTGTGGGCGGGCGGCATATCGGCGGCGCAGGCCTACCGCTTCGGGAAGATGGGAGTCTTCGGCATCTACACGACCACCTCGACAGCGCGCAAGGTCGCAGTCAGCGGCGACTACACGCACGATCAATCGATGCCGAATGAGAAGGAACCCACCTATCGCGGAGTCTGCCGGGTGGCCCTGTTGCTCCAGGCCGGCTTCTTGCAGGACCGCCTGGAGTCCCTGGGCGACTCTGTCACCGCCGCCCATGTGGCTCGAGAGGCCAAGGAGCTTCTCGCGCTCCAACCGGAGAGCTCGCCCGAGGAGCAGGAACGGGATGTTCAACGACAGTTGGCGCAATCGCTGCAAAGCGCGTGGCGCCGGCTGCTGAAAAGCACCTGATAAGAAGACTGTCAAGTGGGGAGGTGTGCAATGACAAGCGAAGGCAAAGACAGCAAAGCAGGCAATCTGGCGGGATGCACCGTCTACTTGTCTGGCCCCATGGACTTCCTGGCCCAGTCCAGGGAGGAAGAGCGCGTCAACGGATGGCGCGCGCGGGTGGGGCAGTTCCTGAAAAAACGTGGAGTGAACGTGCTCGATCCGTGGCACAAGCCTGAAATCCGCGCTTTGCACGGGTACGGAAAAGAGGACGACAAGTCAACCGAAAACCGCAATCGGTGGACCTTCGGCGATAACGACGGAGAGAGGAGGTTTCGGGCGGAGATCTGCTACTCCTATTGGCCCACTCTGCACATCGACTTACGCATGGTGGATAAGAGCGACTTCCTCATTTCCTTCTGTCCCACGAACACCTACAGCGTGGGCACCGTGCATGAGATCGCCCTGGCGCGCCAGCAGCACAAACCGGTCTTGTTCGTGAGCCCGCCCATCCCGCTGCGCTCCCTCAGCGAACTCCGCGATCATCTTCTGCGAACCGGCGACAAGAAGGGCCAGGAGTTGCTCCAGAAGCTGCAACAGGAACAGCCGATGAAAGAGAATCCCAACGGCGCGCCCAGCCTCTGGTACATGGGAATGCTGTACGGAGACTACTTCTTCGACAGCTTCGGGTTCGAGGCCTACAAAGAGGAGTTCGGGTGGAAGCAAAGTCCGCTCGACGAGATGGAGCAGCAGCCTCCGGCTCGCCGCAGGTCTTTGCTGCGGTATCTCGCCTGTCTCGATGCCGAGATTCCCGATCTCTACGATCCCCGGCTCGGGCAGTTGGTGACCGATGACGATTGGTTGATCTTCGAGAAGCGCTTGGAGGAGGGCGCAGGCTGACGCCCGACGAGGCACCCGGCAGGGGCTCCGCAACTGGCGGCAGGGAGCACAACTTTTTCACCATGCCATCCGAATGGCCGGTATAACCGCTCCGCCCTGAAAAACGCCACAACGGCGGTTTCGCCGTGGGCGAGAACGTTCGGATATCAGTGACTAAGGAGATGTCATGGGGAATGACACAAGCACGAGTAACGGCAATGACGGCAAGGTAACTTTTCGCGCATATACTTCTCCCACTCTTGTCCTGCTGGCGATGGACTGGGCTGACGGAGCGAAGTATAAGGATTTTCTGGGGTTTGCAATTCTGCGTTCGCCGGGTTTTGTTCCTGGTGAAGAGGATGGTTACTTGCTTAACAAGGTAGGGTTTGCCCCTCCGGGTCCTCATACACGGTCGCTGCCGAGCAATTTCTCTCCTATCCAGAAATTTCTTTGGTGGGATTCGGCGATTGGCGATGCCGACCGTCGCAAGACCTTCGTCTACACGGTTACGCCTGTTCGCGGAACAGGTCCGCACGACATAAAGTTGCATGCAGAGGCGGCATCTGACCCGACTAGGGTCACCATCCCGGACATTCAGCGCGATGGCATCTGGACTTGGTTCAACCGGGCAGTTGTCAGCTCACAGGCTTTTTCGCGGGAATTTCCTGCTCCTCAGAAAGACCTCGACGCCGCCATGAAATGGCTGGCGAACGGGCTGCAAGACGCTTTTCCGGAGATTCTTAAGGGGGCCAGTGACGTCAGCGGCGCTATCTACCATCTGACCGACAATGAATGGGTCGTGCCCGATCTTGAGACCTTTGCCGGCGAGTTGTCTATGGTCTACGAGGATCGCAAGAACGACACAACCTGCCTTCCGGCCATTGAAATCCTGCAACGCGCCAAGGGCCGGGAGTTCCAGGGCTACCCGCGTTCAAAAACCAATATTATGCACAACAAGTTCCTGGTTGACCTCAACGGCAATCGGTTCCTGATGGGTTCCGCCAATTACACTCCGGAGGCACTGACGTGCCAGGCGAACCTGCTGCACATCTTCGAGTCCAAAGAACTCGCGGATCTTTTTGCCGCGCGCCAGGAGCTCCTCCGCAAGGACCCCCCTGTGCCGGAAACCGCCCAGGGTGCAGCGTGGTCTGAATCCATTCGTGTGGGAAGCACGGCGCAGGTGAGGGTTATTTTTTCACCGGAGCCAAAGAATCAGCGCGTCTCCATAGACACGGTTATCCAGTCAATCAAAGGCGCGAAGCAATCCGTCATCTTCTGCATGTTCGATCCCACAGATCCCGAGCTTCTTTCATCGCTTCTCGCGGTCGGCGACGAGAAAAGGCTGCTGTATGGACTTTTGAATGCAATCTCCGACCCGAACAGGAAGAAAGACAGCCTGTCCCACTCTGGTGAGGCCCCGCGAAAGCCGACCCCGGGCACCCAGATCAAAGTCACACTCTTTAACCGGTCACGGAAAGACAAGAAAGTGCTGGCGTACTCTTATTTTCAGCAGGGTGATACTCCGGCGGGGTACTTGCCCGAGTTCAGCACAGTGAACATGATTTCCAAGAGCACATTGCCCCAGGCTAAGCCCGGCGGGAAGAAGCAAGGCGCTCCTCCGGCTGTCCACATCCACCACAAATTCATCGTGATTGACGCGGAAACCGCTAGCCCGATCATCTACACGGGCTCGAACAACCTGAGCAATAACTCCACCCATAACAACGACGAGAATCTTCTGGAAATCAAAAACAGTCCCGAGCTCGCGCAGACCTATTTTGCGGAGTTTATGAGGCTGTACGAACATTACCGGGCGCGCGCTCTATGGAACATGGCCCATCCGCCGACCAAGGGCAAACTGAAAACCACCGCCCAGACCGATTCCAAGCTGGGCCGGACGTTCACACTGAAGACTACGCGCGACGCATGGGTGAAAGGTGCTTACAAGGCGGGAACACTGGAATACCTTGCCAGAACGCTCCTGGCCGGCAAGGAGTGAGCGTTTCCGGCGTAGTGCACCGCCATTTCAGGTGTTGGCTTGGTGCACGCTTGCTGCACAGTGACCGTGGATTTGGCAAGTTGCTGTAGTGCAGAGCTCGCTCTCCAACCCTGCGGCCTTTCCTGTAGCGCGGGCCCTTTCTGCATTTCTGTATATCTACTGAGCACAAAAATGTACGGCGTAGCTGAGGCCGTCAGCCACGCTTAAACTCCGCGGAACAAAATGCCTGTGTCGTGTTGCAATCGGGGCGTCCAGGATAACTGCAATAGCGGCTTTCGAAAAGTGAGCCACTACTGAAGTAGCTTGAACCCCGACACCCTCCGCGGCATATGCTTCCCTTGTCACAGGCGGCACATGCCCCTCCGAGCATACTCGTGTCGAAGTTCCGGTTATAGGCGAAGTTTCCTTTCTTGGTCCATATCTCTTCCAGTGACTCTTTACGGAGGTTCCCCTCTATAAACTTGTCCGAATAGATCGACTCGCATCCCTTGACGTTCCCGGCACTATCGATGCCGACCACGTGTATTCCCGCTTTGCAGCCGTTCCAGACAGAGATGGTCCCTGGGCGACTCCGAATATATGCCTCGTGCTCATCAAAATATCCGATGTCGTCCCCGGCATAGACCCTGAGTGCACCGCTCCGACACTTTTCGCGGATGAATTTGGTAATCTGCCCGACTTTCGCCGGATCAAGCAGATACCCTTCTTTCCCGGCTATGTTGCCCATGCCAGTAACGATCTGGAGTTGCCAGATGTCCACTTTGTTCGCCACGAGGAGGCTGTACATCTCGTCAAGGTCGGCAACATTAAAATCAAGGAGGCTTGTCACTACCGCTATGGGGATATCCGCTTCCCGAAGCATCCCAAAGGCGGCGAGCACTTTTCTATATGAACCGTTCTTCCTTCTTATCCGGTCGTGGTTTTCCTCCATGCCGTCGAGGGAGATGCCGACGTTGTTCAGCTTCGCATCCTTAATCCGGGCTATTTGTTCGATACCCATGAGGTAGGCATTGGTAATGATGTTCACTTTTGCTCCGCCGTCGGACATCCGGCGTGCCACCTTTTCCCATCCTTGATAGAGGAATATCTCCCCTCCTATGAATGTGATCTGTCGGCAACCAAGCCTGAGGAGATCATCCGCCACGTGGAGGCATTCCTCCACTGTTAGTTCGTTCGCGCGGGCTCTCCCGGCAGACGAGCCGCAGTGGAGACATTTCATGTTGCAGCGGAGCGTCAATTCCCAGACGGCGTGTTCGGGCACGTATTCGGTCGAATTCATCGGTCCTCTCCGTGTCCGTGTGAAAAGCATCTCAGAAAGCGCCGGAGAAACCTCCTTCCCCGCTGCTGAATTTCAATTCTGGGGAAGTACACCGTACCGCGTCATAACACCTTTCTGGAGTTCGATGAATTCGCACGAAACCCCCGCTACGTCTTTCATCTCGCGGATCTGCCAGTCGGTGAAATACATCCGCTTCAACTTCTCACTTGTGGGGACTCCGTATCTGAAAAGAGCCGGATCCTCGATTGCCACCTCATAGGTATTGCAATCGATACCGAGGAAATCCTTGACCATCCGCTTCTGCCAGTCCTCAAGGTAGAGGACGACCGTTTTGACGCCGTTCTTAAGCATATCCTGCCTCCTTTGGAATAATACGCGCTACACTTCACTTACGTAACCACCTGAATATCGGGCGCCACTGAATAATCTAGAGCTGGGTTGAGAAAACAGTAACTGTCAGATCCGAATGAACCCATGGAAAGTGTACTCCGGAGGAACCGGGTAGACAAGCTAAAAGTGTAGCGGAAAGTGATATCGGCGAGATCACTTGTTCGAGGGATTACCTCACCGTCGCGCAGCAGCAAAACCTGCAAACGTTGGTAACCGAACCTCGGACGCTCCCGCGCTCACGGTGTCCAGCATGGCAATATGTTGGTAGCGCGTATGCAAATCACATCCTACGATAAACTTGTTCGGCTCCATTCTTCGGTGGCCTTGGTCGTTGCCTCCTCAAGCCCACATCTTGGAAGGAGCCGATGCCGTTGTGGAATCCTGATGTCGGGCTTTTCCCTGTGTCCCGTCAAAAACATCTCTCTATTTATGACACAGGTCAAAGGGCGAGTTACTAACCAAAAAAAGTGTTGACAAGCATAATGACTGCGCATCTAATAGTCCTGTTCAGGTACAACTTGTTCGCCACTAGAACTGATTTGAGTAACGAATAGAGAAGCCCTGCGCCTATTTCACAAGGGCCAGACCCCGGTTCACTCCACGACAGACTGACGTCCCGGCCCAGGCCTCTTGGCCTGCGCGGGAGCACTGATGTTGAAGGGAATCGCACGCCCGCAACGGTTTGCGTCAGCCCGCGTGAGCAGCAAAAGAGATCCGGTCGGCGACCGGCCTAGTACTTAGTGACGGAAATCACCGTCAGAAGGTGGCACTTTGGAACGGCGGGGCTTCAGCCCCGCCGCCTCCGGGAGCCCGACGAGTTGGGCCTTTAGGCCCTGAAGCCACCTTGCCTCAGGGGCTAAAGCCCCCAACGATAAGCCGTTTTCCATGGCGGGGCTGAAGCCCCGCCCTTCCCGGCACTTCGCAATATGACGCGGACTTTCGTCAGCACGTACTAGCCGGAATCACAAGTAAGTAATGGGGTTTCGACCTGACTTAAACTACCGGAAGTAAGGAGGAGAGATGCGCGGAAAAACAACCCTTTATGTCGAGCTCATGTTCGCGCTATTGCTGGCAACCAGTGGACTTGGGCAATCGGGCCAAAATAGTGACACCTCGGGAGGCGGCGTGATTAAAGCGACAGGATGCGTAAAACCGGGAGTGGAGGGCGGCTGTTTAATTTTGCGGGATCTCAAGACTAAGAAAGTATATAGCCTCCTATTTCCTGCATCCGGAAAGAAGGCAGATGTGGGATCTGTCATCTCGTTCGAAGGGAGATCGCACGAGGGTCCGACAATCTGCATGCAGGGTGCGCCGGTAGACGTCGCTAAATGGACCCAATTGAAAATGATCTGCCCAACAAAGGAAGGTGAATCCATGGATAAAACTACCGCTGGTAAATGTTCTGGCTGGCAGGCATGGCATGATCGAATGCCCGGGGGCCCAGCCACCCTGCACGTCAAGGGAGAGTGTACCTTTCCGACGTCCGGCTACAAAGTTAAGCTGGTTCCGCACGTGCCCCAGGGCATAAACCCGACAATCTATGTTTTGGATCGTGTGGTCCAAGTTCCGACGGGGGTAGTGTCACAGATCGTCACAACTCTAAAGGTTGAATATGAGGAAAAAACGAACGCGCACTATCAGGAAGTCTATATTGAACCTGACGGAGTGAAGATTCCTGTGAAGGAAGTTAAGTGAAAGTGTGTAGCCACGGTCAGCGTTTTTCTGACCGTGGGCTTTTACCCTGGGTTTACGAACACACGGTCAATTCCAGGTGCGAATTGACCGTGGCTACCACTCTTTGTCTTACACAGGCTTCATTTCATCCTTGCCCTACAGCAGCTTCATTGCGTCCGGATCCCAACGGACCACCTTGCCGCTTTCGTAGCTGACGTTGCTGAGCAGCGCGGTGCCGGCGGCGCGGAAGCCGAAGACGGGATCTTCCACGATCGGTTGGCGGGTGCGAATGGCGTCGATCCAGTTCTTCACGTGGTCGTAGTAGTCGCTGTAACCCTTGGGGGCAATGTATTTTTCTTCACCCAGAAGGGCTGCCCCGGTGGGATGCGTGATTGGATATTTCTCGTGATATATTTCCAACATACGCTTCTGAATCGCTAGCGAGAACGGTTCGACGCGAACGCCCGGCTCCTTCTCTCGCGGAACACGGGTGATGGTGACTCCGTCGCCCGCGATGATCATCGAGCCTTCCGAACCGGTAAAGACGAAGCCTTCACTTTCGGAGCCGCCATCGACGAAATTCGTGCGCACGCTGAGGTTGAAGCCCTGCGCGTAGTCATAAAGCGCCATCATCACATCCGGCACATCCCGGCCGTCTTTCCAGAAGCGCAGCCCGCCCGTCGCCAAGGCGCGCGTAGGACCATGCGTATCGGTGATGAGGTGCACGCCACTGAATAAGTGGACGAACAAGTCGCCCGCTACGCCGCTTCCGTAGGCCTTCCACTTGCGCCACTGGAAGAAGTGTTCGCCGTTGAACGGAATCTGCGGCGCCGTGCCGAGAAAGCGCGGCCAATCGCAGGTGGTGGGCGAGGCATCGTAGGGCACCGTATATTGCCACGCGCCTTGGGCCGAATTGCGGTCGTACCAAACCGTCACCATGTTGAGCTCGCCGATGGCGCCCGCGGCAAGCAGTTCTTTCGCCTTCTTGTAAATGATCGAACTCACCCGCTGGCTGCCCACTTGCATAATCCGATTCGTCTTGCGCCAGGCCTCGATGATTTTTGGCCCATCGGAGTAGACGTGGATCATGGGCTTTTCGCAATAAACGTCTTTGCCCGCGTTCATGGCGTCCACCGACGCCTGCATGTGCCAATGATCGGGAGTTCCGATGATGACCGCGTCGATGTCCTTCCGTGCCAGGATCTCGTTGTAGTCGCGCGTGGTTAAGATATCCTTCCCCCACAATTCCTTGGCATGTTCCAGACACCCGTCGTAACAGTCTGCCGCCGCCACCACCTTGACGCCCGGAACTTGCGCCGCCATCTTCGCGTCACCCTGGCCTTGCCCACCCGCCCCAATCACTGCGATTTGAATCTGGTCGTTCGCGGCGATGGCCTTAGGCGGCTCTGCCTGCGGCGCCGCCATCAAGTGTACCTTCGTCAACCCGGCAAAATAGGTTCCCGCGATGCTTCCTGTCTTAAGAAAGTCCCTGCGATCCATGTTGGCTAATATTTCCTCCTCTGTTAAGAAATGCGGAGCTGAACCCCTTGCCCAGGCCTAGTGCGGCCACAACCATCCGAACGTAGCGGCGGTCAAGAGGGCATAGATCAAGCCGTCCACTGTCGCCTTGATGGTTATGCTCAACGAGCGGCGATACCAAATCCACATCTGCCACAGCGCCAGGGAGTAGCCCAAGAAGGCTGTAGTTCCGGCGAAACGGAAAACCTGAAGGAATGGCGCGCCGGCCGGCAGCGCGCGCCCCGCGACGTAGGCGGAGAAAAGGCTGACCACCACTAAATACAGGAACCAAAGGGCGAGACTGCGCCCCATTGACATCATGCCCTTCGGCATCACGGTAAGCACCATGACCGGCCCCTTGTTCACCTTTTCCAGATACTCCGGCGAGCGCAAGTCCTGCCGGCTCGAGGGGCGCGGGATCATATAGTCGCCCGGCGGGATGGCGAGTGGGCGGAGCGCCTCCATCGCCTTGTCTTCGTTCGGCATCTTGGGATAGTCGTTTTTGTGCCAGGGCAATACCATGTGCACGAGCGAGCTCACCACAAATACGATCACCGACGACAGCAAAATCGGCAGCCACAACACATGCAGTCCTGTCATAACCACCTCCTGTAAAACCCAAACGTTCTCCATACCTCATGCGCTGAATCTGGCGCGTCTGTGTCGCGCCACTTACGCTATACCAGACGCGCTAGTAAAACAAGCGTCAATGAACCCGAATTTGGAGCGCGGGGTCGGCGCTACGAGAAAAGAGCTCCATCGCAACCCAAGACGAGGCGCAAAAGTGCGCGGGCAGAGCCTGCCCTGAGCCCAGCGAAGGGATGCCCGCGCTCCTAACTCACCCCCTGCTCACCCCGGCTGGAAACTCTCGAGGTGGATAGTTGTTGACGCGTATTTTCACCGGCTTGTTGGCCCGCACTTCGAACCTCACTTCATCGCCGGAGAACTCGACCTGCCGGATTTCGACGGGCGCGTCTGCGGCGAACAGCGGCCGGCCCTGGCGTTTCACTTCGAGACCCTCCGGCGATTGGGCAACGTCATAGAGTGACCCGGCGATGTAGTATTGCTCGATGCCGGCCGGGGCGACCGGGTCGAGGTTTCCGAAGCGGAGGCCGTGCCAGGGGTTGGCATCGATCAGCTCCTCGATGGCCACAAGCGCCAGCAGCGCTCCCCAGGTGTAATGGGGATCGCTGGTCCCCATCCCTGTAATGGCGTTGAAGTTCTCGTGGCATTCCCCTTTTTCACGCCATGCTTTGAAAAACATCTTGGCGCTTGATTCCGCCAGCAGCCGCGCCTCATGGTCCCAGTCGTATATCTTAAGGCCTTGGTAGATCAGCCAATTGTGGGGCGGCCAGACTTTGCCCCGCCAGTAATCCTGCTTGGGATAGAGAGGGTCATCGCGGCTGATCGTGGGCAGAATCCACTCTCCGGCGAATTTTGTCGGGTCGTGGAAGAGCTTTCGCAGCGCGCCGGTCTGCTCTGCCCCCGCCACCTTTCCCAGGAGCGAAAAGAATATGTCCGGCCCTATTTGGGGAAAGAAGCGTTCGCCTTGGTAGTTGTCCCAGTGGCGATTGTAATAGCACTGGCGCGCAGGATCCCAGAGCAGGCGGTTGATGGCCTCGACCATGCGCTGATGTTCTCGCTCGAGGGCTACAGCGTCTCGGGGTTTTCCCAATTCCCGCGCCATCCAGGCCAGCACCCAGCAATCCATGGCATAGAGGCAATTGCGCTCCACCGTGTCCTGCTCGAGGGTCTGCGTCTTGTCGTTATATCGCGCCACGTGCCACCATTGCGGGCTGTCGTCGTTAGACTCGTAGTAGGCCACCTGCTGGCGGTCTTCGTAAGGGATTTCCTCCGGATAGTTGGAACCGAGTTCGAGCAGCCCGTTCTTGTTCCCGTCGCGCCAGGGCTGGCCATCGCCGCGGTCGGCGAACCACCACTGCTGGTTCTTCAGCAGGCGAGGGTAAATCTCAGCTAGAAAAGATTTGTTCGGCCTGCGCAAATAAACCTTGGCAACGGCCAGGCTGCCGATGGGGTACTGCGAGTGGCCCCAAGCAACCGGGAAAATCGAGCGGTCCGGATGCAGCGGCCATTGCCCGTACTGGCAGAACATGCCCTGTTCGTTCTGCCATGAGCAGATGTCGCGGACCAGGTCGAAAGCCTTTGCTTCATCCTCCTGGCAGACCAGCAGGGCGCTCAAAAAGCTGTCCCAAAGAAAATCGGGAGCTGAGTTCGCCTGCGCCCAGCGGCGGCTGACCGTGACGTAAGCGCGTCGCCGTTCCGGCGTGTAGACTTCATTCCACTCCAGCGCGTCGTTAACGGCCGCCGGACCGTCCGCGAGCCAGCCGGTCGCCTTGGGACGGCTCCCAAGATACCGGCCGCGATTTCGCTCCAGCAAATCGTCGATCTTGCCGGGCTCGAGCCAAGCGCGTGTCTTCTCCTCCAGCGCTTCGTAGGTCTGTCCCTGGCGCCCGCAAAAGTAGAGCTTCTGGATGCGGCGGAAGTATCCATGCCAGCGCACGGCGCCCGTCCTGCTTGCTTCTTCCGGCGCCGCGCTCAGCGCCAGCACCCAGCGCATGCCGTCTCTTGTTCCTGGAACCCAGGAACGCCCGCGCAGAAAGCGGCGCTCCGGGCCTTCGGAATAGAGCACAGAGAACTTGGGCGGCGCGTTGTCCCAGGGCACATAACCCTCGAGCGCCAGGTCCGCCGGCTGCGAATGAGTGAGCCGGCCCACCACTTCGTTCTTATCTGTCTGCGCCCATTCGTAAGTGACCTCCGGGCCGCCCTCGGGCATCTGCCACACCAGGCGCGCCCAGGTGTTGTCCGGCGCTTTCGGCCCCACCCTCCTCCACCAATCCGGCCAGTTGCCGAACCATTTCTCGAATTGCTTGCCGCAGTATTCGGCGCGGTTCCCCTCTTGAGCGAAACGCATCCAGGCGTCCGGCAGGGAGAGCGCGCGGAAGGCAAAGATATCGGCATCGTCGGCAATGAAAACGCACCCGGACCAGGCATCCGGCGCCAGAGGACCCACTCTCCAAGCCTTCGTATTCCTCAGCCGATGCCACATCTGAAGCGGAGCTTCCCCCGTCATGGTGGCAAATCCCAGCAGCCGGTAAATCTCCTGCGGCGCCAGCTCCTTTGCCGCGGCTTCGCTTGCCCTTTCCCCTGCGGCGGGAAGCGCCGCCGTGGCAGCCGCAGGCGGCGCGCCCGGGGTCGCGCCGACGACTTTACCTCGCCGCGCGCCCTCTTCCCCATACGCCGCCGTCACCGTCACCCCTGCCCACTTCATGAAGCTCCGACGCGTTAGCTCGGACATGTTTCCTCCTCGAGAAAGCTTGAGATGTTTGCGTTCTATGCGCGGCAATCCTAGACGAGATGTGGGTCTGTTTCAAGAGAGTTATGCTCGCTCTGCTTTGGCCCCGCCACCAAAGCCATGCTGCCGCTCATGCCTGGTTCGAAAAATCCGGCCAGCACGCCTGGGCCACCAATACGTTGACGCAGCTTGGCGTACTGCATCTGCTCACCCATCCCGCCGTAACCCAAGGCGCGGTCAGCGCGCCCACCGCCCTGGCGGTCTTGAGCGAAGCCACCAGCCACGCGGGGCATGAATTCTGGCCTTTGGATCGCGAGATACTTGCCGGCCTGAAACCCCTGGCCGCAAGAGTCAGGGGACATCAGCAATGGACGGACGCTCTGCTCCTCTGGCAGGCGATGGAACGGGACGGTTTTTTGGTTACCTTCGACTCCGGCGTGAAGGAACTGGCAGCTGGAGAGTTGAGGGACCACCTTTGGCTCCTGAAGAGCCGTTAAGGGCTCTCGCTCTGCGCCTCGCTCGCCCCAAGTCCCGAATCGGAAGCGGACTCCGCGTCTCTTGACAGCGGGCGGGCGATAGGCTAGAATCGTAGGAGGGTTCAGGATTCAGGAGTCGACAGATGGAAGAGCGGGACAGGTGATAAGGGCAATGGTGAATGGTGAATAGTGAATTGCTTTGCTCCTTGATTGCACCGCTTGCCAGCTACTGCTTAGTGTCGGCTGCTTGCTGCCTTTGAAGAGCCGCAGGTCCCCCGGCAGGCCGGGGCAAGCTCCGAGCGGGACCTGCGCTGCCTCTGCCTACTGCCGACTGCACCTGAGGGGTCGAGCTGGCGGGGGGCTCCGCACGCACCGCCGCGGCATGACAATATGTCGTTCTTGCGGGGAAGGAAGAAACGGATGCAACTTAAAAATGAACGAGCAATGCGGGGATGTCTATGAAAACAAAGGACCGCTGTGGAAAACTGGGGGCTAAGCAGGAATGTCGTAGAAAACAAAGAGAGTTATACGTTGAGAGCGGGAATCTTGTTGAAAAGAAAGAAGGTAGATGGTAGGTGGGGGAAGAACAGGAGTCAGGATTCGGGACTCAGGATTAGGTCACAAGGACTCGCGCTGGGGCCCGGGCGATTTTGGATTTTGGATTACGCCAGGCAGCCGACTGCTTACTCCCTACCGCCTTCTGCCCCCTGCCGGTTGCCTACTGCCGGCTCCTTGCTGCCTTTGAAGAGCCGCAGGTCCGGAAAGCGGGACCTGCGCTACCTCTGCCTACTGCGCACCGTGGGACCAAACAAGGCGTGCCACTAGCCGCGAAGAGGTGTAAAATGACGCCCGCTGTTTCAGTTGAATCGGGGTCGCCGCTCATCGCGACCTTTAGGGGGCGAAGCATGTACCGAATTGTGAAGTGGCTTGCGCTCAGTTTGCTCTGTTCCGTCTCTCTAGGCTTTGCTGAGGAGATGACCGAAGGGCGCCTGATGCGCTTTCCGGACATTTACAAGGACAGGATTGTTTTCAGTTACGGTGGGGATCTGTGGTTGGGCTCAACTTCCGGGGGTGTGGCACGGCGGATCACCTCTCATCCGGGCCTGGAATTATTCCCAAAGTTCTCGCCTGACGGCAAATGGATCGCCTTCTCGGCACAGTACGATGGCAACTTCAACGTCTACGTTATTCCGTCGGAAGGC
>Ga0187881_10002471_pt1 | contig 17312 bp, 17 predicted proteins | sample June2016WEW_19_1_2_FD_133017 | JGI IMG/M metagenome (GOLD analysis project Ga0187881, IMG submission 133017) | Peatland microbial communities from SPRUCE experiment site at the Marcell Experimental Forest, Minnesota, USA - June2016WEW_19_100 | ecosystem: Environmental > Terrestrial > Soil >...
CCTCTGTTCCAAAATCTGCCGCGAAGGAGCCAGGATGAAGACGGAAACAGCCTCGGGAATCCGACTTCTTAATTGTCGCGCACCTTGCACGTCGATGTCGAGTACCAGGTCCTTGCCCTGGGCCTGGGCCTCCTCCAGGATGCCGCGGTGGGTGCCGTAATAATTGCCGAAAACCTCGGCCCATTCGAGAAACTCGTTGCCGGCGATCATAGCTTCGAAATCTTCGCGGGAGACGAAGCGGTAGCTGTGGCCATCGACCTCATCGCCGCGCGGCGGGCGGGTGGTGTAGGAGACGGAAAACATCAGGCCGGGCAGGCTGGCAAGCAGGCGCGAAACCAGCGTGGTTTTTCCCGAGCCGGAGGGTGCGGAGATGATGAAAACAGTAGTCATGATGTCTGTGGGGCAGCCAATCCTGGCTGCAGCCGGCTTTCAGCCGGCGCCCAGGCCTTGAAAGAGCCGCCTGAAAGGCGGCTGCAGGCAAGATTGCCTGCCCCACGGCGGTGAATTCCATTCGTCATTCCAAATTCAACGACTGCTCGCGGATTTTGTCGATCTCGGACTTCGCGGCCAGCGCCAGATCGGTCATGGTCAGGCCGAGCTCCCCCAGGCCGCCGGTCTTGGAAAGAACCGTGTTCGATTCGCGGTTCATCTCCTGCAAGAGAAAATCGAGGCGCTTGCCCACTTCGCCGCCGCCCGAGAGCATGGCGTCGAGTTGCGCGGCGTGCGTCCGCAAGCGGACCAGTTCCTCGGCGATGTCGCTGCGGTCGGCTAGCAGGGCGGCTTCCTGCGCCAGGCGTTGGGGGTCCATGCCGGCGCCTTCCAGCAAGTCGGCCAGCTTTTCCTTGAGACGCTTGTGGAAGGCGGCGCCGGCGCCCGCCCGAATCTCTTCCATCCGGCTCACCAGCCCGCGGACGGTCTGGCAACGCTGCCGCATTTCCTGCGCCATGGCCGCGCCTTCCCGCTCGCGGAAGGCGTTGAGCAGGACCAGCGCTTCGGCGGCGGCTTCCAGGACGGCTCTGGCGACCGCCTCTTCAACCTCTTCGTCGCCGGCGGCGCTCAGCATGCCCGGAATGCTCAGGGCGGAGTTGAGGTCCGGCTGGCCGCCCAGCCCGTGCAGCGCGGAGGCGTCGCGAAAGGCCTGGATGTAGGCGTCCAGGAGCGGCCGGTTCAGCGTGGCGGCGGCGCCCGCCGTCCGCGTGAAGGAAACCTGGATCTCCACGTGGCCGCGCGCCACCCCGCCCTTGACGACGCCGCGGACGTCGTGCTCCAGAGCGTCCAGTTCCGCGGGCATGCGGCAGTGCAGGTCCAGGCCGCGGTGGTTCACGCTCTTCAGGGTCGCGACAATCTCGCCCTGCTCCGTGTTTCTTCTCACGCGGGCGAAGCCCGTCATGCTGCGCAGGCTCACAGGTCCACCACCGGGCCCCAAGGGGACCCCGCATCCTCGGACTGAAGCTCGTGCAGCCGCTGATAGATTCCGCCGTGATTGATGAGCTCTTCGTGCGTTCCCACCTCGCGGATACGGCCCTTGTCCAGCACCACGATCTTGTCGGCCCGGCGGATGGTCGAGAGACGGTGCGCGATCACGATGACGGTGCGGTGCTCCATCAGGTTGGCCAGCGCCTTTTGAACCAGCATTTCGGATTCCGTGTCGAGGTGCGAGGTGGCCTCGTCGAGGATCAGGATGGGCGCGTTTTTCAGCAGCGCGCGGGCGATGGCGATGCGCTGGCGCTGGCCGCCGCTCAGCTTCAGGCCGCGGTCGCCGATGATGGTCTCATATCCCTCCGGCATCCGCAGGATGAACTCGTGGGCCAGCGCCGTCTCCGCCGCGCGGCGGATCTCTTCCATGGACGCGCCGGGCCGGGCATAGGCGATGTTGTTGGCCACCGTGTCGTTGAACAGGAAAGTGTCCTGCGCCACGATGCCGATGAGCGACCGCAGCCCGGCCAGGTTGATCTCGCGCACGTCATGGCCGTCCACTCTGACGGCGCCGCCGATGACGTCGTAGAAGCGCGGCGCCAGGTTGGCCAGCGTGGTCTTTCCGGCGCCGCTCGGTCCCACCAGCGCCACCACCTCGCCGGCCTTCACTTCGAAGTCGAGCTCCTGGATCTGGAAGCCGTTGGGCGCGCCGGGATAACGGAACGACACGTTCTCGAAGACGATGCCGCGCTCGAACTTCTCGATCTTGGGCGCGCCGGGCTTCTCCACGATTTCTTCGATGTGATCGAGGTGTTCGAAGACCTTGTGCGAGGCGCCCAGGGCCTGCTCGAAAATGTTATGGATGCCCACCAGGCGCTTGACGGGCTCATAGAGCATCAGCAGGGCGAAAACGAAGCTGGTGAAATCGCCGGCGGTCAAAGTGTGGTCTTTGATCTGGTTGCGGGCGTAGGTGAGCAGGCAGACGATGGTGACGGCGCCGAACATCTCGATCAGCGGCGAGGAGAGCGCCTGCTGCGCCACGTACCGCAGGTTGGTCCTCAAGAGCTTGTGCGAGGCCTCCCGGAATCGCCGGGATTCGTAGGGTTCGGCCCCAAACGCCTTCACCACCATGTGGCCGCTGAGGGTCTCCTGGAGAATCTGGTTCAGCTCCGCCTGGCGCTCCTGCGTGCGGCGGCTGGTGCGCCGTATGCGGCGGCCGATGCGCGTGGTCGGCACCCCCACGAACGGCAGCACCGTCAGACTCACCAGCGCCAGCTTCCAGTCCTTGGTCATCACCACCGCCAACAGCGAGACGGCCGTAAACGTCTGCCGCAACAGATCCGCCAGAATGTGCGAAATGGCCAGTTGAACCTTGTCGATATCGTTCATGATCGACGACATCAGCCGCCCGGTGGAATGCGATTCAAAAAACTCCGCGCCCTGCTTCAGCACCTTGTCGAACACCGTGTCCCGCAGGTTGGTCACCGCCGAGAACCCCACGTAATTTACCAGGTAGTTGCCGAAGTAGTCGCAAACACCCTTGATCAGGAAAACCACCGGGATGGCGAAGGCCACCATGGTCCAGACGTTGTGGATGAAAGAGGGCACGAAATTGCCCAGATAGAAGTGGTGGTGAAAGATCGGGTCGGTGTACAGCAGCACCGGGGTATTGGCCGCGGCGGGGTTGAGCACCCGGTCGAAGATGGGACCGATGAGGAGCGCCATCATGCCGGTGGCGCCGCCCGCAGCCGCCATGAGGATCACGGATGCGGCCAGATACGCCCAGTAACGGCGGGCGTAGGCCAGCAGGCGCAGCAGTTCGTTCATGCGGCCACCCGCAGGCGCGCCAGCGCGTCGAGGACCTGCGCCACGCCGGCGGGCGCGATCACCACTTCCGATGCGCTGCGCCACGGGCCCCAGATGGCCGGGTCGGAGGCGCCGAAGATCACCACCGACGGCACTCCCAGGGCGGCGGCCATGTGGGCCGGACCGGAATCGTTGCCCACGTAGAGCGAGGCGCCGGCGATCAGCCGCTTGATCTCCGCGAGCGGCGCGCCGGCGATGCCGCGGTACGCTTGAAAGGGGGAAAAATCATCGCCGCCGCCCCCGATGAAAACCGGCTCCAGCCCCGATTGTCTCAGGTGTTGCGCAACCGCCAGGAATCCGCCCGCGCCCCAGGTCTTGCCCGCCGTGGTAGCAAACGGGTGGATGATAGCGTAAGCGTCTGTCTGTGTTTTGGTGGGGCAGGCGGTTCCGCCTGCCGCCAGCTTCGCCCGCGGGATCTCCGTGATCGCCGCCCCCAGATAAAACACCGCCGACGCCAGGTGCTCCGCCGTGTGCACCTTTCGTTCCACCCCCAGAATCTCCTGCGCCCGCGGGATGCGCACGTTGTACACCACCTGATACCGGAAATGACTGAAGCCGGCGCGGTACCGGGCGCCCGAGAGCGCCGTCATCCAGGCGCTGCGGCCGCCGCCGTGCAGGTTCAAGCACAACCGCGGGCGCCAGCGGCGAAGCGCGCCCAGCCGCGGGGGCAGCGTCTCATCCAGGTCGGGATTGCCCTCGAAGACCGCGCGGAACCGGTCTTCCACCATCACCGCCAGGCGCAGGTCCGGACGCGAGCGTTTGAGAATCTCGAGCGCGGGTGTCGAGAGCACGCAGTCCCCCAGGGACCGCAGCCGGAGAATTCCCACCCGGCTGGCCCGCGGCAGACATTCCAGAACGCTTTGCACAGCGCTCCTATTCTTCGATCTTCGCCTCGTCCACCAGCATCACGGGAATGTCATCGCGAACGGGGTAGACGCGATGGCACTGGACGCACTTCAAGCCGCTCTGGTCGGGCTTGAGTTCCACCGTGGCCTTGCAGACGGGACACACCAGAATTTCGAGCAGATCTTTGCTGATAGCCATAGCGTATCTATAGTTTAGCAAGCCTTCACGTATGCATTTCCGACCGCGCCTTGGCGATGGCCGCCAGGTATTGGCGGGCGCGGTTCTCGATGATGTCGAAGCGGCCTTCCTTTACGGTCTTGGCATCCACCAACTCGCCGCCCACGGCCACCGCGCAGGCGCCGGCCTTGAGGAAGTCGCCGGTGGTTTCGAGATTGACGCCTCCCGTGGGAATCATTTCGATCTGCGGGAAGGGTCCCTTCAACGCCTTGATATACTTGGGGCCGCCTACGTTGCCGCAGGGAAAGATCTTGACCATATCGGCGCCGGCCTCCCAGGCGGTGAGCACTTCGGTGGGTGTCAGCGCGCCGGGGCAAATGACTTTCGAGTAGCGCTTCGCCATCTCGATGGTGGAAAGGCGCAGGCTGGGCGTGACGATGAACTCGGCGCCGGCCAGCATGCAGGCGCGCGCCGTTTCGGGGTCCAGCACGGTGCCGGCCCCCAGTACGATCTTGCCGCCGAACCGGTCCGCGAGTTTTTCCAGCGCGCGGACGGCCCCCGGCACGGTCATGGTGATCTCGGCGGCCCGCACGCCGCCCGCGTAAATGGCTTCCACGGCCTGGATGGCGCCCTCGGCGCTCGAGGTGCGCACCACCGGGACGATCCCCACCTCCGTGATGAAGGCAAGAATCTCTCTTGATGTCATAAGCTTTCACGTTATCATGTGGCTTGATACCCCAGCCAAACCCGGAGCGGGAAAAGCGGCCGCCGCGCGTATCGGTGGTGGTGGTTTCGCGCAACCGGGCGGCCCTGTTGCGGCGCTGCCTGGAATCCCTCGAAAAGTCCGAGGGACGCGAGACGCTTCAGATCGTCGTGGTGGACAATGGCTCCAGCGACGGCAGCGCACAACTCGACACCGATTTCCCTCAGGCGCAGTTCATCCGGCTGCCCAAGAACTTCGGACTCACCAAGGCCATGAACATCGGGTGGCGCGCGGCCGACGCGGAATACGTTTTCTTCCTCCACGAAGATACCGAGGTGGAGCCGGGGGCGGCCATCCGCCTGGCCGAGACGCTGGATGCCAACCCCACTGCCGCCGCGGCTTGCCCGCTGTTGGTAGGTGACGATGGCCAGCCAGCGCCGCAACTGGGCAATTTGCCGCCCGACGGCGAGTGGCTGGCGGTCGAGGCTTCGCTCAGCCAGCCGGAGCCGGTCGAGTATCCCCGCGGCGCGGCCCTCATGATGCGCGTTTTCGTCATCCGGGCGGTCCGCCAGATCGACGAGCGCTACGGCCAGTTCGGCGGCGACGCGGACCTGGCGGCGCAGATCTTGAGGGCCTCGAAGAAGATCCTCCTGGTGCCCGCGGCGCGGGTACGGCACCAGGGACGCGCGGCCTACTCGGCCATGGAAAGCGCCGATTTTCTGCTCGGCCGCGCGGTCTTCATAGGGAAGTACCGGGGGTTCGGGGCCGGTCTGCGGGCGCGGATGGCGGCGGTCATCGGCCCGCTTTTCTCATTCCGCTTCGGCGAGCTGCGCTACACCCTGGCGGGTCAGAAGATCGACGGCACGCAACTGTGACGCGTTGCCCTTGGTTAGGGTCCGCTGTTTACCTTTGATATCTAGTGCATGGGGTGAAGTAGGGGTTAACATTAACCCCATGGAGACGGTGTTCTGGATCTTCTTGCCCGGCTTTGCGGCCGTCGCCGCGGGCGTGCTGGCGTGGTTTGTCATGCAGTCGCGCATGGAAGTGGCGCTGGCGGGGCTGCGGGAGGAACTGGCGGAATCGCGAGGGGCGTTGCACGCCGAAAAGGCGGCCCTGGAAGGGTCGCTCGAAACCGCACTGCACGCCGCCGAGGAGAGCGCGCGCCGCCAGGCTTTCGACAAGTTCCTGACCGAATTGCGCGTCGAGCAGCGCCACTACACCCGCGAGAACCGTATGCTGACGCCGGCCCGCAAGAGCCTGGTGCTCCAGGAGCGAATGTTCTTCCGTAACATTCCGCTTTCCGACTGGATCGAGCACGAGATTCCCCTGGATGACGCGGCGGACGTCAACCGGCTGGTGCGGGACATGACCATCTTCGACCATGCCGTAGTCAGTATTGCCGACCTCCCACGGTCGAAGAAAGCCCTGGCCTGACTTCGCCTGATATCATGTTCCATATGGATCGACTCCGTGTTTTCGCCATCGGTGTGGCCTTGGCCGCGGGCCCGCGCGTGTTGCTGGCGGCTGGCCAGGGCGATGTGGCAAAAGGGAAAGAAGTGTTCCAGCAGTGCAGTGTCTGCCACCACGCGGATAGCGACCAAAAGAAGATGGGTCCCGGGCTCAAGGGGCTGTTCCAGAAGGCCAAACTGACCAACGGCAAGAAGCCCACCGAAGCCGGCGTTCGCGCCAAAATCGATGCCGGCGGGAATGGAATGCCCGCTTATAAGGACATGCTGAGCGACGCGGAAAAGGCCGACCTGATGGCGTATCTGAAGACGCTGTAAAGTCCCACCGCTTACTTGATGGCGATCGTGACGCCCGGCTGGCTGTAGAAACCATGGTGGGCGATCCGCACCGGAACGGCATCACCGGTCGGCGCGTTGGCGGGCACGCGAACGTTCACCTGCAGCACACAGGACACCATCCCGGGAGCGCAGCCCGCGAACAGCACCTCGGCTGGGGTGCCGCCAATTGTGGCGGTGACGGGCTCAGCCGGGTCGGGGCCCGGCCAATACCACGGCAGCGGCCCTTGAAGGACTGGGAGGATCTCTCCATCTTGGGGCCTGCCAATGCTGTATAGCTCGACGCCTGTGCCGAAGAGCTGCACCGCGGACCCTCTTGCCGCCGGATTACCCGCAGCATTCACGGAATAGTCCAGGTTGAGTACGGCCCCTGCCCCGGTGCCGGAACCCGATCGCGTGAACAGCCCCGGTACCGAACCCCGCACGGGCAGTCTCGCAAGGCCAACCTCCGTGCCCAAGTACTCCACGGTGACCGTGGCCTCCGTCATGTCCCCATACTCAACGTCTGCCGGGACGATAGCATTCACCTGGTGGTCGGAGACATACAGCAGCGGCGCGGCTACCGTTCCGCGCTCGATGGGGTCGGGGTAGGGATATCCGATCCTGTATCGAAAAAGAACTCTCGTGCCGCCGAGGTTGGTGTCTACTTGGTCGACGTGGACACCGAGGTTGGTGTCTCGCATACCGCCGGGAATCAGCTTCATATACTGTGGCGTCGCAGGACCGAGATTGGTCCCGAAGATCGACACGATCGCCTGCTTTGCCAGCGGCCCGGCGGCAAAACTCGCTCCGCTGGGCACGCTCAACTCGTCGAACCTGTATTGCCAGATGCCGGCGCTCTCCCCGCCTGCGAGCAGCGTCGGCGAACCGCCTGGCTTCACCGCCACTGCACCCGAGCCGATATACCGGTTGGCGTAGCCGGCATCCAGACGAACCCAGGAGTACCCGCCGTCGTTGGACTTCAGGACTCCCGCCGAGCCGCCCGTACCGGCAAACAAAACCTGGTCCGACAAGTAACTCGGCGAAAACGCCAGCACGTTCGCTCCCGCCATCGAGGAGACCGTGCTCCACGTATCTCCGCCGTCGTCTGAGCGGTAAATGGCTTGAGACAAGAAAGTCCCCGCTACGAAGACAGTCCTGTCCACGGCGTAGGAGGGAGAGAAGGCGATGTCTCCGACCTGTGAATTGGATTCCAGAACCCCAACTCTCGATGAGAGTTGCTGCCACGAGGCGCCGCCGTCTTTCGAGCGGAAGACCCCGCCGTCGCGTCCCGCAAACGTGCCGGCAAACAGAGTCTTGCCGTGTGACCAGTCCGGCGAGACTGCAAACGCCGCTATGTCCAGGTTGGTCAGTCCGTTGTTGCATGGCGCCCATGTGGCCCCGCCATCCATCGATCGCAAGACCCCGCCGCGGCCGAAAACGAACAATATCCGGTCGTCGGCGTAATCCGGAGAGACCTTCAAGCCGAACGCATCCAGGCTGTCCGGCACGAAGTCTTTGGCCGTGAGAGTCCACGATTCGCCGCGGTCTTTGGAAAGGTACAGAGAAGTGCCGTCCGTGGCGAAGACGGTGGCGTCCGTGGCATAACCCGGCGACAGGCCCACCCGGGACGGCCCGCGCTTTCTGTTCCAGGATGCTCCGCCGTCGGTGGACTTGAACAAGCCTGAATCGGTCTCGGCAAAGATGGTGGTGTCCAAGGCGTACGCCGGAGAAACGTGGATCGCCCAAACGTTGACCGCCGTGAGGCCCTCTTTCCGCTCGGTCCAGGTGCGGCCGCCATCCATCGACGAGAAGAGTCCGTTCGTCGTACCTGTGAACAACAGGTGGTCATTTGCGAAGTCTGGCGAGAAGGCCACCGCGATCGGATCAGCGACGGCCTGGCTTGCCGGCGCCTCCTCACGGGGTCTGGCAAGCGCCTGTCGCCGGATCCGCGGGAGCCTGTCGGGGCCCTGCGCCGCTGGTCGGGCGGACGGCACCCTTGGCAAGCCCGCTGCGTTCGTCGGGTCGGTGATCGGAATGACGACACTACTCCAACTCTGGCCACCGTCGACGGACCGGTATGTCCCAGCGCCATTGGTTACGGCGACAATCGTCTGATTGTGAGCAAAGTCGGGAGCGATGCGGACCTGGTGCACGCCGCCGCTAACGGGCACCGGAACCCCGATGTCTCCTCCGGTCCACGTGAGCCCTGCATCGGTGCTCTTCCAGACTCCGGCCTTTAGACTTGGCCCCGAAGTCAGATTTCCGCCCACGACGATTGTTCGGTCGGCAGCATAGCCCGGAGAGAGCGCAAAAGCCGTCACAATCGCCTTTGGGAGCGGCGCCGCCGACCACGTCGCGCCGCCATCCACGGTGTGGACCAGTTGGTCATAGGTCAGCAAAAACACAGCGCGATCCTGCAAGTAGCCTGGGGAAAAAGCAAGATCCAGAATCTGCTGCCCGCTGTCGTAAATGAGCGCCCAGGTCTCGCCTCCGTCCGTGGAACGGAGCAGGTGGCCGCAGTAATCACCCGCCAGAAGTGTCCGGTCCGAGGCGAATCCCGGGGAAACGGCGACGGCCCCTATGTAACATCCGTTCGGGGCAACCCCAGATAATTTCAGATACCGCCACGTGGCGCCCGCGTCCCCGGAGACGGCGAGCGTGCTCTCTAAGGTTCCATTGACTATCGATGCCAGAACAAATATCGTACGGTCCGTTTCATAAGTGGGAGAGACCATGAGTGCGCCGGAATCATCGGCTTCCAGTGGCAGGTCCGTGAACACCAGCGTCCATGTGGCTCCTCCGTCCGTGGAGCGGAAGATCGGCCCTCCTCCCGAAAAGGAACTCGCAGCGGCGAACAGCGTCCGGTCCGCGCGGAAGTTCGGAGAAACCGCGACGTGTAATATCACGCCACTACCGTTGAGGCCGCTCGAACTGCGGGTCCACGTGTTCTGGCCCGCCTGCGCCGGTTGGAACAGGGAGCCCAGAACGAGGAGAATCACAGCACGGGGGAGTACATATTTGACGAGGATTGCCATCTGGAGGTCCACCCAGGACAGATTATGCGCCCTTTGGCCTCCGGTCGCAATCGCCATTCGACTTTCACGGCGATTGTGAGGGCTGGATCAGTCTGACGTAAGGATCTCTACGCCTTCACTCCCAGCACTTCCAGAGCCTTCTTCACCACCGGATCGTCTTCCGCCTTCTTCTGCGGCGGCGGGGCGGCCTCGGGCAGTCCGGGGATCGGTTCGCCGTTCTCGTCGATATCCACTTGCACTTCCGGCTCGTTGACCACCACCCCGGGGGTCACACCGCCGTCCTGAATGGCCTTGCCGCCATTGGGCGAGTAGTACTTGGCCACCGAAAGAATGATCGCGCCGCCATCTTCCATGGTGATGGTTCGGCGCACGGAGGCGTTGCCGTAAGTTCGCTCGCCCACCAGTTGGGCCCGCTTGTTCCCCATGAGGGCGGCAGCCGCGATTTCCGCGGCGGATGCCGTGCCACGGTTGGTGAGGACCGCCAGCGGCAAGCTGGTGACGGCCTTGGACGGGTCCGCTTCGAAGTTCTGTCGCGGCACGCGCTGGCCCTGCTCGTAAGTGATGAGGCCCTTGCTCAGAAACAGATTGGCGAGGGCGATGCCGTCGTCCGGCGTGCCCACGGCGCAGCTCCGAAGGTCGAGCACCAGCTTCTGCGCGCCCTCCTTCTCGAGCTTCTCGATGGCGGCCGCGGTTTCCTTCACCAGCGCCGGGGAAAGCGCATCGATGTTGATGTAGCCCACTTGGCCGGCCAGCATCTTGGCCTCGACGGGCGGCAGCGTCAGCGTGGCGCGGGTCAGCTTCACCATCTGCGGCTCGGGCCGCCGCACGCGCACCACGCTGAGTTCCACGGTGCTGTCGGGATCGCCCTGGAGCAGCAACCCGGCATAGGCCAACGGCATGTCGCGCGTGGCGATGCCCTTGATGGTCTCAATCATGTCGTTGGTGGAAAGCCCGGCTTTCGCGGCCGGCGATCCCGGCACGGTCCCTACCACCCCCACGTATCCGAACTTCTTCGACAGGATCAACCCTACGTCGGCCCGCTTGAGGTCCTTATTCTTGACGTAGTCTTTGTACTGTTCCGCGTTCAGATAGCTGGCGAACGGATCGATGGCCTCCAGCAGGCCGTTCAAAGCGCCCATGGTGACGCTCTTCATGTCGGGCTCTTCGACGTACTCGGTCTTGATGCGGGAGACCACGTCGCTGAAGACGCCGATGTGCTTGTAAGGGTCGTCCGCCGGAGCGGCGCCCTGGCCGAGCACACTCCCGATCAGGAGCAGAACCGCGAGACACGACGACGCGCTCACGATGAGATACTTGATGCGGCTATTCATAAGTGTCGCAAACTCCGGAGGCTCTCAGCCATTATACCTTGCTTATTGGACGCAGCCGCGGCTGGTTTGGTTGTAGCTGTTATTTCCAGTCCGGCCGCGGGTTTTCCTGCTCTTCCACCAGCACCCACAGGCCGCGGCCGCACATGTTCTGGCACTCGGGGAATGGCTCGCCCGCGGTGAGTCTTTCGGGCGATTTGCACACGGTGCACCAGTAGATGCCGGTGACCGGCACGGTGGCGCCGGGACGATGGTTCATTTACTTCCTCCGTCTTGGTTGAGAACCCAGTCGGTAAGTTCTTCCATGCGATCCACCAGCAGGTCCGGGGCGGGATCGGCCAGCGTTTCGGGCTGGAATCCGTAGGTGACGCCACAGCACGGAATGCCGGCGTTACGCGCGGTTTGCACGTCCACGGAGCTGTCGCCCACCATCAGGGTCCGGGCGCGGCTGACGCCGGCCTCCTTCCTGAGGGCTTCCACGCCGATGGGGTTTGGCTTCTTGAAGTCGAAACTATTGCCGCCGTAAACCTGGAAGAAGCGATCATGGACGCCGAGGCCATCGACGATCGCCTGGCTGATCCGAACCGGCTTGTTGGTGAGCACCGCCATGCGCTTGCCCGCCGCGCGCAGCCGGTCGAGCGATTCCTTCACGCCGGGGTAGAGGGTGGTGTAATCCAGGTAGTGCTCGCGGTAGTACTCGAGAAAGAACTCGAGCGCTTCCTCGACCTCCGCTTCGCTGGCGTGGTCTCCCAGCGCGCGCCGGATCAGTAACGGCGCGCCGTTGCCCACATAGGAGTAGACCCGCTCATTCTCCAGCCGCGCCATGCCCATGTGGGTGCGGGTGGCATTCACGGCCTGGGCCAGGTCCAGTTTGGAATCGACCAGGGTGCCGTCGAGATCGAAGATCAGAAGGTCCATTTCTCTCTGGTAATAGGTTTTGACCGGTACTCGCTCCCATGGAGCGGGGCTGCTGCGCCAGAGGCGGGGTGCCCTCTGGGCCCGCCGCCCTGCCAAGGGCTACGCGGCGCCCGTCTTCCGCTTCCGCAGGCGCCCTGCGCGGGCCATGGGTTTGCGGCGCGCGCGAACGCGGCGCTCGCCCAGGCCGTACTCCACCATTTTCCTTTGCAGCGTGTTGCGATGGATGCCCAGCAGCTTGCTGGCCGCCGACTGGTTACCCCGGCTGCGCTCCAGGGCGCGCTGAAGCATGCTTCTTTCCAGCACTTCGATGGCCTCTTGCAGCCGGATGTTTCCGCCGAGGAGATGCTCCACCAACCCCTCAAATTTTTCTTTCATTTTTTTCGAATCCCCTCTTCGAGCGCCTTCCCCCAGGCCGTTTTGACCTGGTCATAGGTCTTCCGAAAACCTTCCTTCAACTCGTGCGGCGCCAGGGCCGCGAACGCTCGCGCGGCGTCCACCACGTAAGGAGCCGTGCGCGAGTTCACCACCGATGAGGGGGGCTTATCGCCCTGGGAAAACGCCATGATCGCCATAATCAACGCCACCGAAATCAATATCCCGCGCACCGCTCCAAAGACCGCGCCGAGCAGGTGATCGAAAATCGAAAGCCCCGTCACCTTCAAAAACCTTCCAACTATGTAGCTCACCAGGTGCCCCACCAGCATCACGCCGCAAAACACCAGCAGGAAGCCCGCGAAGTTCGCCAACCCGCGGGAGCTGAGGTAGGGTATCAGCCACGCTCCCGCCGCTCCATAGAACCAGATCCCCAGCACGATCGCCAGGACCACCGACGCCAGGCCGATGACCTCGCGCGAGAGGCCCTTGCGAAAACTCATCGCCACCGACGCCGCGAGAATCGCCAGCAACACCACGTCCAGCCAGTTCATAGCTTGTGACCAGTGAGCGCGCGATAGGCCTGGCGGTATTTCTCGCTGGTTTTCGCCGCTACTTCTTCGGGCAGCGCCGGCGCCGGCGGCTGCTTGTTCCAGCGAATCGACTCCAGGTAATCGCGCACGAATTGTTTGTCGTACGAGGACTGCGGCCCGCCGGGCCGGTAGGAGTCGGCGGGCCAGAAACGCGAAGCATCGGGCGTGAGCGCTTCGTCGCCCAGCACCAGTTGTTCGCCCACGAAGCCGAATTCGAATTTCGTATCGGCGATGATGACGCCTTTCGTCTCGGCGTAGCGCGCGGCGCGGGTGTAGATGGCGAGGGTGAGATCGCGCAGCCGCTCCGCAAGATCCACGCCAACCAGCCAGCACACGCGCGCGAACGGCACGTTTTCGTCATGGCCCGTCTGCGCCTTGGTGGCGGGCGTGAAGATGGGCTCGGGCAGCTTGTCGCTTTCCCGCAGACCGGCCGGCAGCTTGATTCCGCACACCGTGCCGTGCTCGCGGTATTCTTTCCAGCCCGAGCCTGAAAGATAGCCGCGCGCCACGCACTCGATCTCAATCATGCTGGCTCGCCGCACCAGCATCGAGCGGCCTTCGAGCTGATCGCGGAATCGAGGAAGCGGGTCCGGATACTCCTCCACACGCGCGGTGAGAAAGTGGCTGGGAATGAGGTCGCGCAGGAAATCGAACCAGAAAATGGAAAGCTGGGTCAGCACCTTGCCTTTATCGGCGATGCCGGTGCCCAGGATGTAGTCGAACGCGGAAATGCGGTCGGTGGCCACGATCAGCAGCCGGCCGTCCAGTTGGTAGACATCGCGGACCTTGCCGCGAGCGTAGCGCTGGACGCCCGCGAGATCGGTCTCCAGGATGATTTGGTTCCCGGTGGAGTTCACGATGCCTTCAGATTTTCAATCGGGGGAGTACACCAAATGATACCCCGTATCGTGGCATTGTCAATGCGGGATTAACCGGCGTTGCGGCCCGGGAAAAGAAAGGGCAGGCTAAAGCGTGCCCCGCCGGTGCGGGTAAAATCGGAAGATGACGGACGCCGCCCTGCTCGGCCACATTTCGCGATTGCCACATGCCCGCGCCAATTTCAAGCAGTTGATTCGCGAATTGGGAGCTAAAGGCGCCCAACGCGCGGACTTGGAGACCGCGCTGGCCCGCCTGGCCGCGCGCGGCGAGCTGCTCGAGCTGCGCTCCGGCCATTACGCCGTCACCGCCGGCAGCCGCGAATTCGCCGTTGGACGCCTCAATATGCACCGGGACGGCTACGGGTTTTTGATTCCCGACCGGCCCATGGAAGGCATTGTCGGAGACATTTTCGTTCCGCCCGAATCCGCCAAAGCGGCCATGCACGGCGACCGCGTGGTGGTCCGCATCGCGCGCATCGAATCGGATGGCCGCGCGGATGGCGAAATCGTCAAGGTGCTCAAGCGCGCCCATCCCACCGTGGTGGGCGAATTCCGCATCGGGCGCCGCGGCCAGTACGTGGTCCCGCACGACGACCGCATCCGGCAGTGGATCGAGGTCCCCGAGGGCATGGAGTTCCCGCCCGCCGGCCCGGTGATCGACCGCATTGGCGTCGAGCCGCCACAGGCCGCTTCCATCGAAGAGTTGAACGGCATGATTGTGAACGTGGAGCTGCTGGATTACGAAAACCAGACGGGCCGCGTCATCGAGATCCTCGGCCGCCCCGACGATTTCGGCGTCGACGTCGAGATCGTCATCCGCAAGCACCAGCTTCCGCATCGCTTCCCGCCCGAGGTGATCGAGCAGGCCGAGCGAATCCCCCATGCGATCGATATCCGGGGCCGCCGCGATTTTCGCGGCCTGGACGTTGTCACCATCGATGGCGAAACCGCGCGCGATTTCGACGACGCCGTGTGGGTGGACCGGCTGGCCAACGGCAACTACGCGCTCGACGTGCACATCGCCGACGTCAGCCACTACGTCAGGCCCGGAACGCCCATCGACGCCGAGGCCCGCTTGCGCGGGACCAGCGTCTATTTCCCCGACCGCGCGGTGCCCATGCTGCCGTTCGAGCTCTCGACCGACATCTGCTCGCTGGTGCCGCACGCCGACCGGCTGGTGCTCTCGGCGCTGCTGGAGATCGACCACCAGGGCGAGGTTGTGGCCCAGGAATTCACCCCCGGCGTGATTCGCAGCGTCGAGCGCATGACCTACACCGATGTCCACCTGGTGCTGGAGGGCAACCCCGCGCTGCGCGACCGCTACCAGCCATTGGTGGCGCGATTCGAGCTGATGCGCGAGCTGGCGCTGGTCCTCAACCGCAAGCGCGTGCGCCGCGGGTCCATCGATTTCGACCTGCCCGAGCCGCTCATCGAATTCGACGAGTGGGGCGCCATGACCGGCGTGACGCGCGCCCCGCGCAACATCGCGCACCGCATCATCGAGGAGTTCATGCTGGCGGCCAACGAGGCGGTAGCCGGTTCCGGGGCCGTCTCGCTCTACCGCATCCACGAAAAGCCCGACCCCAAGCGCGTGATGGAGTTCGAGGAAATCGCCGCGCACTTCGGCGACTCGCTGGGCATCGGCGCCGTTCCGGTGAAGAAGTTTGGAATCACCGGCCGTCACCGCGACGGCACCAAGCACCGCCGCGAAATCGTGGTGGCCGATTCGGGAATGAACATCGGGCCGCGGAACTACCAGCGCCTGGTGGCCAGGATCGAAGGCAAGCCCGAGGAGCGCATCCTGAGCTACCTGATGCTGCGCTCGCTCCAGCAGGCGCGCTACAGCACGGAAAACGTGGGCCACTTCGCGCTGGCGGCGGAGGCATACACTCATTTCACGTCCCCCATCCGCCGATACCCCGACCTGGTGGTGCACCGCCTGCTGAAAACCCGGGGACAGACGGAACGTTTTCCAGTTTCGGAAATCGCCGAAATCGCCGAAGAGTGCTCGCAATCCGAGCGCCGCGCCGCCGATGCCGAGCGCGAGCTGGTCGAGTGGAAGAAAGTGAGGTTCATGGCCGAGCGCCTGGGCCAGGAGTTCGACGCGCTCATCATCAGCGCGGCGAAGTACGGCATTTTCGTGGAACTGGCCGAGCTGTTCATCGAGGGGCTGGTGCCCATCGACACCCTCCCCGGCGACGAGTACACTTATCACGAGAACGTCCGCAAGATTGTGGGCCAGCGCACCCGGCGCGAGTTTTCCGTCGGCGACCGCGTGCGCGTGATCCTCGACCGCGTGGACGCCAACGAGCGCAAGCTCCAGTTTTCGATGGTGGAAAATGAGCGAGACTCACCTCGAACCAAGCGACCTGATTCACATTCCCGGCGGCGAGTTTCAGATGGGCCAGGAAAACGGCCGCGACGATGAGCGCCCCGTCCACCGCGTCACGGTGGCGCCGTTCCTGCTGTGCCGCTTTCAGACGACCAACGCGCACTGGGAGGCGTTCCGCAAGGCCACCGGGCGCGAGAAGGTGGAGTTCGCGCACGAGACCGCGCCGGCGGCTTGGGTGAACTGGTTCGACGCCATGGCTTACTGCCACTGGCTCTCGGCCGAATGGGGTATGCGGGGCGCCCTCAGGGCCCGCCTGCCCACCGAAGCCGAATGGGAGTTCGCGGCGCGCGGCGGGGTGGAGGGGAGGCTCTATCCCTGGGGCGATGCGCCGCGGGTGTACCAGGCGCGGCGCTGGAAGGACGGTCCGGAGCCAGTGGCGGGCTTCGAGCCGAACGGCTACGGCCTCTTCGACATGTGCGAGAACGTTCACGAATGGTGCTCGGATTGGTACGACGCGGGGTATTACGCGGTGTCGCCAGCGGAGAATCCGCAGGGGCCGGCGCACGGGGTTCGCCGGGCCTCGCGCGGAGGGGCGTGGCGGCATCATGTCAAGTTTTCGCGCTGCGCGGCGAGGAGCAGTATCCCGCCGGAGTTTCGGTATGCGGATTACGGGTTCCGGGTGGGCGGAGAAGCTGTGAAAGAAGCGATTTAGCCACGGATTAGCACGGATGAACTCGGTGTTCATCGGCGGCCCCCCAACCGGCCTGCCTCTTTTGCTCTGTCGGATTTCCGAGCGGAAACACCCGTTTCCCGGCGTCGTCGACAGAAACGCCTCCGCACGTGTCCGTTATCGTGAACCTCGACCGGCCAAATGAGATGGCGACGTGCGAGCTTACCACTTGGCGCGTGTTTACCTGCTGGGCTGTCGGCTGGTGCCCCCCAGATCTTGCCAAATGGCATGCCGGACAGGCGGAAAAGACCGTTTTTTGAATTGGGGCTCCGCCCCAAACCCCGAGGTTTGCCGCTTTGTGGCCAGGATCATTTGATCGAACGGGTGGCGGAAG
>Ga0187881_10002478_pt1 | contig 17296 bp, 17 predicted proteins | sample June2016WEW_19_1_2_FD_133017 | JGI IMG/M metagenome (GOLD analysis project Ga0187881, IMG submission 133017) | Peatland microbial communities from SPRUCE experiment site at the Marcell Experimental Forest, Minnesota, USA - June2016WEW_19_100 | ecosystem: Environmental > Terrestrial > Soil >...
CATGGTTGGGCTCATCTGGAGCCCAGCTGGTTCTTCGATTACAAGACTCGGCGACACCAGCGTCTACGGTGGCGTGCTGCTGGCTTCCCTCTTGATTGCATACACAGCCCTGGCGCTAAGGAAAGCCCATCAATATGCCAGCAGGCTGGTCCTGATCGGCATGGTTGGATTAACCGTGCTCCTAGTGGGGTGGGCTCTCAGGAGCGTTTGAGGCACCAATGACGGAATTCGCAATGCTGCTCGGGCGGACGGCAGTCATGCAGATCGGGCCTTTGCCCACCAAAGAGCTGAAGGCGACGACGTATTTTCTCAACGTCTTCGTAATAAGTGTGATCATGGCGCTCGTATTTATTGCCATACTTGACAAGGAACTCACGAGAAGGAGATCGGCAGGAAGTATCGTGAGGTTGGAAGAGGAGCGGGGCAGGATGATCGAAGGAGGGCCAACTCGCATTGCGGTCGAAGCTCAGCTGGTTGCCCGCAATCGAGGCTCTATTCCTACACGTATCAGAAAGATTGACTATTCGATTTATGTTGGCGACGTCCTCGTGGGAAGATCCTCCCAAGCGGGCGGGACCACTATCCCCCCTGGACCGACTGTCACTCTTACAAGAACCTTGGACCTGCCTTTGAAAGCGGCGGATAACGTCGTCGGGCCCACGGAGGCCGGTGGGCCCCCCTGCAAAGTCATGGGGGCTTTACATATTGAAACAAGCAGCGGTGATGCAAAGCTGCCATTTAGTTTCGAAGTCGTAGGCGGTTGGTCTTGAATTGAAACCTCCAACCTCTGGCCAGACTGCCGCCATCGTCGCAGGCCTAATCGGTGTTATCTCCTTCTATGTATACGGCAAGCCGTACGCCTGGCTGGGTGCGCTGGCGGGAGGAGCTTTTGGGCTGGTGACTTTCCTACTCCTTTCAGGACGTAGAATGAGGATGGTCAGACGGATATTCATAGTATCCGTAGCTATAGTGGTGTGGCTCGACCTTTTCTTAACCTTGGAATACATCGGCATTCCGGCTTTCCTGGAGTGGGTTTCGATTCACAATAGGTTCTATTACATCCCATCCGTGACCAGCGTGGGATTCTCGTACATTCCTTGCACCCGCTTCTTGCCCCAGCTGATTTATGGAACCGCTATCTTCGGTCAGTACAACACAGTCGGCACGACCGTGGTCTTTCCCTCGACCCTTGAATCATTAGTCTTGCTCATGATTCCCTACATCGCAACACTCATCTTTTTCGGAAGAGGCTGGTGTGGTTGGATGTGCTACTTCGGCGGAACCGTCGAGGCATGCGCCGGAGGAAGCAATCAAAGGTGGAAGCTAGGAGCGTTTAGGCAGAAGTTCCTCGTCGAAGGTCACTCGGTAGCATTGGGGGGGTTGAAGGATGAAGTGAGAGATATCAAATATGGCTTTCTCTTGGGCACATTGTTGCTCCTGACGGCACTGGTTACGCCAGTCTTCTGTATCGTTTGCTGGGCTGTATGGTTCCAGTTCCCCGTCCTTTTGGCCGCGTTGTTCGTTCTTTTCGTCGCCTTCGTGGCCATCCTCCCATTCATGACAAAGAAGCGATGGTGGTGTCTAATCTGTCCCGTGGGGACGCTCGCCGAGCTTGGAAATCACTTGTCGCCCTTCAGGGTGAAGATCGATTCGACGAAATGTACCAAGTGCTACGACTGCATTTACGACTGCCACACCTATGCGATAACGCCTGAAACCATAGAGACGACCTTCAAACCGAACGCCGATTGCGACAAGTGCGGGCTCTGCATGGAGTCCTGCCCTGATGATGCCATAGATCTCTATTGGCGCGATTCGAACAGAAGAGCCAGAGGCTGGTTCATCCCTCTTGTCGTAGGTGCTACGGCCATGTGGTATTCATGGTTCGCCATCGAAGTAGCTCAGCTCCTTCCAATGATTCTCGGTAAACTGTGACCACAAGTTCGCCCGCGTCTATGACGAACTGCTTGAGGCTTGTGATTCTGCCGGAGTCACAGTAGAGGGAAATCGAAAGGATTTCTTCATCTGTTGGTTTCTATGAAAGCCCTTATTCGTGACTCCGCGAGGTCGACGTTTTCGCCGGGCAAGGCAGTCTCTATTGTCAGCACGGGAATCCCCAGTTCGGCCCTTATCAAGTCCCGTACCAATTTGCTCGTCTCCGCTAGGTATCTGCAGCCGGTGGTGTTGTTGATTATGACACATTCTGTTCTCTGCTTCTTCATGATCGGTATGGTGGCTCTAATCCTATCCAATGTGGGGAAACTGTACGGCATCCTCCACACCCAATCTGCTAGGCTCGTGAGTGACGAGCCGCTTTCCGGAACAAGCTCGCGGTAGAGGGGCAGATAAGTATCGCAACCTACCAATGCTCCACCGAAATCTTCAATCATGTTAAAGATCGAGAGCTCTTGAGTCTCCGCTCCACTGTAGTATACTCTCAAAGAGTTGTCACGCTTCGCCCTAGCTGGGGTCCCTTTCCTCAACCTTGCCTTGGATTCTTGAAGGATCATCTGGTAAGCGTGATAGAGTGCATCGGGATCTTGAAGGAAGTCGCTCATGGTCATCTGCAGTAGGTAGTATTCTAGAGCCGGAACGGGCACATCCTCCTCGCGCAAGAGATCAGTCAAGTCAATCATGGCCTGCCTCAACAGGTTCTTTGATCGAACCTCACCCTTCAATGTGGCGTCATCGATTCTCTGGCCGCACTGATCCTCCAGCCAGGAACACAACGATTCCAATTCCTTAACTAGATAGTCCGTGGCCCACTCTTTGGCCTCCGCATTGAATCTGGGAATGTCGAAGTAATGAAAGGGCATTCCAATCCGCTGCGCTGTCGAATACCAGCTCTTGGACATGCTATCACACCAGCAACCACATGCGACGACCATGAGGTCGACTGGTACCACGCCTCTCCCGCTGATTAGGGAGCCTGCCATGGTAAGGTTCCAGGGGCAAAAGTCGGAAGGAAGGCCTGATTCCAAGGCTTCCCTAATGGAGGAAGTGTCTTCATCGAAGATGACATGCCTTAGGCTTTCGCCGATATGTGGGTCATAGGGGAGCGCTCCGGCAGCGAAAATGGGCTCCACGGGCACGAATGCCCATTTGGCTACGATCTTCTTTCCGGAAGCAGAAACCCTCTCTCGAGATGATAGAAAAAGCCTTAGCACGTCACTGAAGCCTGTCAGCTCTGCGTCGAATCTCAGCTTCCTGAGGCCGGGATGCGTTGTCAGAGTTAGACACCTCTAATCATCTCAAGAAAAGCCTCAACTTTCGTCGTAATAGTTCCTACGTCAGACGGCGAGTATTCTGTTTCAATCAGAAGCAGTGGAATCTTCATCTCCTTCTTCAAAGCTTCTTCGAAGAGTCTCAGCTCTCCTCTGTAGCTCTCGCAGTACCTTAGATTGTAGTAAATCAAACCGTCAACTCTATTCTCACGAGCCACCTTTGCGACGTAGCTGATCCTCCTTCCCATGTCCATCATGAAAGGACAATTGATATTCGAAATGTATCTCTCTGCTAGAGCCTTGACTGGATTGCCTCCCGTAGACACGTCCTTTCTCCAGAACTTGGACCCGGTGCAGACCGCATCGGCTACGATGTTGCCGCCCGCCCTTTCTATGATATCTATTACTTTTCGGTCGCCAAGACAAACATTGCTGCCATAAATCATCAGTCTCGGTTTGTTGCCATCCGCGGGTCTTGCTCCTCGTTCGGCCTTTTCTTTGGCGGTGCCTGTTGAGTGAAGCCTCTCGTGTATCCTCTGAATCTCTGCAAGGAACTCGGACGGAGGAAGCAAGAAACCCATTTCGGAGATTTCAAAGGCGTCGCTCCAGCCTATCTTGGGAGAACCATCCGCGGACGGTTCGTAGATTTCTCTCATACGGAGCCTGATTGAATTGTAGAGTCTGATGCTGGCCTTGAGCCGTTTCTCAGTTATGCGTGTGCCGCTCCAACTCTCCAGCCTATCCCTCAACAGCTCGAATTCTTTTTCGAGATAGACCAAGGCGTGTGGCCTCATCCTGAACCTGTCATAGGTGCGTGGAATCCCGATCGAGAACACCGGGACTTTGAAGTAGTATTGCCAGTAGTCTTGAACCCTTTTCATGCTGTCACAGGTCGAGGCGACACAAAGGGCGTCAATTGAAGAATAGTACGGATTCTCGCCAAGAGCTCGGTACCCAAGGCAGGCTCTGGCGTACGGGCAGCTGCCCGGGCCGAGGTACTGCTCTCCAGCCTCGGCAGCCTCGCCCTCCCCTCCGAACATCAGCCTTATGGGAATCAGCCCAGCGGCATGGATCATCTCCACCGGGATGTATGGGCAGAAGTAGCCGACTACCTTCGCGCCGTTCTCCTTCGCCTTCGATAGGCCCTCGGGACGCTCGTTCAGTCGTTCCCGCAAGGATTCGATCATTCTCTATCCCACACTTGGGCGTTCCCTTAGGGCGTGATTCCTCGCGATGAGGGAGGCGCCCAGGGCACCAATCAACTGCGGATCCATGCTTTCAGGGACTACCACCTTAATTCCCAACTCTTCTTCGAGCGCCTTCCTAACGCCAATGTTCTTAGAGACCCCGCCGGTCATCAATACTATGGGTTTGACGCCAACGTGCTTTGCCAACGCGCCGACCCGTTTTGCGATGCCCCTATGAAGCCCAGCGAGGATATCTTCTTTCTTAGCCCCGTAGGCGAGGAGAGACACGATCTCAGTCTGGGCGAAGACCGTGCAGGTGCTACTGATTTTCACCGGAGCCGTGGCCGTAAGCGACAAGGCACCCATTTCTTCCAGAGGTACATCGAGGACCAGCTTGGCTGCGAATTCAAGAAATCTACCAGTTCCAGCAGCGCATTTGTCGTTTATCACGAAGTCAATCACCTTGCCATTCTGGTCCAAGGAAATGGCCTTTGCATCTTGCCCGCCCAAGTCTACTACTGTTCTAGTGGCTGGCATTACATGCCAGGCACCGAGCGCGTGGCATGTTATCTCGGTCACCGTTTCGTTAGCGAAAGGGGCGAGGACCCTGCCGTAACCCGTCGCTACCACATACCTGACGTCATTCGTGTTGTTATTGGGATCGTCTAGAGCTGCCTTCAGAGCCTTTTCCCCGGCTTCAACTGATCTGGCCCCGATAGGTAGGATGCAACACTTGATGGATCCTTCCTCATCCATTACGACCGCTTTGGCGGTTGTGCTTCCGATGTCGACGCCAGCAAAACGGGCCACCAATTCGGAGATTTCAAACGTCACAGGGCTTTTGCGGGATTTATGTCTTTTTTGGATATAACTTTAAACTTAGTAGCTAGCATTAATGAACCCTTAAATAAATATTCTGCCTTAATTAACACGCCGATGTCATGACTGACAAAAATACCGCTCGCCATTTCCCAGATTCACATTTTGCAACAGAGGAGTTACAGATGAAAGAGATACCACAGCTGACGCATCGCAATCTGGCGACTCGGACTGACTTGAGTGGGAGGGCAGAAAGCAGACGCTAGCGAGCCGCAATGAGATGCTAGCGACCGGTGCCGTTGTATTCGTATTTGCCTTACTTGCCTTCGGGGTCGCGGCCAAGATCGAATGCCCGTACTGCCCCGGAACGGAGGAGGGCCAAACCGGAGGCGGGGCGAACCCCCAAGACCTGGAGGTCGTCAATGTCAAGACGACCTTGTTTACAGAAACCAACACGGGGTGTGACATGACACCCCTTTTTCAGGTTACAGTAAACATGACTTTGTCAGACGAAGGAACCACACCCTGGAGTGGGTGGGTCGAGGCCAACATGACGGAAACAAGGACGGAGGACTGGAATTCAAGCAGGTATGTTTGGGTGCAGCTGGGCCCGGAGTCAACGAAGTCCTACATTTTTTCCATCGTTGTCGACATAAGTTATCTGCGCGACTTGGGTTTCTATGATCTCCCTAACTTCGAAACCTCTGCACTGCCAGCCCAAGGAGCTATCATATGCCCTGTCTGCAACGGATCCAATAAGATCAGCGTCTTCGATTGGTTGATCTCAATCATAAGGGGAGGAGAAAATGTACCTCAACCTGCATAGAGTAGCGAGGAAGCTCAAGTTCACACCCCTTTTGGTCGGCTTAATAATCGGGGCCTGGGCAGGATTGTCTCAGGCGCTGTACCAGCCAACGATACTCCTCAACTATGCTATTTCGATGGGAGGACATCCGGCTGATATTCTAGATTGGACGATCAATGAGCTCTTACGCACGAATCTCTATGTTAGTCGAATCTCAGTCGGCACCCCGGTCCCCACTGTTCTAGGGCTTATCCTTGGCGCGTCAATTGCATCCACCGTGCACAAGGAACGCGGACCTGGTGCAGGAAGGTTTTCTTTCGAAGCTGCAAGAAACGGCTTTCTAGTCGCCTTTTTTGTGATGCTGCTAGGCGGTTGTCCCATTATGGCCGCAACCGAGGCAGCCTACGGAAACTTGGTCTTCGCGTTAGGCCTTCTGGGCATTATTGCAGGAGCCGTTTTGGCGACGTTATACATAAAGAGGAAGACAGCGGGATGAACGTGCTGACCTTTGTCGTTGTCCTAGCGGTAACAACCTTGATAGGTTATGCGGCCGAGCGATCACGGTACTGCAGTGTCAGTGGAATAAGGGATTACTTCCTCTTTCATGACACGTACTTGGCGTATGCCCTTCCGGGCATTTTCGTTGGCGCTCTTGGAAGCTTCGTGATTTTCACCAGGATGGGGTATCTGATGTCGGGCTTCCCTCTTCTCACACATAGCCCAGGAATCTCGTCCGCGGTAGGAATCTGCCTCGTCGCGATTGGCGGGATTGGGATAGGATTCTATTCCATATTGGCTGACGGCTGCCCCCTAAGGCAGCATGTCAGGGCTGCGATGGGAAGGCGCTACGCCCTTGCTTATCTCGTCGGTTTCTACGCTGGCATCCTGTACTTTGAAATCTTTGGGGTCGCTTTGGTGTCAGTCTTGTACAGAATCGCAATATAGGAATCAGAGAATTCTCCTGACCAAGCATGGCCTTCCCTTGAAACCCAAGAGAGTCGTACCTAAAGCGTATGAGACTCTGGATGCCGATTCTCCGTCGGAGCGCAGGACGCTGAATCACATCTGCCGAACCAGCCGTGCTAGTCGTATTGAAAAACTTTAATTCGAACTCTGTACGACATAATAGTCGTGGGCATTGGTCGCTCCGCCAAGATGACGCTCGTCGCAGCCGCAGTGATGGTGTTGGTCGTGGTCGGCGGCGTCTCGTACTTCCTCCAGACGAGACCACTTCCCTACCCCATTCCGGTCGGGAACGTTTCAGTGACACTTCCTTCAGCTTCTCCGTACAGGCAGCTCACGACGGGGAACTATAACAACGACATGTACCCCGTATGGAGCCCCAACGGATCGCTCATCGCCTACATTTCTAGCATGGGCGGCCTATCGAGCGTATGGGTAGTGCAGGCATCGGGCACTGCGGCCGTGCAGGTCTCGCCGCCGTACAAGCTGGTAATGTACCCTGAGTGGAGTCCAGATTCCTCCAGCATTTCTTACTATTTCTTTGATGGTGCGGTGTCTGGGTACGAGGTCGTCAACCTGAAGACGCTCAGCATCACGAGGATCACGACAAGCAACATGGCCGCATTCCAGGGGCGGGCCGAGTGGAGCCCCGACGGGTCCCATTTGGCGTTCTTCATTAGCGGCCCGGGGCCGCAACTGATCGTGTACGACATGAAGACTGATGTCGACAGCCTCACAACTGATGTCAGTGGACCGATGCTTGTTGCTAGCTGGGTTTCGAATGAAGAACTAGTTTACTCGAGCTACTATAATGGAAGCACTTGCATAATGTGGGTGAGCCTCTTGACGGAGAAATCAGGCTTGCTTATGTGGGGGCCGCATAACTTCGTCGACCCTTGCGTCGGACCGAACGGAACCATAGCTTACTACTCTGACTTCAATCCAGCTTTGGACTCGCCGTTGCTGCAGGGCAGCGAAGGCTATATGATCCCCCTGCCAGGAAGCAGCACGTTCGCCTTGACGCCAGGTGGCGAGCCACTATACGTGTTCGTCCCTCTGAACGAGACCAGTTATGACGTTTGGTTCTCAGGAGTCGACGGTTCTAACCCCACGTTCCAGTCTGAGACTGCCTTCCTGTCGGACGGAAGTATTATCTCGATCGTGCCAGCCGTACCGGGAACGATAGACTTGGCGAGCCCGCCCGCGTGGAGCCCCGACGGGACACAGGTAGTGTACGCTGCAGCAGCGTACTCTGCGAGTTCCTCTCTTTCGGCCGGCGAGATGATGTATCTCTGGAACACGGTGACTGGAAGCATTAGCTCCCTTGGGCCAATGCAGACCTTCTCTTTCGAACCCACTTGGAGCCCGAACGGGCTCAATATCGCATTTGTCTCCAACATGACAGGGACGTATCATATCTGGGTTTTGAGCACAACAGGCGGGTCTCAGGGCTCAAGTGGGTCGGGCTACTAGAGGGAAACGACTGCCCGAATGAGCAAACCTACCTATTTCGGATACTTCCCTGATGCACTGTAGGGTCTACTCAGGCTGCTGCACGATGGGAACGGCCTTCCTCAAAGCTCGAAGTCGCCTTCTCGATAACTGCCGACGTCACTAGCTTGATGGTAGCATTTGTCAATCCGCTGGGAGGAACAATCTAAGTCCGTGTTAAGGAGACGGCAAAGGGGCTGACATCTCCACTTGGTACTCCTTCTCCTCCCACATGTCATAGGCCGTCGCCGAAGACGAGGCCTGGGTGATGATGGCGAGGGCGTTGGCGACGTGGAGCAGGCTGACAATGTAGAGGTATAGGTCCGCCCAGCCCATAGAGATCCCAGCAGCAAGGACGAAGCCCAGGAGGCCCTGAAGCAGCGCCAGGTTCCGCGTCACCTTTGTTATCCTCTTAATGCGGGAAGGGCAGCCGGAGGACTGGACCTTGTGGTTCACAAGGAAGGCGAAGCCGAAGATGACCAGCCCCAGAGGGGCGTGGACGGCTATCGTGAGGACATCGTTCCCGAGGAGAGAGTAGAGGACGAAAAGTATCTGAATGAAGGAGAGCCAGATGAGGCCATACATCAGAGTCCAGGTCTTCAACTGAAATCGTTTCATTAGTCGTAGAAGACCCATATAAGCGTAGCAGGCGCGATGTCCTTACAGACTGGAAGCTGTGCAGTTAATATATCGAGTGAATCCGCACAGCCAGGGCGCAGGACGCTGAATCACATCTGCCGAACCAGACGTCCTGGTCGTATTGAAAAACTTTAATTCGAACTCTGTACGACATAATAGTCGTGGGCATCGGTCGCTCCGCCAAGATGACGCTCGTCGCAGCGGCAGTAATGGTGTTGGAGTCTGTCGGCGGCGTCTTGTACTTCCTCCAGGCGAGACCACTTCCCTACCTCATTCCGGTAGGGAACGTTTCAGTGGCGGTGCCAAGCGAGAATCCGACCTCCAGCGTGGTGGGGCATTAGCATGGTGGGGGAATTCCTGGGCAGGGTGGGTGGCTCCGTAATGTTAGAGGTTATTGAAGTTGGGTAAGAAGGAGGACGCAGAGGAGAGTAAGCCGGACGGTTCGCCTGGAGGGAAGGGAGGCGACGGGGGCGAGAAGGTCGACCGCTCCCGGAGGGACCTGCTCAAGGCCGTCGGGCTCGTCGGCTTGGTCGCCCTCTCGCCCGTCAAGCTTCCGCTGGGAGAGAAGAACATATCCCGTTCCGGCGGGAGCGTTCCACCATCGATAACGGTACTGAAGGGCGTCACGGCCGCCGACCTTTATCAGGTCAATGCCGACTACCAACGCTTTAATGTAATGAACACTTCTTTCACAAGGTCAGAGACGGACCCGACGTCGATAGCCTACAAGGCCGCAGAAAAGTATACCCTGGTCTTCCAGCAGAGGCTCAAGAACGGCGAGGTGGGATTCTTACTTCAGGACTACTCCCTCTACAACGCAGCGAACTCCATTTCGGTGGCCACTGGCTCCGGCCTGGGCAACCGGGACACCGGCCTTTACAGCTGGTCGACATTGGGCGCCGCGGTCACGCTACCCGGCGTTAACAAGCTCACCATGGATCCCGACCAGACGGCCACCATAGTGAAGAAGGCTGCCAGGAGCCTTGGCGCCTCCCTGGTGGGGCTCTGCAAGCTGGACCAGAGATGGGTCTACGCCAACGACACGGTCGGTCGACCCATCGTCTTCGAGGATGTCGTTTCTCCCTACAAAACCGACGACAAGGTAGTGATACCCAACAGCTTCCAGTCCGCAATCGTCATGGCCGTGAAGATGGACATCAGCATGGTGAAGTACGCCCCCTACGGCGCCTCTGCGGCTGGCGTCTGGGGAGGGTACGACAACATGGCCATTATGGCGGGCAGGGTGGCAGAGTTCATCAGAGGGCTCGGCTGGCAAGCCATACCCATGGGGAACGACACGACGCAGAGTATCCCGATGGCCATCGACGCGGGAATGGGACGACTCGGTCGCATATGTCGTCTCGTCACGCCTGAGCTGGGTCCCAACGTTCGACTCTTTAAGGTGCTGACTGACCTGCCGATGACCTACGACAGCCCCATCGACTTCGGGCTCGAGGAGTTCTGCAACAGCTGCATGAAGTGCGTCAAGGCCTGCCCGGCTCAAGCGCTCCCGTCCGGCGACCCCGCGTGGAAGGGGCCGGAGATCTCGGAGACCGTTGGCATCTACAAGTGGCAGCAGGACGCCGACAAGTGTCTAAGATGGTGGGGGCAGGTGGGCACCGGCTGCGCCATCTGCATCAGGGTCTGCCCGTGGACGGCGGGCATCACGCACGACTACGACACTGCGAAGTATCTGGTGAAGAACGTCCCCGCGCTCGACTCGACGCTGAAATCCCTGGACGACGACGCCGGCAACGGGGTCCTCCCAGACCCTGCCAAGTTCTGGGAGGAGTGATCAAGACGGAGTAGGTGTGTACTCATGGGCTCGCCATCATGCGGCCTATTCCCCTTCTGTCCCACATAGTGTCGCGGTTCATACTTATTTGAGCCAATTCCATAAATTTGTATAACAAGAATTGGTGTCATGTCGTATATAACCAAACGATAACATCTTAAACTTGCACGCTTATTATAAGAACAATGTCAGCAGAGAATGTAGATGATGCTAAGAAGAATAGTAAGATATCCCGCAGAAACTTCGTAGTCGGCGTTGGTGCAGGGGTGATAGTGGCTGCCATCGCTGGGGCCGGCGCTGAATCAATGCTCAAAAAGGCCACCATTTTGCCCGTCACTTCCACGGAGACGGGCCCCACTTCCACGGTGACAGGCCCCACTACCACCGTGACGGGCCCAACCACCACGAAGACGAGCACCGTGACGGGCCCCACTTCCACCGTGACGAACACTGTGACGAGCACCGTGACGACCACGCCCACTCCCGTAGTGGCGCCCCCCACCTATGGGGAATTGATGACTCTCAATGTGAACGGCGCTGATTACTCGGTCTACGCAGACTATCGTTGGACCCTCTTGGACGTCATCCGTGATAAGCTGAACCTGGGGGGCACCAAGAGATGGTGTGACAATGGCGAGTGCGGGTCTTGCACTGTGCTAATTGGAGGAAAGCCGATCCTTTCCTGCATGACGCTCGCCGTGGAAGCCCAGGGCAAGTCGATACTTACGATCGAGGGGGTCAGGCCGCCCGCCCCCAACGCGGGGACGACTCTTAACTACATCCAGCAGGCCTTCGTCGACAACGACGGGACCCAATGCGGTTTCTGCACTCCTGGCATAATTATGGAAACGACGGCTCTGTTGGCCGCCAACCCGCACCCCACATCGCAGCAGGTGAAGGACGCCCTTTCAGGCAACCTCTGCAGGTGCGGTTGTTATCCTCAGATCCTGAATTCCGTCTTGGCGGCCGCAAAGGTGGGGCCTTGAGAACATGTCAGCTACATACAATGTGATAGGAAAGAGTTTCCCCCGCATAGACGCTGCTATGAAAGTCACAGGCAACCTCCCCTTCTATGACGACCTGCACCTCCCAGGCATGCTCTACGGACGTGTCCTGCACAGCCCTTATGCCAGGGCCACAATCACCGCCATTGACACGAGCGCCGCCGAAGCGCTGAAAGGCGTGGTGGCGGTGGTCACGTACAAGGACGCCCCGACCGTGCCCTACAGCACCGTTTTCAACAACTACGTGCTCGATACCAACGTCAGGTTCGTGGGCGACGAAGTCGCCGCCGTGGCAGCAATCGACCCTTACATAGCCGAGGATGCTTTGGACCTGATAAAGGTCACCTACACGCAGCTCCCCCCACTTCTGAGCGTCACCGCCTCCACCGCCAGCGGGGCACCCCTGCTCTATCCTACGCAGACGGGGAACATCGTCAATGGAGCGCCAATGACGCTGAACTTCGGAGACGCCGCCACCGCGCTCTCCAAGTCTGACAACACCCTGAAGGGATCGTGGTCGAGTCAGTGGGAGTGGCACAGCAGGCCGAACCTAGGGGGATGCATAGCCGATTTTAGCACCTCGGACATGTTGACCATCTACGAAGGCGATCAGGGCGCGTCCGGGAAGGCGTCAACGCTCTCAAAGATGTTCGGGGTAGCGCAGGACAAAATCCACGTCGCGGCGCCCTATACCGGCGGCACCTTTGGGGCAAGCGACTCTGGGAGGTTCGACGAAATAGCCGCCCTGCTGTCCAAGAAGGCGGGCAGGCCCGTCAGGCTCCAGTATACTAGGGCGGAGGATGCCATGTGTTCATCGCGTAGACATCCGATGTTCTTCACCGACCAGATCGGTTACATGAACAACGGCCACTTGACCGCCGTCATCCGAAGTTTCTATTCTGACGTAGGCGCCACCGGAGGGACCGGGCCCACAGGGATGAACCGGATGAACACCTTTGATTTCGTTCGCTTTACCGATGGAAGCTTCACGGCCTATCCCACCTACACCAACCTACTCACATCCGGCGCCTTCCGAGGTTACGGGGGACCCCAGTGTTATCCTTCTCTCGGCACCTTGTTAGACCAGGCTGCCGAGAAGCTCGGAATGGATGCCGTCCAGTTCCTCAAGCTGAACGCCGTCCAGACAGGAGACCCACAGCCGTCCACGCTGGCCACAGGCAGAGAATCCACGATCTCGGCTATAGACTACGGCGCTTGCCTAGATATGGGCGCTTCGACGATAGGCTGGTCTACAAAGATTCATCCGCCGGGCAAGGGCCCCGTCAGCGGAACACAGATGGAGGGCATAGGCGTCGCCTTAGGCCTCCACGAATGCTCCGCTTTGGGAACATATCCGGCAGTCATCCAAGTCAAGAACGATGGGACCGCGGTCGTCTACTGCGGCAACGCCGACATGGGACAGGGGCTCAGGACTAGCTTAGCGGCGATGGCCGCAGAGGCCATGGGCATGAATTATGCGGACATCTGGGTCAACAACGGCGACTCCATGATTGACCAGTACGCTCCAGGAACGGCCGCGTCGGCCGCCTGCGCCGGCGCGGGGAACTCCGTCGCCCTGGCGGGGGCCAATGCCCTGCAGCAGATGTTCGCGTTGGCGGCGCCCGTTCTGAAGGTCCAAGCGAACCAGCTGAGCGCCGCCTTAGGCACGATATACCAAACATCCACTCCATCCAACAGCATAACGATCAAGGCCTTGATGTCGGGATACACGGCAAGTAATGGCATCGTCGGATACTACTCTGGAGCCGTCCCCACGTACCCATCTGTCATAAGAGCCATCGGATGTCACTTCGTGGAGGTCAACGTCGACACTTCGACTGGGTTTGTCGACGTGTTGAACTCCGTCTCCGTGTGGGATGTTGGAAAGGCGATCAATCCCGCCGTCGTGACAGGCAACCTCGTAAGCGGCAGCGTCCAGGGCATAGCGTTCGGGCTGACGGAGGAGGGCGTGGTCGACCCGACCACCGGGCGCCTCCTGAACCCCAACTATTACCAGTACGGCCTCCTGACGACCGCCGACGATGGCGCTTACCCGGTGGGGTTGTACGTCGAGGCGCCTTCACCTCTGGAAGTCTATGGACAGAAGGGGGTCGGCGAAGTTGGCCACGTCTCACCGCCTGCTGCCCTCGCCAACGCGATATACAATGCCATAGGGATCAGGTTCACCTCGTCTCCAATAACGCCTGCGAAGATCCTGCAGGCGCTGGGGAAGGCGTAGGTTGGTGAAATAAGAGTGCAACCAATTCAGCACTTCGACGCCACGACGGTGCAGGAAGCTGTCTCCCTCCTGACCACGTATAAAGGGAACGTAGCCGTCATCGCTGGAGGAACGGACCTGCTGGGCCTCCTGAAGGACAAGGTGTTGCCCACCCTCCCTGGAGTCTTGGTGAACATCAAGAACATCCCTAACATGAACACCATCAGCGTGCAGTCAGGCGTGTTGACGATCGGGGCGACCGCGACCCTCTCCGATATCGCGACGAACTCCACAATTACAAGCGGGTACCCCGTGCTGGCGCAGGCAGCCAGCCTCGCTGCGACCCCCAACATCAGGAACATGGGAACCATCGGCGGCAACATAAGGCAGGCGGCGAGGTGCTGGTACTTCCGCGCTAGGAACAATTACTTCTACTGCCTGAGGAAGGGAGGGCTCACGTGCTTCGCCGTAAGTGGCGACAACCGCCTGCACGGAGTATACGGTGCGGGAGGATGTTACATGGCCCATCCTTCAGACATGGCGCCCGCCCTGATAGCCATGGGCGCAAGCGTATCGGTGACCGGGCCGTCGGGCAGTAGGACCGTCAAGGTGCAGGACATGTACGAGGCGCTCGGCGATACGATAGCCCAGGACGAAATCATCACCGCAGTAACCGTGCCCGCACCCGCCGCCGGCACAAAAGCAGCTTACTTGAAGTTCAGGTTCAGGAAATCGATCGAGTTCCCTCTCATAGGCGTAGCGGCTTCCCTTACGGTCTCGGGAGGGAACGTGACGAACGCAATTATCGCCTTGGCAGGGGCTTCCCCTACGCCGATCAGGGCGAAAGCAGCTGAGAGCGCGATGGTGGGAAAGGCGATCAGTGCAACCACGGCCGCGGCGGCAGCGACTGCGGGCGTCCAGGAATTCGTCCCGCTCACCATGAACAAGTACAAGGTTACTATAGCACAGACCCTCATCGGCAATGCCATACTCGCTTGCGCCACGTAGACTGGTCGCTCTGGAGGACCGAGCCACCGAGAGGTGACGGGTAACGGCGGACGAATCCAGAGACCTTGAGATGGACGAGGTCAACACACGCTACGCCGGGCTATGGGTGATAGGCAAGGTCACCGAACGAGACGCTTCGGGGCAACCCAAGAGGATTGAGGTAGTGATGACTGGAGATCGATACAGGACCAAGGACAGGATGAACGACATCGACGACGCGTTATGCTTCCGTGCAGGCGACTCCAATACTCTAGAACGTTCGGTGATCCTCTGAATGAAGTACTCCTTTGGCGAGCTCCCAATTGTCTTCGTGAGGGTAACCGGTCTCAACGGGAAGAAGGCGGAACTGAAGGCGGTCGTAAGCACGGGGGCGACCGAATGCATCATATCCACCAAGGATGCGACGATGTTGGGGTACCGCTTCAATTACAATCTTCAGGAGCGCTCCACGGAGGGCACGAAAGAGGTGGTGACCGCCGGCTTCCTCGTCGACATGCCTCCCATAGTCCTCAAGGAAGTGACTTTGGGCGAGCTGTCGGCGACCGACGTTAAGGCCTGGGTCTATGACGTGCCCGAGATGGCGGGCATCGACGTTGTCCTTGGCGCCAGTTTCCTCAAACACTTCAACCTCTCCTTCGACTTCAAGAATGGTTTCTTCGAAATCGGAGCTTAGGAACATGCAATGCCTCGTCGCTGGGGACCCGCGCGTGGGAATGGGGTGTGGCATGGCGTTTTTCATCGTCTTTCGCCATGCCGGCCCCTCCTGCGTGCGAGCCGAGCGAGGGGATACGAGGTATGCCATCTGACATACTAGCTTCCGCTCCTACAGAATCTGTTCCAGAGCCAGTGCGGGGGACAGCGCCGGAAACCGGTTCTCCTCTACTGGCCAATTCGAGCGATCATGAGGGTGAACGCACGTGAGCCTGGAGAACTTTGGAATCGGCTTCACTCTCGGCATCACTTCGGGGGTCGGATGTGCTCTTACTTGCATCCCTATCCTAGCGCCACGCATAGCAGGGAGCACACCCCACCTGCGGGGCGGACTGGTCACATCAGCTGTTTTTTCTGTCGGCAGGTTCTTCTCATATATGCTCCTTGCCATCGTTGTATCCTTGCTCGGCAAGACGCTCGTCGGCTCCGCGCTTCAGGCGGACATGTACCCGGTAGCGCTTTGTGTCTTGGGATTGGTCATGGTAGCGTACGGAGTCTCTCTGTTGAGCGGTCTGAGGATAGGGTTTTCGAGGTACTGTAGCTACTTCAGAGGTCAGAAGACCACCTTGTTCCTGGGCTTCGTGACCAGTTTCTCGTTCTGTGTACCCCTGATTGTGGCGCTCACCTACGTGTTAGGTCTTGAAAATCTGTCTGTAGGGGTTCTGTTCATGGCGGCCTTTTGGCTAGGAACCGCTGTCTACATGACCGCCGTGGGAACGTTGGTGGGCGGAGCAGCGAAGGTGGGAAGCCGTCTCGGCAACTTGGTCAGGATAAGAAGAATCTGTGGTTACGCTTCGATCATGATAGGAACGGTGTTTCTCCTCAATTTGTTGAGTGTAATGCTAGGATTCCCCCAGGTCTGACCTCCTTCAAAACCATCAGGAGTTGCCTGAATGGTAGACTGGAACTCACTTTTGCGGAACGGACTAGGCATTCAAAATGCTGAGTCCTTCGCGCTACCTTAGCTGCGGGTCACCTTCGCAGTTCGCCTGGTAAACACCAAAGAGACAACTCCAGTGACCGCCGAGAGCACCAAGACTACTGGCACATAATATGCGTGCTAGTCCGAGGCAGTCAACACCTCACAGGAACAGAGGGAGGGAATGGGGTCGATAGGCGTAAAGTGCTACTTCGAGCAAGGGCGCAACTATGAATGCGATGCCCCCTAACCTGATGCCCCTGGAGAGTGATGGGCAACCTGCGATCAGCAGAACGAATTCAGCTAGTCCTTCAACCATTGTCGGCGAAGCGAGCTGAAAGGTGGAGGAATACCTGAACACAGAGACGGTCGTCAGCATGATTCTCGACGCAGAAACAGATAGGCTGAAGAAAGTCCAAGGGGCGAACGAACGTAATCGGGGCGAGACTCAAGGCATATGGCTTACCCGACGCCTTGGGATAGATGATTCTGATCCCGTCCTTCATCGATAAG
>Ga0187881_10002482_pt1 | contig 17287 bp, 16 predicted proteins | sample June2016WEW_19_1_2_FD_133017 | JGI IMG/M metagenome (GOLD analysis project Ga0187881, IMG submission 133017) | Peatland microbial communities from SPRUCE experiment site at the Marcell Experimental Forest, Minnesota, USA - June2016WEW_19_100 | ecosystem: Environmental > Terrestrial > Soil >...
ATAACTTAGGGCGCCCACCAGACGGGCGCCCTTTGATTTTGTGCACGAATTGTGCACGTGAGGGCGGGAACTGGATTTTTTTCAGTTCACTGTGGCCGTCGCTTCGGCCATCTCTAGCGCAGTGTATTCCTGCGTCATCTTGAGCGCCTTCCGCACGTTCTGCGGCGCGACGATGGCGTAACGCCTGAACATCGAAGCGGTCCGATGTCCGGTGATCTCCATCGCGGTCGCTTGCGCCACTCCAGCGTTGAGCATGTTTCTCGCTGCACTCCGTCTGAGATCGTGAAAGAGACGGCGCACGCCCGCCAATCGGCAGGCCGTCTTCCAAGACTTCCGGAACTCCTGGATCGGGTCTCCGTTGCGGTGGAAGATCAGAGCCGAAAACGTTGGGATGCCATTCACTTTGAACTGACGCGCCGCCTTGCGTCTCTCCATCAGGTCTGCCAGTTCGCCTTCGAAGGGTATGACCCGCGCTTCTCCGTTTTTCGAGTTCTCAGAGCGCAGTCGCAACTCATCGCCAGTCACATCCTCCCAGCGCAGTGAAGCGATCTCGCCCTTTCGCATTCCGGTGAGCCATCCGAACAGCGTGAAGTCGGCCAGTTCTGCGGGCAGGTTCGACATGACCCGGCGAATTTCCAGTTCGGTGAAGAAGCCGCGCCGCTTGTTGTCGCTGTCGTCGAGTCTGCGGATTTTCGGCGCTGGCAACTCAGCGAGTTTGTACGCCTGCCTGAGCAGTTGCAGCGAGTGATTGACCGTGGCCTTCGCGTAACCCTCGGCCAGACGTTGTTTGACGTACTCGTCCACATCCTCGGCCCGAAGACTCGTCGCGCGCATCGGTCCGAAGGCGCGCGTCACGTGGTCGGATGTCGTCTTGGTCTGCGGACCCCATTTCGACCTGATCTCAAGGTCAGACTTCAATGCGTCCATCAAGTCTGAGACTGTGCGTCTGCGGGCGCGCTGGGTGAGGAACGGTTTCGCAGGGTCAAGTTCGTGGGCGTGGACTTCCTTGAGCCTGTTCTTCAAATACTTCCGCGCCGTCGCTTCGTCGCCCGTCTTGGCCGATTCGCGTTGCTGTTTCCCGTCCACATAGACGCAAATCCACCACGTCGATCCGCGCAGGTAGAGGCTGCCATCCCCCCGCTCCCGCTTCGCCGCTTGCTGCTCACCTTCGCTGTTTTTCATTGCTGCTTCCTCCCTTCAATTTTTTCAACGTAACTTTCCATTCAGCCTTCAAGCGCTCTGTCTCTTCCGTCGCCTGTCGGAGTTCGTCGCGTTCCGCCTTCGACAAGTGAAACCCGTCTTTCCGCTTCTCTTCCAACTGACTCTTGCGCAGCTTGACCGGTGCATACTTTCGATACCATTTCTGATATTCAGCGGCGATTCCGCTATCTGCGCGCTGTTTGCGATGTTGCAACACGGCGCATCCCTCGTGGTAAATGCGATCGGTCCTGGTCGCCATGAACCATTTGGAGCAAAAGGCGCATTTTCTCAAGCGGTCGAGTTCGCCAGCATCCGCTAGCTCTATCACTTTCTCTACTGCCCCATGCTCCTCGATTGTCGAGCCGCGTTCGAACTTCGAGAACGGCACGATGCGAACCGGGAATGTTTCTGTTTCAATCCTCGCAGCTTCATCCGCGCCCACTAAGAGCGTGATCGGCACAGCCCGGAGAAAGCGATAGCGCGCCAACAGTCGATTGATTTGCATTACTAAGCGAGCGGCTTTCTTGTTCTCGCGAAGGTCGTAAATCAATGCGCCCGCAGACGGACCACCTTGAACGCGTCCGAGCGGCCTGCCTGCAACGACAGCTGGAAGCAAGTGCTGCAAGTTGCGGTATCGCTCCAACAGATCGAGAACTCTCTTTTGCTTCGCCAGTCCGTCAGCGACGTTGAGAAACTGAGCCAGGATTTCTCCTTTCGCCAACAGCCGCTCTCGTAAGATACCGTTTTTCTCGATATTCATATTTATTATCTTACTATAGATTTTCGTAAAGTAAAGATAAAAGATAGCAGCAAATATCAGAAGGGAGTTTGAAATGGCGACTCAAGCAACGATCACGAAAAAGCCGTTCTACTCCCCGCGCCAGTTGGGTGAACGCTGGGGAAAGAACAGGCTGACCATCATCGAAGCGATCCGCAGCGGCAAACTGCACGCTGTTCGCTTGCGGACGAGGGGGCATTACATGATCCCTCGGTGCGAGGTTGAGCGTGTGGAGCGGGGAGAAGTAACGCCGTGACTGGATTATCTGCGCAGTCCGGAGCGCGGTCCTGATGCCGGCAGACGCGAACAATGCGGCAACGGACGCGATTGATCGCGCCATCGCTGCTAACAACGACAAAGCCGTCCGCTGCGAACGGGCCGTCCTTGGCTGCCTGATAGAAGCACCAGCCGCGTGGGGCGAAGCCGATCTGACCACAGATGACTTTCTGCTTGATGATCATCAGCGGATTTGGCAAGCCTTGTGCAAAGTCCACGGCGACGGGATCGCGGCAGATATCACCACGCTCGTCAACGAACTCGACGGCAAACTGGAAGCAGCCAAGATAGCGAGCCTGACTGACGGCTGCGTGCCGGAGAACTTCAAACAGTACGTTCGTGGAGTCTGCGAAGCAGCGCGTGAACGCCGCATCCTTCGTCTTCTCCTAGAACGCATCCCCGTTGCCAAGCGAGACGTTCGTCTCGCGCTTCTCGATGAACTCACCGAGCTGTTGCGGGAACAGAATTCTCAAAACTGGCGCAGCCTCTTCCACGACTACGTGGAAGTTTCTTCCGCTCCCGATCCCGAATGGCTCATTGCGAACTTTGCCGAAGTCGAAGACATCGTGATGATCGGCGGACCGAGCGGGCATGGGAAGAGTTTGTGCCTGCTTTCGATCTGCCGCGCCTTGCTGACTGCGGAGCCGCTGTTCAACTTCTCCAAGTTCCAAGTTCCGACGCCGAGCACGCGCGTGCTCTATCTCATCCCCGAAGTCGGCCTACGGTCCTTCCGGCGCCGCCTCGAATGGTTTCACCTGCTGCCTTTCGTTCAGTCTGAAAAGCTCTTCGTCCGCACGCTCAGTTGTGGGCCGGTCGTATCGCTCACCGAACTGAGCAATCCTCAGAGTGAGTACGCGCGGGCACAGCGCGAAGCAGCCGGCCCGCCTGTGCTCACAGCTAACGAGCGCGTTGCGGAGCTAGAAAAGCAATTGTCCGCCCGGGAAGACGAATTCGATGCGGCTGCCGACCGAGCCAAGCAGGGCGAAGCGGAGAACCTGGCGGAGTTGGCGAAAGAGATTGCCGAACTGCGCATTCAGCTTGCCGCGGCACGCCGGGAAGCTGCGGAAGAGGAAGCAGAACACGAAGCTGCGGAACGACGCGCGCACCGACTGAAGTTCCAAAATGCTGTCGAGCAGATGAGCGGCGACCTTGAAAACATGCGAAGGTTTTTTCGTGAACTGAGTCTTGCGTATGGCCGCTACTGTGCGCATTCCACCCAGGCGTTCGATGCTCGAAACTGGCTGTCGCTCGGGCTGCGGGTTGCTAACCCGGAACTCGATGCGCAACTCTCTGCGACAACTTTGCCCAATTTTAAAAATGAATTATTGGACCAGGGCCTTGATGGACTGGTTGGTTTTTTTGGAGAAATCGTAGTCCCGCCTCTGCGGGAGAAGGAGTAAGTAAGTCTATGAAACAAGGAAAGGAAATTCCAGCTCATAACGCAACCTTCAACAGCGTCGTCGAAGAGCAAGCCGCTATGCATCGGGAAGCGCATCGCAGACTCGATGCGATGGCGGGAGCTCCCGTAGACACAGCTACCGGCTTGCCGGGCCGCGCATTCGATACTTGGAGTGGGTCCGGTTCATTACCGGGCTCGAATTCTCCCGATCTGCAAGGGCCAGAGCCACCGCTCGGGTTTGGAGTCGTCCCTGTGCCTACACTCGAGCCGCGCGATCTTCCGCAAAACTTCGAGGACATCGTGCGCAACCCAATGGGGCAGAAGCGATGAACCTGCACAGGCGGCAAGGCGCTGATGTTATTGCGATCGAGGAAGCTGGCCAGGAGTTCGTTGCGCTGGGCGGTTTCCTTGTCGAGCAAGACACGATCGAACGCCCAAAAGCATTCGACGCGAAACCGGAGGAAACCAGTATGGAGTGTCCTGAGTGCGGGAAGAAACTCAAGGCCGGTGAGGACGACTGCGCCTCTTGCGGCTACTCGGCGCGAAAGTTGCACGACGATGACGACGACAAGTTGTTCGACGTGGAAGCGGATCCTGGTGAAGAGGCGTTGAAGTATCTCCGCGAAATCCGGCCGGAAGTAGAAGCGAAAGGCAGTGATGCAATGAAGCGCAGATGGAACGACGCTTGGCAAGCTGTCAAAGCTGGGGAGCATCCAAAAGAAGCGATTGATCGCCTGCGCCGCCAGTACGACAGCCGGCGAACTGCGGACGCGGTCCATCGCCGTCACGGTGTTGCCGCTGATGCCCAGGAGGACGAGTGCCAAGCCGTAGCAGATGATCTGGTAGCGAAGGCCAGCGCCTTCTTGGGTCAAGATATGGCAGAAACTACGGCTCAACTTCGAACGGCAAAGCGCACATGCCGCTCGTTTGATGCGCGCAGATCGCCATCCGAGAATCTTGTGGCCGCTGCTGAAGCGCTGGGCGAGGAGATGCGCAATCGGCGTTACTGAAATGAGTCGCGCGTCCCTAGGTCGCCTCCTTTCCTGTTCGGGGGCGCGCGGCACGGAGTCGAGCGGGTTTCATCCTCGTGTCCTCGCTCGGCTCCGGCTTTTAAGGGTTCGCAACGCTGGAGCGGGTTTTCCCGGGTTGCGATGGACGGGAGAGCTGCCGTCTTTCCAGCAGCGGCGGCTCTCTCTTCGGGAAAAGTATGTAGACGTTAGCAGACATTCTTTTTCGAGGTGAACGTGATGGACTTCTCTTCTCAAGCGCTTCGCCGTGGAGGAGTTGTGGTCTGGTCGGGCTCATTGGAAAAACAGCGCCACGATGCGGCTGTCAGGCCAGCGCCACCGATCACCCGACCCTGGGCCAAAGACGTTGCCTGGGAGGACCTCAAGAACCTGCTCGGCGTGGGCCGGGACGGTCGCGGCAATCCTGCAGTGGCGCAGGTGGTTGAAACCGAGCTCACCATCCGCTTCAAAAACGGTTCGCAGATTCAGTTGAAAGGCGCCTCCGAGCCAGACACACTGCGCGGTCGTAACGTGAAACTGGTTGTGCTCGATGAGTACGCCAACATGGACCCTGAGCTGTGGCCGTTGGTACGCTCGCGTAAGCACGACAGACAAGCAAGATCCGGAAATGCAACTCGCGGAATTGCGTGAATTTGTTGGCCGCCGCGGCTGGGAGCTGTGTCGCACATTCGTGGACCGGACCAGTGGCAGTCGCGAGTCTCGCCCCGCCTTGGACGAAATGATGACTCTGTGCCAGCAGCGTAAAGCTGACGTCGTCGTCGTGTGGAAGCTCGACCGCCTGGGACGCAGCCTCAAACATTTAGTCAATATCTTGGCCGAGTGGGAAACGCTGGGGGTCGCATTTATCAGCTTGCGGGATAACCTAGACCTGACGACGCCGTCAGGAAAGCTGATGTTTCACGTCATCGGGGCCATGGCTGAATTTGAGCGCGCTCTGATTCAGGAACGGGTGAAAGCTGGCCTGGCTCAGGCCAAAAGAGAGGGCCGGCGCGGAGGCCGTCCAAAGCGCGTGTGGCGCCCTAAAACTGAACGGCGAATAAAGCAGCTTCGCAGCGAGGGGAAAAGCTGGCAGCATATCTCACAGGAGACGCGAATTCCAGTGGGGACGCTGCACGCCAGGTTTCGGCAGGGGCATCACGTATAAGCGTCTGACGGCCGATCACTCGCCTTTCCTCCAATCAACTGATGAATCCCAAGTTGGCCAGAAGATCGCACGGGGCGACCGCAGATGGCTCACCCGGATTTATATCGGCCGCGATCACGAAGCGAGTAAGCGCAAGTACCACAATTAAATCGGGTGCCGAGATTGCACTACCTCCAACTGGACAAGAGTGCGGATAGGGAGCAGCGACCTGGCGGATCGATTTGAGGACGTTCGTCGTTGCCAATCCCGAAATCGCAGCCGACTTTTGTATTGTCCGTCGCTCCAGACGAATCTCAGCGATTATGAGCGGCAGATTTCCCAGAAGCGGACTTCGGACCAGCGTCGTTGAAAGTTTGTTCCGTGGCATAACTTCCGGATTGCCCGTGTGCCCGTGATCCGCCCCGATGCACTGGGGCTCAGTCCCAAGCGTCGGCTGGACTTCTAAGCAGGTACAATGGAAGCCATTTTCAAGAGGTGAGCAATGGCGCTTGCTACGGGAGCCAAGCTCGGGCCCTATGAACTTGTGACCTCAATCGGTGCCGGTGGCATGGGTGAGGTATATCGCGCACACGACCAACGACTCGGCCGCGACGTTGCAGTGAAAATAATCCCTGTGTCCTTCGCCAGCGATGCCAATCGCGTGCACCGCTTCGAGCAGGAGGCTCGCGCCGCCGCCGCCCTCAACCACCCCAACATACTAGCTGTGTATGACATCGGCACGCATGACGAATGCCCCTACATTGTCAGCGAACTGCTCGAAGGCCAAACACTGCGCGAACGGTTGCGCGGCGGTCCCCTGCCGATTCGGAAAGTCGTTGATTACGCGCTCCAGATCGCACGCGGCCTTGCGGCTGCTCATGACCTTGGCATCGTGCATCGTGATCTCAAGCCGGATAACATCTTCATCACCAACGACGGACGAGTAAAGATCCTGGACTTCGGCCTTGCCAAGCTGACCCGCCCTGAAACCGAGATCGACGACCAGACCAAAACCGTGCAGAGCGATACGGGCACGGTGCTGGGCACTGTCGGCTATATGTCGCCCGAGCAAGTGCGGGGTAAAGAGACCGACGCGCGCTCGGATCTGTTCAGCTTCGGCGCCGTGCTCTATGAGATGATTTCTGGCAAACGCGCCTTCAAGGGCGACTCGTCGGCGGATGTCCTCAGCGCCATTCTTAAGGAAGAACCGCCTGATGTGACGGAGGCGAATCAAAATGTTTCTCCGGCTCTGGATCGGGTGGTGCGGCACTGCCTGGAGAAGAATCCCGCCGAACGCTTTCAGTCGGCGCACGATCTCGCCTTTAATCTCGAGGCGCTGACCGGGATCAGCAAAGTAGCCAGCGAGGTTCAGATACCCTCGGCAAGGAATCGCGCGTGGCTTTTGCCGGCTATTATTGCCTTCCTTGCCCTCGCGCTCGCCGCCGCATTCTTCTTGGGACGGACAACCCGTGCCCTGTCCAAACCGGAGTTTCACCAGGCCACATTCCGTAGCGGGACGGTTTACCGCGCGCGATTCGCGAATGATGGAAGCTCGATCCTTTACAGCGCTGCCTGGGAGGGCAAGCCGACTGAACTATTCACGTCAAGGTACGGCAGCGTAGAGTCACGCTCTTTGGCAGCCGAGACCCTCGTAGCGGCGATCTCTTCCAAGAATCAGGTTGCCGTTTTGCTCAATTTCAAGTTCTTCGGTGCCGGCAGCATTTGCCTGGCCGAGGGCACGCTGGCCTTGCTTCCGATCGAAGGGGGTGCTCCCCGTCCGCTATTGCAGCACGTTCAGTACGCTGATTGGACACCCGACGGTTCCGAACTCGCTATTATCCGGGCCCCGGAGGACGAGGTTAGGGGATTGCGCACTAACGTGCTGCAGTTTCCAGTCGACAAAACCATCTACACGCCGCCACGTGGTTGGATTAGCCATGTTCGCTTCTCACCCGACGGAAAGTATCTGGCATTCGAGGAGCACGTTCCGTTTGGCGATGACGGAAAACTTGTTGTCATCGACCGTACCGGAAAGAAAATTGCCGAGTCGCCACACTACAGCTCGATTAACAGTCTCGCCTGGTCGCCGAATCAGGAGGTCTGGTTTACGGCTACTCCGGGCGAAGACAGCCGTGCTCTACAAGCTATGAATTTGCGCGGCCAAACGCGCGAGATATACCGTGCGCCTGCTGACCTGACCATTCACGACATCGCTGCCAATGGCCGTGTTCTGCTTACGGCCGATAATAGCCGCCTATTGCTGATGGGCGGGGTGACCGGCTCGCCGGACAAGGATCTTTCCTGGCTCGGCTGGTCTCTGGCCGCCGGCATCTCCGACGATGGCTCGTCCGTCGTTTTCAGCGAGAGCGCGGCGGCCGTGGGAGGGAATGCGGTAACTCTCGTTCGGAAGATGGATCGGAGTCCAGCCGTGGTGTTGGGGGACGGCTTGCCAACCGAACTGTCTCCCGACGGGAGCTGGGTGGCAACGCTGGATAACCACGAGCCCCCGAATATCGTGTTGTTGCCCACGGGCGTAGGCAAGCCGAGGCAACTTACCTCAAACGGGTGGGAATACACCCGCGGGATGCATTGGATGCCCAACAGCTCGGCCCTTCTGGTTAACGCTGTGCAGCCCAGCCAAAAGCGGAGGGTTTTTATACTGGATGTCTCTACCAGTGAGATGCGCCCTGTGCTGCCCGAAGGCATCCGGGGCGGCTTGCCCTCGCCGGATGGCAAGCAGCTGCTTGGCATGGACGGCAACACGCCCAAGACTTACACGATGACCGGAGCGGAGATTGGCGCTCTTCCAAGACTTGGCGGCGACGACGTCATCGACAGATGGGGAGCGGACGGGAAAGACCTTCTCATCTGGAATTATGCCGCCACACCCAGGCTTGATCGCATGGACATTGCCTCCGGAAAGAGAGTGCCTCTTATGACGATCAGCCCGCCCGACAGTACTGGTATCGTCGGCTTCAATGGCTGCCGCACCAGCAAGGACGGTAGAGCCCACATCTATTCCGCATATCGATTGCTGACTGACCTCTTTGTCGTAAACGGACTTCGATAGCTCCCTAAATTCCCAATCAGTTCGACCTGTGCTGTGAACGGATGGTCAGCTACACGGAAACGGGCTTCTGGGAAGTCTGAGTCGCGCTTCCTCGAAGCAGACTTCGGGACAACGTCGTCGGAGTCCGCCTGAAAACGTGAAAACGTAACTTCCGGTTGGCCCGTTAGACCGCGATTGATTCCTCACCGACTTTGCATCAGCTGACGCTCAGTTATGTAGGTAGCGCCCGTAATTGTCTGAGAGTTTCAGAAGGTTCAGAGCGGATGGTGTAGTCCGCATTCACATCGGCAGTACGAATGATCCCTTGCTTATCGACCACGTACCGTGCAGGTATCGGTAGTCGGTATTCCGACTCATCGTGGAATCTGTCCAACGTGCTACCGAATGACTTGTAAAGCTCGCGAAGGTAATCCGGCAGTGTGAAGACAAGTTGAAACTGCTCGGCAATTTTCAGATGGAGATCCGTCAAGATGTCGAAGGTCAGATTCAGTTTTTTGTGAAGAGCTCGCGTATAACGTTCGAGTTCTGGAGTGACTACAACGATCTCTGCTCCCAACGCTCGCACTTCCGAATGGATTTCCTGTAGAGCCTCCAGCTCCATGTTGCAGTATGGTCACCAATGTCCTCGGAAGAAGCTGACCACCAGCGGGCCTTTCTGCACGAGGTTCGCCGAGGACACCTGCACATGGTCCTGATTGAACAACGCGAAGCTTGGGGCACGATCTCCAACCTTCAACGCGCGATTTTCAATACCAGAGGCCTCGAGTTCGGCTGTCGCTCGATGCATCTTTTCGATGGCCTCGCGTGGCGCGTTGTATGGCGGAGCTCCGGATTCGAATGACTTCTTAAACCCGTCCAGTCGTTCCTGAAGATTTGCCATTGCATTTACCCTCTTTGCGCATCACGGCCAAACTCAGATTTCACATTCTTGTTTGGATTGCGGTGCACCCCTAACGCGAGGCACGGTTGGTTAGATACACACACACGTGCCTCGGTTTCAAGGATATGTGCCTTCTCGGCCTGGACCAGCTCGGCCCGCCAAAGGGGATTCTCGAAGAACCGCCACGGCTGGTGCATTGTTTGTTCGATTCGCTTTTACGGATTTGTCGGCAACCCGGAAACTATCCAGAAACGCTAGTGCTGTATCGGACGCGCCCCGCCCGACTCCCGAATTCTAGCTGCCACTTACTACGGGGCGCGTCCGATACAGCTGTTTGAAGGAAGCCGCCGGCGAGGAAGCATTTATGCAAATTCAATGGTGTTTCGGTAATGAGAGAGATTCGGGGAATCGGTGATGGAGCGAATCGGAGCGGGGACCGGACTGGTTCGATTGTAGTTTGCGAACGAAAGCTCGAAGCCAGGAACTTGGTATGGGGCAACCAGGGCGCACCACGCCTGCAGGTGATGGGAGGTACCGAGCGAGCGAGATCGGAATGGGAGTTTCATGCCGCGGCTCCGGCGAACCAGGGGGGAGAACGAAGTTGGAGCTGGGCAGCAGTAAGTCTTTCGAGGACCACCATGGAGCCGCCACATTTGGGACAGCGCCAAAGTGGATTCGGCTGCTTGGCTGGCGACGCTTCTGGTTCGGATTGCGACGGTGGTTCTGCGTCGAGTAGTCGATAGCAAAGTGGCAGCAGAGCAGTGCGCCGGCGGTTGGCGAGGAAGCCGAAGTGGCGGATGCGGACGAAGCCTTTGGGCAGTGTGTGCAACAGGAAGCGGCGCAGGAACTCATCGAGCGCCAGGGTCATTAACTTGCGTTCATTGTGGTGAGCGGAATCGCGCCAGCGGAAGGTGACTTGGTCATCGGACAAGGAGACGAGTCGGTGGTTGGAGATGGCGACGCGGTGGGTGTAGTGGCCTAGATAACAGAGCGCATGCTCGGCGCCTCCGAAGGGGCGTTTGGAGTAAACGTGCCAGTCGTTTCGGAACAGGGTTCTGATCCAGGCGGAGAAGACTTTGGGGTGAGCGAGGGGTTTCAGTTTGCCATGGAAGCCCAGCTTGCCCTGCCGGAAGTTGCGTTTGAGAGCGGCCACAAACTTACCGCGAAAGACGCGGCTGAGCACCTTGACGGGAAGGAAGAAGGGGTAGCGTGGCTGGATCCAGTGGGTGCGATCGAGCGACAATCCGCCGGCGGGCACGACGCAATGCACGTGCGGGTGAAGTTCGAGTTTTTGATTCCAGGTGTGGAGCACACTGAAGAAGCCGATTTCCGCGCCGAGATGTTTGGGATCACGAGCGACTGCGAGGAGGGTTGCAGCACTGGTCTGCAGCAAGAGATGGTACAGCAGTTTCTTGTTCTGCAAGGCGAGTGGCGCCAGTTGATGAGGTAGGGTAAAGACAACATGGACGTAGCGCGTGGGGAGAAGTTCTTGGCGACGCGCTTCGAGCCAACGCTCGCGGGTGTTGGCTTGACACTTCGGGCAGTGCCGGTTGCGGCAGCTGTTGTAAGAGATGGCCGGACGGTAGCCACAGTCGATGCATCCCGTCGGAGACCGGCCTTCTCATCCCATCTGTTTGCGTCAACCGCGCAGCGAAGTTGCTATCTCAGAGTCTCCGTCTCTAGGATGGCGGAGTGAACGTTACCTGCACCAGGATCCTCTTTTCCATCGGCTGCCCGCAATTCGTGAATGGGGTGTAGCGCCACTGCAAGAACGCTTTCTTGGCTGCATCCGCTAAAAGCGGATCGCCCGTCATGATCTCGGCCTCCGAGATTGTGCCGTCTTTCGCCACGGTGAGTCGCGCGCGCACCACGCCCCCAACATGTTTACCTTTTGCGCTCTCCGGATACTCGGGCTCGACCCGCGTAATCAGTTTGCCCTGCGTCGTCTGTTCACCCGGTTTGGCGCACATATCCGCGTGACCAACAGGGTCCCAGAAGGGATATCCTCCGCTGCCGAAGAACCAAACGTGACCGTCCACTTCCGCGTAGAGGTTTGTCCAACCCTCGGCTTTGAATTCTCCGAATCGCTGATGCTGCGTGCTGTACGACGTACGGAACACTTTCGCCTCGGGAAGGGGCTTTAGCGAAGCAGGTGCGGGCTTTGGAGGAGGGTTCGGTGAAGACGCACCGCAAGTGACGGTCTTAATCGTTGTTTTTTCCGCCTTATCAATCGAGTGAAACTCGCTCAAAGTATGCCACTCGAAATACTCGAACTCATCTGCATACTGCGCTTCCACCTTTGGCGCTTTCTCCGCGCCAAACATTTCGGCAAACCAGCTCAAGGGCATCCGGAGGCTTTCCAACGCCGCCTTCACCGCCTGATCATCGCCGGTTTTATAAGCGCGGAACGCCTCTTGATATTGACTCTCGAATGGCTGTGGAGCTTCGACACAGTTGTCTTTCGACCTGCCCGCAGAGAAGCCCAACACTGTTGCAGTCCAGAACAGCCACAGCGCCGCCGCGATTTGAATCGGACGCATATACGCCACTCCTTCGAATCGACGAGTTGGAATCACGCTTTGAGATTCTACCTCGGGCTATTCGCTTCGGCTCGTAGAAGCTCAGATGATTGTACTCGCGGTCACCATGTACGTCCCCGTAGCCAAACTCCCAAGATGCGGTAACGCTCTTGACCGATAGTTGGTGAAAAATCGCGTTAACACTCATTGTGGGGGGTTTTGAGCGAAATCTGTTTTCAATAGTCACTCCATTTGCGCTCCGCCGAGGTGAGAATAGTCTTATAAATGCAGCCTTGCGGAGGATCTAGGCGCAATGTGTGTTGTGGAGTCGGAGTGTTTCTTCTTTCGGGCTTGTCATTCGTCTTGGCGCAGGACATTACGTTCCCCATGGCAGATTTCCCGGTCAGATCCTCTGGTCGTTCTGCTTCCTCCAGGGAATTTCTTGGCGGGAGCGGTGGAAAGGGATGTTTACGCGGCTGCTTTACCACGCTGGAACGCCCGCGCGATGATCGGAACCAGCCGTTCCGGCAGTTCGCTCTTCATCACGTATTCGTCCACTAACCAAAGGATTCGCTCGGGCATTTCCGAGTACGCGGAAAGCAAGATGATCGGCAGGTTTGGAAACCGTCTCCTGATATGGCAGGCGATGGCCTCCGCGTCCATGCCCTCTTGTTTGTACTCCAGTAGAACCGCCATCACTGACGCTTCCTCCAACATCTTCAGCGCGGCGTAGCCGTTTGACGCGACCTTGACGCAATAGCCATGAGATTCCAAACTCGCTTTGCGAAGCTCCAGAGCTTGTGGACGGTCGTCGACGCACAACAAGGTGGGGGAGGGCATGGGCTTGCATTTTCCTACGGGGCAATCAAAAGTCGAAAGTTACGAAAGTACATGTCCTACCGTCCCCTCCGAGACGCGATAACGCAGATCAATGCACTCTCTTTATGGCCATAGGAACATCAGGCGTAGGTCGAGGCCGCGCCGCCAGATCTGTTGCTCATGTCAACGGATCGGCCCGAGTTTGGTTTACCCCGCGGTGGTTCGGTCCCCACCAGAGCGCTTGCTCTGATACATCAGCTCGTCCGCTCTGCGAATCGCCGTCGTCGCGGAATCGGTGTGGCTCAGGGTAGTGATACCGATGGACGCCGTGACCGACACCCGGGTTGTGCCGTGAGCGACCGACGACTGCGCGATCAGGACCCGGCAGCGCTCGGCCAGATCGCCCAGATCAATCGCATGCACGTCGGGCATCAAGACCAGAAACTCGTCCCCGCCCCAGCGACCGATTAGGTCCACGGTGCGCAGGCTCTGGACCAGGGTTTCAGCGACCGCTTTCAGCACGGCATCGCCTTCTTCGTGCCCGTAGATGTCATTGGCTTGTTTGAAGTGATCAAGGTCGAACAGCAGCAGGCCGCACTCTCGGCCAAGCTGCTGCTGATCCTGCAAGGCCTGCGCCACCTTTAGCTCCAGGAATCGCCGATTCGGCAGGTTGGTCAGGGAATCTCGGAAGGCCAAGTGCTCTAGTTCGCTGGTTCGTTTTTCGGCTCGCGTCTTTGCCGTGGAGTCGCTGAAGACCTCCACCGCTCCCACAATTGCACCGCGGCTGTTCCGCATGGGTAGGATGCGCACGGTAATCGGTACGCGATGTCCGGCCTTGTGCCGGAGGTAAATGTCGGCCTCTCTGGCGCGCCCGTCTGCTATCACTTTGCTAAGGGGACATTCGCTGGTGCACAGCGGCTTACCGGTCTCATCCACGTGCCCCAGGAAGTTGTTGAAACAGTGCTTTCCGACCGCGTCGGAGGCGTTGTACCCAGATACTCTCTCGGCACCCGCGTTCCAGTAAGTGATCTTGCGCGCCCGGTTTACGAAATAGACGCCGTCATACATGGTGTCCAGAAGCTTCTCGTAAAATGAGGAGGAGAAATGGATGCCCCACAGGGCTTCGCACGACTCGTCCATGCCAACTCCGTAAAGGAATCCTTTCCCGTGCGGCCCTAACGGCGCCACCACGCGGGCGCTGGCTTTCTCTTTGGTGCCAACCCGGCGTAAGGTGATCTCCTGATCGGGCCGCAACAATCGCGGCAGGGACAGACAGCAGCCGTAGCGGCTGACAGCGGTTGTCTTGGTTTTCACGCGGAAGTGCTTCCCAGAGGGATCAATCCCCGAGGCCTCCACCGGAAACGCAATCGAGAAGCGATCACTCCTCCGGCGGGCTATCGTGGCTTGTGGTTGGGGTTCCATACTTCTACCTTTCCTAACTTTGGGGGTAGTTTGCAGGGTTTCGTGAGTGAATTTCAAGGATTTGAGCCTTCCGTTAATTACTTTTGTCACGGCCCTAAAGTGTCCACGATCAAGGGCTCCTTTGACCCCGTCGTGACAGGCTAGCGGGGGCCTAGCTGTTGAAATATCCCGATTTCACTCATTGACGCCAAAAAAGGCGAACAGACGGCGCAAGCTTGTGCTAACTGATTTCAACAGTCACGAAGCTCACTTCGCCGACGGCCCATCGTTACGACTGCTATTGCGGTATTGCAGTTTCGCGTACTCGTTTGCCCCGAGATATTCACTTCTGGCTCAGAAGATAGAGATCAGCGTGACCGGCGGGGCGGGCGTAAACGACGGTGGAAAGATCTTTGGAAAAATCGTACGCATTGCCGGAATAACCCTGGCGGAATGCGAATGGAAGCTTGAGAGCTGCTTGGGCGGGCCCGGTTATCTTTCCGTCATGCCACGGTTGGCGATAGATCGTCGTCTCTCCGCGCGAAGCGCCCAGATAAAGGATTGATTTGCCATCGGCGGAGAAGTGCACAACCAGTGTGGTCAGTTCCGGTAGTAGTGGTATGCACTTGCGATCGGCCAGAGAGAATTCGCTGATACTGGGCGATCCGCTGGTTGAGTTTAGAGAGGTGAGCAGATATTTGCCGTCCGGTGATGAATCCCAGATGGCGCCGCAATTATCCACTACCTTCTCGATGTTGGAGCCGTCCGCGGCGACTTTCCAGGTGGAAATCCCGGTCGCATCGGTCTCGCGACCACCCAGGTAGAAAACGTTCGGATCTGCACTGGCCGACCCATAGCCGCCGGACTCTGGTGACCAGGGAATTTGGCGAAGGCCGGTGCCGTCGGTTTTAACGATGTAGGTTTTTATCTTGCCACCCTCAGTGGCTGTAAATACCAACCTGGAAGCATCCGATGTAAACGTAACGGTTATCAGCTCGGTTCCCGAGGTGATTTTGACACGGTTGTTGCCATCTACGTCGGAAAACCAGAGATCGCCCTGCTGTGCGTTGCCCGAAAGGGTGATGTACATGACGTGGCGGCCATCCCAGGCAAGGGCGGGCTGCGTAGCTTCTTCATTGGTTAAGTCGAACGACTGCTTGGTCTGCGGGTGGTAAGCCGTGAGGAAGCCCGACCGCCTGCCGTTCACGAAATAAATCCCTTTGCTTGCGGGTGCGGGCATGGGTGAGAGATCAGGACCCGCGCCGGTTGTCACTTGTCTCAGGTTGCCGTCGGCCACGCGGTATTCCCAAATATTGGTGACGTCGTTGACGGTGCGGCTGCAGAGGAAGCTTTTGCCCGGATCATTCCAGACGAGGCCGGTTGGGCTGCCGGATAGTTCGCCGATTTTCTGGGAAGCGTGAGTGGCCAAATTAACCCGGTGGAGGGTCAGCGTTGTTGAACCCAGTACCTGATCATTCCCCGCGGTGATCAGCAGGTCCTTGCCGTCTGGGAAAGGCAGTATGTTTGCCGGGTTCGAGCCCTCCGGAGAGCGAAAGATCATCTCTTCCCCGAGGCCGACCTTGGGCTTGCGAAAGACGCCATTTTCGCCGCGACGGCTCTTTATGAAAAAGAAAGAATTTCCGTCGGGAGAGATCGCCATGCCGAATCCGGAGGCGACGAGGCTGGAGGTCCCGCCGAGAGTGGGCACACCAAAGATATCTTCCCCTGTGAAGTCGTTGGAGTAGTAGAGTTCGGTGCCATCCGGCGAAAAAGTTTCCACGACCTTATCGACTGAGTCGTTGGTGAGCTGCAGCGGCTCGCCGCCCGAAGCCAGCATCACGAAGACCTGGTCGAAACCCGCGATCGGCGAGGTGAATGCCACGGTGTGGCCGTCGGGAGAAAGAACCGCGCGGTTCATGGGCTTGTTCCAATGGCTGATCTGCGCGACTTTGGCCGGGCCGGTGGAGGGGCTGCGGAAATAGTACGCGGCCACCGCGACGAGCACGAGGAGGGCGACGATTGCCGCGGCGGCAATGTATTGGTTGCGCGATGATTTGGCGGGTGGTGTCGTTATTTTCGCCGTGCCGCTTGCAGATGAGCCGGCAGGGAACTCAGCCGCGCTCGGCAAAGCGCTGCTGGAACGTCCAGAGCCTGAATCGCGTTTCGAGCGCTTCAGGTCACCACGCAATTCGGCGCCGGACTGGTAGCGCAGTTCGGGATCTTTTTCCAGCGCTTTATTGATGATTCGATCAAGTTCCGGGGGAAGTTCAGGATTGAGGCGCAGGGGCGAGACCGGCACTTTGTGCAGAATTGCATCGAAAATCACGGCGGAAGTTCCGCCGGAAAATGCTGGACGCGCGGTTGCCATCTCGTACAGAACCAAGCCGAATGAGAACAGGTCAGTTCGTGCGTCTAACTCTTCCCCGCGCGCCTGTTCTGGCGACATGTAGGCGACCGTGCCCACCGCGCTGCCCGGGCTGGTGAGATGAGCTTCCACCTCAAGGGTCGGGGCGCTCATGCCAGCACTCTCCAGCTTGGCGGTAACTTTGGCCAGCCCGAAGTCGAGAATTTTCGCCTGCCCGCGGGCAGTGATGAAAATGTTAGCTGGCTTGATATCGCGATGAATGATTCCCTTGGAGTGCGCCGCGTCCAGTGCGTCCGCGATCTGGATAGCTAAATCCAGCGCAGTTTCGACTTCCAACGGCTTGGCGGAAATCTTGTGCTTCAGCGTGACGCCTTCAAGGTACTCCATAGCGATGAAGGCCTGCCCGTTCTGATCGTCAATCTCGTAGAT
>Ga0187881_10002483_pt1 | contig 17285 bp, 16 predicted proteins | sample June2016WEW_19_1_2_FD_133017 | JGI IMG/M metagenome (GOLD analysis project Ga0187881, IMG submission 133017) | Peatland microbial communities from SPRUCE experiment site at the Marcell Experimental Forest, Minnesota, USA - June2016WEW_19_100 | ecosystem: Environmental > Terrestrial > Soil >...
CTGGCAGGCCGTGGCGAGAGTTGTCGAAGGAGAGGCCATCAAGCGGCACTGGGCCGAGATCTCGCCGGGCACGGCCGGCCCCGCACCGCAGCCGGCCGGCCCCGCAGCGCAGCCGGCCGGGGTCCGGCTCGAGCCCCCGTCACTGCTGGTGGAGGTCGATACGACCGGTCTTGAGGGCCGGGGCGGCTGCGTGCCGGAACAGGTGCCCGGTGTGGTCGCAGGCCTGCGGGAGATCGGCTGCCGCGTCGACGGGTTGATGACGGTGGCACCTCTTGGTGATGCGGGCCTGGCAAGGGCGGTATTCGATCGGGTCGCTCGGCTGCGCGACGAGCTGGGTCTCGCAGAGCTCTCGATGGGCATGTCCGGCGATCTCGAGCAGGCCGTCGCGGCCGGCGCGACGATGGTTCGCCTCGGGACTTGCCTGTTCGGTCCTCGCCCGCAACGTCGCAGGCTGTAACAATAGGGTTCTTGGAGGAGGGCTGGCGATGGCTTCGTTTGTGCAAAGAGCGCTGATGTACCTCGGTCTGAAGGACATCGATGATGAGGACGACTACGACGGCGACGATGAGGAGGTCACCGAGACCGCCACGGGCCGCGTGCGGCAGAGCTCCTATCCCGAACCTGCGCCGCCGCGGGCGAGCGTCGCGACGGTGCGCCCGATCGCCCGCGACGACGGGCGCGAGCCGTCGACGCCGGTGGCCCGCGCCGCTGTCGTGCGGCCGTTCGTGACCCAACGCCATAGCAAGCCCCAGGTCGTGGCCCCGGCCCGCTTCTCGGACGCGCAGGAGATCGGCGACATGGTCAAGGCGAACTCGCCGGTCATCGTCAATCTCCAGGCGAGCGAGAAGGACCTGGCCCGGCGCATGATCGACTTCTGCTCGGGCCTGACCTACGCACTCGGGGGATCGATGGAGAAGGTCGCAGAATCGGTGTTCCTGCTGACACCGTCAAATGTCGAGGTCTCCCCCGAGGAGCGCCAGCGTCTTCAAGAGAACGGGCTGTTCAGGTCCTGAGACTCGCTGCGCTCACGAAGGCCGCGGTTCCGATCGACAGGGGCACCGACTCTTGACCTATGTGATCGACGTCCTCAACCTCTTCTTGTTCGTGCTCGTGATCCGGGTGGTGCTCTCCTACATCCCAGCGCCTCCGGGCTCGGCGTTGGTGCCGATCACCCGGTTCTTCGAAGCGATCACCGAGCCGGTGCTGCGGCCGGTGCGCCGCATCGTGCCGCCGCTTCGCGTGGGCGCCACGGCCGTGGATCTTTCACCGATCATCGTTTGGATTGTCATCTTGATCGTGAGGGGGCTGCTGTAGGTCCACGACCCGCAGCATCCACCATCTTTTCCCGGGCGACCGATACCATCCGGGCATGGATCTGTCTGCAAAACTCCTGCGAGAGGTTGAGTTTCGTACCAGCCTTCGGGGCTACGACACCGATGAGGTGGACGAGTTCCTCGAGAAGGTCGCAGTAGCGGTCGAGGAGCTGCAAGAGAAGATGCGCCAGCTTGCCTACCGGGCCGAGCGCGCAGAGCGCTCGGTCTCCGACAGGGCGGCCGAGGAGGACGACGACAGCATCCGCCGCACTCTCGTGCTCGCGCAGCGAACCGCAGACCTCGCCGTTCGCGAGGCACAGGAACAGGCTGCGGTGCTCATGGACACCGCGCGCAGCGAGTCCGAGAAGCTGCGGACCGACGCACGAGACGAAGCGCAGCGCGTCACCTCCGAAGCCGAGCGCCGCCATGGCGAGGAGATGTCCCGGTTCCACGGCGAGCGGGCCCTGGTGAGCGGCGAGCTCAAGGAGCTGTCGGAGCTGCTCGACTCGGAGCGCAAGAGGTTGACCGAGTCGTTGCGCACGGCTCTCGCCTTGGTCGACAAGACGCTCACGCCTTCGAAGGAGATGTCGAAACGTCGTCGGGCCCTGGCCCATCCCGAAGAGGGGCTTCTGGATGAGATCGAGGCTCAGATCGACGAAGACGCTGCAGCGGCGGCACCGTCAGTCCCGTCTCCCGATGACGCCGGCGGCGCGGAGGACGAAGGCGGTCGGGCGAACCTTGCCCCAGTTCCGCCCCTCGAGGACTCGGGGCCGCCCACCGAGGCGTGGCACAGCGAGTCCATGACCATCTTCAGCCCGGGCGACGACAACGGCGGGACAGAAGCCGATCCTGGCCCGCGCTACTTCGGTTCCATGGGATCGGACTGGATCGCCTGAGCTTTCACTCAGCCGTCCTTGCTCGATCGGCCGGAGCATTCGCCCGGCCGTCGTGCTCAGCCGAGGCGCCGGATGCGGACGACGACGACATCGCCGTTCGACAGCTCGCCCACGGCCGTGAAGACGTCGTCGGGCTTGGTCGTCTGTGCCTGGACCTCTGCCAGAGCCGCGATTTCGATCTCGGTCGCGAGCACCTGGGCCGCGATGTGAGCTCTCCACTGCTCGACAACGGCGGCTGAAGCATCCGGGAGCCCGATCCACAGTCGGATCCGGTCCGTGACCTTCAGTCCTGCGTCGCGGCGAGCTCGTTGCACGAAACGGATGACGTCCCGGGCGAGGCCCTCGGCCTCCAGTTCAGCAGTGGTCTCGAGGTCGAGCGCGACGATCCCCACCTCGCCGGGAAGCGTCCGGCTGGAGCCTGGGTCCGAAGGCCGCAGGCGCAGCTCGAATTCGCCCTGCTCGAGCTGTACCCCGCCTGCCTCCACCGTGCCGTCGGAGAGCCGCGACCAGTCGCCTCTCCTCGTTGCGGCGATGACGTGCTGAGTGCGTGCTCCGAGCCTCGGGCCGAGCGCGGCAGGGATGACGTTGAGAACGGTCTCCGCCAGCTCGCCGACTGTCTCGACCAGCTTGACCTGCTGCACGTTCACCTCGTCGGCGATCAGGTCCGCGTAGGCCAGGAGGCGGCTTGCACCCGGCGCCGCCACCGTCAATGACGACAACGGCAGGCGCGCCCGGCGCCCGGCCGCCTTGCGGATCGAATGGCCGGCCGAGCACACCTCTCGGGCGAGGTCCATGGCCTCGACGAGGTCGGGGTCCGAAGGCAGTTCGTCGGCGTCCGGCCACGCCTCGAGGTGCACGCTGCGCTGCCCGGTCAGCCCCCGGTAGACGGCCTCGGTGAGAAACGGGAGGAATGGTGCCGCGACCCGGCAGAGCACTTCGAGGACCGTGTGCAGCGTGTCGTAGGCGTCCTGCTTGTCGTCGGGCGGGGCCCCTCCGACCCCCGGGGTCGAGGGCGTGGCCCCGGCGTTCACGGGGCGCCAGAAACGGTCGCGACTGCGGCGCACGTACCAGTTGGTCAGCGCGTCGAGGAACGACGAGATATGACCGGTCGCGCCGGCGAGGTCGTAGGTGTCCATGGCCGCCGTGACGTCCTCCACGAGCCGGCGCGTCTTGGCGAGGACGTAACGGTCGAGCACGCCGGTCTGGTCGGTCCGGACCCGTCCCCCGAGGCCGTCCGCATTCGCGTACATGGACAGGAAGTACCACGTGTTCCAGATCGGGTTGCAGACCAGGCGGATGGGCTCGGCCAGCCCCTTCTCCTCGATGGTGACGTCGCTGCCGCGCAGCACGGGCGAGCTGAGCAGGTACCACCGCATCGCGTCGGCCCCGTAGGCGGCGAACACCTCCTCGGGATCGGGGAAGTTGCGCAGCCGTTTGGAGAGCTTCCGGCCGTCGTCGCCGAGCACGATGCCGTGCGCGATGCAGGCCTTGAAGGGGGGCCTGTCGAACAGGGCCGTCGCGAGCACGTGCAAGGTGTAGAACCAGCCACGGGTCTGGCCGACGTACTCGACGATGAAGTCGGCGGGGAAGTGCTCCTCGAACCTCTTGGCGTGCTCGAAGGGGTAATGCAGCTGTGCGAAGGGCATGGACCCGGAGTCGAACCAGCAGTCGAGGACGTCGGGGATCCGGCGCATCGTCGAGACACCGGTTGGGTCGTCGGGATTCGGCCGGGTCAGCTCGTCGATGAACGGGCGGTGCAAGTCCTCCGGTCGCACGCCGAAATCCGCTGCGAGCTCGTCGATACTGCCGTAGACGTCGACGCGGGGATGACGCGGGTCGTCGCTCTTCCACACCGGGATAGGCGTCCCCCAGAAACGGTTCCGGCTGATCGACCAGTCCCGCGCCCCCTCCAGCCACTTGCCGAAGGCACCGTCGCGCACGTGCTCGGGCACCCAGGCGATCTGCTGGTTGAGATCGACCATGCGGTCTTTGATCGCTGTCACGCGTACGAACCACGAGCTCATGGCGCGGTAGATGAGCGGCGTGTCGGTCCGCCAGCAATGCGGGTAGCTGTGGGTGTAGTCCTCGGCCCTCACCAGCGCCCCCGCGTCGCCGAGCCGGTCGACGATCATGGCGTTGGCATCGAAGACCTGCACTCCGGCGAGATCGCCTACCTCGGCGGTGAAACGTCCCCGGTCGTCCACGGGGCAGATCACGGCGATCCCGGCCGCGTCGCAAGCGCGTTGGTCGTCCTCACCGAACCCTGGCGCCATCTGCACGATGCCGGTGCCCTCGTCCATCGAGACGAAGTCCTCTCCGAGGACCACGAATGCGCGGGGCGTGTCCGAGAAGTACCCGAACAGCGGTCGGAATCGGCGCCCGACGAGCTCCGCACCGGTCACGGTGCCCAGGATCTCGGCACCGCTGAGCGTGTCCGCGTATGCCTCGAGGCACCCCTCGCCGATGACGACTCGCCCGTCGCCCCATTGCAGCACCGTGTAGCGGAGCTCGGGCCCGACAGCGAGCGCCAGGTTCGACGGCAAGGTCCATGGCGTCGTTGTCCACGCGAGCATCCCGAGAGGTCCTCGCAGCAGCTCAGGCCCGTCACCCACCGGCTCCAGGTCGAAACGCACCGTCACCGCCGGGTCGGTGCGATCCCGATAGGAGTCGTCCTGGCGGGTCTCGAAGTTCGAGAGCGGGGTCTCGCATTCCCAGCAGTAGGGCAGGACCCGGAAGCCTTCGTAGGCAAGCCCCTTGTCGTAGAGGCGTTTGAAGGCCCAGAGCACGCTCTCCATGAAGGCGAGGTCCATGGTCTTGTAGGTGTCCTCGAAGCTCACCCAGCGGGCCTGGCGAGTCACATAGCGTTCCCAGGCGTCGGTGGTCCGTTGCACGATCTGGCCGCAGTAGGCGTTGAACCTGTCGATGCCGTAGGCGATCACGGCTTGGCGGCCGGAAAGACCGAGCTCCTGTTCAGCGGCCATTTCGGCCGGGAGGCCGTGGCAGTCCCAGCCGAAGCGGCGCTCGACGCGATGGCCGAGCATCGTCTGGTAGCGAGGGACGGCGTCCTTCACGAAGCCGGTGAGGAGGTGGCCGTAATGAGGCAGCCCGTTCGCGAACGGGGGCCCGTCGTAGAAGACGTACTCGGTCTCGGGGCCGTGCATGGCCACCGATGCCTCGAAGGTGCGGTCCGATTGCCAAAAGGCGAGCGTCTGCTCCTCGAGGGAGGGGTAGCGCGGCTGCGCGGGGACCTGCGGATAAGGGCTCGCGCCGGGTGCCTCTGCCATGGCCATACAGTAGGCGGCCATGGCAGATGACTTTTTTGACGTCGAGTCGCCCGAAGGCGGACCCGTCGGCATCGTGTTGCGGGTCCGTGTCCAGCCCGGCGCGGGCCGTTCGTCGGTCACCGGACGTCACGGCGACGCGCTCGCTTTGAAGGTGGCCGCTCCGCCCATCGGGGGCCGTGCGAACTCGCAGTGTGTAGAGTTCGTCGCGGACCTGCTCGGTGTTCGCAAGTCTCAGGTAGAGATCGTCTCGGGGGACAAGAGCCGGCTCAAGCGCATCCGCGTCGCCGACATCGACCCTGACCGGGCGCGCGACGCGATCGCTCAAGAGCTCCGCTCGGCAACTGCCCGGCCCGGATCGCACGAACGCACCGAACGGCCGGGTCGATCGAGAGCTTGAGGTCGGCTATGTGCTCTTGGCGACTGGTGGCCGGTAGGGCTATCGTCGGTCACCCTCGCCGCGACAGGAGGGACCGATGGTGTCAATGACCATGGTGGCGGCTGACGCTGAGAAGGGAGTCGTCGTGAAGGCGAACGCCCCGAAGGCGTCCGCGAAAGCTGCGACGCCCAGGACGGCGACTGAGTCGTCGAAGAAGGCTGCTTCTGCGGCCAAGGCAAAGGTGCCCGTAAAAGCGGCACCCGCGAAAGCGGCGCCTGTTGCCGTTCAGAAGGCCTCCAAGCCAGGTGGAGCAAAGCCTGCGACAGCAGCGTCGGCAAAGGCCGCACCCGCCGCGCCCAAGGCAGCGGGCAAAGCCGTACCCGCGGCGCCCAAGGCGGCGGCCAAGGCTGTGCCCGCCGCGGCCAAGGCAGTGCCCGCCGCGGCCAAGGCTGTGCGAAAGGCGTCCGCGAAGGCGGCCGTCAAGTCCGCCGCCAAGCCCCCGGCCGCGGCCAAAGCCGCGAAGTCGCGTGCAAAGGCCGTCAAGCCTCCGGCCCCAGCGGCCAAGCGAGCGACGGGTCCCGCCCCAAAGCCGGTGGCCAAGCCCCGGACGCGCGGCGCAGTGCCGGCGGCAAAGAAGGCAGCGAGCACAAGTTCAGGGCCTCAAGTTGCGAAGGCCTCCGAGTTGTCCAAGGCCAGGGCCGCCAAGGCGGCCGCTCCGGCGCGCAAGGCCCAAGGTGGCCCCGCACGCACCGCTGGCGGGCCTCCCGCAAAGGCCGGGACCACGAAGCGGCCCGTCGAAGGGTATGCCAAGGACGCGCGTTTCCTGGCGAACCAGCGTGCCGCGCTCTTGCGGGAGCGTGCGACCTACCTCGAGCAAGCGGCGAGCTTGAAGGCCGAGGCGGAGGCGCTCGTCGAGGAGATGGAGCCGGGCGACATCCAGTTCGACGACGAATCGGGCGAGGGTGGGACCGTCACCGTTGACAGGGAGCGTGACCTGGCCCTCTCGGCCCAGGCGCTGGCCGCCGTCGAGGAGATCGATCACACGCTCCTGAAACTTGACAACGGCACCTACGGGATCTGTGAGAACTGCGGCCGGATGATCGTCAAGGCGCGCCTCGAGGCACTTCCCTACGCCCGCTTGTGCATCGACTGCAAGAGCGGGGGGCTGTCGAAACGTTGAGGACGGCCGGCGAGGACCGGCCCGGCGCCACCGGGGGAGTGATCGCCGGCGAGGCGCGGCGACGTGCCCGGCGCATTCGCGTGATGATCGTGGTCGCGCTCGCGGTGGTGGTCGCCGACCAGGTGACCAAGTCGCTCGCGGTCTCCCGGCTCTCCTCGGGGCCCATCCACCTGATCGGGCCGTTCGCGCTCGTTCTGTCCTACAACACCGGCGTCGCCTTCAGCATCGGCACGGGCCTGACACTGCCGATAATCCTGATCGTCGCGGTCGTCGTCGCCGTGCTTGCGTGGTTCGGCCGGACCGTGCCGAACACCGGCGCAGCGGTCGGCGTCGGCATGATCCTCGGCGGCGCCGTCGGCAACCTCGCCGACCGGCTCTTCAGGGGTCACCATGGAGCGGTGGTCGACTTCCTCCGTTCCGGTTTCTGGCCGACGTTCAACCTCGCCGACTCGGCGGTCGTCTGTGGCTGCGTCGTGCTCGCCGTCGCGCTCTGGCGGTCGACTGCCACAAAGCCGTCGCCCGAGGCCGACCAGCCGTCCCTGCCATGAGCGAGATGGGAGCGAGCTCGGTTGTCGAGATCCCGGGCGCGCTCTCCGGCGAGCGTGTGGACCGGGTTGTCGCATTGCTGTCCGGGTGCACCCGGGCACAGGTCGCGAGGCTCATCGCGGCCGGGGGAGTGCGCCTCTCGGACAGCGCCGTGGCCGCAGGAAGCCGCCGGGTCCGAGCCGGCGATCTCCTGGAGACCGACCTCCGGCTGCTTGTCGAGGCCGAGAGCGACATGGTCCGAGCCGCCGGGGCCGGAGAGGTCCCGTTCCGTGTCGTCTACGACGACCAGGCCGTGATCGTCGTAGACAAGCCACCGGGAGTCGTGGTCCACCCTGATGCCGCACACGGTTCGGGCACGCTCGTCGCCGGCCTCCTGGCTTTGTACCCCGAGCTTGCCCAGTTGCCGAGGCTCGGTTGCGGTGAGAGCGACCGGCCGGGCATCGTGCACCGGCTCGACAAGGACACCTCCGGCTTGCTGGTGGTCGCCCGCACGCCCGATGCCTACCGGTCGCTGGCGGCCCAGCTGGCGGCGCGCACGGTGCGGCGGACCTACCTTGCGCTCGCGTGCGGGTCGCTCGAGGCGGAGTCGGGAGTCGTCGACGCGCCGATCGGGCGGTCGCGGCGTGATCCCACGCGGATGGCCGTTGCCGTGGGCGGCCGGGCGGCGCGCACGCACTACCGCGTTCTCGCCAGGTACACCGAGCCTCTCGAGGCGACCTATCTGGAGTTGCGGCTGGAGACCGGCCGCACGCATCAGATCCGGGTGCACCTTGGCGCGATCGGCCATCCCGTGATCGGCGACGCGCGTTATCGAGGCGACCGAAGGCGATCGGGGTGCGCGCGTCCGTTCCTGCACGCAACGGGCTTGGCCTTTGTCCATCCGGTCACGGATGAAGAGGTCGGGTTCAGCTCTCCGTTACCCGACGATCTCGCCGTCGTGCTGGAGCAGTTCTCCTGAGCTACGCCCAAGGCTCAAGCGGCGTCGTGCACTCCCTCGACCTCAGGTTGAACCGCGAGGAAGGCCAAGGCTGAGGCCTCGATGCGCCTCACGCGCCGGACACCGATGCCCAAGGAGCGTGCCGTGGACTCCAAAGAGGCCGGGGAGCTGCCATCGAGACCGAAACGGAGCCGTACGACATCGCGCTCCAACTCGGGCAGGCGGTCGATGGCGGCGTCGAGCTTGCCGAGCGTGAGCGTCCGGGCAATCTCGTCCTCGAAGGGAGCTTCGTCGCCACTGACCACATCGCCCAGTGTCGCGGTGGCGTCGCTGGTCAACGGCTGGTCGAGGCTGGCCACCACCCTGGGCAGGCGGACATGATCGGGGTCGGCTTCGAGCTCTGCCGCAAGTGCGTCCTCGGGGAGGCGTATGGCGCGGCCCTTCGACTGCACGGCGCGCTGGAGAGCCTGGCGGATCCACCAGGTCGCGTAGGTCGAGAATCGGAAGCCCTTGCGCCAGTCGAACTTCTCGACCGCGCGCATCAGGCCGAAGGTCCCCTCCTGGACGAGGTCGATCATGTCGACGCCACGCCCTTGATACCGGCGTGCCCAGTGCACCACAAGGCGCAGATTGGAGCCGATCATCTGTTTGCGGGCTTCCTCGTCCCCCTGTTCGATCCTCTTGGCAAGCTCGGTCTGCTCGGCGGCGCTGAGAAGGGGGAACCGACCGAGATCGTCGAGGAACAGCCGCATCAAGTCCGGTCCGCTGGAACTGGGCTCCCTCATGACGCGGCTCCGCTCGGCAGCGGTCAGCTCCGGCGCGGTGACATCCCCGATCTTGTTCTCGGCTGTGATGACGCCCCTCTCCTTTCTCGGTAATCGGTGCTCATTGATGACAACGCGAATCGAGGCCCCGCCATTCCGCGTTTGTCCTGATAACTGTCCCGAGCCGCCGGTGTGATCCGAAGGCCGTGCTCGGCTTTCGTCAGTCCAGCAGCGGAAGCGGCGACACCTCGCCCCGCGCGCGCAGCACCATGTCCTTGAGAGTGAAGGAGTCGAGGTGGTGGCGCATGTGCTCGCCGACGTCGGCCCACACGGCGAGAAGCACGCACTGGCCCTCGTGGTCGCAGGCGCCGTTCTGGTGCGGCTGGCCGAAATCCCCGGCCACTATGGGGCCGTCGACCGCGCTGACGATCTGGCCCAAGGTGATCTGTTCCGGCGATCGTGCGAGAACATAGCCACCCCCGACGCCTCGCTTGGAACGGACGAGCCCGGCGCCTTTGAGCGCGAGCAGGATCTGCTCCAGATACGGCTGCGGAAGGCCTGTCCGCTCTGCGATGTCGCGGACCGAAGTCGGCGAGATGTCCTCGCGAAGCGCGAGGGAGAGCAGAGCACGACTTGCGTAGTCCCCACGAGTCGATACCTTCACAGCCCTCATCGTACGGCGGTGGGGACCGTGGCTCGTGAGACGCAGTCTGGAACAGCCGTTTCGTCCTGTCTGGCGGACCGTGCATCCGCCTTCTGGGTGGGAGGGCCGACCAGAATAGGCCGATGCCGGCTGTAGCCAGCCGAAGCCATGAGCTGGCCTGATAGCGTCGCCGACCGCGGGCGATCGCGTTCGGTGCCAAGAGCAAGGGGTAGGAGTGTGCGTAGTCCTCGTAGATCGCTTGGGGTTCTCGCGGCCGTCGTCATCGTCGCCGCGGCGTGTGGCAACGCCAAGACCACGGTGTCCAACGCGGGCAACGCCCAGGGCGTGACCAGCTCGCAGATCACCGTCGGCGGCGTGGCCTCCTTGACCGGCCCGATCCCGGCCGACTTTGCGCCGATCTTCGACGGGGTCAACGCCTACTTGAACATGATCGACGCCAACGGAGGCGTGGACGGTCGCAAGATCGAATTCCGCTATCCCCTCGACGACGGCTCGAACGCCTCCCAGGACACCGATCAGGTGCGGACCCTCGTCGAGCAGGACCACGTCTTCGCAGTCCTCGGCGTAGGCACGCCGAGCTTTGCCGGGGCGAGCTATCTCGCCGCTAACAACGTGCCGACCTTCGGCTACACCGTCAGCACCGACTGGACTGCCGGGCCCAGCCTGTTCGGCTCGGAGGGCTCCTACCTCGATTTCACCCGCCCCGGTCCTGAGACCGCGTACCTGGCCGAGCAGCTCCACGCCAACAAGGTCGGGGTCCTCGCCTACAACGTGGGCGGGTCCAAACAGGCCGGCGAGGGGATGGCGTACGTAATGCAGCGCTTTCACATCCCGGTCGTCTACGAGGATCTCTCGGTCCAGGCCCCACCGGTCGACTTGACGACCGACGTCAACCGGATGCGCGCCCTCGGAGTGGACCTCGTGGTGAGCTGCATGGATCTCTCGGGCAACATCCTCCTGTCGCGCACCATGCGACAGGACGGCATGGGATCGGTCGCGCAGTACTGGCTGAGCGGCTACGACGAGGCGGCCATTGCCAAGTTCTCGTCGCTGATGCAAGGCGTGTACTTCCTCATCGGCCACGTCCCCTTCGAGTCGGCGAGGTTGTCGCCGGGCAAGTACCCCGGGATCGACCTGTACCTGAGCAAGCTCGCCAAGTACTTCCCGGGCGAGCTGCCGGGCGAGGCGTCGCTCGCCGGCTGGGTGGACGCCGACATGTTCGTCACGGGGCTACGTCTTGTGGGGCGGGACTTGACCCGCACCCGGCTCGTCGACGCCCTCAATTCGCTGACTAGCTACACCGCCGACGGCATCGTCTCGCCGATCGACTGGCGCCTGGAGCACAAGAGGAACGGCCTGGTCGACTGCAATGTCTATGTGCGGGCGATTGGGGGCCACTTCGTGCCTCTCTTCGGGTCGTCCCGCACCGTGTTCACGTGTTTCCAGACACCTCAGCCGCAAGGCGCCCGCAGTGTCGTCGTGGTGCCGCCGGCTTCGAGCGTGCCCGGCGCGTGAAGGAGCTGAGCACGGGGCCGGAGGTCGCGTGACCCGGTTTCTCAGCTACGCCATCCCGGGCCTGCCCTATGGGTGCGTGTTCGCCCTCATGGCTGTGGGCCTGGTCCTTACCTACCAGACCTCGGGAGTGTTCAACCTCGCTTACGGGGCCCAGGCGTACGCGTCGGCGCTGATCTTCTACGTCGGTGTGAACGCCGGCTGGCCGAGCTGGGCGGCGTTCCTCACGGCGGTCGTCGTCGCGGCGCCGCTCTTGGGTCTCGCGATGGACCGTTTTCTCTACCGCTTCATCCGGTCGGCCCCGGTGCTGGTCAAGCTCGTGAGCGCGCTCGGCATGTTGATCGCGATCCCGAGCGCGCTCCAGCTGATCTTCGGGGGCCAGGAAAGGCTGGCGCCGCCTTCGTTGTGGCTCCCTCCGGAATCGGTCTACTTCCACGTCACAGGCGACGCCATCAACGGCACGGAGCTATCGACGGTCATCGTCACCTTGGCCGTCGTGCTGCTGGCGTCGCTCATGTCGCACTTCACCCAGATCGGGCTGCGGATGCGGGCCATGGCAGAGAGCCCGCGCATGGTCCAGCTCGCCGGCATCAACTCCGAGCGCGTCGGCGTCGCCATCTGGGTCCTTTCCAGCTTTCTCGCGGGCCTCGCCGGAGTGCTTCTCGCCCCGTTGTTCGCGGAGCTGCAGGCGCTCAACTTCACGGACTTGCTGGTCGCCGCGATCGCCGCTGCGGCACTCGGGAGCCTCACCAGCCTCCCGCTCGCCTTCTGGGGCGGCATCGGCCTCGGAGTCGTCCAGGAGCTCCTCGGGGGATACCTCCCAAGTGGGAGCGTGCTCTCCTCGGGGCTCCGGCCGGCCCTTCCCTTCGCCGTGCTCATCGTCCTTCTGCTGGTGTTGCCGGGCCTTCGCGAGCGGTGGTTCCACGATGACCCCCTTGCCGGCTGCGATCCGCCACCTCCCCCGATGGCGACGGCCATCGGGGGTCACGGGCTCGAGGAGCTGCTGCGCGGCGGCGGATGGATGGTGCTCGCCGTGTTCTTCGTCTCGTGTCTCACCTGGATGCCGGGCAACTGGACCTTCACCCTCACCCAGGGACTCGCCTATTCGATCATCTTCCTGTCCATCGTGTTGCTGACGGGGATGAGCGGCCAGATCTCGCTTTGCCAGGCGGCCTTCGCCGGCATCGGGGCGTTCACCTGCGCGCAGCTCGTGAGCCACTTCGGGATCTCGGTTCTCCTGGGGATCGTGGCAGGCGGTGCCGTGGCGGCAGTCGTCGGAGTCGTGGTGGCAATGCCCGCGCTCCGCCTGGGCGGGCTCGCGTTGGCGTTGGCGACGCTCGCCTTCGGGCTTCTCGCCGACAACGTCGGCTTCCAGTTCCCCTGGTCAGGAAACGGCGACTCCGGAGTCAACATCCCGCGCCCCCAACTCGGCTCGCTCAACTTCACGAGCGGGAAAGCCTTCTTCGTCCTGGCATTCGTCTTGCTCATCGCCTGCTCGGCGGTGGTGCTCGCGATCCGCCAGGGCACCACCGGGCGCGAGCTCGCGGCGATGCGGGGCAGCGAGCTCGCGGCCGCGTCGATCGGAACGAACCTGGCCAAGTTGAAGATCACTGTCTTCGCGGTGGCCGCGGCGCTTGCCGGTGTGGGCGGTGCCCTTTACGGCTCGCTCCAGGGCACCGTCTCTCCCAACGACTTCAATTCGCTCCTGTCGCTGGTGTTCATGGTCGTCGTGGTGACGACGGGGGTCTACACCGTGCAGGGCGCCATCCAGGCGGGGATGGCCTACGTGATCCTCTACCAGGCGCTCGACTACCTGCCTTCGGAGTGGCGCAACCTCTTCCCGATCCTGTTCGGCCTGGGCGCTGTCACCTATGCGCTGCATCCAGAAGGCGTCGTCGAGTGGCAGAAGCGGCGCGTGGTCGAGGTCGTCGTCTCATGGCGCAAGCATCCCGAAGCGGTCGGCTGACATGGCACTGGTCGAGGGCACCGGGATCTCCAAGCGTTACGGCGGCATCGTCGCGCTCGACGACGTCTCGGTCGCCGTCGAGCGTGGCGAGGCCGTGGGCCTCGTCGGCCCCAACGGTGCCGGGAAGACGACGCTGTTCGACTGTCTGAACGGTGTGCGCCATTTCGACTCGGGCGAGGTCCGTTTCGAGGGCCGGCGGATCGACCGGATGCCGGTCTACGAGCGCGCCCGTCTCGGGATCGGACGCACCTTCCAGAGACTCGAGCTGTTCGCCGGGATGAGCCCACGCGAGCACCTGATGGTTGCAGAGCGAGTGCACCGGGCCGACGGCCGGCTCTGGAAGGACCTGATCGGCCGCGGACGGGCGAGGACGCCTGTGGCACGCGTCGAGGAGCTTCTCGTCGAGCTCGGCCTGGACGAGGTCGCCGACGACCCGATCGAGTCGCTGAGCCACGGGCATGGGCGCCTGGTCGAGCTCGGTCGCGCGCTCGTCCAGGACCCGCTGCTGCTGTTGCTCGACGAGCCGTCGTCGGGGCTCGACACGCGCGAGGCCGCCGGTTTCGCTGCAGTCCTGCTCGAAGTGCGGGCCCGCCGTGAGACGGCGATGCTCCTCGTCGAGCACGACCTCGATTTCGTCGGGCGCGTCGTCGAACGCACCTACGTGCTCGATTTCGGCAAGATGATCGGGTCCGGTCGGGTCGACGACGTGCTCGCCGATCCCGTGGTGCGCCGTGCGTATCTCGGTGAGGTCACATGACAGCCGCTGACGGGCCGATCCCCGCCACGCCGATCCCCGACGCCTCGCCGTCCCCGGCCGGGCCGATCCCCACCACGCCGATCCCCGCCACGGCGGAGCCGCCGGTGCTCGACCTTCGTGACGTCTCGGCCGCTTACGGCCGTTTTCGGGCGCTCTTCGGCGTGTCGTTGTCGGTCCCCGCGGGTTCGGTCACCGCGCTCGTGGGCCCGAACGGAGCCGGAAAGTCCACGATCGCCCGTGTCGCGACCGGCCTCGTGCCTGTGACCAAGGGCCGGATCTTCTTCTCCGGCGATGACGTCACCGGACTTCCGACGTGGAGGCTCGTCCGCCTGGGCGTCGCTCACGCGCCCGAGGGGCGTTCGGTGTTCGCGACCTTGGACGTCGAGGACAACCTCCGCCTCACCTTCATGCGCGCGCTCGGCCGCAAGGGCACTGCCGAGGCGCTCGCGCGCGCCTTCGAGCGCTTTCCACGGCTCGCCGACCGGCGACGCCAGCTCGCGGGCACGCTCTCGGGAGGCGAGCAGCGCATGTTGGCACTTGCCCGCGTCCTTGCCGTGCCGCCGAAGCTGCTCGTCGTCGACGAGCTCTCGCTCGGGCTCGCCCCCCGGGTCGTGGACGACGTCTACCGGGCGCTTCGCGAGATCCGCGACGCGGGCACCTCGCTTCTCGTCATCGAACAGCAGCTGCCCAGAGCCCTCGAGCTGGCCGAGCAACTGGTCGTCTTGCGCAAAGGCCAGGTCGTCGAGGCCGGGCCCGTCGACAAGCTGAGCGACCTGGCCCGCGAGTTGCTGCCCGGTCGGGGCGAGACCTCGTAGGCTCAGCAGCCGGGCGGCACGCTTCCGGAGCTCGCGAGCTCGAGCAGTGTGCAGATCGTGGTCTTGCCCACGAGCCAATGGCCGTGCTGGTAGAGAGCGGCGCCCACCGCACCGCGAAGAACCACGGCCTTCGTCGGGCTCAAGATGTCATAGGTCACCTTGGCGCACGGACTCGGCAGGAACGCGTCCTTGCAAGCGGACCCGTGCTCGATCACGATCTCGCTCACCGTCGCGCCTGCGGCACTCTTGGCGAGCGCGCTCTTGAGCGCCGTCTTCATCGCCGACTGGAGCGCCGAGCCGTCCTGGACGACCGCAAGCTTGGGCAGGAGCGCTGGGTTTGCGAGATCGAACAGCACCTCGTAGGCGCTCTTTATCGCGATCCTTGAAGCGCTGGGTGAGGGAAGGGTCGTCGTCGTGGCCGGCGCGCCGGAAGCGCTGCAGGCGGCGAGCACCAGGGCGGCCGTCGCCGAAGCGCACAACGCACCTGCGCGACGCGCCAGGCGCGCTCGTGCCCGGCCGTGCCCGTGCAGGCTCGTGGCGTGCTTTGTCGAACGGCTCGTTGGGGGGACCTGCGGCCGCGAGGGCCTGTCAGTTCGGTTGGTCGGCACACGGCGAGTCTATGGACGCCGACCTGGCTTCTGCGTGTTCTTCCGGCCCTCGGGTGGGCCGCTCGGCCCGTACCGTCGCGCCGGAGATCGCCAGTACGCTGCGGTCCGGTGACCATCTCGACCAAACGCGGCGACGACGGCACCACAGGTCTCCTACACGGCGGTCGCGTTCGCAAGGACTCGGCTCGCATCGAGACCAACGGCGTCATCGACGAGGCGCAGGCGGCTCTCGGCTTGGCGCGCGCCGAGGTAGGGGGTTCGAAGCTCGGCGACGAGCTTGCAGGCCTGGAGCGGGGCTTGTGGGTCGTGATGGCGGAGGTCGCGACGGCACCACGCAACAGGCGCAGGCTCGTCGGCGGTGCGACGCTCGTCACGGGGGAGATGGTCGACGCCTTGGAGCAGCGCGTGCACGAGCTCGAGGCCTCCGGCACGATGCCGTCCGAATTCGTCGTGCCGGGCCAGAGCCGGCCGAGTGCGGCGCTCGACCTCGCCCGCACCGTTGTCCGGCGTGCCGAGCGAAAGGCCGTCGCGCTCCGCATGGGAGACGGCTCGCACGTGGTGCCGTACCTGAACCGCCTGTCGGACCTGTGCTGGCTGCTGGCCCGCTCGTGCGAGCAGGAGCATCTGACTGCCCGCGCGGCGCGTGTGAAGGCCCCCCGAGCCGAGGCATGATGGCAGCCATGCACGCGCCCTTGACGCTCCCGACCGAAGTTGCCCGCTCCGTCCCCGATCGGGTCGAGGCTGTCGGATGGGGCGCATTCGAAGGCCTCGAGACGGCGCGGCCAGGTCTCGAGCTGGACGTCGCCTGGTGCGAGCAAAGGCGTTTCAAGGCCAAGCTCGGTGGCACGCTGATAGCTCCCGGCGAGGGCGGGCGCGTCGATGTGGTGCTCGGCTTCGGCAATCGCCAGCGTCTCGGGGCGACGACGCTGCGCTTGGCGGCGGCGGCGTTCGCTTCCTCCACAGGTGAGGCGAAGACTGTCGCGTTGGACCTCACCGGGATCTCCAAGCTCGGTATCGGAGCGGAACAGGCCGTGGAAGCGGCAATCGAGGGTTTCTGGGGGGCTCGGTACCGCTACACGCGTTACCACGCCGGCGATCCTGATCCCCTCGAGTCGCTCACGATCGTCGTCGCGGCAGAGGAGGTCCATTCTGCCGAACGCGGTCTCGAGCGTGGCCGCGTGATCGCTGACGCGACCCGGCTCGCGCGCGACCTTTCCAACGAGCCGGCCGGTGCGCTCACCCCCGTCCAGCTTGCGGAGGTGGCCGTCGAGATCGCCGAGCGCGGTGGGCTGGAGGCGACGGTCCTCGACGAGGCGGCAATCGCCGAGGCTGGTCTCGGCGGCCTGCTCGGTGTCGCCGCGGGCTCGGTCCAGTCCCCGCGCCTCATCAAGCTCGTGTACGAGCCGTCGGCCGCCCTGGCCTGCAAGCGACCTGATGGCAGCATTCCCACGGTTGCTCTGGTCGGCAAAGGCATCACGTTCGATTCCGGGGGACTGTCGCTGAAGACGCCCGAGGGCATGTTGACGATGAAGACGGACATGAGCGGTGCCGCGGATGTGATCGCGACGCTGGGCGCGTGCCGAGCGCTCGGCGTCGGCGTCCGAGTGGTCGGCTTCGCCCCGACCACCGAGAACATGCCCGGCGGGCGGGCGACCAAGCCTGGCGAC